>Ga0308175_100003450_pt1 | contig 10943 bp, 9 predicted proteins | sample PhyCR1_3_FD_203893 | JGI IMG/M metagenome (GOLD analysis project Ga0308175, IMG submission 203893) | Soil microbial communities from UC Gill Tract Community Farm, Albany, California, United States - DLSLS.C.R1 | ecosystem: Environmental > Terrestrial > Soil > Agricultural land | place: USA... | reverse complement strand
AATCGCGAATTCGCTGCTCCCACAATAAAGAACCGTGACGCGCTGGAAGAAATCGCCGTGCGAGCACAGCAGTTCAATTTCGCCAGCGACGAACTGCTTGTAGAGCATGGAAAACTGAACATGCTCCTCCACCGTGTGCAGCCGGCGCATGCGAGTGGCGAAGTCATCGATCTGGCCGCGCAGCACGCCCCACAGCTTCCGGCCTTCCGCGCGTTTCGCCAGTTCCTTCACGGACGCGACCGCTCCCCCGTTGCGCGCTGCATGGCGCGTGAGCGCGATATTGCTCGTGGACGCCTGGTTTCCCAGATCCCACCGATGCTCTCCGCCCTCCGCCGAAATCAAAGCCGGAAAATCGAAGCTCCAGCCCACCTGCGTCGCATCGCGCAGGCCGCGCGGAAGCACGTCCGGCGGCGCGGTCGGTTCATCGAACGCATCGAAGAAACCCGCTGTCAGCACGCGCTGGCGCTCGCGTTCGCGCAGGCCGTCGGAAAGCCGCTTCCGCACCACTGTCCAGTCGCCCAGATTTTCGGTCGAGCTCCAGATCAGGCGAATCAGTCCACCCGTGATCTCGCGCAGCTTGTCGGCAGTGCGCGAAAGAAACTCGCCCGCTGCGTCGGCGCGCGCCTGATCCGGCAGAATTACAATGAACCCGCTCAGATCGGACGATCCGAGAAGAATCGGCGGCAGGGTCAGATGGGCGAGCAAGGCGCGCGGCAACACTTCGGCCAGAGTGGCTGCCCACATGAGCCGGGTTTCGAAGACGCGATTGTCGCGATCAGACGGCGCCGCGAGAAGAAAATCCTCGATTCCCGGCAGCACGCCCTGTAACAGGATCTGCGCTGGCATTCGGAATCCTTCGTTAGCCTAACATGCGGTCACAGCCCCGCGGAACGATGTGGATAATGCGCCTCTGGCCCTTGTTCGCGATCACGGCCGCGCTCCTGGCGCAGATCGCCCTTGACTCATTACCGCTTCAGCGGATCTTCCAGCCACGGCGGCGTCGCCTGGATCAGGCGCCCCAGTTCCGGCTCGATCTCCGCGACGCGCTCCTTCATCTCCCACGCGATCTCGCGATAGCTGAAATGCCCTTTCACGCCGCTGCGCACGCGCGAGATGTACTCCACTTCCGCAAAATCCATCTTGAATAGAAATCTGGATCTTGCTCCGAACGGCAGCAGATACTCGTTCGCGGGAGTCGGAAGCTCCAGCATCGCCGCCAGCGCGGAATCCATGGCATCGCGATAAATCTGCTCCGCTCCGGCCGCGTGGAGCGCCGCGGGCGCATCATAGCCATGTCGGCCCGAATACGCCTGCCGGTATTGATGACAGCGCCGGTGGCGGTGCATATCGCGATACGCACCAATGTCAATCAGCATGTCGAAACAGTACTGGCCTCCCCGAAAGCCACGCAGCAGATCGTCGCGTTCGCCGCGCGAGCGCGCCGCTACGTCCAGCAGCTCCGTCCGTCGCGCCGTGCTCCACGAGCATGCCATCTCATAGAGCGCACGGAACGGGGCATCGGATACGGGATACAGAAGCGTCGCCACGATTTCCGCCAGCGCATCGGCGGGCTTGATCAGGTCCACGCGCCGCGCTTCACCGTCCGCCAGCCTCACATTCTGCTGCGCCCAGGTTCGCAGATCGGCATGCGCTCGCGCCGAGTACTCATCCGGTTCCGCGTGCCGCGCCAGAGTCGGCGCAAGCGGCTCGCAGCCGGCCGCATCCCACGCGCATTCCGGCGCCCTCGCGCACGCCTGCGCAATCTCTTCCGCAATCTCCCGAAGCTCGGCATAAGGCGAGACGCGCAGCCTTTTAATTTGTTTTTCCAGCGTCCGTATGCTCGTCACCTGGCCAACGTTCGTCGGCACGCCCCAGAAAAGCAAATAGCGCGCGACATCGAATGCCCGGGCCGCGATGTTGCGCGCGTATGCTTCGGGTTTCATCGCTTCCGGGCGCGGCAGCGTCTCCCGCAAGTGCGCGTCCATGCGCGCGTGGATCTCGCGGTAAGCGCTCAGCAATGCTTCCGCTGCTGCGCGGTAGCGCGTCGCATCTGCACCCGCCAGCTCAGGCGGCGTAATAAACCCGCTCTTCGAGAAATCCTGATACCGCGATGATTTTGCTTGCCCGTCCCACAGCGGCTCGTCTTCAATCTCCGTCGCCGCCAGCTCGCTCACGCCTTCAAAACACAGGACGGTATGGCCCAGGTCCGCGATCGATTGATGACCGTATTGGAAGTAGTAGCTTTCCAGAAACTGCTGTGAATTATGAGTACGTACCCATTCGATCGATTGCCGGATCGAATCGGCCGACCGGCTGTATCGCGCGAGCGCATACGCACTCTTTTCGGGCGGCATGGGAGCGACGGAAACGACGCGGGGAGTCAAACGGCTATCATAGCGGCTTGCCGAAATTCCGGATTCAGAAGCTCAGGGAGCACGCGATTCTTCCCCGGTATGCGCACGGCCCTGCCGAAGACGCGGGTATGGACCTGCACGCGGTCGAAGATGTTTCGCTGGCCCCGGGCGAAACCAAACTCGTCCCCACCGGCCTCGCGATCGAACTTCCGCCCGGCTACGAGGCTCAGATTCGGCCGCGGAGTGGTCTTGCCCTGAAACATTCCATCACGCTGCCGAATTCGCCCGCTACCATCGACCCCGGATATCGCGGGGAATTGCGCGTCATTCTTTTGAACCTGGGCCGCAATTCCTTCGAAATCCACCGGGGAGATCGCATCGCCCAGATGGTAATTTCCCGCTATGAAGCGGTGGAATGGGAAGAGGGCGATCTCGCCGCTTCCGCGCGGGGAGCCGGTGGATTCGGCTCCTCCGGACGTTAGAGTTTCGCCCTTACCCCCTGAATCACCCGCTTGCATCCGTCCTCGGACAGGAGTAGTGTAAGCAAACGTAATAGAGCTGCTTTCGACGGGGAAAGCGCTCCGGGAGACTAACGAAATGCGTTCGATTTCTCTCTGCCTGTCCGTGCTGGCCGCGGGTTCCATGGCTTTCGCCGATACCGCCGCCGGTCTTGCGGCCTTCAAAAGTCACGATTACGCCACCGCATATCGGGAATGGAAGCGCGCGGCGGACGCCGGCGACGCGGCCGCTCAACTGAACCTCGGCATTATGTACGCAAAGGGACTTGGCGTGGATCGCGACCTTGGCGCCGCCATGGAACTGTATCGCCTCTCTGCCGCACAAGGAAACGCCAGGGCGCAATACCGTCTGGGCGAAATGTACGCCAGAGGCTGGGGAGTTTCGCGCGATTACGTGGAAGCGGCGCAGTTGTTCGCCTCCGCGGCAGATCGCGGCGACGATCGCGCGCAATACGGCATAGCTTCCCTCTACGAAGAAGGGTACGGCGTACAGCGGGATTATAAGACGGCTGTTTATTTCTACAAACTCGCCGCCCAACATGGTTTTGCCCCGGCGGAGTTCAGCTATGCGCAACTGGTCGAGACCGGCCGCGGCGTAAAGCGCAATCGGGCTGAGGCCTTCCGGTGGTATGAAGCCGCAGCGAAGCAGGGCTTCGCGCCCGCCCAGGCGCGGCTTGGCTCCATGTACGCCAAAGGCCAGGGCGTAAAAGCGGATGCGGAGCAGGCTTATTTGTGGTCTTCGCTTGCCGCCCGCCAGTCGGAGAAAGATGCTCAGAAGCGCCTGCCGGCGCTGGCCTCGCATCTTTCAGCCGATCAGCTTCAAAATGCGCAGCGCTCGGCCCGCGATTGGAAACCGGTGCTTGCGGCCGTGAAATAGCCAGACCCTGCAATTCACGCGGCCCGCGTCACCCGCGCCAGCGTGTAAGGCCCCTCGGGAATCACGCCCACGCGCGATCCCGCCGGCAATCCTTCGAGCAGTGCATTCACGGCGCCCTGAATCTCTTCGAAAGCGCGTCCCCACAACTGTTCCCGAAGCCTGTTCTCGAGCCCGGGTACGCAATAGAACACACTCGCACGCGTGGCCACCAGCGCCAGCTTTTCGAGCTGCCACTGATCCACCGTCACCTCGGTATTCGCAATTGCGTCCAGATACGCCTGCGGAGCGCCATATTTTCCGGTGAGCCGCGTGAATTCCGGTCCGCCGCAACCCTCCGCGCACGCGCCCGCGATCAGGATCCGGCCGCCTTCCCGCACGATGTGCGAAGCCGCTGTCACGCCTTTCACGCACTGATACCAGGTCAGGTCCAGAGGATAACCGGCCCCCGTCGTGATCACCGCGTCCACCGGCCGGTCAATCTCTTCCAACAGCACGCGTGAAACGAACTCCACGCCGCGCCGGTGCGCCTCGATCGGGTCGCCCGCGAACACGGCCGCGATCCGCCGGTCGCGCGCCAGAGCCACATCCACGATGAACTGATGACCAGCCATCCCGGCAATCTCCACCAGTTCGCGGTGTAGTGGATTCTCCGCAATAGAGCCCTCGATCGCGAGTGGCTCGCGCATGAAACGCGGGCTGTGCAGGGTCGTGATCGTTTCCTGCGCCGCGAGACCCGGAACCACCAGCTTCCGCCCTCCCGAGTAGCCCGCCATCAGATGCGGCTCGATGAATCCCAGCGACATCCGCAGATCCGCGCTCACGAACCGTTCGTCGACCCACGCCGGCGTGCCTGATCTCGTCGTTCCGAGGAACCGGTGATCGCTCTTCCGCCGCGCGTCATGATTTTCCACGCGATACTTGCGCGCGATCTCTTCGCCAACAATCTCGCGAATCTCAGCGTCTGTTGCAGGGCGATGCAGGCCCGTCGCGATCAGAATAACGATTCGTGAACGCTCGATGCCCCCCGCTTCCAGCCGGCGCAACACATGTGGCAATACCACCCGATTCGGCGCAGGCCGCGTAATATCGCAAACCGAAATGGCCGCCGACGATTTTCCCCGAGCCACGTCAGCCAGCGCCGCCGTTCCGATGGGTCGATCGAGCGCCTCTTCGATTGCGGCGTCCTGGTCCTCCAGCGCCGGCGCTGATTTCGCGTCGAGCACCACATATTCGAATCCCTCGGGCAGGGAAATGTTCAGGCCGTGTTTGCCGAATGCGAGCTTCAATTGGTGCGCCATGTCCGATTATCTTCCGTTAATTGCTGCGCCGCGATATCTTGAGTGGCATGACCATCTCGCACCTCGTCTCCTTTGCCTGCGGAGCCGTGTTTATGCTCGGCGTCGCAACCATCTCGCAATCGCGCGCTGCTGCGCCACAGCACGTCTATGAGCTCCGCATGTATCACACCTTGCCGGGCAAGATGGACGCCCTCAAGGCTCGTTTCCGCGATAACACCATCCGGATCTTCAACCGTTTCCACATGAAGAGCATCGGCTATTGGCAGCCCGAAGAGAATCCCGATAGCCTGCTCATATATATCCTCCAGCATCCCAGCCGTGAAGCCGCCGACAAAGCATGGAAGGATTTCAACGCCGATCCCGAGTGGCAGAAAGTAAAAGCTGCGTCCGAAGCCAACGGCAAACTCGTCGAAAAGGTCGACCGCTATTTCATGGACCCGACCGATTTCTCCCAGCTAAAGTAAGTCATGCGAGTACCCGCCGCGTTTGCGGCTGTCCCGCTGCTCTTCATCGCTGCGTTATCCGTTGTCGCCGCGGGTTTTGCCGAGGCGGGTTTGATCGAGGCGGGTTTTGTGGAGGACGAGCAGCGGTGGCGCGAGGAGTATGACGACAGCCTGAAAGCGCCCGACGGATGGCTCTCCGTCGCGGGGCTGTTCTGGCTGCATGAAGGCTCGAATTCCGCAGGATCGGATCCGCATTCCGAAATCCGGCTCCCGGCCGGCAGTCCCGTTCACGCAGGCGTATTTCGGCTCGGGCACGGCGCAGTCACCTGGCTTCCTGCACACGGCGCGGGCGTGAAGGTCGAACCCGATACTTCGGATCGCCCCACCGTTATTAAGATCGGTGATCTTTCTCTTACCGCGATCCGCCGGGCCGATAAAACCGGGATTCGCCTCCGCGATCCGAACGCTCCGGGCCGCCGCGCGTTCAGGGGAACCGCCTGGTTTCCGCCAGACCCGTCCTGGCGCGTCAAAGCGAAATGGGTCGTGCTGCGGAAACCGAAAAAGGTTCCAATCACAAACATCCTCGGCATGACGGAAGACGAGGATTGCCCCGGCTACGCGGAGTGGGCGCGCGGTGGCCGAATGTACCGGCTGGAGCCGGTGCTCGAAGGCAATGTTCTCTTCTTCATGTTTAAAGATGCGACCAACGCTCACACCACTTACGGAGCGGGCCGATTCCTCTATGCCGATGGGCCTGAGAATGGCGAGGTGGTCCTCGATTTTAATCAGGCTCACAATCCGCCGTGCGCCTTCACCGCGTACGCCACCTGCCCTCTGCCGCCGCCGCAGAATCGCCTCGCGGTTGCGGTGAACGCCGGTGAAAAAATGGATGGGCATCACGGCCAATGATTGTTCTTGCCTCGCGTTCCCCTCGGCGCGCCGAACTGCTTCGCAGCGCGGGATTCGATTTCATCGTGCGGCCCGTCGATATCGATGAAACGCCCGGCCCGGGTGAAGCAGCGCTCGAAGTCGCGTGTCGTCTGGCGGAAGAAAAAAACCTCGCCGTCCAGGCCGGACCCGATGAAATCGTTCTCGCGGCCGATACCGTGGTCGTCCTCGGCTCGGAAATCATGGGCAAACCGGCAGACGCGGCCGACGCCCGCCGCATGCTCACTGCGCTTTCCGGGCGCAAACACGAAGTCATTACCGCGATCTCTCTCCGCTCCGGCGCGCGCATAATAAACGACTCGGAATCGAGCTCCGTCTGGTTCTCGCCCCTCAGCGAAGCCGAAATCGAGTCCTATGTCGCATCCGGCGAGCCCATGGACAAAGCCGGGTCCTACGGCATCCAGGGAATCGCCTCGCGCTACATCGATCGCATCGATGGCTCTTACACGAACGTAGTCGGCCTGCCTGTGTCCATGGTCTATCGGCGGCTTGCCGAGCTTGTGGCGTAGTATCCGATATCCAATCGGAATTCAGTTATCTTGACACCGCACTAACTGTCTAATTCTGCCTGTCCCGGAGATGCCAGCTCACTTCGACCGTTGCGGCCCCGCATGGATGTGCAGGGATTGCGATCGCAGCCAATTTTGTTGCAGCGTTTCGGAGAATGACAGCGGCGTTTCCCACGCGCCCGAATTCTCTCCATAAGACTTCAATGTAGGTTGAACTCTGTGACATGCGTAGATGCCGAGCGTTTCGCTGTACGGTACCCGCTGCTGAAAGGGCCAGGTGATGTTATTGACGAATTCCGCCCGGCTTCACTTTAAGATGGCTCTATAGTCAGGCATCGGCGCTCTGTTCGATTCTGATCAAGTCGAAAACATTGTCGGGCGGCAATTCGCCTTTGATCTGAGCGATAACCGTGTTGTTGTCGAAGTAGAGCCGCTCAGCATTCAGATTCCCGGTTGCCTTGTCGAACACGAAAAACGTGGCAAGCGCCACGGAAACGCGACGCCCCGTTGGCGCGATTCCACAATAATCGCTGCTGTGTATCCCGGTAATCTGCACTTCGCGGATCGACATGCCGGGGACATCCTGCTCGGAGTGCACAGTAATCTGAAAATCCGGAAAGCTCCGGTGAATGGACTCGTAAAAACCCTCGACGCCTTTTATGCTGCTGAATCGCATCTGGAACGGGGCCACGTCGAAATAAGCTTCATCTTGTGCGGCGTGAAGGTTCCGTATACGCCTGGCCAGTCTTTCGCCTGCTCCTTCTGAATGTGTTCAGCAACGGTTTTTCTTTGCAGCTCGATTAGCGCCTCACCCGCCCTGGCTGGAGTCGCGGCTGCGGAGTCAGCGGCTCTTTCATATGCTTGCATTACGTCCTCCTGCCGTATTCCCGCGCAGCCGCTTCAGAAAGCGAATCGCGCCGCCATTTGCCATTGCCGCGGAACGTAATTTGCGATCGTGTTGAAAATGCGGCCCGCTACCCCGGGGCAATCGACGCACGTATTCGGCTGCCCCAGATTGGTGTGATTGGCGAAGTTGAACGACTCGGCGCGAATTTGCATCTTCACGCGCTCGGTCAACGCGAACTCCTTGAAGAAAGAGAGATCGAGCTGAGTGAAATGCGGGCCCCACAACGAGTTTCGTCCCACATTACCGAACGTTCCTTTTTGTGGCCGCTGCCAGACGCCGCTCACAATGCCATTGGCCGTAAGCGGAGTCGCGGCGGTATTAAACCAGCCGAACTGGCTCGGGTCATTCGCATGCCAGTCTCCCACGATGCTCGGCTTGCAGAAGCCCGTGTCTCTGTCGCTGTTGCAGTCGCGATACGTTGGCGTCAACGGCAAACCCGATCCCCACATATTCATGCCGTTGATCTGCCATCCGCCGATCAGCCAGTCCGCAGGTTTCGATAACTTGTTGAAGTACTTGCGGCCGCGCCCGATGGGAACTTCCCAAAGAGCCGCAGCCACAATCACGTGATTGCGTCCGTTGTCCGAAGGCCCGTAGGACTGCGTTCGATCCTGCGGGTAATACGTCCCCGAATAATCGAGCGCCCGCGACCACGTGTAGTGTCCCATGATCTGCAGCCCGGCTGAGAAGCGCTTCTCCACCTTCACCTGAAGCGCGTTATAGCTGTTTGTCGCATCGCTGCCGTAATATCGCAGATTCTGCGACCACCCGAATCGCTGGTAATACGGCTTCCTCTGATTGGCGGTAAGCGTACCGAAGCCGATGATCGTCGGCTGGTTCGGGTCGTAATCGCCGCCCGTCCCGGCGAAAACGTGCGTGCCGTGGTTCCCCACATACGCTGCTTCCAGTGAAACCGTCGGAGTCAGTTGCCGCTGGATCGTGAAATTCCAGGCGTCCACGGTGGGCAGCCGCAGCCGTTTTGCGATCACGAAAGGGGTGACCCCATTGGGCAGCAGCGGACGGCCATTCGGGCCCTTGGGCTGCGAATTCAATAGCGTGCTCGGGTCGAACGAATTCGGCCCTTGCGCCAGCGTGAACACCGTATCGAAGTTGTTGGCCGGAGCGAGCGTCTGGATTCCGAGCACCGGCAAATTCTGCGTTACGTTATGACCAAAAATGGAACCGAAGATGCCGAGATCGTAACCGCGGCCATAACCGGTCCGGATCACAGTCTTGTCATTCACCTGATAAGCAATACCCAGGCGAGGCGCAAACGTCGTAAGCGGCCCTTCCACATTCAGATTCAGACCGACCCCCTGCGAACCGGCCACCAGCACCTCGCCGGTTCCAAGATCCACAAAGCCGCCCTTACCGGCTCCGTTCACCGTCTGCGGCCGGTAAAGCTCCCATCGCAGCCCGTAATTGAGCGTCAGCTTCTGCGTTACGCGCCACGTATCCTGCCCGAAGAAAAACCAGCGGTTCTGTGTTTCACGCGCGTCCGTCACTGAACTCACGTAACGTTGGAAAAGCTGAACGTCGCCCAGCAGGAACGTGCCGAGTCCCGAGCCGCCGCCGCTCGGGCCCTGCGTCCCGGCCGCATTGAATGTAAGCTGGCCCGCGCGATGCTGATCGCTCGGAACCCGAAGGTTGTGGGCCTGCCGGATATCTGCTCCCCACTTGAACGTATGGTTGCCCGCGATCTTCGTCCAGTTGCTTACGAACTGAAACTGCTTTTCGTTTTCATCGAGCGGGCAGTTGCAGCCATTCACGCCCAACGCGTAGCCGAACTTGAACAGGTTGTTGCCGTAATCGTTGATGAAGAACGCCGGCATGCCACCCGTCCACGTGTGGTCCAGATTCAGGCCGGGAATACCCGCGTCCGAAGCCGGGCTCTGGTCCAGACCGTTCGGAACCACATGTGCCTGATACCGGAAAAATCCGAACCGGAAGTCGGTCAACAGATTCGGCCGGACCACGTAGTCGAATCCCGCCGCGATGCTGTGGTTCAGCGAACTCGATGAACCCGCGAACGCACTCGTGCTGCCGCCCGGATCGAATCCGGGCCCGCCCGCCAGGCCGTAAACTCCTGGGGACGCAATCGTGAAATAAGCCAGGCTGTACCGGCCGAAGAAATGCAGCTTTTCGGTCGCATACCAGTCCGATCGCACATTGAAGGCGTCATCATTGAACCGCACCGCCCCGGATCCGGCATAGTTCGGCTGATCCGTCGCCCCCGCCACGTCCGGCGCCGGCATCAGCTTCATCAGATTCAGGGCTTGCGCCGAAATGCGGCTGAGCGGAATAACGTTGCCCGTAAATTGCTGCCGGGAGGTCGGAGGCGTCGCGCCGTTCACTCCCGGATCGTAGATATTCAATCCAAGACCGCTCAGGTCACCTGTGCGTTCCGCGAGCGAAGGCACTCGCAGCAGAACGCTGCCCCCTGTATTGCGGCGCGTGCCCTGATAGTCGCCGAAATAAAACAGCTTGTTCTTTTTGATAGCCCCGCCGATGGATCCGCCGAACTGATTCCACTGAGTCACCGGGATCAGGCGGCCGTTCGATCCAACGATCGGCCGCGCCTGCGTAAAGGGATTGCGAGCCGTCAGGTGGTCGTTTCGCAGAAATTCGAATGCGCTGCCGTGAAGATCGTTCGTGCCCGATTTCGTCTGCGAGCTCACCACCGCGGCAGCCGCGGTTCCGAATTCCGCGTCGAAATCGGCAGTCGTCACCTTGGCTTCCGTCACGGATTCCAGCGTCGGATTGATCACGATCCAGCCCAGCACCGCGTCGTGATTATCTGTGCCATCCAGCAGGTGCGAAACCCCCGCGAAACTCTGCCCGTTCACCTGCAGCCGGTACGACCCTTGCGGATTCTCAGGTGAGGCGGCGTTCAAGCTGGTTGGCCAAAGGGAAACCCCCGGCGTAATCAGCTGAAGATTCGTGAAGCGCCGGTTCAATTGCGGCAGTTCCTGCACGACTTTCTCGTTGTAAGTCGTCGAAACATCGCTGCGCTCGGTTTTGAGCAGGGAAGCTTCCGCGCTCACTTCCACGGTCTGCGTCATTTCTCCGACGCTAAGCTTCGCGTCCAC
>Ga0308175_100003449_pt1 | contig 10943 bp, 8 predicted proteins | sample PhyCR1_3_FD_203893 | JGI IMG/M metagenome (GOLD analysis project Ga0308175, IMG submission 203893) | Soil microbial communities from UC Gill Tract Community Farm, Albany, California, United States - DLSLS.C.R1 | ecosystem: Environmental > Terrestrial > Soil > Agricultural land | place: USA... | reverse complement strand
GGCCGACCGAGGGCGAGCTCGTGGCCGCTGGGCGGAAGCTCGTCGGGAGTGCGCAGTATCGCGAAGGGAGCGCGTTGCTTCAGCATGGGTCGATTCTGGTCGATGACGATCAGCAGCGAGTCGCGTCCCTGCTTCGCTCGCCCCTTCCCCTCTCGCCGCCTCCGGCGACGCTGCACGACGCCCTCGGCCGCGTGCCCACGTTGCACGAAGTCGCGAGCGCGCTGTTCGACGCAGTGCGCGCGCGTGAGGATGCGAGTGCATCCGAGCTCGTTCCCGACCATCCGTTTAGTGAAGAGGTCGCCGCAGCGAGCGCGCGGTATCGCGACGACCGGTGGACGTGGCGACGATGATGCGTGACGAACCGCTCTCCCATGCGTTATTCACGTATCACCCCGGCTCTCCTTCTTTGCACCGCCTCCACCCGACCGCTCGATGACGACGCGCCGCTACGCTGCCGCCAGCCTTGCCCTCGCTTTCCTCGCCTGCAGTGGCGACAAGCGTGGCTCGAATGCTTCAGGAGACGTCGGCGGGACGGTCGTGATCTCGCTCTCCGGCGAGCCTGATTTCCTGATGCAGCCGGTCATCACGACGACCGCGTCGAAGATGGTGACCGACCAGATCTTCGAGCCTCTCGCCGAGTTGAAGCCGGAGATGAACACGATGGGCGACGGAGGGTTCGCCCCGCGTCTCGCCCGCCACTGGACGTGGAGCGCGGATTCCCTCTCCATCGCCTTCGAGCTCGATCCGCGCGCGCGCTGGCACGACGGCGTCCCGGTGCGCGCCGCTGACGTCAAGATCGGCTACGACCTGCTCGCCGACACCAGCGTGCACTCGCCACAGGCGGCGAACGTCACCGACATCGATTCAGTGACCGTCCGCGATTCGCTGACGGCGGTCTTCTGGTTTCACCAGCGCTCGCTCGACCAGTTCTTCAGCGCGGCCTACAACGTCGTCCCGCTGCCCGAGCACCTGCTGCGCAACGTGAAGCGCTCGGAGCTGAAGAGCGATCCATTTGCGAAGCATCCGGTGGGGAACGGCCCGTTCCGCTTCGTGCGCTGGGTGCCGACGCAGCTCATCGAGATCGTCGCTGACACCACGCACTTCTCCGGACGTCCCAAGCTCGACCGCATCGTCTACTCCTTCGCCGCCGATCCGAATACCGCGGTGACGCGCGTCCTCGCCGGCGAAGCGGACTTCATCGAGGTGATCCGCGGCGAGCAGCTGGCCCAGGCGCTGAAGACGCCGACGCTGCAGGCGAAGGTCTACGGTGGGCTCGACTACGCCTTCCTCCAGTTCAACCTGCGCGACCCGAAGCGCCACGCCGCGCCTAACGCGTTGTTCGGCGACCGGACGCTGCGCCGGGCACTGGCGATGGCAATCGACCGGCCGGCGATGGTCAAGAACGTCTACGACACCCTCGCCGCGGTCCCCTTCGGCCCGGCCCCGCGCTCGCTCGGCATCGCCGACACGAACATCCGGCAGCTGCCGTACGACACGGCCGCGGCGAACCGGACGCTCGACTCCCTCGGCTGGCGTGACAGCAACGGCGACGGCATCCGCGACCGTCGTGGCATCCCGCTCCGCTTCTCCCTCGCCACGCCGTCCTCGAGCAAGCCGCGCCAGCGCATGGCGGTGCTCCTGCAGGAGCAGCTGAAGCGAGTCGGCGTCGACGTCGTCATCGACGAGCTGGATCTCAACACGATGGTCGGCAAGCTCATGAGCCGGAACTTCGACGCCGTCCTGATGTCCTGGCATCCCGATCCGACGCCATCGAGCATTCGCCAGGTCTGGACGACCACCGCATCGCGCGAGAAGGGTGGCCTCAACTTCGGGTCCTACGAGAGCCCGGTGTTCGACGCCCAGATCGACAGCGCGGCGAGCGCGCACAGCGTCGAGCAGGCGCGCGCGCTCTACCACCGCGCGTACCAGACGCTCGTCGACGACGAACCCGCGGTGATGCTCTACGAGCCGGATCTCGTCGCCGCCGCGAGCAAGAGGATCCACCTCGTGAACCTGCGCCCCGACGCGTGGTGGGCGGGCATTCGCGAGTGGTCGATCCCGGCTGACCAGCGGATCGAGCGCGATCGTCTCGGCCTCGGCCGCGCGGCGCAGTAGCAGCATGCGGCGGCTGCTCGCGGCTCGCGCCGCGCAGGCCGTCGCCGTCGTGGCGATCGTCGCGACGATCGTCTTCGCGCTCACCCACCTCGCTCCTGGGGACCCGTTTGCGACGGCGGTCGGCACCGGCGAGCTGCATCCCGCCCAGCGCGAGGCGCTGCGCGTGCGGTACGGCTTCGACCGGCCGATCGCCGAGCAGTACGTGATGTATCTCCGCAACCTCGCGCGCGGCGACCTCGGGTGGTCGTTCTCGCGGAGCCGCCCCGTCGCCGCGGCACTGGCGGCCGCCGTCCCGAACACCCTGCTGCTGATGGGGACCGCGCTCCTCCTCAGCCTCGCGTTAGGCGTGGCTGCCGGGCTGCTCCAGGCCGCGCGGCGCGACAGTGCGATCGATCGCGGGTCGGGCGCGATCCTGCTCGTCTTCTACTCGATGCCCGACTTCTGGCTCGCACTGATGATGATGCTCGCCTTCGCCTACGCGCTGCCGATCTTCCCGGTCTCGGGAATGATCGATCCGGTGATGCACGAGTATCTCGGCACCTGGGGACGAATCGTCGACCGCGTCCGCCATCTCGTCCTTCCGGCGACGACCCTCACCCTGCTCATCACCGCGGCGATCGCGCGCCACCAGCGCGCCGCGCTGCTCGACGCGGCGCGCGCGGACTACACCCGCACCGCGCGGGCGAAGGGACTGAGCGGGCGCGCTGTGCTGCTCCGCCACACGCTGCGCAACTCGCTCGGGACGACGATCACGCTCGTCGGGCTGATGTTTCCCGCGCTGCTCGGCGGCGCGGTGCTCGTCGAGACTGTCTTCGCATGGCCTGGCATGGGCCAGCTGGCGACGAGCGCGATCACGACGCGTGACTACTCGCTGGTGACCGCCGCCGCGATCATGAGCGCGGTGATGACGGTCCTCGGCAGCGCGATCGCCGACGTCCTCACCGCGATCGCCGATCCACGGCTGCGCGAGCGATGAGCGAACGGCGCGAAGAAGCCGCTCCGGCGATGAGTCGCGCCGGTGACGGCGACCCCGGGCCGTGGCGCACGGCGGTGCGGCGGCTGCGGCGCAACCGCGTGGCGATGATCTCGCTCGGCGTGCTCGCGGTGTTCGTCGCCGCCGCGCTGTTCGCGCCGCTCGTCGCGCCCTATCCGCCTAACGCGCAGCCGGACATCGTCGGCCTCGCCCGCGTCGCGCCATCGTGGTCGCACCCGCTCGGCACCGACACCTTCAGCCGCGACGTGCTGAGCCGCGTCATCTACGGCGCGCGCGTCTCGCTCGGGGTCGCGACGCTGGCGATCCTCCTCGCGATGTCGGCGGGGACCGCGTGGGGCGCGATCGCCGGCTACGCCGGCGGCGCGACCGATGCCGTCATGATGCGGATCATCGATGCCATGCTCGCGGTCCCGCGCATCCTCATCCTGCTGCTCGTCCTCGGGCTGTGGGGGAACATCTCGCTGCCGATGCTCGTCTTCGTGCTCGGGCTCACCGGGTGGTTCGGCACCAGCCGTCTCGTTCGCGAGCGGGTGCGCGCACTGTCGACACAGGACTTCACCCTCGCCGCACGCGCGATGGGCGCCCGCGACCTGCGCGTGCTCTGGCGCCACGTCCTCCCCAATGCGCTCTCACCCGTCATCGTCGCTGCGACGCTCGGCATCGGCAACGTGATCGTCCTCGAGGCGGCACTCAGCTACCTCGGGATCGGCGTCCGGCCGCCGCACGCGAGCTGGGGAAACATCATCGAGGATGGCGCGGACCAGATCGGGAGCGCGTGGTGGATCGCGCTCTTTCCCGGCCTCGCCATGCTCGTCACCGTCATCGCCTTCAACCTCCTCGGCGACGCGCTCCGCGACGCGCTCGACCCGCGTGACGAGCGGCGCCCGTGAGCGCTGCCGCTCGCCGGGAACGGTGGAAAATGCCCGCCCCATCGCATAGCTTCGCGGTCGTCCTTCCTCCAGACTGGCTCCTCGTAGATGGCTGACCCGCTGCTCACAGTCCGCGACCTGCGCACGACCTTCGCCACCGATGCCGGCCTCGCCCGCGCCGTCGATGGCGTGTCGTTCACCGTCGCGCGCGGCGAGACCGTGGGCCTCGTCGGCGAATCGGGATGCGGCAAGTCCGTCACCGCGCTCTCGCTGCTTCGCCTCATCGACGGCGCGGGACGCATCGAGCCGGGGAGCGAGATCATCCTCGAGGGGAAGAACCTGATCGCCCTCCCCGAGCGCGAGATGCGCGACGTCCGCGGCAATCGCGTCGCGATGATCTGGCAGGAGCCGCTCTCCGCGCTCAATCCCGTGATGACCGTCGGCGACCAGATCGGCGAGGTCGCCCGGGTGCACGCCGGCGCGTCGCGCCGTGAGGCACGCGTGAAGGCGATCGAGATGCTGCGGCTCGTCGGCATCTCTGCGCCCGAGCAGCGCGCCGCCGAGTATCCGCATCAGCTCTCCGGCGGGATGCGCCAGCGTGTCGTCATCGCGATGGCGCTCGTGATGAGCCCTGCCCTGCTCATCGCCGATGAGCCGACGACCGCGCTCGACGTCACGATTCAGGCGCAGATCCTCGAGCTGTTGCGCGAGGTCCAGCAGCGGATGGGAATGTCCGTCCTCCTCATCACGCACGACCTTGGCGTCGTCGCCGAGACGGCGTCGAGGGTGATCGTGATGTACGCGGGCGAGGTGGTCGAGGAATCGCCGGTGCGCGAGATCTTTTCCGCGGCGCATCACCCCTACACCGAAGGGCTGCTCCGCGCGATGCCCCGCGTCGGCGCGACCGGCGGGCGCCTCGCCGTCATCCCGGGCTCCGTGCCTGCGCCGACGAACTGGCCGAGCGGCTGCCGCTTTCGCGACCGCTGCCCGTACGCGTGGGAGCGGTGCGAGCGTGAGCATCCTCCGCTCTATCAGGTCGGCGCCGGCCATCTCTCGCGCTGCCACCTCGCCGTCGAGCCGGAGCGACGTGCACGGCCGCACGTGCCGCTCGCTGCCGCGTCAGGGGCGGGAGCCGGCCGATGACTGCGCCGACCGCGCCCCTTCTCTCCGTTCGCGACCTCCAGGTCCACTTCCCGATTCGCGGCGGCCTGCTCGGCGGGAAGCGCGGCGCGGTGCGCGCGGTGGACGGCGTCTCGTTCGACGTCTTCCCCGGTGAGACGCTCGCCCTCGTCGGCGAGTCCGGCTGCGGCAAGACCACCACCGGCCGCGCCGTGCTTCGCCTGATCGAGGCGACTGCCGGCACCATAACGTTCGACGGCACCGACGTCCGCGCGTTAGGCAGCGAGCCGCTGCGCAAGCTTCGCCGCCAGATGCAGATCGTCTTCCAGGACCCGTTCAGCTCCCTCAACCCGCGGATGACCGTCGGCGCGACGATCGCCGAGGGGCTGATCATCCACAAGCTGGCCGCGGGGGCGGCGATCGACGCGCGCGTCAGGCAGCTCCTCGACGAGGTCGGGCTGCGTCCGGATCACGCATCGCGCTACCCGCACGAGCTTTCGGGCGGGCAGCGGCAGCGCGTCGGGATCGCCCGTGCACTCGCCGTCGAGCCGCGCTTCATCGTCTGCGATGAGCCGGTCTCCGCGCTCGACGTGTCCGTGCAGGCGCAGGTCATCAACCTGCTGCAGGACCTGCAGCGCGATCGCGGCCTCGCCTACCTTTTCATCGCCCACGACCTCTCGGTCGTCGAGCACGTCGCGGACCGCGTCGCGGTGATGTACCTCGGCAGGATCGTCGAGACCGCGCCCGGCCCCGCGCTCTACGGCGAGCCTTTGATGCCGTACACCCAGGCGCTGCTCTCCGCGGTGCCGGTCCCCGATCCCGACGCCGCGCGCCAGCGGATCGTGCTCCGCGGCGACGTGCCATCTCCCGCGGCGCCGCCGAGCGGCTGCGTCTTTCATCCGCGCTGCCACCATCCGGCGCGCGACGCTGCCTGTGCCGTGATCAACCCTCCCCTCGAGGCGAAGGGCACGATCCCCGCGGAAATGTCCGGATCGGGCAAAGGTGCGGACCTCCTGCACCTCGTGGCCTGTATCAAGCAACCACCGACCCTGGTGGACGACGCCGCGCAGCGCGCGGCGGGCGCGACGAAGGCACCCGAGCTGTACCTCCCCGTCGTCGGCGCTCGCTGAGCGCCCGCGGGCATCACCCTAACGCGTAAATCGCCGTGACCGCTCCTCCGCAGCAATCGACCAACGTCGGTGCGACGACGCTCGACCAGCCACCGCGCGTATCCGACGACCGGGCGTTCTTCGGTCACCCGCGCGGGCTCGCCGTCCTCTTCACGACCGAGATGTGGGAGCGGTTCTCGTTCTACGGGATCCGCCCCCTCCTCATCCTCTTCATGACCGCCGCCCTCGCGCAGGGCGGCTTCGGCTTCGGCCGCACGGAGGCGTCGGCGATCGTCGGCATCTACGCGTCGAGCGTCTACCTCTCCTCGCTTCCCGGGGGGTGGATCGCCGACCGGCTGCTCGGACTCCGGCGCGCCATCTTCTGGGGGGCGGTGCTCATCTCGGCGGGCCACATCTCGATCGGGCTCTCCGCTCTCGCGCACGGCCGCGCCCCGTTCTTCATCGGCCTCGTGTTGATCGTCCTTGGCACCGGGCTCCTCAAGCCGAACATCTCGGCGATCGTCGGCGACCTCTACCCGGAGGGCGGCGCCCGTCGCGACGCCGGATTCTCCGTGTTCTACATGGGGATCAACCTCGGCGCCTTCGCCGGCCAGATCGTGACCGGGCTGCTTGGCGAGAAGTACGGGTGGCACCTCGGCTTCGGCGCGGCTGGCGTCGGGATGCTCCTCGGGCTGTTCACCTACAGCTTCTTCGCCCGCCGAACGTTAGGCACTCTCGGCGTCGAGCGATCGCGGAACCCCGATCCGGTGCTCGACGCCCGCGGGCTTCGTCGCGGAACGATCGCGACGTCGGCCGGCCTCGCCATGATCGCGATCGTCATCGTCCTCGCCGCGACCGGCGTGATCCAGCTCGACCCGCTGGCGATCGCCAGGAGCATGACCTACGTGCTCGTCGGGATTGCGGTGCTCTACTTCGCCGGGATGCTCGCCCTCGGCGGTCTCTCGGGCGACGAGAAGAAGCGCATCGCCGTGATCTTCATCCTCTTCATTTTTGCGGCGATCTTCTGGGCGGCGTTCGAACAGGCGCCGACCTCGCTCAACCTCTTCGCGCGCGACTTCACCAATCGCACCATCGGCGGCTGGGAAGTTCCCGCTCTCTGGTTCCAGTCGATCAACTCGGCGTTCATCATCATCTTCGCGCCGATCTTCGCCTGGGTGTGGACCTCGCTCTCCCGGCGCGGCCTCAATCTCTCGAGCCCCGCGAAGTTCTCCCTCGGTCTTCTCCTCACCGCAGTCGGCTTCGGGCTCATGCTGCCGGCGGCGAACATCATCCTCGCGACCGGCGCGACCGGTAAGGTCTCGGCCTGGTGGCTCACCTGGAGCTACCTGTTCCAGACTTTCGGCGAGCTCAGTATCAGTCCGGTCGGCCTGTCGACGATGACCAAGCTCTCGCCGCGCAAGTACGTCGGGCAGATGATGGGCATCTGGTTCCTCGCGACGTCGGTCGGCAACCTGATCGCCGGCCTCGTTGGCGGGAACGTCGATCCGGAGAAGCTCGAGCAGATGCCGAAGCTGTTCATGGGCACTGCCGGCGCCCTCGCCATCGCGGCGGTCGTGATCGCACTGCTGATCGTCCCGATTCGCCGGATGATGGCGACGACGGGCGATCGCATCGCGGCGGAAGCGTAGCCGTGACGGGCTGTCAGCGATAAGGGTAAGCAGCAAGCGCACGGCGGCACTGTAAACGCAGTAGCCACGCCGTGCGCTTATTGCTTATGGCTTACCGCTTACAGCTGCAGTTGCAGCCGTGTTCACGGCCAGTTGAAGATCGACGCCGGGACCGTGCTCTCGCGGCTCCGCCTGACGTCGCCCGGCTCGTCCCAGAACAGCCGCGTCAGGTCGGTCGCGGTGATCCGCAGCTCGAGCTTCGCGTGGGGATCCTTCGACAGCGGATAGCCGATCTCGAGGCGGAACAGTCGCTTCGATCGAGGGGGGACGGCGGCGAGTAGCGAGATGCCGGTCCCGAGACGAACCGGCGTGTTGACGCCGAAGGCCGCGTCGCCAGCCCACAGCCGGCCGGCGTCGAAAAAGGGCGCGACCCCGAGATCGGCCAGCGCCCGGATCCGCCCGAGATACCAGCGGTCCTCGACGCGCGCGACTGCCCGTTGCGCGCCCCCCGCCTGCGAGTCGCGGTAGCCGCGCACGCCGCCGCGCTCGTCGCCTAACGTCAACTGGAAGGGGAGCCGCTGCCGCCAGCCGCCGCTCCACTCGCCGTCGAGCACCAGCGTGTGCTGCGGCGTCATCCGCTGGTAGAGCGCGGCTCGTCCGCTGCCGAGAATCCCGTCCCAGCGATTGGTGTTGTAGTCCTGCCGCCCCTCACCCTGCATCTGCATCGCCGCGAAAGTCGTCGGCGATCCGACGCCAGCGTACATGTCGGCGGAAACGAAGATGTCGTCGTTCTCCGAGCCGAGCACCGCGAGGCTGCGTCCTCCGAGAAGTCCGAGCTGGAATCCCTCGCGCACGTCCTGCGTCGCCGACAGCGCGTCGAAGCCGGTCACCCGCAGGAAGTGGATGTTGCGCACCCCCCACAGCCCATTGATTCGCCCGCTGCGATACGGGTGGATCGAATCGGTGATCGCTGCCGAGTCGTGCACCAGTCCCTGGCGCGTCACCCGGATGTACTCGTTGTCCCCGCTGTCGTACTCGCGCGTGTACGACGCGCCGAACAGGCTCAGTCGCCCGGGGGCGCCGATGCGGACGATCCCGCCGATGTCGGTGAACGACCGCTTGATCCGCACCGATGGCGCGTCGGCGGTCTCGCGCAGCAGCGGGATGTACTCCGCGCGTTCGCCCGTCGCCGTCCGCCACGCGACCCGCTGCAGGTCGGTGAGGAAGGCATGGCCGGCCAGCGCCGTCCAGTCGCCGCCTAACGGCCGGCGCGTCCCCGACAGCATCAGCTGGTACGGCCGCCCGAGCAGCTGGTGATCCATGAACCGCGCTCCGTACGTGTCGCGGTACGGGCCGTTCGCCGCCGACCACACCCCCTGGAGCGCGATCGCTTCGCCGGCGATGTTCGCATTGCCGAGCCTGAGCCGGTTCACGTACGGGCTGCTGCTCCGGACGCCGACGTCCACCAGCCACTCCAGCTCGTCCACCGTCACCACCTCGAGGACGACCGAGCCGTCGGGCATCGCGTGCGGCGTGATCGTCGCCTCGGCGATGAAGGGCTGCGCGCGCAGGATGCGCTCCGACTCGGCGCGAGCCAACTCGCGACAGGGCGCACCGATCCCCTGGATGATGAGCCGTTCGACGATCTTCGGCTTCGTCGTCGCGTGCATCGCCCGCACCACCTGCACCGCGAACCGCGACCGCTTCGACAGGTCGCCTAACGCCGGGGGCAGCGTTCGGATGACGATGTCGCTGACGGTCTGGCCGGAACAGGGCACCGGCTCACCAAGGACGTCCTGCGCGCGGGCCGGCACCGCCGCACAGGCGATGATCAGCCCGGCGGCCGGGAGGGTGAGTGCGAGGCGCAATCTCGGTCGGCGGACTACTTGCCCATCCGGCGCTTCAACTCGGCGAGTCGGTCGTCGGCGTGCGCGTCGCGCGCGGCACGAGCCCGCGAGCGCTCGAGCGCGGACAGCTCGTCGAGGGCAGCGCTGTCCGGATCGGCAAGCGGATCCTCGGCAACGCCCGGCACCGGCGCGACACCACCGATGGCTCTTCGCAGCTCGGCGGTCATCTCGCTCACCTCGCGCTCCCCGATCGCGACCTCGTCTTCCTGCACCGCCAGCTTCCGGGCGAGCACCTCGACACGGGAGGCGAGCTCCGTCTCGTACCGCTCGGCGACGCGCACCGTCTCGGCGTCACCGATCGCCGTGGCCTGGGCTTTCCGTCGCTGCACCGTCTCCAGCTCGCGCTGCTTCGCGGTCAGCGAGAGTCTGGTCGATTCGATCCCCTGCCGCATGTCGGCGAGGCCGACTCGCGCCTGCACCAGCGTCTCACGCATCTGCGCGAGCGACGGCGCGGCTTCGCCATGGCCGGGCTGCGAGTCGAGCAGATCGCGGAGCGACCGCCGGAGATTTTCGAACATGTGCGAAGGGGGCGCCAATCGATTGGAGTCGGAGGCCGGCAGCGGCGCTCCGCGGCACTCGCCGAGGTGGGTGCCGGGGGTGTACGATACAGGCCAGCCACATACTCCCGCAACGTTTTTTGCGCCCATGACCCGCCAGCCGATCGTCGCCATCACCGCGACCAGCGAGATGATCCGCGGCCTCCCGCGCGTTCGCGTCAACGAGGCGTACACGAACGCGCTCGCCGCGGCGGGGATGATCCCCCTCGTCGTCGCTCCGCTCGAGAGCGGGTTCGCCGACATCGTCGCCCGCGTCGATGGTCTCGTGCTCACTGGCGGCGAGGACGTCGCCCCCGCGCGCTATGGTGCTGCGCGCCATGAGCGGACCGGCGACCCGCACGACGCGCGCGACGAAGCGGAGATCGCCCTCCTCGCCGCCGCGCGCGCCGCTGGGCTCCCGACCCTCGCCATCTGCCGCGGGCTGCAGGTCGCCAACGTCGCGCTTGGCGGTACCCTCGTGCAGGACCTGCCCAGTGAGCGGCCATCGAGCACGGTGCATGACCGCGCCGACGCGCGAGCGGCGCGGGTGCACGAGGTGCGCATCGCCGCTGGCTCGCGGCTCGCGGCGGCCGTCGGCGCAGCGACGATCACCACCAATTCGTCACATCACCAGGCGGTCGACCGCCCGGCGCCGGGCCTCACGGT
>Ga0308175_100003448_pt1 | contig 10944 bp, 7 predicted proteins | sample PhyCR1_3_FD_203893 | JGI IMG/M metagenome (GOLD analysis project Ga0308175, IMG submission 203893) | Soil microbial communities from UC Gill Tract Community Farm, Albany, California, United States - DLSLS.C.R1 | ecosystem: Environmental > Terrestrial > Soil > Agricultural land | place: USA... | reverse complement strand
TGGGGGGATCGTCGATCTCCGGATTGCTGGCGGCGGCCGGCGCCGCCTTCGCCCTCGGCGTGCCGGTCGACACCGGCGTCCTGTTCGCGGGGCGGCTCGCCCGGCCGTTCGATCCCGAGCGCCCGCTGAAGTTCCTGGCGAACCCTTGCGAGACGGCGCCGGTGGACGCCCCCTCCCGGACCCTCACCCCTGGCCCCTCTCCCGTCCCCTCCATACGGGAGAGGGGAGACGGCACCCCCCGCGACGTGCTGCGCCAGCTCGTGGCCGAGCGGGCGGAGCTGCCGGCGGAGGCGGTGCGGGACGACAGCCGTTTGCTCTCGGACCTCCATCTGAACTCGATCTCCGTGGGCCAGCTCGTGGTCGAGGCGGCCCGCCGCCTGGGACTGCGCCCGCCGGCCTCCCCCACCGACTACGCGCGGGCGACCGTGGCGGAGGTGGCGGCGGCGCTCTCTCTCCAGGCGCCCCTCACCCCCGGCGCCGCCGAGCTCAACCGCGCGCCGGCCGGCGTGGACACCTGGGTGCGGCCGTTCACGGTGGAGCTCGTGGAGCGCCCCCTCGTCCCGGAAGGGCGGGAGGCGGAGGGCAAGGGGAGCTGGCGGGTGATCGCCCCTCCGGACCACCCTCTCGCCGCGGCCCTCGCCACCCGGCTGCCCGGCGGCGGCATCGCCCTCTGCCTCCCCCCGGAGGTGGACGAGCGCCACCCCGCGCTGTTCGTGGAGGCGGCGCGGGCCGCCCTCGCCGCCGAGCGCCCCTTGCGCTTCCTCCTCGTCCAGGAGGGGGGCGTCGGCGCCGCCTTCGCCCGCACCCTGCACCTGGAGATCCCGGAGAGCACGGTCTGCGTGGTCGAGCTCCCCTTCGATCACCCGGAGGCGCTCTCCTGGATCGCGGCCGAGGCCGCCGCCGCCGCCGGCTACACCGAGGCCCACTACGGCGCCGGCGGCGCGCGCCACGTCCCCGTGCTGCGCCTACTCCCCGAGAGCGGCGGGCCGGAGGGGCCGCCGCTGGGCCCGGAGGACCTCCTCCTGGTGACCGGCGGCGGCAAGGGGATCGCCGCCGAGTGTGCCCTCGACCTCGCCCGCGCGTCCGGCGCCCGGCTCGCCCTGCTCGGCCGCTCCTCCCCGGAGCGGGACGCGGAGCTGGCGGCCAACCTCGAGCGGATGGCCGCGGCGGGCGTCCAGGTTCTCTACCTGCCGGCCGACGTCACCGACGCGGCGGCCGTGCGGGCGGCCGTCGAGCGCGCCGAGGCCGCGCTCGGCCCGGTGACCGCCTTCCTGCACGGCGCCGGCACCAACGCCCCGCGCCCCCTCTCGATGCTCGATCCGGAGTCGTATCTGCGCACCTTCGCCCCCAAGGCGGAGGGCTTCCGCAATGTCCTCGCGGCCCTCGATCCCGGGCGGCTGCGGCTGCTGGTCACCTTCGGCTCGATCATCGCCCGCCTCGGCCTCCACGGCGAGGCCGACTACGCCCTCGCCAACGAGTGGCTGGCGCGGGCCACCGAGCGCTTCGCCCGCGAGCACCCCGGCTGCCGCTGCCTGGCCCTCGAATGGTCGGTGTGGTCCGGCGTCGGCATGGGCGAGCGGCTGGGCACCCTGGAGAGCCTGACGGCGCGTGGCATCGCGCCGATCCCGCCGGGGGCCGGGGTGACGCTGCTGCGCGAGCTGATCTCCCGGCCGCGAGCCGCCGTCTCCATCGTGGCCACCGGCCGCTTCGGCCAGCCGCCCACCCTGGAGGTCGAGGGGACGGAGCTGCCGCTGCTCCGCTATCTCGAAACGCCCAGAGTCCACGTGCCCGGGGTCGAGCTGGTGGTCGACGCCGAGGTCTCGGCCGACACCGACCCCCATCTCGCCGACCACGTCTTCCGCGGCGAGCCGCTGTTCGCCGCCGTGCTGGGGATGGAGGCCATGGCCCAGGCCGCCATGGCGCTCACCGGCCGGGAGGAGATCCCGGTTTTCGAGGACGCCGTCTTCCAGCGCCCGGTGGCGGTGCCGCCGGGGCGGTCGACCACGATCCGCGTCGCCGCCCTGGTCCGCGAGCCGGGGGTGGTCGAGGTGGTGCTGCGCGAGGCCTCGACCGGCTTCGCCGTGGACTGCTTCCGCGCCGTCTGCCGCTTCGGCGCCGCGGACGAGGCCCTCCCCCGCCTCCTCGCCACCTTCCCCGCGGGCGGAGCCGTGGCGCTCGCTCCGGGGGACCTCTACGGCGGCGTCCTCTTCCACCAGGGGCGCTTCAGGCGCCTGGCGGGGTACCGCGCCCTGCGCGCCACCGAATGCCTGGCGGACATCTCCCCCGACGGCTCCACGGTCTGGTTCGGCCGCTACCTGCCGGACCGCCTGGTGCTGGGCGATCCCGGCGCCCGCGACGCCGCCATCCACGGCATCCAGGCCTGCATCCCCCACGCGACCCTGCTGCCGGTGGGGGTCGAGCGGGTGGTCAGCCGGGGGTTGGCCACCAACGTCCCGCTGCTCCTGGCGGCGCGCGAGCGGAGCCGCGACGGCGACGAATTCGTCTACGACCTGGAGCTGGTCACGACCGGCGGCGAGCTGCGCGAGCGCTGGGAGGGGTTGCGCCTGCGCGCCGTCGACCGCATCGCCCCGCCGGAGGCCTGGACGGCCGCCCTCCTCGCCCCCTACGTCGAGCGGCGGCTCCAGGAGCTCCTCCCCGGCTCCGCCGTCCGGATCTCGCTCGGGGCGGATGGCGGCGCGGGCCTCCACCATCGCCCGGACGGCGCGCCCGAGGGGACCGCGGGGAACATCTCGCGCTCCCACGCCGGGAGCCTGGTGCTGGCGGTGGCCGGCGACGGCCGGATCGGCTGCGACCTGGAGCCGGTGGCGGAGCGGACGGAGGAGGTCTGGCGCGGCCTGCTCGGCCCCGAGCGCATCCGGCTGGCCGAGCTGATCGCCCGCGAGCGTGGCGAGACGCTCAGCGCCGCGGCCACCCGCGTCTGGGCGGCGGGCGAGAGCCTGGTCAAGGCGGGGGCCCCCCAGGGCGCGCCGCTCACTCTTGAAACCGGCGGCGACGGCGGCTGGCTCCTCCTGCGCTCGGGCGAGCTGCGCATCGGCACCTTCCTCGCGCCGGTGCGCGAGCTCAACCGCCCGGCGGCGCTCGCCGTCCTCGTCGAGACCTCCCACTGAAGGCCTACCTATCCCTGCCGGCCGGACGCCTAAAACGTCCGCTTTGTCGGGGATGAACCGGCCCAGGAGCTAGACAGTCCGATCTTATTCTGTTATGCTCTACTTTACGCCCAATCAAGAGCGGATTTCAGTGAAAGGAGGAGGTATGGCTCCCCGAACCTTCAGTCGTCGGATCCTGTCGTCTCTCTGCGCACTGATCATCTTATCCTCGGCATCCCTGTTAGCACAAATGGAGGTAAAAAAACTCACTATACCCGAACCCGGAATCGATAATATTAAAATAACCATGGTGGAAACCTATACAATTCAAGGCGTCGGGACAGACACGGTCAAACTCGAAGGCACCTTGGTCACCCGCCGCGGCCCGGCCTTACTAGGACCCGGGCAAAGCCGGCATTCATGGCAGGATTCCGCGGTCGTGGCCGAATTCACCAGCCTCGATATGAGCGGCGAGAGCAAAGTCTTTGGTCCTGTGCATGTCACCCTGGATAAGTCGCAACCGACCTTTGCGATGGTCCGTGCCGGGAAGTGCGCGGCGGCGGTAGGTGTGAGTATTGAGATGCCAAAGCTCCAGCGTACATTGAAGACCCGCCAACCTGTCCAACTCACTTCGGTCGTCACCTCGATACCGCCGATTGGAGATGAAAAGACGACCAGCGTGGGAGCGGTAGAACTAGTGGATCAGAACGGCAGGAGTCAGGGCAAGTTGGATAAGGCCCAGGTCTTATGGCGCTCACTAGTCTCACAGAAAAAATTTACCGAAGTCTCGCAGACCGGCGGCACGGTGGACTCAGTGGCTACGAAGAATTGATCCCCATAGCCGGGCCCGACGCCTGGAACGCGGAAAACCGTTCCGGGCGTCGTGGCCGACTTATCGCTATCTGCACAATGAGATACTGGTTCCCTTCTTCTCACCGGATGCTGCCGGTTACTTTCCTCGTCCTCTCAGCCTTCCTCCACCCGCTGCAAGCCCACTCGGATTCTCCGTCCGGCAACGAGCTCATTGCGCGCATCAACTCTAGGCCCTTGGGGGTAACAGAGATCCGACACGCCCGGATTACTCTGCGCAAGGAGGGAAGAATCCAAGACGCCTACGAAGTCGTGACCTTGCGCAAGCAAGAGAGCAACCAGGCCTCCACCCTCTTTCTCATGCGGTCTCCAGTACCTCTACGAGGAACGGCTTTTCTGCTCCGGGAGTCCCTGGCCGCTGGAACCCCCGGTTGCCGGATTTGGCTCTCCCTGCCAACCGCTGACCACGTTCTCGAGATCGACTCATCTTTCTGGGCTGACCCGCTTCTTGGTTCTGACTTCACCTACCAGGACTGGCGTCTCTGGCTGCCCGTCCGCGACCTGCGCCCTGGTGAGGTGAGGAAAACTTCCTGCCGGGCGGGCCCTTGCTATCGTCTCAACGTCTGGCCTGCTAATCCGACAGCGGCCCAGCAACTCAACTGGATCCGAGCCAATCTCTATATAGATTCTAAGCGATGGGTATTACTTAAGGCTGAATACTTTTACCACGCCACGCCTGCACCGGAGCGCATCTTCGAAGCCCTCGACTTTCAGCGCGTCGGCAACATCTGGTCGCCGCGGAGGATGACCATGACCACAACCGCGAATTCACAGCAAACGACCGTTGGCCTCCTAGGTGTATGGTATAATCAATCTATACCCGCAATATTTATGGATCCAAGGCAATTACCTTTCCTATCGAAACCTTTCGACCGAATGTTCAAGAATCTTCTGGGCAAGCATGCCCTCTAAGAATGATCTAAGCCGGGGTTGCCATTGGATTATCTATGAAGGCCTACGAATACCGCCACCTGGTGGGGTTCGAGGAGACCAACCTGGTCGGCAACGTCTATTACGTCAACCACCTGCGCTGGCAGGGGCGCTGCCGCGAGATGTTCCTGCGCGACCACGCCCCGGAGATCCTGGAGGAGCTCGCCCGCGGCCTCGCCCTGGCCACCGTCCGCTGCTCCTGCGACTACCTGGCCGAGCTCGAGGCCTTCGACGAGATCGCCATCCGCATGCGCCTGGGCGGCATCGTCCAGAACCGCATCACCCTGACTTTCGAGTACTGGCGCCTGAAGGATGGGGGGGAGGAGCTGGTCGCCCGCGGCGAGCAGGTGGTCGCAGCCATGCGCCGCGAGGAGAAGGGGGCGGTGCCCACGGCGATTCCGGGGGCGTTGCGGGAGGCGCTGAAGCCTTACGCGTAGGGCGAAGCAGGGATCAGGGACTCCAGGGACAGCAGGGACAACAGGGACCTCAGGGACCTCAGGGAAAACCTGCTGTCCCTGGCGTCCCTGTTGTCCCTGGAGTCCCTGGAGTCCCTGACCAGCCTTTTACGGCTGCGTATCGAACGTGTTGCTCAACTGGTAGCAGCGCGCGACCGCCAGGGCCTTCGCCCCCTTGCGCTTGACCGTGGTGGCGCCGGTGGTGGTCGTGGTGGTGCAGTAGGGCGGCGGCGGGTTCACCTGGTGCCTGGCGGTGATCGCCGAGTGCGGGATCGGCACCGGGCACGGCGGCGTCGCGCAGCCGCTCTGCGGCACGGTGCTCCAGCCGGCGGCGAAGTTCGAGGTCCCCGGGACCGTGGTGTCCGCCACGCCGTCCGCGTTGGTGTCGATCTGCACCGAGCTGGTGTAGGTCACGCCGCCCGAGCCGGGCTGGTGGGTCCAGGAGGCGGCCGAGGTCGAGAAGTGGACCTGCGCCTGGTCCAGCGTCCGCTGGAGGCCCGTCCCCTGCTGGGTGAAGGTGAGCCGGGGGCTGATCGTCACGTCGCTGTCGAAGGTGCCGCCGGTCGCCGTCGGGCTGGAGCGATGCAGGGTCATCGCGAACGCCGACTGGGTGGGCGTGGCGTTCGACTTCACGTCCCAGAGCGAGCTGCCCGAGCAGCCGGTGACCGTGATCGGCGACGTGCTCTTGAAGCTGGCGGCGCGCACGATCGCGTTCACCGTGGCGTTGCCGCTGGCGTCGAAGGTCGTGTCGCCCAGCCGCTCGACCACCGTGTCCGAGTGGCCCAGCACGTTGGCCGGGCTGGTCACGATCGGGTCGCCGGTGAGGACCACCGTGCCCGAAAACGCCGCCGAGCCCGTGCAGAAGAACCCGGCCGGCACGCTCACGTCGGCGTAGGTCGAGCCGGTCCCCTGGGTCTCGAACACGTCGATGCCGTGGGTGACCGTGTTGTCGGCGAGAGCGGGCAGCGCGGCCAGAGCCAGGGCCAGCCCAACGAAGAACAGCTTTCTCATGTTCGCCTCCTTGTGCGGGCGCGCCCGCTCCGGTGCCCGAACGCCACCAGATCACGGCCGCTCCATAAACAGAGGTGCTCCCGACCTTTCCAGGTGAGCCATTGCAATATGACAAACGCCTAAACTAAAATTTCATATGTTCTTGATTTCAAAATATGCGCTGCACCGGCCGCGCCGCGTCCTCCTCCTCTTCCTGCTGGGGACCGCCGCCATGGCCGCCGGCCTCTTCCGGCTGGAGATCCGCACCGACGGGGCGGCGATCTATCCGGAGGGGGATCCGGCCGTCGAGCGCACCCTGCGCGACCGGGAGGCCTTCGCCGACCCCGACCTGATCCTCCTGCTGGTGAGCGCGCGGCCGGGGGGGCCGCCGGTGGCCTCGCCGCAGGGGTTCCGCTTCCTGCGCCACTGCCAGCGCGAGATCCGCGAGCTGCCCGGCGTGAGCGCGATCGGCGTGCACTCGCTGGCCGACCTGATCGAGCCGCCGGCGCCGGGGGCGATCCGCATCGTGACCCCGCTCGACGCGATCCCGGACGACCCCGCCGCCTTCGCCGCCCTGCTGGCGCGGCTGCGCCGGAATCCGGTGGCCGCGGGGCTCTTCCTCTCCCGCGACGGCCGCGCCGCCCCCTTCTACATCCCGGCCGCCCGGGGGGCCGACCGCCGCGAGGTCATCCGGCAACTCGAGAGCTGGCGGCAATCCCGCGCCGCCGCCCCGTTCGAGCTGCGGATCACCGGCCCGGTGGCGGCCGAGGCCGAGCTCGGCGAGACCGTGCTGCGCGACCTCCTCCACCTGGTGCCGGCGATGGTGGCCGCCGTGGCTCTCCTCCTCTACCTCTCGCTGCGCACGCCGGGCGGCGTGATCGTGCCGCTCGCCCAGGTGCTGGCGACCCTGCTCTGGACCCTGGGGCTGATGGGCTGGACGGGGGTGCCGGTCACCCTGGTGACGACGATCCTCCCCGTCCTGCTGATGGCGCTGTCGATGACCGACGAGATCCATCTGCTGGAACGGGTACAGCACCGGCTGGGGGAGATCCCCCGGGAGGTCGCCGCCCGCGAGCGGCTCGCGCGGGCGGCGGAGAGCGCCTTCGCCGACCTCACGGCGCCGCTCGTGCTGACCTCGCTCACCACCGCGGCCGGCTTCTACTCCTTCCTCGGCTCTTCCCTGGCTCCGCTGCGGCAGTTGGGCCTGTTCGCCGGCACCGGGCTGCTGCTCGCCCTGCTCTTCACCTTCTCCCTGGCCCCGGCCCTGATCGCCACCCTGCCGCCGCGCTGGATCGAGCGCCGCCGGTCCGCAAGGCCGCGCGGAGCGGGGGAGCTGCCGTCCTGGGAGCGGCTGCTCCGGGGGCACGCCCTCGCCCTCGGCGGCGCCGCCCTGCTGCTGCTCGCCCTCCCCGGCCTCTTCCGGCTGCGCGTGCAGGACTCCTGGATCGACAACTTCGACCCCCGCTCGCCGCTGGTCACCGCCGCGCGCGACTTCGACCGCTCCTTCTGGGGGAGCTACCGCCTCGACGTGGTCTTCGAGGGGCCGGAGGCCGGCTACTTCTGGAGCCCCCGGGGGGTGGCCCTGCTGGAGGACTTCGAGCGCCTGGCCCCCGCGGCGCCGGGGGTCGGCGGCTGGCTCGGCCCCCTCCCCTTCTTCGCGGGCTCGGCGCGGGCGCAGGGGAACGCCCCGCCGGTCTCGCGGCTGCCGCCGGTCGAGATCCGGCGCGCCGGCGCCATGACCGAGGTGCTGACGATCCGGGTCGGCCTGCGGCAGTACCTGACCCCGGACAAGCGGGCGGCGCGCGTGCGCCTGTTCGTCCCCGGCGCCGACTATGCCCGCGGGCGGGAGCTGCGCGCCTTCCTCGACCGCCGGCTGCCCGCCCTCGCCGCCCGCCACGGCGCCCGCGCCCACCTCTCGGGCGACGTGCCGGCGGGCCTGGCGGTCATCGGCACCATCGTCGGCAACCAGCTCCGCTCGATCGGCTGGACGGCGGCGATGATCGTCCTCATGCTGCTCGCCGCCACGCGCGGCCCGCGCTGGACCGCGATCACCCTGGCCCCCGTGCTCGCCGCGGTCGTGCTCCTCTTCGGAGCCCTGGGCTGGGGCGGCATCCCGCTCGGCATCGCCACCAGCCTGTTCGCCGCCCTCACCCTGGGGGCCGGCGTCGACTTCGGCCTCCACTACGTCCACGCCTGGCGCCGCGAGCGCGCGGCGGGGCTCCCCCACGGGGAGGCGGTGGCCGCCGTCCTGCGCACCGCCGGCCGGGGGCTGCTCTGGAACGCCCTCGTCCTCGCCCTGGGGTTCGCCGTGCTCGGCTTCTCGGCCATCCGGCCCAACGCCAGCCTGGGGTTCCTGCTGGCGGCGGCGATGCTGGCGAGCTACGGCACGACGGTGGTCTTCCTGCCGGAGGTGCTGCGGTGGCTCGATCGTGAGGGGGAGGCCGAGGCGGACGAGGGGAGCGGCGGCGCCGCTCCCCTCCGGAGCCGGCGGATCAGTTGAAGCCCGCGGAGAAGCCTGTCGGGTACGGGCGCACCAGCGACACCGCGTCCGGGGTCACCGGGCCCGGGGAGTGCCCCGTCTGCCGGGTGATCACGGGAAACTCGTACTTCGGGAAGGGGCCGGCCGGGAAGCCCGTGGTCGCGGTGACCCCGACGAAGAGGTTGGACGAGCCGGCGGTGGTCACCTCCAGCGTGCCGTTGCCGTCCCCGTCCACCTGCAGGCCGGCCCGCAGCACCTTGATCCCCTTGCTGGAGGGCTGGAAGTTGCCCGGCCCGCCGGAGCGGACGAAGGGGGCGCTGGTGGCCTGGATCACGATGTCCCGGCCGCCGTTGCAGGTCACCGCCCCGCAATCGATGATCGTGTTGGAGCGGGTGGTCGTGCTGGTGAAGACCAGCCGCGGCCGCACGTAGAAGGTGGTGTCGAAGGTGCCGCCGTCGCCGTTCGCGAAGTGGAACGTCACCGTGCCGGGCTGCACGTCGCTCCGGAGCTCGGAGAGGAACACCCGCAGGTCGTAGGTGTCCTTGCCGATGCTCACCGGCTTCTCGCTCACCAGGCGCAACGCCGCGATCCCGATCGCCCCGGAGCCGGTGCCGGTGCTGCCGATCGTGATGTCCGCCGGGCGCCGGATGATCGCGTCGATGCCCGCCAGGTCCGAACCGGCGCCGAGCGACTCGCCGACCAGGCTCACCACGGGATCGCCGTTCACCGCCGCGCCGAAGATGTCCTGAACCGGGTACAGAGACAGATCCAGAGTCGTCGTGCCGCCGCCGGTCGTCGACAGGCCGTCATCCCCCGCGCCGATCACGATCTGCGCCATGGACGGCCCCGCCACGGCGAGCAGTAAAGCCAGGACCCCCAGAAACACTCTCATCAACCGCATGCCATTCTCCTTTCTTAGCAAACAACTCACTACAAGAGACGGTGCGGGAGAGGCATGCGGCGGGACAGAATTACCGATATTTCTTTAAGTAGCGCTCTACCGGCGCCGGCCGGCGCGGCGGAGCCGGCGCAGCAGGAGACGGCGGCGGGTGCGGCGGGGCCGCTTCTCCCCCCGCTGGAGGGCGAGCTCGCGGTAGATCTCCGAGTTGACCTCCCCCCCCATCAGGATGGCGAAGGCGGTCAGATAGAACCAGACGAGCATCACGATCACCGCGCCGAGCGAGCCGTAGGCGCGGGTGTAGGAGTGGAAGTAGACGATGTACAGGCGCAGGCCGAAGGAGGCGAGCAGCCAGAGGGCGACGCCGGTCACCGCCCCCGGGCTCCCCCAGCTCCGCTCCTGCGTCTCGCCGAGGTTGGGCGCGTAGTTGTAGACGATCTCGAAGGAGAGGACGGCGAAGAGCAGGATCAGCAGCCAGCGCAGGTAGACGTGCCAGAGCGCCGCGAAGAGGATGCCCACCCCGGCGCGGTCCGCCATCGCCTCGCCGATCTCCCGGCCGTAGAAGATCATCCCCAGGGCGGTGACGGCGAGCACCGCGAAGGTGAGCGTCAGCACGATCGCCATGATCCGCCGCCGCCACCAGGGCCGGCTCTCCTTGAGCCCGCAGGCCGTGTTGAGCGTGCGCGAGACGGCGAGCATGCCGTTCGAGGCCACCCAGAGGGCCGCCGCCAGCGAGAGGTAGAGCTTGGTCCCCGTGCGGGCGCTGCGGATCTCGGTCAGCGTGTTGTTGAGCAGGGCGGTGACGTCGCCGCTGGGCGACACCCGCGCCAGGTAGCGGAAGATGTCCCACCGGATGGCCGGATTGGCCTCGGCCAGATAGCCGAGCAGGGTGGTGAGGAACAGCAGCAGGGGGAAGACCGAGAACAGGAAGAAGTACGCCAGCTCCGCGCACCGCCCCAGGACCTCATCCTCATAGATCTGCCGCCACAGCCGCCGCCCCAGCTCCTTCCAGGTCAGCCCGGCGCGCGTCCAGAGGGAGGTCATGAAGGAACGATAGCAAACGCCGGAGGTCCCGGGCCTGGCGAATGGAGCCGTATAGCCCTATGCTGTTCTCCAGGGGTTGAGCGATTTCCGTGCTCGACCGCCACACCAGGAAGGAGCCCGTCATGAAAAAGAAGGTGAATCCACTCAAGCTCCACAAGGAGACCGTCCAAC
>Ga0308175_100003447_pt1 | contig 10947 bp, 10 predicted proteins | sample PhyCR1_3_FD_203893 | JGI IMG/M metagenome (GOLD analysis project Ga0308175, IMG submission 203893) | Soil microbial communities from UC Gill Tract Community Farm, Albany, California, United States - DLSLS.C.R1 | ecosystem: Environmental > Terrestrial > Soil > Agricultural land | place: USA... | reverse complement strand
GTCGCCGTGCACAAGCCGAACAGGATCGGGATCATGATGTAGTCGAGCCGCGAAGCGATGCCGTAGGCGGCAAGCTCTGATGTGCCGAAGCGGCCGGCCACCGACGTCACCAGGATCACCGTCAGGTTCACCAGCACGGCATTGACTGAGGTCGGCAAGCCGACCTTCAGGATGTCCGCGAACAGCCGGGTCTGCAGCGGCACGATCCGCATGTGCAGACTGGTGCGGCCCGAGGCCATGTAGCGCAACAGCACCAGCATCGCGCCGCAGTAATACAGGCCGAAGGCGAGGCCGGCGCCGCCGATGCCAAGCCCAGGAATCGGGCCGATGCCGAAGATCAACAGCGGCGACAGCGGAATCATCACGATCGCGCCGATCAAGGTGACGATGGCGGGCACGCGCACATTGCCGGCGCCGCGCAGCGCCGCGGCCTGTAAGTTCACGATCCATACCGGGATCGCGCCGGCAAACAAGGTGATGGAATAGGTCACCGCGGCATCGAGCGCGCCGTCACGACCGCCCAGCGCATGGTACAGCATCGGACCCAGCAAGGCCGTGACGGCGGTGAACAGCGCGCCGCCGATCACCGCGAGCACGACGCCATGGAAGACGATGGCATCGGCATCCGCCTTGCGCTGCGCACCGATGGCGCGGGCGACCGAGGAGGACACGCCGCTGCCGATGCCGCCATTCGACATCATCGTCATCAGCATGAAGATCGGAAACACCATCGCAGCGCCGGCCAGTGCGTCGGTGCCGAGCAGGCCGACATAATAGGCCTCCGCGATATTCACCGCGGTCTGCGCCAGCAGCACGGTCATGGTCGGCAGCGCCAGCCGGAACAAGGTCGGCAGCACCGGCCCGGTCAGCAGGGCCGCGCGGGTCGCTTCGGCTTTGGTCTGCGCGGGTGGGGTCGCGGGCGAGGAGACCAGGCGTGGCCCGGCGTCCGGGCGTGGCAGCGTGGCTTGGGCGGTATCCATCAAAGATATCCCGTCATCCTGATTTACATTACGACCATAATGCAGTATTATGATCGTAATGCAATAGAGGCTGGTGCAGAATAGCGACGGAGACCGGGAGGCGGCAGATGGTGCGGTATGAGAAGGGACATAAGGACGAGACGCGGCAGCGCATTCTCGATGTCGCCGCGCGCCAGTTCCGTGAGCGCGGCGTCTCGGCGGCGGGGCTTGCCGGCATCATGGCGGACGCCGGGCTGACAAACGGCGCGTTCTACGTCCATTTCGACTCCAAGGAACAACTGGTCCGCCAGGTGCTGGACGACGCTTTGGCACGGCGCGAGCAGGTCTGGCGCAAGCTCGAGGACGAGGAGGGCGGACTGTCGACGATGATCGGCGACTATCTCTCAGCGCGGCATCGCGACGATCCCGGCCGCGGCTGCCCGACCGCGGCCATGGTGGCCGAGGTCGCGCGCGAGCCCGCCGCCACGCGCGCGACCTTCACCGGTCGCGTCAAGGCGATCATTGCCCGCATCGCGGCCAGGGTGAAAGGGCCGTCGGCCGAGCAGCGCGAAGCCGACGCGCTTGTGATCTATGCACTAATGGTCGGCGCGCTGCAGCTTTCGCGCGCCGTCGACGACATCAAGCTGTCGGATCGAATCCTGCAGAGCGGCGCCGCGGCTGCCCGCCGGCTGGCGGGAGAGCGCTGATCCTGCGCCGCTGTCAGGGCTTGATATGGACGGCGAGCGGCCTGCCTCGCTCAAACGGCGCCAGCCGGTGCGCCAGGCCGAATTGTGCAAAGACCTCGGCGAGCTGATCGGCGCTCTCGCGAAAATGCACCCAGCCTTCATTGTGGGCCGCGACCAGCGTCGCGTCCGGAAAGGCGTGCGCCGCCTCCAGCGCATCCTCGCTGCCCATCGTCATGTGGAAGCGTCCGCGCGGCTCGGCTGCGCCGGTGAACAGCACGACAACCTTTGGCGAGAACAGCCTGGCCACCTCGGCCGTGCCGTCATACCAGACGGTATCGCCGGTGACGTAGAGCAGGTCGCCGGGCTTGTCGCGGCCGAGCGCAAAGCCGACCACGTCGCCGGAGATTGGCTCGATGCCGACAGGTCCGTGCCGCGCCGGTGTCGCCGTGACCAGCAGCGTCTCGCCGTGGCGGCCCTTCAACGTCGCCGTCTCGAATGGCAAAAGCCCCAGCGCATTGCCGCCGAGCCGCTGTGCGCCGGCTTGCGTCGTATAGGTCGTGCCGACCGTCGGCAGCAGCGCGCGACCGGAGGCGTCGAGATTGTCCAGATGGTGGTCGTGGCTGAGCAGCACGGCGTCGAGCCGGCCGATCTCTTCCGGCGACAGCGCTGGCCCTGAGGTCTTCTCGAACCGCACCGGCGTCTCCCGGTACAGACCGGGCGGATCGAAGGTCGGATCGGTGAGCAGCCGCAGGCCGCGGAATTCGATCAGCACGGTCGGCCCGCCAATCAAGGTCAGGGTCAGGGGGGATGAGGACATGGTGGCTCCGCTGTGGTTCGACATCGCGAAGTCGGCATAGCCCGGTTCACATTGGCGCAAAATTCGCTAGAGTTGCGCAATGGCTGTTCAAAAACGCACAGAGCCGGACTGGCAGGATATCCGCATTTTCATGGCGCTGGGCCGGCATGGCAGCCTGTCGGCCGCGGCGCGCGCGCTGTCCGTCAACCACGCGACGATCGCACGCCGGCTGCATGCGCTGGAGGCGGCGCTCGGGGAGAAGCTGGTCGAGCGGCGGCCTGACGGCTACATCCTGACCCCGGCCGGCACGCGCACGCTGGCGGCGGCCAGCGACATGGAAGCGGCGGTTGCGACGCTTGGGCGGGGCGGGGGCGACGACAGCCCGCGCGGCCTGGTGCGGGTCAACGCGCCGCCGTCGCTGTCGCAGGGTTTCCTGATCGGCCGTCTCGCCGCGCTGCCGACGCGCTATCCGGGGCTCGACATCGATCTCGCCGCAGATCTACGTACCGTCAGCCTGGACCGGCATGAGACCGATATCGCCGTTCGCCTCGGGCGCCCGCAGGACGGCGCCTTTCTGGGACGGCCGCTGGTGACAATGGGCTATGGCTTCTACGGCACGCCAAAACTCTGCCGGCGCGTCGAGGCCGGCGCCGATCCGGCCTTCGTCGGCTTCGACGAGGTGAACTCGCATGTCCCCGAGGCGGTCTGGTTGGCGCGTCATTTTCCGCGCGCGCGGCTGTCGTTTCGTGCGGGCAACCAGTTCGCCCAGGCCGCTGCCGCGAGGGCCGACGCCGGGCTCGCGCTGCTGCCGCATTTCGTCGGCCGCGCCGACAAGCGGCTGAGCCTGTGCCGCCTGACGCCGGTGCCCGCGCCGCGCGAGATCTGGCTACTGACGCGGCGGCAGGACCGCAAGGAGGTGTCGATCAGGACGGTCGTGGATACCTTGATCGCGATGTTCCGTCACGAGCGGGCGCTGTTCGAGGTCGCGGATGGATGATGTGGCGGAGCCTCGATCGCTCTCGGTGTGGCACAGCACCCTGATCGCGATTTTCATTTTTATCGTGGCCCATGCCGCGCTCCTGGTCGGTCTCGCGACACCGGACAAATTCGTGTTCGACGAGGTGCACTACGTGCCGGCGGCACGGCAGATGCTGCTGCCGGCGCCGCATGAGCCGGTGCTCAATCCGATGCATCCGCCGTTGGGGAAGGAGCTGATCGCGCTGTCGATCCGCAGCTTCGGTGACAACGCATTCGGCTGGCGCTATGCGGGGACGCTGTTCGGCGCGCTGGCCGTGATGGCGATTTATCTGTGCGGCCTAGCGTTGTTCGCGGCACAGGGACCGGCGCTCGCGGCCGCCGCGCTCGCGTTGCTCAACCAGATGCTGTTCGTGCAGGCGCGCGCCGCGATGCTCGACATCTTCGCGCTCGGCTTCGGCCTGCTTGCCATCGCCGCCTTCATGCATGGGTTTCGGCGGGATCGGCCGCAGATCTTGTTCGCGGTGTCCGGCATCTCGTTCGGCCTTGCGACCGCCTGCAAATGGAGCGGGTTGTTTCCGTGGACAACCGCGCTCTGCATCGTCGGCCTGGTCCGGATGCTGCAGCATTGGCAGACCTCGTTCGCCGACGCCAAGGAGGACGACTGGTATCATCCGGAGCTGTGGCCCGAGCTGTCGCTGCCGCAGATCATCCTCTGCTTCGGTGTCTTGCCGATTATCTGCTATGTCGCCACCTTCATTCCGCGCGACGGATGGTCGCTGATCGCGATCGCCGAGGCGCAGCATCGCATTTTTGCCGACAGCATCACCACGGCGATCCCCAGCCATACCTATATGAGCGCGTGGCCCACCTGGCCGTTGCTGGTGCGGCCGGTCTGGTTCCTGTTCGACAAGGTCGACGATCAGCACATCGCGGCGATCGTGCAACTCGGCAATCCGCTGGTGCTGTGGCCGGGGCTCGCGGCGCTGCTCGTCTGCGTCTATGATGTCATCGTCGCGCGCCGCAGGGCTGCGTTCTTGATCGTCGTGTTCTATCTCGGCTGCTATCTGCCATGGGCGCTGCTGCCGCGCGCCCTGAGCTTTATCTATTACTACCTGCCGTCGGCGACGTTGTTGAGCTTGGCATTGCCCTATGCGTGCTTGAAAGCGCGCCGGCCGTCGTTGGCGCTGTGGGCCGTCGTTGCCATCGCGTTGCTGGGCTTCGTCGCGATGCTGCCGGTCTCGGCGGCGTTCGTTGGCACGTCGATGGCGACGTTCGGTCGCCTGATGCTGTTCCAGAGTTGGATCTGACGGGCGCGCGCTCCGAATCCTGCGACGAGACGGAGCGCGATCGTGCCGCTACTTCGCCGCGGTCCCGGCTTCCATGTTGACCACCTGGACGCGACGGTTGACCGGATCGGCCGGATTGGCGGTATCCTTCAGCTTGGTCTTGCCGTAGCCGACGGCGACGAGATCCTTGCCGGCAAGGCCGTATTTCGCGACCAGGAAGCGCTTGATGGTGTCGGCGCGGCGCTCCGAGAGATCCTGGTTGAAGCCGTCGCTGCCGACACCGTCGGTATGGCCGGCGACCACGAAGGTCGCGTCTTTCAGGCTGGGATCGGACAGCGCCTTGCCGAGTTCCTGCACGGCCGGCATCGACGCCTGGCTGATCTCGGCCGAGTTGTAATCGAACTGGATCTCCAGATCGATGTTCGGCTTGGTCGCTGCGACTTCGGCAATCTGCTGGCGCTCGCCGAGCGACAGCGAACGGGTCTTGCGGTTGCGCACGCGGTTGAGCAGCGCCGCCTCCTTGGCCTGGGCCGCCGGGTCGACGCGCTGGCCGGCTTGCGGGCCGATGGTGATGCCGCGCGTCGAAGCCTTCGGCTTCAGCGCATTCACGATTTGGTCGGCCGACATGGTGGCGTCGCCGGCCAGCGCCAGCCCTGATGTGATCGACAGCACAGCGCTCGCGACACATATTTGGCGTCCGTAATTTTTAAGAAAATTCGTCATCGTCGTCGTCCTCGAAAAGCGGCAAAGTCTTGATGGCAATTGGGTGCGCGAACCATAGAGCGGGTTCAATCCCGCCAATGTGATCGCCATCACAGGCGGAAGCGGCCGCGCCGGCCCACGTCAGTGTTTCACAGCTGCAGACAGGCCGCAAAGCCGTCGTGGGATCGACGACCTGTCGACACCAAAACGGCCACATACCGCTTTACCCGACTCGCCGATCGAGGAAGATTGCAGGCAAGATCGCGGCGATGGTCGCGATCCAAAAGCAAGAAACCAGACGGGCAAAAGCAGCATAGTGTTCAATTCCACGCGCAGGCATGGCGACTATCAAGGGCAGCGTTCGGGCAAGGCCGATCCGACCGGTTCCAATGACGCGATGCCAATCCTGGTCGGGGCGTCGCTGATCGCCATTGCCATTCTGTTGTCGACGCTGATCACCGCGCTCGGCGGTCGTTATGTCGGGCTGGAGAGCCCGACGGATGACACCGCCTGGCTGGTCGACCGGCTGACAGGGCGGGTCTACAAGTGCCAGGCTGCCGATCCGGGCCGTGCCTCTTGCGCCGCCGACGTCGCGACCGGCAGCATTCCGCAAAAGCAAAAGCCTTGAGCCTGATAGTATCGGGCCTGACAGCAGCAGCCGAATCCCGCTACAATCGCGGGTGATGTCCACGCCCGAACAAACCTTCCCGCTGACCAAGCTCCAGGCCAGGCGCATCTGGCTGCGCGCCCAGCGTCTCGATGCCGAGGCGCCGTTCGGCGATGGCGCGCAGGCCGTGACTGCTGCGGTCGCCCATCTCGGCTATGTGCAGATCGACACCATCAACGTCATGGAGCGCAGCCACCATCACATCCTGTTCACGCGCATTCCGGCCTATCGCCGCGCCGATCTGAAGCAGGCGCAGAGTGTCGACAGAAGCGTGTTCGAATACTGGACCCATGCGCTGTCCTACGTGCCGACGCAGGATTTCCGCTTCTTCCTGCCGGCGATGCGGCGCCATCGCCGCGACGGCCACCGCTGGCTCACATCCGTCAAGCCGGACGACATGCGCAAGGTGATGCGGCTGCTGCGGCAAAACGGGCCGCTCACCATCCGCGACATCGACGATGACGTGCTGACCGAGAAGGAGCATTTGTGGGCGAGCCGCAAGCCGTCGAAACGGGCGCTGCAGCTCGGCTTCTATCGCGGCGAGGTCACCGTCGCCGGCCGCGACGGCATGCTCAAGACGTATGACCTGACGAACCGGCACTTCGGCTGGGACAGGCCGCCGAAGCCGGCGACGGAGACCGAGGTGACAGCCTATCTGCTCGACCGCGGCTTACGCGCCCAAGGCGTGGTCAGCCTTGATTCGATCTGCCACCTCGACGCACCGCGCAAGGCCAAGATCGCGCGGCTGATCGAAACTCGGGTGCGGCGTGGCGAGCTGGTCGCTGTCGATCTCGAAGGCGCGACTAAGCAGCTGCATTGGGCGCGTCCTGCTGATCTGGAGCGGGAGGCCAGTGAGGTCCCGCCGGAGCGGGTCCACATCCTGTCGCCGTTCGATCCCCTGATCATCCAGCGCAAGCGCACCGCCCTCATCTTCGACTACAGCCATCGCTTCGAGGCGTATGTGCCGAAGGAGAAACGGCTATTCGGCTATTTCGCCCTGCCGGTGCTGGTCGGCGAGGAGATCGTCGCCGCGCTCGACATCAAGACCGATCGCGACAAGCGCAAGCTGTTGATGCAGAAGTGGAGCTGGGTCGGCAAAGGCAAGTCAGCGAAAGGCGATGCGCGCAAGGAGTTGAAGCGCCTCATCGAGGAGGAGCTCGATCGGTTCGCGCGGTTTCAGTTGGGGGATTAGTCCGCTCAAATTCCATGTGGTCCCGGCCGGGCGAAGAAATCGTAGGATGGGTGGAGCGAAGCGATACCCATCATTCCCAGTCGCGCAAGCAAGATGGGTATCGCTGCGCTCCACCCATCCTACGGATCCTTCGACCGATCGCCCAATCAACCGCCACGCCCAGCAAAACCCCGGCCGCATAGGCCACCAGATCCCACAGCGAGAAGATCCGCCCGAGCAGCAGCGCGCCGGCCAGGGTGAGGCGGAAAGCGTCGAGCCAGGGCGTGTGCACCAGCCGGATCAGTTCGACGACCACGGCAATCGCCATGGCGATGAGGGCCAGCCGTGGCCGCGACAGGCGCGGGCGCAAAGCGGCGAGGAGGAACAACACCATCGTCGCCCACAGCGCCGAGCCGCCATATTTGACGACACCAGCCGGCAGGCTGAGGCCGCGCCCGAACACACGCAAGGACAGTCCGAGTGCGATCACGGCCAGCGTCAGGCCAAGCATCGTCCCGGTCCGGCGGGCGCATGGCAGCCCGACAGGCGCCGGCGGGGCTCGAGATGGTCATGCGCACCACAGCTCTTTCAAAACACATCGCGTTGCGGATAGCGGCACGATTCCAATTGACTCGGCCCGAGCGATGCTAAAAACCCGCGAGCAACCGAGCAACAACAAACTCCGGGGGGAAGTCCCATGAGCCCGTCCGCCGCCTCAGCTGTCGCCCGAGCAAGCGACATCGAGACCTCGACCATCCGCGCCATCTCCTGGCGGCTGATCCCGTTCCTGGTGCTTGCCTATTTCTTCTCCTATCTCGACCGGGTCAATCTCAGCTTCGCCGCGCTGCAGATGAATGCCGAATTGAAGTTCACGCCGCTGATCTTCGCCTGGGGCGCCGGTATTTTCTTCATCGGCTATTTCATCTTCGAGGTGCCAAGCAATCTGGCGCTGGAGAAGTTCGGCGCCAGCAAGTGGATCGCGCGCATCATGGTGACCTGGGGTATCATCTCGGGCTTGATGGCGATGGTCTCGGGCGAATGGAGCTTCTATGTGCTGCGCTTCCTGCTCGGCGTGGCGGAGGCGGGGTTCTTCCCCGGCATCATCCTCTATCTCACCTATTGGTATCCGGCGCAGTATCGCGCGCGCTTCCTGGCGGCGTTCGCGATCGCAGTTCCGATCTCGACCGTGATCGGCGCGCCGATTTCGGGCCTGCTGCTCGGGCTGGACGGCGCGATGGGACTGAAGGGCTGGCAGTGGCTGTTCGTTCTCGAGGGCGTCCCCTCGGTGCTGCTCGGCATCGTCACCTGGTTCTATCTCACCGATCGTCCGCAGCATGCCACCTGGCTGTCATCGGAGCAGAAGGCCTGGCTGGCCGCAAAGCTGGATGCCGAGACCGCTGCCAAGCAGACGACGCATCAGATGACGCTCAGTGATGCGCTGTCCTCGCCCAAGGTGATCATGCTCAGCCTGATCTATTTCGGCTTTGTCGCCGCGCTCTACGGCATGCAGTTCTGGCTGCCGACGATCGTCAAGGCCTTCGGCCTCACCAACGCCCAGACTGGCTTCGTCACCGCGATTCCTTACGTGTTCGGCACCATCGCGATGATCCTGTGGGCGCGCCATTCGGATGCAACGCGTGAGCGCGTCTATCATGTCGGCCTGCCGATGTTCCTGATCGCGATCGCGCTCGCCGTCTCCAGCTACATCACCGATCCTTCCGTCACGATGATCGTGCTGACGGTGGCTGCAATCGGCGTGTTCTGTGTCTTCGGCGTGTTCTGGACGCTTCCGACCGCGTGGCTATCGGGCACCGCGGCGGCCGGCGCGATCGCGCTGATCAATTCGATCGGCAACCTCGCCGGCTTCGGTGGACCGTATCTGATCGGATGGATCAAGGACTCCACCGGCTCGACCGCCAATGGCCTCCTCGCGCTATCAGTGCTGCCGCTCATTGCGGCCGTGCTGGTGTTCGCCGGGGGCCATGAGAGCAAGGCCGAATTCGCAGGCCAGACGCCGGCTGAGTAACGCGCTTTATTCCGTCATTCCGGGGCGACGCATCGGCGTCGAACCGAATCTCGAGCTTGTCTTGCGTTCGTTTCCATCACATCGGGCTTCCGGGTTAGACGCTAGCGCGCGTCCCGGAATGACGACGCTTGGCCCGTTACACATGTCTTAACGTTCACGAAGTCATGATCGCTGACGAATATTGACATTCGTCATTCGGCAATTGACATTCCTCATCGCTACAGAAGAGGGATGTCCGATGCTGGTCCGCGCGTTTTTCGCAAGCTATTCCAAGCTGTTGACCGGAATTTCGCTGGCTGCGATGGCGATCGCGCTGGCGGGCTGCAACGACGGTGTCGCCCAAAAGGTTGAGCCGATCCGCCCGGTCCTGGTTGCAACCGCCCATTACGAGGCCGAGACGCCGGAGCGCAGCTTCGTCGGCACCATCCGTCCCCGGGTCGAGGCCGATATCGGCTTTCGCGTCGCCGGCAAGGTCGCCAAGCGCCTGGTCGAGGTCGGGCAGACCGTCGAAATCGGCCAGCCCCTCGCGACGCTGGACGAGATCGATCTGAGGCTGCAGGCCGAACAGGCCACTGCCGAGCTGTCCGCTGCCACTGGCGTGCTGGCGCAGGCCGCCGCCGCCGAGACGCGCGCCAAGGAATTGCGTGCCAAGGGCTGGGCGACCGATGCCCAGCTGGACAGCGCGCGCGCGGCCGCGGATGAAGCTCGCGCCCGGCTGAGCCGCGCCGAACGCTCGGTCGAACTGACCAAGAACTCATTGTCCTACGCGACGCTGGAGGCCGACGCGCGCGGCGTTGTCACCGCGACCATGATCGATCCAGGCGTGGTAGTGGCTGCTGGCCAGAGTGCGATTCGCGTTGCGCGCTTCGCCGAGAAGGAGGCGGTGGTCGCGATTCCCGAGACGTTGCTCGATCGCGCCAGGACCGGCACGGCTTCGGTGACGCTGTGGTCAGAACCTGAGAAGAAATACACCGCGAAGCTGCGCGAGATCGCGCCGGCCGCCGATCCCGCCACGCGGACTTATCTCGCCAAATTCTCGCTGCCGGATGCGGACGACGCGGTCTCGCTCGGCATGACCGCGACGCTCACGCTGAGCGATCACGCGACCTCGCAGGTGGCGCGGCTGCCGCTGTCGGCGCTGTTCAGTGAGGGGCGCGAGCCGTCGCTCTATGTCGTCAACGAGCAGGGCGAGGTCAACCTCAAGCCGGTGACGGTGAAATCCTATGACAGCAACGACGTGCTGATCACCGCCGGCGTCAAGGAAGGCGAGAAAGTGGTCGCGCTCGGCGTGCAGAAGCTCGATCCCGGCCAGAAGGTGCGCGTGGTCTCGGCACTGACGTTCTGAGGAACTCCCGTCATTGCGAGCGAAGCGAAGCAATCCAGAATTTCCGCAAGCACAGCCTGGATTGCTTCGTCGCCTCGCTCCTCGCAATGACGACCTCCAATTAGCAGCATCCTAACAAGCGGCAATCGATCATCGGAGCCTGCCATGAAGCGGTTCAATCTCTCGGCCTGGGCGGTCAGCCATCCGCCGCTGGTGCTGTTCCTCATCATCGCGCTGGGCGTCGCCGGCTTCTTCTCCTATCAGAAGCTCGGCCGCGCCGAAGATCCGTTCTTCACCGTCAAGGTGGTCAACGTGTCGGTGATGTGGCCGGGGGCGACCTCGAGCGAGATCC
>Ga0308175_100003445_pt1 | contig 10952 bp, 9 predicted proteins | sample PhyCR1_3_FD_203893 | JGI IMG/M metagenome (GOLD analysis project Ga0308175, IMG submission 203893) | Soil microbial communities from UC Gill Tract Community Farm, Albany, California, United States - DLSLS.C.R1 | ecosystem: Environmental > Terrestrial > Soil > Agricultural land | place: USA... | reverse complement strand
GGAGCAGATGGGGCTGATCGAGGTGCGCCACGGCTCCGCGATGCGCGTCCGCGACTGGCGCGAGCACGGCGGACTGGACGTCCTGACGCACGTGCTGTTTCGCGGCGGCGTGCTCGATCCCGGCGTGCTGGGCGCGATCCTCGAGGCGCGCGCGCTGATGCTGCGCGAGCTCGCTGGGCTGGCGGCGCAGCGGCGCAGCGATAAGCAGGCCGCGCGCCTGCAGGGGCTCGCCGAGCAGTTCGCCGACGCCGAGCACGCACACGCGGCAGCGCGGGTGGACTTCGCGTTCTTCACCGAGGTCGCCCAGGCCGCCGGCAACCTCGTCTTCCAGCTGATCCTCAACGCGATCCGCGACCTGTACTTCGCGCACCTCGACGCCGTGCCCGTCACCGCCCGGCCCGCCGAGCTCGCGCCGCAGTACGCGCGCGTGGCACGAGCGATCGAGCGCCGCGACGCGGCCGGCGCCCGCAGCGCCGCGCTCGCGCTCGCAACCCAGCAGACGGAGCAGGCCGGGCGATGATCGCGCGCGAGCGAACGAACGTCGTCCGCGTCATCGAGCTGTGCGTCGCGCCGCTGCCGCCACTGCCTCCCGTCCGCGAGACCGACGCGGTGCAGGCGCTGGAGCGCTCGCTCGCCGCGGGGCCGAAGGTCAACGCGATCGCGCTGCGCGTGGCGTTGCTGCTCGTCGGCCTCGGACTGCGGCGCGGGCCGCTCGCGAAGGCGGTCGGCTCGCTCGCCCACCTGCACTACTACGGCGACGCGCGCGTGATGCGGTTGCTCGGCTACGACCCCGACGCGGTGCTCGCACGCGCCACGGAGGCGCGGGTCGCATGAGAACGATCAGCGCGGACGCCTGCGTGATCGGGACCGGCGCCGGCGGCGCGCCCGTCGCGGCGCTGCTCGCGGAGGCGGGCATGCGCGTCGTCGTGCTGGAGGAGGGCGAGCTGCACGGGCCCGAGACGATGACCGCGCGGCCTCGCGACATGATGCCCCGGCTGTACCGCGACGCCGGCCAGATCGCGACCGTCGGCAACCCGCCGATCGTGCTGCCGCTCGGCCGTGGCGTCGGCGGCACGACGCTGATCAACTCGGGTACCTGCTTTCGCACGCCCCAGGACGTGCTGGATCGCTGGCGCGCCGATCACGGGCTCGAACTCGACCTGGAGGAGGAGTTCGCGCTGGTCGAGGAGGCGATCGGCGTGCGCGAGGTGCCGCCCGAGATCGCCGGGCGCAACGCGAATCTCGTCAAGGAGGGCGCCGACCGGCTCGGTATCAGCGCGGGCTACCTGAAGCGCAACGCGCGCGGCTGCATCGGCAGCGGGGTCTGCGCGTTCGGTTGCCCGACCGGCGCCAAGCAGCACGCCGGCCAGGTCTGGATCCCGCGCGCACAGGCGGCGGGGGCGGAGCTTCACACGAACGCGCGGGCGCGGCGGCTCGTGGTCGAGAACGGTCGCGTCCGTGGCGTCGAAACGCGCGATTTGCGAGTCGCGGCGGACCGCGTGATCGTCGCCGCCGGTGCACTGCTCACACCGCTGCTGCTGCGCGCCAACCGCATCGGCGCCGCCTCGGGCCAGCTCGGGGGCAACCTCACGATTCACCCCGCGAGCGCGGCACGGGCGCTCTATGACGAGCCGATCGACCCTTGGACGGGCGTGCCGCAGAGCGTCTACGTCGACGAGCTCGCCGCCGACGGGATCATGCTCGAAGGCATCGCCGGCCCGCCGGACCAGGGCGCGATGAGCACGCCCCGCAGCGGCGCCGAACATCGCGACCTGATGCTGAACGCGCGCCGCACGGGCTCGTTCGGCGTCATGGTCTCCGACAGCGCGCGCGGCAGCGTGCGCAGGATCGCCGGGCGCATGCTCGTGCGCTACGACCTGCACCCGGGCGACGCGGAGCGCTTCCGCCGCGGCTTCGAGCTGCTCGCGCGGATCTTCTTCGCCGCCGGCGCGCATGAGGTGATCGTGCCGATCGACGGCGTGCCGACCCTGCGCGATGGCGATGTGACGCCGCTGCAGCGCCTGCGGGTGCGCCCGCGTCAGATCAGTGCGATGGCGTTCCACCCACTCGGCACAGCGCGCGCCGGCGCCGATCCGGCGACCTCCGTGGTGGACCCGGACCTGCAGGTCCACGGCATCGAGGGACTGCACGTCGCCGACGGCAGCGTGGTGCCATCGTCGCTGGGGGTGAACCCCCAGATCACGATCATGGCGCTGGCGGCGCGCCTGGCGCGCCGCCTCACCAACGCCGGCTAGATGGTTGAAGCGATATCCCCGCACGCCCATTGACGCGCCTCGCCGCGCTGACGCGCGCCACTGGCCGCACGGTCATATCGCATCAACCATCTAGTGCTTGACGACCCGGTTCAGCTTGCGCGTGACCTGGTTGCGCGCGACGTCGACGGCGACCAGCGAGAGCCGGACGGTCGAGTTGTAGCTGTGGCGGATGTTGCGCTCCGCGCGGCGCGAGAACTGGATCGTGAGCCGCAGCGCGCCGGCCTTGCGGTAGGCGAGCAGGACCTTGGGGATCGTCACGGCCTTGCGCGAGTGGTGCTTCTTGGCAAGGCCGTGAAGCTTGTAGGCGCGGCCGGGCTTCACCGAGCCGACGAGCGCCACGACGCTCGGCTCGTCGCTGGCGATCTGTAGGCGCAGCTTGCCGTTCTTGCCGACCTTGCGATTGCGGTCGAGCACCTTCACGGTGGTGTTCGGCGGGCGCTTGTCCACGACCACGGTCCCGTCGGGCAGGACCGTCACGCCGGGGGCGCCGTTGGCGCCGTTCTTGCCGTTGAGGCCGGCCGCGCCGAGGAGGTCGTCGATCGTGCCGGTTGGCAGCGAGTCGAGGGTGCCGCCGAGCACCTGGTCGATCGTCCCGCCGACCGTGTCGGTGATGCCGCCGGTCGCGCCGCCTGTCGTGTCGTTGACCGTGCCGGTGACGGTGTCGATCACGGACCCGACCGTGCCGGTCGGGTCGGTCACGGTGCCCGTGACGGTCCCGGCCGGATCGGAGATGACTCCAGTGACGGCGCCGGTGATCGGGTCGGTGGTCTGCGTGATGACCTGTGTGGGGTCAGGCAATGGCAGACCGAGCTGGGCGTGGGCCACGACCGGCAGCGCAAAGACCGCTGCGGCCGCCGCGAGGATGGGGGAGCGGGACGGGCGCATGCGGTTCTATCGGCAGGGCATCCCCAAACTTGAGTAGTCAAGTCTGCGCCGCAACCGCCTCTGACAGACTCCGGCGCCGATGATCGCGCGCGCCGACGCCCTCGCCGCCCTGGACCGCGACAGCTTCGACATCGTCGTGGTCGGCGGCGGGATCACCGGCGCCGGTGTCGCCTTCGACGCTGCGACGCGCGGCTACAGCGTCGCGCTCGTGGAGCGGGCAGATTTTGCCTCGGGAACGTCGAGCCGCTCCTCGAAGCTCGTGCACGGCGGGCTGCGCTACCTGCAGAACTTCGACCTCGGGCTCGTGCGCGAGGCCCTGCTCGAGCGCCAGCTGCTCGTCGCGCTCGCGCCGCACCTCGTGAAACCGCTGCCGCTCGTGGTGCCCGCGTTCGAGGGCGCGCGCCTGGATCGCCTGATCGGGGTCGGGCTCAATCTCTACGACGTCATGTCCGTCGACAAGCTGCGCCGCCGGCGTGGGCGCGGCGAGAGCAACGGCGAGTCGACCTCCTGGAGCCCGGACCGCCACCGGATCATCCCGGGCGACGAGGTGGTCGAGCTGCTCCCCGCGCTCGCCGCGCGCGAGCCCACCTCGGGCTACCTCTTCTACGACTGCCAGACCGACGACGCCCGCCTCGTGCTCACGGTGCTGGCCGAGGCCGAGCGTTTCGGCGCGGTCTGTGCCAACGGCTGCGAGGTCACCGAGCTGGTCGAAGAGCACGGTCGGGCCTGTGGCGTGCGCGTGCGCGACACGCTCAGCGGCGGCGAGTTCGTGGTGCGCGCCGACACCGTCGTCAACGCCACCGGCGTGTGGGCCGACCGGCTGAAGCCGGGCGAGCTGCAGGACGAGGCCGAGGTGCCGCGCATCCGGCCCAGCCGCGGCACCCACGTCACGCTGAACCACGCCTCGCTGCCGCTCGTCAGCGGCGCGATCGTCCCCGCCGGGGGCGGGCGCTCGATCTTCGCGCTGCCGTGGCTCGGGTCGACGCTGATCGGCACCACCGACAACGATTACGACGCCGAGAACCTCGACCACGTCAAGCCCGCCGCCGAGGACGTCAACTACCTGCTCGAGGCCGCCAACGCGTTCTTCGGGACATCGCTCGGGGCGAGCGACCTCACCGGCGCCTACGCGGGCGTCCGGCCGCTGATCTCGACTGGCGACCCGAAGAAGTCCGTCGACATCTCGCGCAAGGCCGAGCTGTACGAGACCTCGAGCGGCATGGTCACGATCACCGGCGGCAAGCTGACGACGTTCCGGCGGATGGCGAAGATGACCGTCGACGCGATCGTCGAGCGCGAGGCGCGCGACGCGCCGTGCCGCACGCACGAGATCCCGCTGGGCCAGGCGATCGAGCCGGACGCTTTGCCGCGGGTGGAGGGTGTGCCCGAGGAGGCCTACGCAATGCTCGCCGGGCGCTACGGCCACACCGCCCACGACGTTCTCGCCATCGCGGCGGAGCGCGGCGAGCTGGCGCAGCCGATCGTGGCCGGCGGGCCGCCAGACCTGCTGGCCGAGGTGGTGCACGCCGCGCGGCGCGAGCAGGCTCGCAGCGTGGGTGACGCGTTGCTGCGCCGGACAAGGCTCGGGCTGCTCGCGGCCGAGCCGCTGACGCGCGACACAGAGGCGGCACGGCGGGTGGCGCGGGCGATGGCCCCCGAGCTCGGCTGGGATGATCGCCGGATCGAGACCGAGGCCGACGCGTGGCTGGATGAGGCGCGCGCGGAAGGCATCGACGCCCGCGAGCCGTAACTTTGTGCATCCCCTCCTGTTGCAACCTCGGTCCATGCGCCTGCGCCACGTCCTCAGCCTGCTCCTGATCGCCCTGCCCGCCGCCCCGGCGGGGGCCGCGTTCTTCCCCGCCGATTCGATCGACGGCCCCAGCCCCGACATCGTCAGCGTGGGCAAGGCCGACTTCGCCCACGACGGAGCGGGCGCCGTCGTCTATGTCAAGCGTGACGCGGGGGTCGACCATGCCTTTGCCGCGCGGTTCGTCGGCGGCGCCTGGCAGCCGCCCGAGCGGATCGATCCCGGCATCGACACGGCCTCGTCGAAGCCCGTGGTCGGTGTCGCCGACGGAGGCCGCGTGGTTGCCGCGTTCATCTCGGGTGGCGCGCTGTACGGCACGTCGCGCGTGCCCGGCGCGACCAGCTGGAGCGCGCCGGTGCAGATCGCTTCTGCGGCGTCGGATCCGTCGCTCGACGTCTCGATCAACGCGGTCACCTACGTCACCTACACCGCGGCCGGCGACGTCCTCGCCGCGCGCCTGGCGCGCGACGCCACGGCGTGGGCGCCGATGGCACAGCCGCTCGACATCGACCCGGCCGACACGGCCGGGGATTCCGACGTGGCGGTCAGCGCCGACGGCGTCGCGCTGAGCACGTTTGTGGAGGGCGACCGGGTAGTGGCGCGCAAGCTGTTCGGCACGAAGGTCTCACAGGTGCCGCAGGTGCTGAACGTCGACCAGGTCGAGGGCCAGGCGGGCGGGGCCGCCGACAGCCCGGACGCCGACGCCGAGGACGACTCGTCGTTCGGGTGGGTGGTCTTCCGCCAGAGCTTCGCCGACCATTCGCGCGTGCTCGCACGGCGGCTGTTGGGCTCGACGTTCGACCCGCCCGTCGTCGTCGACGGCGAGAGCGCCGGCGCGGCGCCACGGATCGACCTGAGCGAGCGCGGCGAGGGCACGACTGCGGTCGCCACGCCCGACAACGGCGTCGTGACGGACATGCTCCACCTCGACGCATTCGGCACGGCGACGCGGCTCGACACGCCCGGGTCCGTCATTGCGCCCGCACCGGCGCCGACGATCGCGGAGAACGGATCGGCGACCGTGAGCTGGCTGCAGGCCCCGGGCGACCCCGGCGCCACGGTGGTCCACGGCCGCCACTGGATCATCAATCAGACGCGCCGTGGCTTCCCCGTTCCGGAGCCCGACACAGTGCTGTCGAATCCCGCCTTCGGGCCGGTTGATCCAAGCGCCGGCATCGATGCCGCCGCGGACCGGCTCGGCGACGCGGTCACGGTATTCGTGCAGGGAACGGGCGACCAGCGCCGCCTCGTCGCTGCCCAGTTCGATCGCCCGCCCGGCAAGTTCCTCGTGTACTGGGGCAAGGGCTACCGCTCCCTCGCGGCAAAGCCGCTCAAGTGGGCGGCGGCATCCGAGCTGTGGGGCCCGCTGACCTACACGGTGATGATCGACAACAAAGCCGTGGGGACGACCGCGGCGCCGCCGTTCACGCCGCCGGTGCGCATCAAGGACGGCGGGCACCGCTGGTGGGTGCTGGCGACCGACCAGCGCGGGCAGACGCAGCGGACGAAGTCCGAGCCGCTGCGGGTGGACGAGACGCCACCGTCGCTGCACGTGCGCATCTCGAAGTCCGGCGCAACGGTCACCGTGCTCGCGATGGCGCACGACAAGCGCTCCGGGTTGCGCACGATCGTCACGTCGTTCGGCGACGGCACGAGCCGCGCCGGCGCGCGCGTGACCCACCGCTACCGCAGGTCCGGCACCTACAAGCTCGTCGTGCGCGCGATCGACTACGCGGGCGCGCGGCGGCTGGCGGCGCACACGATCCGAGTCAAGAAGTGACCGCGCTGCGGCTGCGCGACCGCACGCTCGAGTTCGCCGCCGGACGTCCGGCGCTGATGGGGATCGTCAACGCGAACCCCGACTCCTTCTCCGACGCCGTTCGACTCGACACGCTGGACAAGCAGGTTGCCCGCGCGCTGGCGCTCGTCGGCGACGGGGCCGCGATCATCGACATCGGCGGCGAGAGCGGCGTCACGTACACCGGCGTGAGCGCCGAGCAGGTCGAGGCGCAACGGGTCGTCCCGCTCGTGCGCGCGCTGGTCGCGGAAGGCGTTCTGGTGTCGGTGGACACGTGGAAGGCCGCTGTCGCCGAGCAGGTGCTGGAGGCGGGCGCGCACCTGATCAACGACACGAGCGGGCTGGCGGATGTCCGCATCGCAGAGCTGTGCGCCGCCGCCGGCGCGGGCCTCGTCGTGATGCACACGCGCGCGGCCCCGAAGCAGGTGGGGTTCCCCGACTACGGCGGTGACGTGCGCGGCGACGTGCGGCGGTTCCTTGCCGAGCGCTGCGCACTGGCGATCGAGCACGGGGTGGGGTCCGATCGCCTGGTCGTCGATCCGGGGCCGGACTTCGCCAAATCGCCGGCCGAGTCCGTCGACGTGCTGGCCGACCTGCGCTCGCTGCAGGAGCTGGGCCACCCGATCCTCGCCGCGATCTCGCGCAAGTACTTCGTCGGCGCGATCACCGGCCGCGAGCCGCACCAGCGCCTCGCCGGGACGCTCGCGGCGCTGGGCGAGGCCGCCGACGCGGGCGCGGCGATCGCGCGCGTGCATGACGTCCGCGAGGCCGCCGACTTCCTGGCGGTGCGGTCGGTTCTGCGCGGCGAGCGCCCGATGCCGGAGTTCGACTCCGACGACGAACGCCTCAAGTGGATCCGCTACGGTGCGTGACGAGTCGCCGGCCGCTGTCAGCAACGCGGTCGGACTGCCAACCGACATCTCAAGGAGACGCCCATGCCCGTCCTGACCCGCTCCGCCCTGGAGGCCTCGTCGCTGTCCGACCTCCACGAGCTCGCTTCCGAGCTCGAGCTCGATGGCTTTCGTCGCCTGCGCAAGGCCGATCTCGTCGACCGGATCCTCGAGGTCCATGGCGCCGGCGACGACGAGCCACAGGAGGCCCCTGAGGCCGCCGAGGCCGCGCCGGACGAAGAGGAGCAGCCCAAGCCGCGCCGCTCGCGCCGCACGCGCGACGCCGACACACGCGACGAACGCCCCGAGCCGCGGGAGCGCCGCGAGCCGCGCCAGTCCCGCGAGCCGCGCGAGCCGCGCGAGCCGCGCGAGGACAAGCCCGATACGACCGTCGATGGCGTCGTCGAGCTGCTGAGCAATGGCTCGGGCTTCGTGCGCGTCAACCCGCCCGACGCCTCCGACGACGACGTCTACATCTCGGCCGCGCAGATCCGCCGCTGCGAGCTGGTCGCCGGCGATCGCATCTCCGGTCCCGTCCGCAAGCCGCGCCGCTCGGAGCGCTACCCGTCGCTCGTCCGCGTCGACACGATCAATGGCCAGTCCGCCGACGAGGTCGCCGAGGGCACGCACTTCGACGACCTGCCCTGCGCGTTCCCCTCGGAGCGGATCTCGCTCGGCGACGCCGATCCGACGCTCAAGGCGATCGAGTTCCTCGCCCCGATCGGCCGCGGCAGCCGCGTGACGATCACAGGGCCCGCCCGCTCGGGCAAGAGCGAGGCGCTGCGGCGCCTGGCCGAGGCGCTCGCCGGCGCCGACGGGCTCGAGCTGACCGTCGTCCTCGCCGGCGCGCGGCCGGAGGAGGTCGCGGAGTGGAAGTCCGACGAGGGCCTGGCGCCCGGCGCGGTCGCGGGGCTCGCCTCATCGGGCGACACGCAGGTCCAGACGATCGAGCGCTGCGTCGACACCGCGAAGCGCATCGCCGCCCGCGGTGGCAACGCGGTCGTCCTGATCGACTCGCTCGACGGCATCCCGCCGCACGCCGCGCGCCGGCTGCTCGCGGCGGCACGGTCGATCGTGGACGGCGGCTCGCTGACGATCGTTGCCGCGTCGACACACCCGGTCGGCGGCGAGACGACGGTCGTCGCGCTCGACACGAAGCTCGCCTCGACGAACCGCTTCCCGGCGCTCGACGTGGTGGCCAGCGGCTCGCTGCGGCCGGAGCTTCTCGTCGGGGATAAGGGCGCCGAGGCGATCGCCAAGGCGCGCGCGGAAGTCCTCGGCCTCTAGGGGTGCCGAGGGCGGCCGACATGGCCGTCCGAGGCGGGCCCCCGAGCAATTACCGCTTGTACGCCACCCGGCCCCAGGAGGGCTCGGGGGCCAGCTCGACCGGCTCGCCGTCGCGGTCGGGCTGGATGTAGCTGAAACTCTGTTCCTCGGCGTCGAAGCGGACGTCGAGCTCGCCCTCCTTGACGCGCTGGTCCAGCCACGCGCTGCGGAACACGAGCCGCCGCAGCCAGTGGACCAGCGAACGGTCGCTCGGCCCGACCAGCTCGGGCCAGCAGTCGTTGACGTGCTCGCCCAGCGCGCTGGCCGGATCCTGGATCTCGCCGTTCACGGCGAGGTTCACCAGGTCCTCGAGCTCGGGCTCGTCGAGGCGGCCGCCGACGAAGCCGAGCTTCAGCGCCGCCTGCTCCACGCGCTCGCCAAAGTCACGTTCGTTGAACGTGAATCGGAGCTCTCCGTATTCCAGGACGAAGTCGTCCCCGGAGTCATAGTTTCCGCGGCGCGTTGTCTCCATGGCCAGACCGTCGAGATCCTAAGGCCGAAACCTCCCGGGCCGGATGGCATGAAACCGGGATTGCACGGATAGGGTGCTTGGCATGATCAACGGCAAGGTCGTGGCCATCACCGGAGCGTCGTCGGGCATCGGCGAGGCGACTGCGCTCGCGTGCGTCGAGGCCGGCGCAAAGGTGGCGCTCGGCGCGCGGCGGACCGATCGCATCGAGGCGCTCGCCACGAGGATCCGCGACGGCGGCGGCGAGGCGGTCGCGATCGAGACCGACGTCGCCGACGAGGCCAGCGCCCGCGCGTTCGTCGAGGGCGCGCGTGAGCAGCTGGGCGGTCTGCACGGCCTCGTCAACAATGCGGGCGTGATGCTGCTCGGCCCGGTCGAGGGCGCGGACACCGACCAGTGGCGCACGATGGTCGAGGTCAACTGCCTGGGCCTCCTGTACTGCACGCACGCCGCGCTTCCGATCATGCGCGAGGAGGGCGCGGGCCACGTCGTCAACGTCTCGTCGGTCGCGGGGCGTGTCGCGGCGCTCGGCAGCGCCGTCTACAACCTGACCAAGTGGGGCGTCGTCGGCTTCTCCGAAGGTCTGCGCCAGGAGGCGCTGCACGCGAACGTCCGCGTCACGATCATCGAGCCGGGCTTCGTCGAGACCGAGCTGCAGGGCCACAACGAGGGCAATCCGATCGTGATGGAGGCGATGGAGAAGATGCGCGAGCAGATCGAACCGCTGCAGGCCTCCGACATCGCTGAGGCGATCGCGTTCGCGCTCACGCGCGCCCAGCACGTGGCGATCAACGAGGTCCTGATCCGCCCGACGAAGCAGCAGCGCTAAACCGGGGCGAACTTTGCGCGCACGCACCTAGTGCGCGCATGAACGACGACACCGCAACGATCCTCGTCGTCGAAGACGACGACGCGACCAGGACCTTCCTCGCCGACAATCTGACGGCGGACGGCTTCGAGCTCCTCGTCGCCAACAGCGCGAGCGACGGCATCCGCCTGCTCGAGACGAAGTTCCCGGACCTCGCCGTGATCGACATCGGCCTGCCGGACGGCTCGGGGTTGGACCTGGTGCGGCGGGTGCGCGATGCGGACGGCCTGTCCTCGCGCGTCGACCCGCGCACGCCGCTGCTCGTCGTGAGCGGGCGCGACAGCGAGCTCGACCGCATCCGGGGCTTCGAGCGTGGCGCCGACGACTATGTGTGCAAGCCGTTCTCGTATCCGGAGCTGCGCAGTCGCGTCGCCGCGCTGCTGCGCCGCGCCGGCCAGCGCCCGCGCTCCGGGCGCGTGCGCGTCGGCCAGCTGCTGATCGATCCGCTCGCGCGTGAGGTCACGATGCGGGGCACGCGGATCGAATTGTCGGCGAAGGAGTTCGCCCTGCTGCGCGCGCTGGCCGCCGAGCCGACCCGCGTGTTCAGCAAGGACGAGTTGTTGCGGGGCGTCTGGGGCTTTCGCGCGACCGGAACGACGAGGACGTTGGACTCGCATGCCTGCCGGCTGCGCA
>Ga0308175_100003443_pt1 | contig 10953 bp, 10 predicted proteins | sample PhyCR1_3_FD_203893 | JGI IMG/M metagenome (GOLD analysis project Ga0308175, IMG submission 203893) | Soil microbial communities from UC Gill Tract Community Farm, Albany, California, United States - DLSLS.C.R1 | ecosystem: Environmental > Terrestrial > Soil > Agricultural land | place: USA... | reverse complement strand
GTTCGATCGCAGCGATTGGCGCGAGATGACCGTGCTCGTCGGCAGCGATCGCCTCCACGTCTCCCGTGACGCGTCACCCAACGGCGCCGCGCCGATGGTCGACATCGCGCCCGCCACCGCGCCGGCTGCCGAGCCGCCCGTGGCGGCGGCGGAGGCGCCGGCAGCCCCGGAGGCGCCGGCCGCCCCAGCGGCGCCGGAGCCCTCGGCCCCGGCCGGCCCGGGCACGGTGATCGAGTCACCGTCGGTGGGCCTGTTCTGGCGCGCGCCCGCGCCGGGCGCGCCGCCGTTCGTCGAGGTCGGCGGGCAGGTCAAGGCCGGCGAGACGGTCGCGATCGTCGAGGTCATGAAGCTCATGAACCACGTCGCGAGCCCGGTCGACGGCGTCGTGACGGAGATCCTGGTGGAGAACGGCGCGCCCGTCGAGTTCGGGCAGGCGATCGTCGTCGTGGACGCCGAGGGCTGACCCGCGTGGCGGGACTCCGGCGCGTGCTGGTGGCCAACCGCGGCGAGATCGCTGTCCGCATCATCCGCGCCTGCTTCGACGAGGGGCTCGAGGCGGTGCTGGCGGTGTCGGAGGCCGATCGCGGCAGCCTCGGCGCGCAGCTCGCCGACCGGGTCGTCTGCATCGGCCCGGCCGCTGCGGCCGAGAGCTACCTCGACATCGACCGCGTCGTCGCCGCCGCGAAGATCACCGGCTGCGACGCGCTGCACCCGGGCTACGGGTTCGTCTCCGAGCGCGCCGAGCTGTCGGCGGAATGCGCCGAGGCAGGCATCGTGTTCGTCGGGCCGTCCGAGGAGGCGATGCGCCGCAGCGGCGACAAGGCGACCGCGCGCGAGCTGGCACGCGAGCTTGGCGTCGCGGTCGGGCAGGGCTCCGACGTCGTCTCCGACGAGCAGGAGGCGCGCCGGGTCGCCGGCGAGATCGGCTATCCGGTGCTGCTGAAGGCCGCCGGCGGCGGCGGCGGGCGCGGCATGCGGCTGGTCGAGCGCGAGGAGGACCTGGCCGGCGCATGGGCGTCGGCGTCCGGCGAGGCAGAGCAGGCCTTCGGCGACGGGCGGATCTTCATCGAGCGCTACGTGCGCCACGCGCGCCACGTGGAGGTGCAGGTGCTCGGGGACACGCACGGCAACGTCGTGCACCTCGGCCACCGCGACTGCACGCTGCAGCGCCGCTACCAGAAGCTCGTCGAGGAGGCCCCGGCGCACTCGCTCCCCGACGCGCTCGACGGCGAGATCCTCGCGTCGGCGACGAAGCTGATCGGCGCGCTGGACTACCACGGGGCCGCGACGTGCGAGTTCCTCGTGGACGCCGACCGCGGCACCCACGGCTTCCTGGAGATCAACGCCCGCCTGCAGGTCGAGCACCCGGTGACGGAGATGGTCACGGGGCGCGACGTGGTGCGCGAGCAGCTACGGATCGCCGGCGGCGCCGAGCTGTCGTTCGGCCAGGACGACGTGCGGATCGACGGCCACGCGGTCGAGGTGCGCATCAACGCCGAGCGCCCGGAGAAGGGGTTCCTGCCGTCGCCCGGGCAGATCACGGCATGGGCGGCACCGGACAGCGGCGACGTGCGCGTCGACACCGCGTGCTTCCCGGGCTGGACGGTCACGCCGTTCTACGACTCGCTGCTGGCGAAGGTGATCGCGCGCGGCGCCGACCGCGCGGGCGCGCTGGAACGCGTGCGCCACGCGCTGCGCCACCTGCGCGTCGAGGGCGTGTCGACGACCGCCGGGTTCGCGCTCGATGTGCTCGGCGAGCCCGACGTCATCGCCGGCCGCGTCCACACCCGCTGGCTCGAGGAGGAGTTCCTGCCGCGCTGGACGCAGGAACGCGAGGCGGCCTGATGGCGCGCATCGAGATCATCGACCAGACCCTGCGCGACGGCCAGCAGAGCTACTGGGGCATGCGGATGCGCCCGGGCCAGCTGCTGCCCGTCGCCGAGGCGATCGACACGGCCGGCTACCGCACCGTCGACCTGACCGGCAGCTCGATCTTCGAAGTGATGGTGCGCTTCCGCCAGGAGGATCCGTGGATCGGGCTGGACACGATCCGCGGTGCGCTGCGGCGCTCGAAGCTGCGCGCCGGCACGCGGACCAACGGCATCGTCGGGATGAACGTGACCCCCGATTCGATCGTCGAGCTCTGGGTGCGCACGCTGGCCAAGCACGGCATCGGCAGCCTCTGGATCTTCGACTGCCTGCACGACGTCGGGCAGATGCTGCACGTGGCGAAGATCGCGCGCGACGCCGGCCTGGAGCCCTCGCCGCAGGTGAACTTCTCCGAGTCGCCCGTGCACACCGACGAGTACTACGGCGAGATCATCGAGCAGCTGATCGCCGGCGGCGTGGCCGAGACGATCCTGCTCGGCGACGAGGCCGGCGTGCTGGGCCCGGAGCGGGCGCGCCGCTGGATCCGGCTCATGAAGCAGCACGCCGGCGACGTTCCGCTGGAGCTGCACTTCCACAACCGCACGGCGATGGCCAACCTGAACCACATCATCGGCGTGGAGGAGGGCGTGACGATCCTGCACAGCGCGGTGTCGTCGATGGCCAACGGCGTCTCGATGCCGTCGACCGAGGTGACGGTCGACAACATGCGCCGGCTCGGGCACGAGGTGGCGCTCGACGACAGCCGGGTCGCCGAGGTGGCCGAGCACTTCGGAGCGCTCGCCGACGACGAGGGCTTCCAGCGCGGCGCGCCGGTCGAGTACTCGGTCGCCGCGATCCAGCAGCAGTTCCCCGGCGGCATGATGGGCACGCTGGACGCCCAGCTCAAGCAGGTCGGCATGACCGACCGGCTGCCGCAGGTGCTCGAGGAGGCGATCCGCGTGCGCTCGGAGATGGGGTGGCCGATCATGGCGACGCCGTTCTCCCAGCTCGTCGGCATCCAGGCGCTGCTGAACGTGATCCAGGGCGAGCGCTACGCGACCATCCCCGACGAGAACCTGATGTACCTGGCGGGCTGGTACGGCACGCCGCCCGGCCCGGTCGACCAGGACCTGCTCGACCGCGCCTCGCACACCGAGCGCGGCCGCGCGATCATGGCCTCGCCGCACGCACCGCAGCCGTCGCTGGCCGAGATCCGCAAGGAGTACGGCGAGCACCTGTCCGACGAGGAGCTGCTGCTGCGCTACCTGATCCCCGGCCCCGACGTCGACGCGATGTACGCCGCCGCGCGGCCGATCGAGCCCGTCTACCCGCTCTCTGGCCCGCGCGGGCTGACGTGGCTCAAGGACCTGATGGACACCTCGTCGGGCCGCTCGGTCTCGGCGACCCGCGACGGCGTCACCGTGGCCCTGCGACGGTGAGCGACGGGCTGCTCATCGACGTCGGCGGCGTCCTGACCAACGACATCTTCGCGTCGTTCGACGCCTACCTGGCCCGCGAGGGGCTCGAGTACCAGTCGTTCCGCGAGCTGTACTTCGACACGCCCGAGGTCCGCGACCTCCTGCATCGCCTCGAGGTCGGGGAGCTGCACCACACCGACGCGCAGGCGCCGCTCGCCGCGATGCTCGGCCTGCCCGCGGACCGCGCCGACGACCTGTTCCCCGGCCTCTACGAGAGGGTCGACTTCGTACCCGAGATGACGGACGCGGTCGAGGCCCTGCGCCGCAGCGGCGTGCGCACCGGCGTGCTGTCGAACTCGTGGTGGTTCCCGATGTACGACAAGCCGTTCTACGAGCGCGCGTTCGACGTGCAGGTCGTCTCCGGCAGGGTCGGGGTCCGCAAGCCCGAGCGCCGCATGTTCGAGCTTGGGCTGGAGGCGCTCGGCATCCCTGCCGAGCGCATCCTGTTCGTCGACGACTTCGAGGAGAACCTGCCGCCGGCGCGGGAGCTCGGGATGGCCGTGTTCCTGCACGACCCCGCGGACCCCGCGCGGACGGTCGCCGAGCTGGAGCGCCGGTTCGGCGTGCCGACGGCTACGGCAGTGTGACCGTGCCCTCGTAGGGGAACGCCGGCGGGCTGCCGCTCGCGGAGCCGTAGGCGATGCGCCCATGTGCGCCGCTGAGGTCGCCGGTGCCGCCGATGATCGTGATGACCCCGCCGGTCGCGGCATCGCCGTGGAACACGTACGTGAGTGTTCCGCCACGGCCGTCGACGTCGCCACTGAAGCTGCCGGTACCGCGCTGCAGGATCGTGCCGTTGGCGAGGATCAGCGACTGGTAGTGCTCGGTCGCCGGGCCGGTCATGTCACCGCCGAACGAGACCTCCGCCACGGACCGGACGAGCGTGTTCTGGCCGAGCGTCCGCGAGCTCAGGTCCTGGTTGGACACCAGCGTGATGGCCCCCGACACGGACACCTTGCTCGGTGCGGCCGCGTCGGCCGGTACGGATGCGATGGCGGCGACGAGCAGGCCGAGGACGACGGCGTGGAGCGAGCGCCTGCGGCGCATGATGCGACACCTCCCGGTGGACGGCATGGAACGCCGACGAAGCTACGGTCGTTTGTGGCAGACGCGAACGGCTCGGGATCGCTGCGTTGTGCAACCTCCAACGTTGCAGCATCCTGGGCGGTCGATGGCACACGTCGAGATCGTCGACCAGACGCTGCGCGACGGGCCCCAGAGCCTCTGGGGGATGCGGCTGCGCGGCGGGATGGCGACGCGCGTCGGGCCGCTGCTGGACAGCGCGGGCTACCACACCGCCGATGTGCCGAGCGGCTCGTTCTTCACCGTCCTGATGCGCTACCTGCGCGAGGACCCGCTCGAGCAGCTGCCGCACATCCTCGGGCTGCTGGCGAACACTCGTGCGCGCTGCGGCCTGCGGCCGTCGTCGAGCGGGCGCTACGGGATCTCGCCCTACTCGATCATGGACTTCTACGTGCAGTACATGGCGCGTGCCGGGATCGACAGCTTCTGGATCTACGACTGCCTGTACGACATGCCCGAGATGGAGCGGCTCGCGCGCGTGGTGCACGCCGCCGGCTCGGACCCGGTGCCCGCCGTGATGTACGGCATCAGCCCGGTCCACACCGACGAGTGGTTCGCGGCACGCGTGCGCGAGATGGTCGGCTGGGGCGTGACGGCGGCGATCTACGTCGAGGACGCGTCGGGGATCCTGAAGCCCGACCGGGCCCGGACGCTGCTGCCGGCGCTCGTCGCGGCGGCCGGCGACGTGCCGGTCGAGCTGCACTGCCACAACACGACCGGGATGGCGCCGCTCAACTACCTGATCGGCGTCGAGTCCGGGATCCGGCGCGTGCACACGGCCAGCCGCCCGGTGGCCAACGGGCCGTCGCTGCCGTCGACGGAGATGACGCTCGTCAACCTGGAGGCCGCCGGCCACACGCACTCGATCGACACGAGCACGCTCGAGCCGGTCGCGCAGCACATGGAGGCCGTCGCACGCCAGGAGGGGCATCCGCTCGGCGTGCCCGAGGAGTTCGACACGCGCATCTACGACCACCAGCTCCCGGGCGGGATGACGGGGACGTTCAAGGCGCAGCTCGCCGCCGAGGGCCTGTCGGACCGCTTCGATGCAGTGCTCGCGGAGATCCCGCGCGTCCGCGAGGAGCTCGGCTACCCGGTGTCCGCGACGCCGTTCTCGCAGTTCATCGGGACGCAGGCGCTCATGAACGTCATCTCGGGCGAGCGCTACGCGACGACGATCGACGAGCTCGCGCTCTACGTCATGGGCGCCTACGGCGAGCCGCCCGCGCCGATCGACCCGGACGTGAAGGACCGCATCCTCAGCACGCCGCGCGGCCGTGCTCTCGCCGGCTGGAAGCGCCCCGAGATGACGCTCGACGAGGTGCGGATGGAGTACGCGGGGACGACCGGCGTCAGCGACGAGGACCTCTTCCGGCTGCATTTCGCGCCGCCCGAGGACGTGGCCGCCACGAAGGCGGCGGGCCCGATGCGCCGCGACTACGCGTTCGCGCGCACGCCGCAGCAGATCGTCGAGCAGGCGCTCGAGGCGCGCGACGTGCGCGAGGTGTCCGTCAGCACGGCCGGCGTCACGCTGTCGCTGCGGCGCTGACCTGGCCGTTGTAGACCGAGCCCTCCTCGAGGTAGTTCTTCACGACCTTGCCGTGGTAGAGGTCGAAGTCGAAGACGCCGAACCAGCCCTGCAGGATCTTCGTCGGCGCGAGCAGGTGCCACGGGTCGACAAGCGACTTCGCGTCCATCGACACCGAGGCGCGCCCGGTGAAGAGCATCGGCGTGCCGTCGGCGCTCTTGTGCAGCGGCGCCGTCACGTCGAGGCGCACGAGCTCCGCCACCGACGGCGGGCTGTCGGGCTCGGCGCTCGGGATCAGCCGCGTCGAGAGCACCGGCGTGTCCTCCATCTCGGCCGGGTCGAAGGTCTGCTCGCAGGTGATCGACATCGTCATGATGCGCTGCCCGCGCGGGCGATCGACGGTGAAGAGCATCTGCTCGCCGAACGGCGTGCCGCCGGCGCCGCCGGAGTGGCGCTCCATGACCGCGAGCTTCTTCGCGTAGCCCCAGATCTCGCGCCCGGCGACGAGCGGGATCTCGTTGTCGGTGAAGATGAACGGCTGGTACAGGTAGGTCGTCCCGTCCAGGACCGCGCGGATCATCACGTAGGCCTCGTGGTAGGGGCCGAACGAGGAGAACGGGATCCAGCGCCCCCAGGCCAGGCAGACGGGAACCTCGTCGGCCGGCTCGAGGCCCGGCGGCAGCAGCGCCGCGACGCCCTCGGGGTCGGCCTCGTAGCTGATGAAGATGTCCTCGACGCCGCGGTAGAGATACGGCGGCGGGCCGTACGCGCCGCCGGGTCCGATCGGCAGCGAGTAGGACTGGGCGAGCTGTGCGTTGTCCATGCCTGCGTACGCTGGACCCGCGCGGGCGCGCGGGCAAGGCGGTTCGCGGACCCGGTTGGCGAAACCGCAAAGCGCCCGGCCGCCGGGTCGTTGGCCGCGGCGGCGGGTGCCCGTAGCGTGCTGGCCGTGCGCACGCTGTCGACGCTGCTGGAGGGCGGGACGTTCTTCGAAGGAGCCCGCTGGCACGACGGGCGCTGGTGGGCGTCGGACTTCTACGCCGGCCGCGTCGTCGCGGTCACGCCCGGCGGCGAGGCCGAGGACGTGCTGGCGATCGAGCAGCCGTCCGGGCTGGGCTGGCTGCCGGACGGCTCGCTGCTGGCCGTGTCGATGACGGGCCACGCGGTGTGGCGGCGCTCGCCGGGCGGCGAGGTCTCGCTTCACGCCGACCTGTCGCCGTTCTCGCGGGGCGAGGCCAACGACATGGTCGTCGATGCCGCCGGGCGCGCCTACGTCGGCAGCTACGGCTACGACCTGATGGCCGGCGAGGATCCCGCAGAGGCGGTGCTCATCCGCGTCGACCCCGACGGCGCGATCCACGCGGCGGCCGAAGGACTGCGATTCCCCAACGGCTCCGTCCTGACCCCGGACGGCCGCACGCTGATCGTCGCCGAGACGATCGCCGCGCGGCTGACGGCGTTCAGCGTGGCCGCCGACGGCTCGCTCTCCGACCGCCGGGTCTGGGCCCAGATCGCGCCATCGCCGGACATGGCGCCGATGGACCGGATGCTGCCGCAGGTCGCCTTCGCGCCGGACGGCATCACGTTCGACGCGGAGGGCTGCGTCTGGGCGGGCGACTCGCTGCACCGCCGCTGCGCGCGGATCGCACCCGGCGGCGAGATCCTGGAGGAGATCGCGCCGCCCGACGGCCTCGTGATCTACGGCTGCATGCTCGGCGGCGACGACGGCCGCACGCTGCTCATGTGCGCCGCGCCGGACTGGCGCGAGGAGCGCCCCGAGGGCGAGCTGGCCTCCGTCCTGCTGACGACCTCGGTGGAGGTCGGGCACGCGGGACTGCCCTAGCGACAAAAGCGTCAGACCCAAATGTCGCATGCGACAAAAGCGTCAGACCCGAATGTCGCACCTAGCGCATCGTCTGGCCGCCGCTGACGTTCAGCGCCGCGCCGGTGATGTAGGCGGCGTCCTCGGACGCGAGGAAGCCGACGGAGGCCGCGACGTCCTCGGGCGTCTCGAAGCGGCCGAGCGGGATCGTGCGCACGACCTTGCGCTCGTACTGCTCGCGCGTGATGCCGGCGAGCTTCGGATAGGCGTCGAAGATCCCGCCGGGCACGTCCAGCAGCGGCGTGCGGACGGTTCCGGGGCAGACGGCGTTGACGGTGATGCCGTAGCGGCCGAGCTCGTGGGCGAGCGACTGGGTGAAGCCGATCGCCGCGAACTTCGCCGCGCAGTAGGCGGCCAGCCACGGCCGACCGACGAGCCCCGCCTGCGAGGCGACCGTGATGATCCGCCCGCCCTCGCCCTGCTCGACCATGCGCCGCGCGGCGCCGCGCGAGCAGCGGAACACGCCGCCGGCCATCACGTCGATGTTGACCTGCCAGTCGGAGTCCGAGAGCTCCGTCACCGGCGACAGCCCGATCGCCAGGCCGGCGTTGTTGACGAGCACGTCGAGGCGGCCGAAGCGCTCGAGCGTCGCGTCGAACAGCGCCTCGACCTGATCGGTGTCGCGCACGTCGCAGGGGTGGCCCGCGACCTCGCCGTCGCGGCCGAGCTCGTCGACCGCCTCCTGCAGCTCAGTGGGTTTCGCCGACGCGTAGTCGGGATGGCTCTGCATCGGGCGCTCCAGGTCGGAGACCATGACGCGTAGCCCGTCGCGCACCAGGCGGGCGGCGATCGCCCGGCCGATGCCGCCGCGCCGCGCCGCTCCGGTCACGACGGCCACCCTCGAGCTCACCAGGAGAACCCCAGGATGCGGTCATTGACGATGGAGCAGCTGAGCGTCGGCGATGCGGCCCAGTTCACCAAGACGGTCACGGAAACCGACGTCGCGCTCTTCGCGGCGATCAGCGGCGACTTCAACCCGGTGCACGTCGACGCCGAGTTCGCCAAGACCTCGCTGTTCGGCAGGCGCGTCGCGCACGGCCCGCTGACGCTGGCCCTCGCCGCCGGCGTGCTCGGCATGCACCTGCCGGGCGTCGGCACGATCGCGGTGACCAACCACATCGACTACCGCCGGCCCGTCTTCATCGGCGACACGATCACGACGCGCGGCGAGGTGGCCGAGCTCGACCCCGAGGCCAACCGTGCGCGGATCGCGCTCACGTGGGTCAACCAGGACGGCACGCTCGTGGCCGACGGGTACGCGGTCGTCATGCCGCCGAAGAGCCCTGCCCTCTAGCCGCCTCGAACTGCTCGCGCAGCTTGAACTTCTGGACCTTCCCGGACGGCGTCGTCGGGTACTCGTCGACGATCACGATGTGGCGGGGGATCTTGAAGCGCGCGACGCGGTCGGTCAGCTGCGCGCGCAGCTCCTCGGCCGTCGCCGTCGAGCCCTCGGCCAGCCGGACGAACGCCACCACCTGCTCGCCGTAGCGCTCGTCGGGAACGCCGACGACGCTGGCGTCCGCGACGCCGTCGAGCCGCCGCAGCGCGTCCTCGAGCTCGGCGGGATAGATGTTCTCGCCGCCGCGGATGATCATCTCCTTCGCGCGACCGGTGATCGAGACGTAGCCGTCGGCGTCCATGCGTGCGAGGTCACCTGAGCACAGCCAGCCGCCCTCCTCGATCGTGCGGGCGGTCGCCTCGGGCTCGTGCCAGTAGCCCTTCATCACCAGGAACCCGCGCGAGCGCAGCTCGCCCTGCTCGCCGAGCGGCACGGGCTCGCGCGTCGTCACGTCCACCACGTCGACCTCGACGTGCGGCAGCGGCGGCCCGCAGGTGGCGATCTGCAGGTCCTCGGGGTCGTCGGGAAGGCTCTGCGTGACGACCGGGGAGGCCTCGGTCATGCCGTAGGTGATCGTGAAGCGCACGCCGAAGCGCTCGATCCAGCGGCGCTCGACGTCGACGGGCACGGGCGCGCCGCCGGTGACCACGACGTCCAGCGACTGCAGCGAGCCGCCCGAGCGGTCGACCTCCTCCTCGAGGCCGATCAGCATCGTCGGCACCGCGCCGCACGACGTCGCCTGCTCGGCGTCGATCGTGCGAACCATCCGCGCGGCGTCGAAGGTCAGCGTCGGCAGCTGGGCCGAGCCCATCGCGACGCAGCCGATCGTGGCCATCACGCAGCCGCCGCAGTGGAAGAACGGCATCGGGTTGCAGTGGCGCCCGCCGAGATGGAACTCGGCGCGCTGCGCGAACAGGCGCGCGTTGTCGGTCAGGCCGCCGTGGCGCAGCTCGGCGCCCTTCGGGAAGCCGGTCGTGCCCGAGGTGAACTGGATCTGGGAGGTGTCCCCGGGCTGGACGGCGCGGCGGCGGCGCTCGACCACGTCCGGCGAAGCGGCGGCGCCGGCGTCCACCCATTCGGCGAGCGACGGCCCGCTGGTGTCGGGCGCATCACCGAACGCGACCCGCAGCTCCAGGCTCGGTACGTCCTCGGCGGCCGCGGCCAGGATGTCCCAGAGGCTTGCGCCGCGGTTCTCGGGCTCCACGAAGCACGCGACGGCCTCGGTCTTGCCGAGCACGTAGCGGACCTCGTCGGCGCGGTAGAGCGGGTTGAGCGGCACGAGGATGACGCCCGCGTAGGCGGCGCCGAACTGGACCTCCACCCACTCCGGGCGGTTCGTGGCCCAGACCGCGATCCGCGCGCCCGGCTCGATGCCCGAGGCCGCGAACGCGCGCGCGACGGCCAGCGAGCGCTCCTGCAGCTCGCCGAAGCTCCAGCGGGCGGCGATGCCGAGGTCGTCGTAGGCCGAGTAGACCAGCGCCTCGCGGTCGGGCCACTGCTCGGCGGCCTCGTCGAGCACGGCGCCGACGGTCAGGTCGCGCAGCGGGGGAGCGTCGTCGGGCCCGGGGACCCAGTGGGAGCGGCGGGCATCGAGCAGCGGCATTTGTGGACGACACTAACCCCGCCGGATCTTGCGTCCAGCGAATCGCGCGTTGCCTCTTAGAGTCGTCTACATGCAGGCCGCGCGCTGGCATGGGAACCGCGACGTCCGCTTGGAGGAGGTCGAGCTCGAGCTGCCCCTGGGGCCGGGGATGGTCGAGGTCGAGGTCGCCTA
>Ga0308175_100003441_pt1 | contig 10955 bp, 7 predicted proteins | sample PhyCR1_3_FD_203893 | JGI IMG/M metagenome (GOLD analysis project Ga0308175, IMG submission 203893) | Soil microbial communities from UC Gill Tract Community Farm, Albany, California, United States - DLSLS.C.R1 | ecosystem: Environmental > Terrestrial > Soil > Agricultural land | place: USA... | reverse complement strand
CCGAATAAATATTGCCGCTGTCGGGACATTGAATGTTGGGATGACTAAGACAGAATTCACCCACCGATGGGTCCAGCGTAAAACCGTTTACGCTTCTCCGCGTGGCATAAACCAACATAGTAGAGGACCCGTAAACAATATAGCCCGCCGCCACTTGCGCACGGCCCTTTTGCAAAAAATCTTCTTTTCTTGCAATCGTGCCTCTTTCCGTAACGCGGCGGTAAATGCCGAAAATGGTGCCGATAGAAACGTTCACGTCAATGTTGCCGCTGCCATCGAGCGGGTCAAACAAACAAACGTATTTTGAGTTCTTGCTGATGTCATCATCAAAGGCTACAAAATCGTCCAATTCTTCCGATGCAATGCCCGCGCAACTCACGCCGCGCTGCAATACGCCCATGAACTGGTTGTTGGCAAAAATGTCGAGCTTCTTTACTTCCTCGCCCTGAATGTTTGTAGTGCCATGATCGCCGAGAATATCCACGAGCCCGGCTTTGTTTACTTCTACGTTGATGCGTTTGGCCGCAAGGCCAATGTCGCGGAGCAAACTGCTCAACTCACCCGTGGCATGTGGAAACTGGCGCACGGATTGGATGGTAAACTCATCAAGCGTTAGTATGTTTCTGTTTACGTTCATGCAGCAAAACTTTTGATTGAAACAAATGTAAGGGAAAAAGAAGTGGCAGAACCGAAGCCGGAAGATTAAGAAAACAGCAGAACAGATGAGCAAGGAATATCGAAGACAGAAGGATGCTCCCACTTGTTAAACACGCCTTCATCTTTCATCATTCCATGTTCGTCTGTTCAAAATTCCTTTCATCTTTGCGCCCTATGAAAGTGTTCAAATTTGGCGGCGCATCCATCAGCACAATTGAGCGGATAAAGAATGTTGGCGACATTCTAAAAAAATACAAGGGCGAACAATTACTCGTCGTTGTTTCGGCCATGGGCAAAACCACCAACGCACTGGAAAAAGTAGCCGAAGCGTTTTACGCCGGAAAGAAAGAAGAGGCGCTGAAACTGTTTGATGAACTCAAACAAAATCATTTAGCAATTTGGAAAGAACTGGAGGAGCAGAAAGAACGAACAAACCCGCATTCATCACTTATCGTTCATCATTCATTGCAGGATTTCTTCACCGAAGTTGAATGGTTGCTGCACGACAAACCGGTCCGCAATTTTGATTATTACTACGATCAGATTGTTTGCATCGGCGAAATGCTTTCTTCTGCCATCTTGAGCAATTATTTAAACAGTGTAGGAATCAGTAATTCCTGGATTGACGTCCGCGATGTGCTGCGCACCGATGATAATTTTCGCGATGCAAAAGTTGACTGGACAATTACGTCGCAAAAAATTGACGAGACCGTAAAGCCACTCTTTGCCCAAACAAATATTGTTTTGACCCAAGGCTTCATTGGCGCAACAGATGAAAACGAAAGCACTACGCTTGGCCGCGAAGGCAGCGATTATTCAGCCGCCGTATTTGCGGCCTTGCTTAACGCCGAAAGCCAAACCATTTGGAAAGACGTGCAAGGCGTAATGAATGCCGATCCAAAACAATACGCCGAAGCACAATGGATAAAAGAATTGAATTACCGGGAAGTGATTGAAATGGCTTATTACGGTGCGCAGGTCATTCACCCCAAAACCATCAAGCCGCTGCAAAACAAGTCCATTCCGCTTTACGTTAAATCTTTCATTCATCCTGATGAAGAGGGCACCTGCATTCACAACCAAAACGTCAATCATCTTCCGCCCATCATTGTGTACAAAGCGGTCCAGGTTTTGGTGCAGCTTTCTTCTAAAGATTTTTCCTTTGTGGGCGAAGGATTGACGGCAGAAGTTTACCGCATCTTCGAGTCGTTGAAATTTAAGCCCAATCTCATTCAAAGCACAGCCATCAGCTTGCTTTGCGTTGTTGACGACCGGCCCGAAAAAGTAGAAGCCTTTGCCTTGCGTGCCAATGAGCATTTTGACGTGTCGGTTACAAAAGATCTAACCCTGCTTACCGTTCGTCATTACCAAAATGAGATTGTTCAGAAACTTACAAAAGACAGCAAGATCGTTCTGCAACAACAAACGCCGCAAACGCTTCAACTGCTGATGGAAGCAAATCCATAACAACGTTTTGTTTCAAACTCGTCTTAGTTTCGCTTTACTGAATGCTTTTTGTATGAGAATCTTTCGCCTTTTCTTCGTTGTTTTCTCTTTGCTATCGTCCTTTGCTTACGCACAAAAGCCCGGTGCGCAAAACAATCAGGTGCTGCTGCCCAATGGATGGAGCCTCTCTCCTGTCGGCAAAAATTTGACACTCGGCGACCTGCCGCTGAACATGGCCGTGTCGCACAACAAAAAATTCATTGCCGTTACCAATAACGGTTACAGCGATCAGTCTATTCAGTTAATTGACGTAACAAAAGAAAAAGTGATTGACAGCGTGCCCATTGCCAAAAGCTGGTACGGGCTTGCTTTTTCTGTCGATAACAAAACGCTTTACGCATCGGGCGGGAACAACAACTGTATTTACAAATACACGCTTGGAAAGGCCCGGCTTTGGCGAAGCGATTCGCTCGTTCTGGGTTCGCGTTTACCGCACTTGATTTCTCCCGCCGGCATTGCACTTGACGACAGCCGCAGTCTTCTTTACACTGTTACCAAAGAGTCGGATAGTTTGTACGTTTTCAACACAAAAACAAAAACGCTGCTAAAGGCTTTGCCCATCGGCGGCGAAGGTTATGCGTGCATGTTGTCTCCCGATAAAAAGTTTTTGTACATCAGTTGCTGGGGCTGCGATCAGGTGAAAATTTTTGATACTCAAATACAAAGCTTTAGTGGATGGATAAAAGTGGGCGACAATCCGAACGAGTTTTGTCTTTCGAAGAACGGACACTGGCTTTATGTGGCCAATGCAAACGACAACAGCGTTTCGGTAATTGATACGAAAACATCTAACGTGGCAGAAGTTCTCAACGCTGCTTTGTATCCCGATTCACCTCCCGGTTCCACGTCAAACGGCATTGCTTTAAGCGAAGACGAGAAGACATTGTACATCGCCAATGCCGACAACAACTGTCTCGCTGTGTTTGATGTTTCTGCGCCGGGCCGAAGTAAGGCAAAAGGTTTCATCCCGGTCGGTTGGTATCCGACTAACGTAAAAGTTATTGGGAAAAAGATTTACGTTACCAACGGCAAAGGTTTTACTTCTCTTCCCAATCCGCTTGGCCCAAATCCAATACGCCAGGGCAAAGAAGTAATTTACCAGCACGGCGATCGTTCGGAAAAAATTAGAGAACAATACATCGGCGGCTTGTTTCGCGGCAGCATGAGCATTGTTGACGTGCCATCGGAAGCAAGGCTTGCCGTTTACTCGAAGCAGGTTTACCAAAATTCGCCTTACACGAAAGACAACACAGTGGTCATTGAAAACGGCAATCCCATTCCCACCAGAAAAGGACAAACATCACCCATCAAATACGTCTTCTACATCATCAAGGAAAACCGCACCTACGACCAGGTTTTGGGTGATATGAAAGAAGGCAACGGCGATCCTTCGCTTGTGCTTTTTGGCGAGAACATTACGCCTAACCAGCACGCTCTTGCGCGGCAGTTTGTGCTGCTGGATAATTTTTATTGCAACGCAGAAGTCAGTGCTGACGGTCACAACTGGAGCCTAGGCGCTTATGCAACGGATTATTTGGAAAAAACATGGCCGACAAGTTACGGTGACCGTGGTGGTAATTATGATGCGGAGGGCAACCGCGTCATAGCCAACAACAAAGGCGGTTTTATTTGGGATTATTGCCAACGGGCTGGTGTGAGTTACCGCACTTATGGCGAGTTTGCCGATGATTACAAGCCCAATATTCCCGTGCTTAAAAACCATTATTGCACCTACTTCGCCAGTTGGGATCAAAAAGTGCGGGACACGACAAGGTTTTATCAATGGCGCCGCGATTTTGATTCGCTGCTGGCCATTAACAAAGTGCCACAATTAAATACGTTGCGTTTCATTAATGATCACACCGAAGGGCTGGCAAAGAACCGCCCAACCCCTTTTGCGCACGTGGCCGATAACGATCTTGCCGTGGGTATGTTTATCGAGCATTTAAGCCACTCGGCTATCTGGAAAGAGTCGGTTGTTTTTATTGTGGAATACGACGCACAAAACGGCGCTGATCACGTGGACGCTCATCGCACGACGGCTTACGTTGCGGGTGGTTTTGTGAAACGCGGTTTTGTAGATCACACGATGTACTCAACAACGTCAATGGTTCGCACCATTGAACTGATACTGGGCTTGCTGCCGATGTCACAATACGATGCATCGGCTACACCCATGTGGCGGAGCTTCGCAAACCAAGCCGACCTTTCGCCTTTCAAATCTTTGCCTCTAAATGTCGCTTTGGAAAACAAAAACATTGCTATCAACGAATGGCAAGCTCGTTCAGACAAACTGAACTTCGCGAAAGAAGATGCTGTTCCTGATGTTGAGTTCAACAAGATTTTGTGGCACGGTATTAAAGGTGACAGTGTTCCATTTCCGGCACCGAAGCGTGCGGCTTTTATCAAAATAAAAGAAGAAAAAGACGATGATTAATCATCGTCTTTTTCTTCGTCATGAATTAATTGTACGTTTCAGGTATTCGTAAGCCTTACTTGAACTGCGCATGATCTTTATTTCTGCTCATCCATCGTCAATATCTTCCAGCTATTGCGCAATCGTTTGAAGTCTTTCAAAACTTTATTTACGCCTTCTATTGTTTGCTGCGTTGGCGGCGCATCGCTTTCCTGCAAAGTGTTGAACAAGCCTCCAAGGCTGCCTTCCATTTGTTGCAAACCCATGCGGTTTGGTGCCGGCGCCAACAGCGAAGCAATGGATGTTTCTATAACAGGGTTTGTATTTTTTGCGCGAACGGCACTGATGTCATTCAACAAGGAACGAAGCTCTTTTCTAGTATTGTAAACCTGCAGCGATAAATCGTGTTGCAATTGCAAATCTTTCAACGCTGTTTTTACACGCGGGTCCATTTTTACGGTGAAGCGTGAAGCCGAATAAATCTTTCCGTCAACATAAAGTCTTGTGGTGTACGCACCTGGCATAACCCAAGGCGACGAAGGCGCAGGCGATGTGTTTTCGAAAACTGCGGCAATGGGATAAGAAGGCGAAACATTCAACGGTATGTAACGCAAATCCCAAACAAAACGATGCCCGCCTGCTTCTCTTGAAAGCTTTTGTTGCGGACGTATCCAATATAAGGGAATGTTGACAGCCGGAATGTTATACAAAGTATCCTTGCTCGAAAACCTTCGCACCAATTGGCCTTTTGCGTCCACAATTTCCAGCACAACTTCCTCAGCCGCTTTTGTTTTTAAAACGTAATCTATCGGCAGACCGTCAGGTGGATTTTCACCGGCGGGTTCTTCTTGCGGCAGTGGTGTATCGGTGTTTGAATTCCACTGAACGCGGTAAACAGTTTCGGGGGTTATTGCTATTGCTTTTGTCTTCTCCGTCTGAAACGTAACATAACGCAGCAATTGAATATTGTCCAATATCCAAAAGCTTCTTCCGTGCGTGCCCACAACAAGGTCGTCGTCTTTAATCACCAAGTCACGAATGGAGGTTGCCGGCATGTTCAGCCGCAGCGATTGCCAGTGTTCGCCGTCGTTAAAGGAAACATAAACGGCCCGTTCACTGCCTGCAAACAACAAACCTTTTTTGTGCGGGTCTTCCCGCACAACGTTAATTGGATCATCAGGTAATCCATTCACAATTTCTTTCCAGGTTTTGCCGCCGTCCTTGGTTTTGTAAATGTGCGGATGCATGTCGTCCAAACGAATTCTGTTCACTGCGGCATAAGCCGTGTTCTCGTCAAAATGGCTTGCTTCCATCAACGATATTTTGCTCCACGATGTAACCGAAGGAGGCGTTACGTTCTTCCAGGTTTTGCCGCCGTCTTTCGTTAAATGAATCAAACCGTCGTCGGTCCCGCACCAAATGGTGTTGATGTTTTTAGCCGAAGGCGCAACGGTATAAATCACGCCGCGCCGCGGCATCGTTTTCAGGCTTTCTGTTTTGTAGATACCAACGTCGTCGGGCACGTCCCAGCTTTCGCGGCTTAAATCCGGGCTGATGACTTGCCAACTGTGTCCGCCGTTGATTGTTTTAAAAAGGACGTTGCCCGCGAAATACAAGGTCTTTTTATCAATGGGAGAAAACAATACCGGTGCTGTTCGCAGAAAACGGTATTTGCCGCTGCGCACCGCTTCGGGTGCAATGTTTTGCGTTTGACCAGTGCGCTTGTCGTAGCGGCTAATTTTGCCGCCGTAAATAACATTGGGATCAAGTGGATCGGGTGCTACATATCCATATTCTTCCACGCCTACGGGATGCCAGTCGCGAAAGGTTATGGCGCCGTCGTTGCTGCGCGATGCGATACCCACTGAGCCGCTCTCCTGCTGCGCACCGTAAACGTTGTACGGGAAAGCATTGTCGGTAATGACATGATAGAATTGAGCCGTTGGTTGATTGTACCAGGATGAAAACGTTTCGCCACCGTTCACCGTGATGATCGCTCCCTGGTCGGCTGCAATCAGGATGATTTTTGGGTTCGTTGGATTGATCCAGATGCGGTGATAATCGTCGCCCCCAGGTGCGCCGCGAAAGGCGGTCCAGGTTTTTCCACCATCAACCGATTTCCACGTCACTACGTTGGCATCGTACACAACATCGGCGTTGAGCGGATCAACTTTAAGTTCGGCAAAATCGCTGCCGCGTCCCCACAATCTTGCATCGGTGGCGATGCGTGTCCAACTGTCGCCGGTGTCGTCGCTGCGGTAAATGCCGCCTTCTTTTTCGGCATCCACGGTTGCATACAAACGCTTTGAATCCGACGGAGCGATCGCAAAACCAATTCTTCCCAAACCTTGTTGCGTTGAAGGCAATCCGTTCGTTAACTTCTTCCAAGTATTGCCGCCATCGGTTGATTTGTACAAGCCGCTATTTGGCCCGTTCCATGCGCCGTTCTCCCAAGGTCCCTGTCTTCCCGCCCACATGTCGGCATATACAACGTTTGGATTTGTCGGGTCAATTGTTACCTGAACCGCGCCGGTGTTTTCGTCAATATAAAAGACTCTCTCAAAGCTTTTGCCGCCGTCGGTTGTGCGATAAATTCCACGTTCTTCGTTTGGCCCGTAAGGATGACCCAAAGCTGCAACGAACAAACGGTTTTCGTTTGTTGGATCAATAGCGAGACCACCAATTTGCTGCACGTTGTTCAGTCCAAGATGCGTCCATGTTTTACCGGCATCGCTTGATTTGTACACGCCGTTACCGACCGACAAATCGGGACGCTGCAAACCTTCGCCGCTACCCACGTAAACCACATTCGGATTAGACGGCGATACAACTACATCGCCAATTGACCCTGTAGATTGTTCGTCGAAGATTGGGTTCCAAGTGCGGCCAAAATCGTTCGTCTTCCACACGCCGCCGTTGTTTACGCCGATGTAAAAAACATTTGGCTGCTGCGGCACACCCACTGCGCCAACGGTGCGTCCGCCGCGGTGGGGACCAATCATTCGCCAGCGCAAATGATTAAACTGCGAAGCATCAACTTGCGCAAAAACGGTGGAAGAAAAAAGAAATAAAAAAAGAGAAAGAGGGAGGATTTTTATTCGCATACTGTGTGATTAACTGCGAATAAAATTAAGGTTGCAAACTTGTTCAGCCATTTTTCTCCGCAATCTTTTCAGCCAACGCCTCGTCGTCAATGCCGTCGGGAATAAAAAATAAAACAGGTGTAACGATAAAGCAAGCGAAGGAAAGATAAACGCTTACATAAGCCAACGGTACCGAACACAAATAAGCCGCTACGCCAATGTAATTCTTCGTTCGGGCTTTGAGTGTTACGCGGTAAATTTTAGAGGTTAAGCGTTTGTCGCGGTCTTTGTACACAAGACCTTTGCGAAGCGAATAAGCCCGCATCCGCGCAAAAGCAAAAGTGGTCATCAGCATTATAAAACCATAAAAGGCCACTGCGTCCGGTATTAACGGAGCGTCGCCCACAAAAGCCGTGGACAAAGGAATAAGACTGACCCAAAAAAGGAAGAAAAGATTTTGGAGCAAAAGGCGTTCGTCGGTTTTTTCGAGCAAGTGGTACATGTGGTGGTGATTGATCCAGAAAATTCCCACCATCATAAAGCTGAACGTGTAGGTGATAAAATAAGGCAAGAGCAAATAAAGGCTGTGTCGGATACTCCTTTCGGTTCCGTGCTTGGAGAAATCAGGAATTTTTAACGAGAGTACCATGATGGTGATGACGATGGACATCACGCAATCGCTAAAAGCCTCTACCCTTGTAGTGCCGATTTTCATTTATGGATGTGCTATAATTATTGCGCCAAGTGTCTGAACCGGGATGACTGGGATATGTGGGATTATCCATCCCGCGTACCCCGCAATCTCAAAAATCTCCGTTCAGACTAATTGGCTGCAACCGCGGATGTCGCTGTTGTCAAGCCGGCCCAAAATTTCAAAGCTTCCATCGGTGTGAAACCGGCCACGATCATCAGTGGCAATAAAACTGCACGAATAGATATTCGCGAGGTCAATCATGTTAATGGCTCCCGAGCGGGCCGAATAAGAAAGCGGATCGCTCTCTTCGCGCAACAAGACCTTCATCCACAACGGTGTTTTGTAAAAGCCATTTACGGCATACGCCTGCGACAGCAGTTCGGTCATACCGTATTCCGAATGAATTTCATTCAATGAAAAAGCCTGCGTCAATTCGTCGTATAATTCAGTTTTTGTCAACTCTTTTTTGCGTCCTTTCATGCCACCGGTTTCAATGATGGTGGTGTGCTTTAACGGCAACGAATGCGTTTCCGCAAAATCAAGCAAAGCATAGCTCACGCCAAACAAAATTGTTTCTTGTGCGGAAGCTTCGAGTGCTTCAAGGGTTGCCTTCAACTTTTCGTGCTCGTACAAATAAAAACCGCTCAGCGGATGATTGCTTCGCTTGATCAATTTATCCACCATGTACACCAACGAAGAATCGCCGCGTTCAAGATAAGAAGGCAGAAGTCCCAGCACACAGAGGCTTTCGGGCTTGCCGTAAAATTGTTCAAAGCACTGGAAAAAACTTTCTTCGTAAAGCGAAAGGTCTTTCACCAAATGTTGACTGGTATTATTGCCTGTAGTGCCGCTGCTTTTAAAAACAGCCTGCGGCGAAAATGAGCCTGAAACAATTTCTTTTGTTTTAAAAAATTGAATGGGCAGAAACGGAATGTCCTTAATTGTATTCACGTTTTCTGGTGTGCGCCGAAGGGCTTTGCAAAACGAGTTGTAAACAATGTTGGTGAAAAATTGAAACCTGAAAACTTCCAGCGCAATTTGAGAGAAGTCTTTTTCGTTTTGAACGGCGAACACCGCTTTTCGCAAGTCATTTTCTTTCGGTAGTTCAAAACCCATCGTGTAAATTTGAGAAGGAAAACAATTATGAAACGAATCCTTTTTTTTACGGTTCTTGCCGGTTTGTTTGCCGCGTGCAGCAAAGATAAATTCAAAACCGTGCCCCAGGTTAGCGTAACGTCTTTTGGTCCAAGCGAAGTGGTGAAAGGACAGATCATCACCTGGAAAGCCGACGTCACCGACAAAGAAGGCGACGTGCAGGACTCGGTAATTTTTTACCGGAAAATTTTTAACGCTACTACGGACATTCTGCTGTCAACAGACAGTTCCGTTCGCGGCACGCTTGCCACTTTTGGCATCCCTTCTAAAACGCAGGAATTTGAATTGCAACTGCAATTGAGCTACGGTGAGCAAGTAGATGGCTACCAACTGCAGAACAACGGCTCCGGCGTTGACCGCAAGCTTTCTATTGGCGTTTACGTGAAAGACAAAGCCGGCAACCGCAGCGAGTTTGCCGAATCGGATAAAATTCTTCTGAAAAAGATTTGATCCTTGTTCAAAAAAATTTTTGATTTTTTCGTTTTCACCAGCCTTTTTATTGCGTGTTGCGCCGTGTTGATGGTTTATCAAACCGGCCTTCTTTTTCGCGTTGACTTTCCTTTTGCTCTTTACGCTTTTGTTTTTTCTGGCTCGGTATGCAGCTATAATTTTCACTGGTATTTAACACCGCCTGATGTAGCCGACGATTCCTATAAAGTGGAATGGAATGTCAGCAACCGCACGTTGCATCTCGTTCTTTTTATTCTGGGACTTTTGGGTGCAGCCGTCACTTCTTTTTTGTTGCTTAAACATTGGATGTGGCTCGGCGTAACGGCCTTTCTGACCTTTCTTTATTCGGCGCCAAAAATTGAGCATCCGTGGGCTACCTGGCTGCGCCGGATTGCGGTTGGGAAAACCATTTTTCTTGCGGCTTCCTGGGCTCACATTACTTCAATGTTGCCGTTGTTGGTGGTGCAGGGAGGTGTTTCCTTTGCGCAAGTATTGTTTGTCGCCAACCGCTTCTTTTTTATCTACGCCATTTGCATTGTGTTTGACCGCCGGGATGTGGAAGACGACCGCAAGGCCGGCATCAAAAGTCTCATTACGTATTTTGATGCGAAGGGAATTGACCGCCTGTTTTGGGCTTCAATGCTCCTGACTTTGTTGACCTCTCTTTTATTACTAAAATGGCTTTCTTTAAGCGACGTTATTATCTTGCTTATACCTGCACTCATCATGAGTTTGCTTTACCAAAAAAGCAAGCAAACCTCGTCGGATTATTTATACTATTTTTTGCTCGACGGCCTGATGGCGCTTTCCGCTCCAATACTCATTTTGCTTAGATTTGCCCGATAATTTTTTGAGCATGGCTAAAGCGAAAAAGAGTTCTTCGGTTTTAACAGATGAATCCCTCAATTTCTTTCGCAATTACATCAATACGCCTTCTCCTGTTGGCTTTGAAGCCACAGGCCAACGTTTGTGGATAGATTACATCCGCCCTTAT
>Ga0308175_100003440_pt1 | contig 10956 bp, 12 predicted proteins | sample PhyCR1_3_FD_203893 | JGI IMG/M metagenome (GOLD analysis project Ga0308175, IMG submission 203893) | Soil microbial communities from UC Gill Tract Community Farm, Albany, California, United States - DLSLS.C.R1 | ecosystem: Environmental > Terrestrial > Soil > Agricultural land | place: USA... | reverse complement strand
TCTCATTGCCGCCCTTGGACAGGCCGGGAGGCCTGTCCTACAACACCGCAATTCAGCCGCACGACGTTGGAGAGATGGCCATCGACCGTCATCGTCACGTCGGTTTCCCCGAGAAAGCTGAACTCGGAGGGTAGTTCGATGGTCACCTGATCGCGTCCCGTGTCGTCCGCAGGGCCTAAGGAAAGCACATGGACAGGCTTTCCGCCGACAGTGACGCGTACCTCGGAATTGGGTTCGGCATGGCGGAACCCGCTGCCTGCCAGGCGGACGGTGGTATGCAGGTCGCGCGAAAGGTGGATCGGGACTGTGTGGCAATCGTAGCCGCGGCATTCGGAAGGTGAGAAATGGCGCGTCTCTCCGCTGGCTGTAGATTGCTGGACGACCTCGCCCACGGCAGCGCCGCGCGCATCGGCACTGGCGCTGAAGAAGCCGGGCGCGACAGCGGCAATCGTAACTTGGGCGGCAACCTTGGAACCATCGGTGCGAACGATAGCGATTTCGGCGGACCCGGGCGCGGTAGCGGCAGGCACCAGGAAGGTGATGTTGGACCATCCAGCGCCGGTGTACTGCAAGGGTGCCAGGCGGGCGGCACCACGGGAATCGGTCACGCGCACGGAGATGTTGGCGAGGCGCGTAGGCAAGGGCCTACCCGGGGGCGCCCAGGCTTCGCGGTCGGCCAGGATGGGACCGTAGGCGGTGGCGAGACCGCCGGGCGCCAGCACCATGCCGCCGTTGACGTGGTTCACGGGGAAGAGGCCATGCGGGTCGACGCCCCATAGGTGCGAGCCCAGGACCATGGCAATGCCGCTATGGCTTGGCGATTCGCCGCAAGTCCAGCCGTCGTCGAGCTTTGACCAATTGAAGTAGCGGTATTCCGTGACCATGCGTCCGGGGCGGTAACTGGAGAGGATCCACGAAATGGCGTGGGAGTCGAAGTAGTCGAGGCTCTGCTGGAGGAGGGCCGTGGCGGCTCCGGGATCGTGGGGAAAGGCGGCGCACTCGGGCGAGTCCTGGTCCAGTTGGGGGTCCATGTCGAAGGCCATGAAGGGGACGCGGGAGGCGGGGGCGAATTGCGCGTCGAGGTCGGCGGGGGTGTGGGTGGTGGCGTACCGCGGCGCGACGGAGTAGACGACGGACGGGTCGATGGGAGAGGTGGCGGCGGCGGGGATGACGATCGGTTGGGTGGCGCCGGCGGAGCGGATGGCGTTAACGGGATCGGGTGTGTCCGCGGCGAAGAAGATGTTGGGAAAGTCGCGAAAGGCGGCCGCGCAGTGCGTCCAGAAGGAGGCAGATGCCGGAGAGGCAGCAGAGAGAATGACGAGGAGTTCGAAGTGGTTGGCGGAGGTGACGACCTCTGTGGCTCGCTGCCTGTAGGCGCCGCTGTCGATGAATTGTTGCGGGTCGAGCGGCAGACGCACGGCGTTCATGTTGAGACGCTGCCGGATGGAGACGAAGGAACTGGGAGAGAAGGTGCCGAATTCGTTGCCGTTGCCGAGGATGGCTGCGGCGTCGAGCGTGAGGGCGGGGAGTTCGGTGCCGCGCGCGAGGAAGGACCGACCGGAAGCGTCGAGGATTCGATTGCCGGCGATGCGGAAAGGGCCGTGCGGGACAGGCGTCAGGCCTGCGGCGAGGTGCGCGGCGCAAAAAAGAAGGAGCCCGGGGACACGCATGGCCGTGTTGTCCCACAGGGTAGCATTTCAACTGCGAGGATGGTGAGCGCTACCTTCTCTGGCTACCTCCTTTGACGGTGCAGGATATCGGGAGCGAACTCGCGAAAGACGTTGAACGCGGCGGTGGACGCGAATGAGATCCCGGCATTTCCCGCGATGTTTCCAAAGCCCTTCCACGAAGACGGTCCCCACGTACTGGAAATCGCGGCGGCCCCGCCGACGGCGGCGATATCGGAGAACGAGAACCTTTGGCGGCCATCCGGATGCTTGGCGATGAATCCGCTCACCAGGGCGTGGCCGGCCCGGGGAAAGAAACCGCGAGCCTTGGACGGAAAGTACCGGCCGTCCTCGTGAAGCGGAACCGAAAGGCTATACAGGATGGACTGGCGAATCCCGTTGTACGCCAGATCGCTACCAAAGCGCTGGCCGTAAGCCCCCCAGCCCTGACCCCACTCGGGCGGGCTGTTGCTCCACTGTGAGAGACCGGCTGACGCGGCTTCGGCGAGCAGCGGAGCCGGACCGCCGATCGACAGGAGATAATTCTGGAATTTCTGCTTGGGGGTGAGGTTTACGGGCTCCGAAGTCCCAGCCATTACAAGAATTGTATCGAGCAGGTTCGGCTTAGTGGGTGGCGGCGTTTGCCCGATGGCCCAGGACAGGCAGACGAGAGTGAGGAAAGTGGAGTGTAATAGCGGCTTCATTAAGTTAGTCCTCTCCGATAAGGATCAGGGCTCAATCAATATCCTGATGCTGAAAGTGCCGAAGGAGCCGTAAAATGTGTCGGCTGGGGCCCAACTGAGAATTGCCGAAGGAAAAGGCAATCGAGTTGCAGTCCGCCGGAGCCGGCGACGCTAAAAGCTCGTCGCATCTTGATCGCGTCTCTGTTTGGGGCTATATGGTGTCCAGTACCGATGCGGCGTGGCCGGCGGCCTTCACCTTATTGAAGATCTTTTCGATCTTGCCGTCAGGGCCGATCACGAACGTGGTGCGCACGATGCCCATTACTTTCTTGCCGTACATGTTCTTTTCCTGATAGACGCCGTAGGCCTCGGCCGCGGCCTTATTTTCGTCAGCGAGGAGCGTGAACGGCAGGTCGTACTTCTCCTTGAATTTCGCCTGCGCGCTGATCTTGTCGGGCGACACGCCGACCACCGCCGTGCCCTTCTTTGCGAAGCCCTGAATGCCGTCCCGGAACTCACAGGCTTCCACCGTGCAGCCCGGCGTATCGGACTTCGGATAGAAGTACAGCACCACGCGCTGACCGCGCAGATTGGAAAGGTTGAAGTCTTCACCAGTATCGGTATGCAGATGAATGTCGGGCGCCGGATCTCCTGGCTTTAGCATGAATCACCCCAGTTTCTGTTTGAATAAATCGGTAACAGTGGCGACGTTGGCCTGGCCGCGGGTGGCCTTCATCGCCTGTCCCACAAGGAAGTTGATTACGGTGGTCTTGCCGCCCTTGTACTGCTCCACCTGTTTGGGATTGGCGGCTATGACGTCCTCGATCACCTTCTCCAGCGCGCCGGTATCGGAGATTTGTTTCAAGCCTTCGCGCTCGACGATGACAGCAGGTGCTTCGCCCGTTTCAAACATCTTGGGGAAGATCTGCTTGGCCAGTTTGCCCGAGAGTTCGCCTGACGCGATCATCTTCACGAGCGCGCCCAAATGCTCTGCGCTGACGGGGGAAGCGGAAATATCTTTGTCCTCGGCTTTGAGAAGGGCAGCCAAATCGCCCATCACCCAGTTGGCCGCCAACTTCGGATTGCCGGACGCCTTGGCCACCGTCTCGAAATACTCCGCAATGGCGCGCGAAGCGGTCAGCACGTCTGCGTCGTATTCCGATAACCCGTATTCGCCGGTGAAACGTGCGCGTTTCACGCCGGGCAACTCCGGCATGGAGGACTTCACCGCGTTGAGCCACGATTCGGAGATGCGTAGGGGAACGAGGTCGGGTTCGGGGAAGTAGCGATAGTCGTGCGCGTCTTCCTTGCTGCGCATGCTGAAGGTTTCTTCGCGGTCTGGGTTGTAGAGGCGCGTTTCCTGCACCACCGTGCCGCCGCTTTCGATCAGCGCGACCTGGCGGGCGACTTCGAAATCGATGGCCTGCTTGAGGAAGCGGAACGAATTCAGGTTCTTCACTTCGGCGCGCGTGCCGAACTTCTCCGCGCCTTTGAGGCGGACGCTCACGTTGGCGTCGCAGCGCAGGTGGCCCTTCTCCATGTCACAGGTGGAGGCCTCGATGAACTGGATGCGCTGCTTCAGTTCGGTGAGGTAGGCATGGGCCTCGTCGGCGCTGCGCATGTCGGGTTCGCTGACGATCTCGATGAGCGGTGTACCGCTGCGGTTCAAGTCGACGTAAGAGTAGCGGTCGGAATCGCGGAAGCCGTCGTGGACGCTTTTGCCGGCGTCGTCTTCCATGTGGACGCGGGTGACGCAGATGCGCTTGGTGGCGCCGTCGACCACGATATCGAGATGGCCGTGCTCGGCGAACGGCTGGTCGTACTGAGAGATCTGGTAGCCCTTGGGGAGGTCGGGGTAGAAGTAATTCTTGCGCGCGAAGCGCGAGAATCCGCGGATTTCGCAGTTCAATGCGAGCGCACCCTTGATGGCGAGTTCGACAGCTTCGCGGCTGAGTACGGGCAGCGCACCGGGCATGCCGAGGCATACCGGACAGACATTGGTGTTAGGCGGCGCGCCGAAACCGGTAGGACACCCGCAAAAGATTTTGGTATTGGTGGCCAGTTGCACGTGCACTTCGAGGCCGATCACGGTCTCGTAGCGGGCGAGCATCTCGGGCGTGGCGGAAGCAGCCGTCGCGGAAGAAGACATGGGTGTCTCTCCATTATAGAGGCGCGGTGCGGGGGAGATCATTCGCGGCTGGGTGCGCGGGGCGCTACTTGCTCTTGTGCAATTTGCCGTCGATGATGGTGACGAATTCCTGCAGCGCTTTGCGGTCGGCGTTCTGCCAATGGAGCACGAGGACGACGCGGTCCTGGTTGAAGAGCACGGTGTCGGGGGTGGCGTTCCAGCGCTGCACAATATCGAGCGCCACGGCGGGGGTGGTCACCTGATAGGCGCGCGCTTCCAGTTTGCCGGGGCCTTCGTAAGTGGCGGCGCGCATCTTCTCGACGATTCTCGCCTCGATGTGATCCGGGTTCCCGGCGGACGCAGGCTCCGAGAATGCAGTGCGACGCCATGCTCCGGCGGTTTCGGGGAAGAGGTCCGGCATGACCGTTTTTTGGGCGCACCCCGAAAGGAACAGTGCGGCGAGAGTGGGAAGCAGGGAAACTGTGACCGATCGACGGCGCATCATCAGTCTCGATGCTACCATCGGTCTTATGGCCAAATATAAGCCGGTACGGCCTAGCGGCAAGAAGTCGCCGCGTCCGAATGGCGCTGCCGGCTGCGTCATACTCATTCTGTTGCTGATGGTAGGTGTGATGATATTTCTCTATCTGGTGATGAGGGGCAATGCGAACGGATAGCCGAGCGGCGGGGCAAATGCGCCCGGTCGAGATTACGACCGGATGCCTGATGACGGCCGAGGGTTCCGCCCTGATCAAGGTGGGGAACACGCACGTGCTGTGCGCTGCCACCGTGGAAGACAGTGTGCCGCCATTCATGCGCAATAGCGGCAAGGGTTGGGTGACGGCTGAGTACGCGATGCTGCCGCGGGCTACGGCCAAGCGAACTCCGCGCGAGGTGACGAAGGGCCGACCCAGCGGACGCACCCACGAGATCCAGCGGCTGATTGGGCGGTCGATGCGCGCAGCGGTAGACATGAGCCTATTGGGAGAGCGCACCATCATCATCGATTGCGACGTCCTCCAGGCGGATGGCGGCACGCGCACGGCATCCATCACGGGCGCGTTCGTGGCGATGGCTACGGCGCTGCGGCAGTTGCGTGGCTACGGGATGCTGAAGACGAATCCGTTGCGCGAGCACGTGGCTGCGACTAGCGTGGGGATCGTGCGCGGCGTCGCCATGCTCGATCTTTGCTACGAGGAAGACTCGCAGGCGGATGTGGACATGAACGTGGTGATGACGGGCGTCGGCAAGTTCGTGGAAGTGCAGGCTACCGCGGAACACGAGGCATTCGACGATGCGCAGATGGCGCAGATGATGGATCTGGCGCGTAACGGGATTGCCGAACTGGTGGAGCGCCAGCGAAAGGCAATCGGGGACTGACGGCGCCGTGATTCACCTGTATTGCGCTACCGGCAATGCCGGTAAGCTACGCGAATTCCGATTGGCTGCGGACCTCTCGCGCATCGAGATCCATCACGTGCCCGATTTCAAGCAGTTGCCGGAGGCAGTGGAAGACGGCGCGACGTTCGAGGAGAACGCCATCAAGAAGGCGCTGCATTATGCCCCCTATGCGTCGGGCTTGTTATTTGCCGACGATTCAGGCCTCGAAGTAGAAGCACTGGGCGGGGCGCCCGGTGTGTACTCGGCGCGGTACAGCGGCGCGGGGGCCACGGACGCGTCCAATAATCGCCTGTTGTTGGAGAATCTGCGCGGAGCGGCGAATCGTAAGGCGCGCTTCGTGTGCGCGATTGCGCTGGTGGAAGGGTTTAGGCTGGTCGGGACATTTCACGGCGCGGTGGAGGGTGAGATTCTGCACGAGGAGCGCGGGACGGACGGCTTCGGGTACGATCCGCTTTTCTACTGTCCCGAATTCGGCTGCACGTTCGCGGAGGCCACTCCAGAGCAGAAATTTGCGCTGAGCCATCGCGGGCGCGCGTTTCGGGCGCTACTGGCATCGCTGCGGGACTAGTCGTGGGCGAGTTGCGCCTTACTCTTTGTCCAGGGAACCGTCCACTTCCAGTTTCACTTTCACCGGCAGCAGCAGACGGAGGGTAATCCAGTTCAGGAAGGCGAGCATGGCCGCGAGCAGATAGCGGTTTTGCGCCGCCGCGGCGCCTACGACTCCGAAATTCCAAATGCTGGCGGCCGCCGCCACGCCGTGCACGCGATTTTCCGATTTGAGAATCGCACCGCCGCCGATGAATCCGATGCCCACCACTACACCTTGAATGATGCGCGATTGCGCATCGATGCTGAAGTGGCCTTCGGGTGAGCCGAGAAGCACGTATGCGCAGCTGGCCATAGAGACCAGCGGAAAGGTGCGTACGCCGACGCTGTGCGCTTCGCGTTCCCGGTACAATCCAACGGGCAGCGCCAGCAAATACGCGATGAGCAACTTAAGAATGTCGCCGGCGCCCTGCAGCCAATCGAAGGCGAAATGCATAAGTGCGTTATACCACCCGGACGGCCTGTGGGGGTGCTTGCTCAGGCTTTTCCCGGAGGAAAGCCCTTTCGCAGCCAAAACATTTCCGGTACATTATGTGTTATGCAGAACAGTCGCGATTCGTCCGTGTGGCGGACGCTGGCCGTTGCCCTCGGGGACGGCTTGGCGTTCGGTGTGGGTGTAACTCTCACGCGTGGCGCGGCCCGCCTGGCCACTGCGAACCGGTCCGCGACGGCCGTAAACGCGCGTCCGGCCCTCTCGGAAGCGCCAGCGAACCGGTGGAGCGGGGAAGTGCGGCAGCGCGGCGCGTTCGTGCCGCAGGCGGCCTCCGCGGCCCCGGTTTCTCAGGCCGCACCGCAGCCGGCTCGCTCGGCGGTCAATAGCATTGCGATGGAAACGGCGCTGGCGGGAATCAATCGCCGGATGGTCGAGACCGGCAGCCAGATCGATCGCCGGCTCGTCCAATTGGAGAGCCGAATACAGAACGAACTCGACGCGCTCGACGACCAGGATCACGCGCTGGCAGAAGGTGTGGAAACGCGAATTGAAGCGCTGCGCGGCGAAATCGCCGAAGCGGTGGCGGCGCAGCGGCAGACCATCGACTCCGAAATGCGCACACTGCGCACTCAGATGACGTCGCTGCACAAGGAATTCGCCGAGACATTGGGCCGCTTTATGGACGAGCAAATCGCCAAAACGGTCGATTCCAAAGTCAAATCGATGGAGCAGGAGTTGGTTGGGGCGATGCGCGACGAGATGCAGGCGCACGCGAAGCAAGTTTCGGAATTGCGTGAATTGATGGAAGGTCAGGACCGCAGCATGCGAGGCATGGTGCAGTCGCTTGGCGAGACCTTTCTGCAGGTGGCGGCCATGAACGCTCCGCCGGCGGAGGAGGCGCCCGACGCGGCACAGGCGAACGAGGAGGCGGAAGTGCCGGGTTTCGCGCGCACGCGTCAGAGGAAACCACTGTGGCGGGTTCCGATCGTGTCATCGTTCGTGGTGGTTACCGGCAGCTTGATGTTGATGCATTATCTGTAGGCTGGCTCACAGACTTGGGCGTGTGGCGTGCGTGTTATCCTGATTTCCGCGCCCATGAAGATCACGAGCGTCCGAAGTTATCTCCTCTCTTATCCGTTTCCGGAACCCGTCCGGCTCCCTTTCCACGGTGGCGAACGCACGCTGCTCAAACGCGACGCGATGTTCATTCGCGTCGAGACCGATAACGGGCTGGTGGGATACGCTCCAGGTCCGGGAAGTGAAGCGGTGCAGCGCGCGATCAAGGAAGTGGTGGCGCCCTTTCTCGAAGGCCGCGCACTGGCAGATCCCGATGCGTTGCGCGTGCTTTTCATGGAGGGTCCCGGGGCCGATCCCTCATTGGCCAGGGTCTACTGCGCGGTGGAGATCGCGCTCTATGATCTGGCGGGAAAGGCGAAGGGCGTGCCGGTTTCGGAACTCCTGGGCGGGCGTGTGCGGGACAGCATTCGCCTTTACGGTAGCGCCGGAATGTACATGACTCCGGAGGCTTACGCGGCCGAGGCGGCTGCGATCGCGGAACTCGGCTTCCGGGCATACAAGATGCGGCCCGCGGGGGGGCCGGAGCAAGATCTCGAGACGGTGCGCCTGATGCGCAAGGCGGTCGGCCCGGATTTCGACCTGATGGTGGACGCGCACACGTGGTGGCGCATGGGAGAGAGCAATTACTCGCTGGCGATGATCGAGCAGTTGGCGTCGGATATGGCGGCGCATAACATTGCGTGGTTGGAAGAGCCGCTGCCGCCGGCCGACCATGAGGGCTATCTCGCGTTGAAGGAGAAGGATCTGGTGCCGCTGGCTGCCGGCGAACACGAGCCCAATGAGGAGCGTTATCTCGACCTGATCCTGACGCAGGCTGTGGATTACGTGCAGATGGATGTGTGCTGCCAGGGCGGCTATTCGTTGGGGCGGCGGCTGTTCACGGAGATCGCGCGGCAGGGAATGCGCTTCGCGTTCCACAGTTGGGGGACGGCGCTGGAAGTGGTGGCGGCGGCGCATCTCGGCGTTTGCTGGCCGGCGCTGGTGGTGGAGTGGCTGGAGTATCCCTGCTACTCGAGCCCAGGCAGGGCAGGGATGTACCCGTTCCCGCTGGCGGCGGAGATTCTGACGGAGCCGCTCGAAATCGAACGCGGCGATCTCATTGTGCCGCGCGCGCCGGGGCTCGGGGTAACGGTGGATGAGCGGGTGATTGAGCGCTATCCGTGGATCCCAGGGCCGTGGAGTTTGTTCCGGACTGATTCGCCGGCAGAAACGCGTTCGGTGACGGGCGATCATTCCGTAGCTTGGGATAAGTAGGGACGCCGTTTAGCCGGCGCCTGCCGGCAGGCTTTCGAGCTGTGGACGGTTTCCTTGCGTGAGGGAGCGTTCACTTTTGGCGTTGCTCCCGAACGCTCGCTTACGATTCCGGCCTGGGATCTCAACGGGAGCGCCAGCCGTTACAATGAAGGCATGTCCGACAAATTGACCATCGCAGGCCGCGAGTTTTCATCGCGCCTGATCGTGGGGACCGGGAAATATCGCAGTTTTCAGGAAATGATGCGCTGCCATGAGGCGAGCGGCGCCGACATGGTGACCGTCGCCGTACGCCGTGTGAACCTGACTGACCGGACCAAGGAATCGCTGATCGATTACATTGACCGCACCAAGATCTTCATTCTGCCGAACACGGCAGCTTGCTATACGGCGGACGACGCGGTCCGCACGGCCATGCTCGGTCGCGAAGTGGGGCTCTCCAACTGGGTGAAGCTGGAAGTGATCGGCGACGAGAAGACGCTGTTTCCCGACAACGCCGGACTGCTGGAAGCCACGAAGATCCTGGTCAAGGAAGGCTTCGTGGTGCTGCCGTACACCAATGACGATATCGTCAATGCCAAGCGGTTGATCGATGCCGGTGCTGCGGCCGTGATGCCGCTCGCCGCTCCGATCGGTAGCGGCCTGGGGATTCAGAATCCCACGAATCTGCGAATCTTCCGCGAGATGATTACCGAAGTGCCGATGATCGTTGACGCAGGCGTAGGCACGGCGAGCGATGCCGCCGTCGCCATGGAACTCGGTGCGGACGGCGTGCTCATGAATACCGCGATTGCCGCGGCGGACGATTCCGTGAAGATGGCGCGTGCGATGAAGCTTGCAGTCGAGGCGGGCCGGCTGGCATTCGAATCGGGACGTATGCCGCGAAAGCTTTATGCGTCGGCTAGCAGCCCGATGGCGGGTGTGGTGGGCTCCGCGTAGAAGGACTCCCGGCCTGTCGAATCCGAGCATGCCCCACAACGAGAGCGACCGTACGTGGAAGTTCCGCGCCGCCTAGAAAGGCGGGCGGCAGCCAGGAATGGCTGCCCCACAAGGCAAACTTCAGCTCCTGCCGCTCACTCGTTTTCGTGGAGGATGCGGTAGATTTGCGCGCCGAACTTCTCGACCGTGGCGATTCCCAGGCCCGGAATCGCTAGCAACTCCGCGGCAGTCGCCGGACGCTTTTCAGCGATCGCCCTTAGCGTCTGGTCGCTGAAGATGCGGAAAGCTGGCACGCCGCGGCGTTTGGCCTCCGCCATGCGCCACTTGCGTAGCGCGTCTTCCACCTTGGAATCTTCCGTCTGCTTCGGGCGATCGGCTGCGCGCGAGGGCTTTGGCGGCAGCAAGGGCGCAGGCGGGAGCTTCTTTTCCTTCCTGCGTTTCTTTGAGGATGAGCCTGCGGCTAACGCCTTTTTCTTCCTGCTTTTGCGCTTTCCTTCCGCGAGCGACGTCTCCTTCATCTGCAGATCGCCCGCCGCGATTTCCTCCAGAGCTTCGCCGTCGCGCGTCAGTGCCGCTTTGCGGAAGGGAATGGTACGGCCATCCTTCTCGAACACCGAATCGGTGAGGCGCAGGAAATTTGCCCTTGCCATCGCGCCCAGCAACTCTTCGAACTCGTCGCGCGACATTTCGCTGCTCGCACACACCTCGGCGTGCAGCTTGCCCGTCGACCGCCCCGCTCCCGTGCGCAGCGCCTCGATGGCTTTCAGCGCG
>Ga0308175_100003439_pt1 | contig 10956 bp, 10 predicted proteins | sample PhyCR1_3_FD_203893 | JGI IMG/M metagenome (GOLD analysis project Ga0308175, IMG submission 203893) | Soil microbial communities from UC Gill Tract Community Farm, Albany, California, United States - DLSLS.C.R1 | ecosystem: Environmental > Terrestrial > Soil > Agricultural land | place: USA... | reverse complement strand
CTTCGCCGTCTTGCCATGGGATTGTTCCTGCTGCTTGCTTTCACAGCATGTGAAACGGCGAAGCCTGACGAAACGCCGCGGCTCATCATCGACCCACCTGACGATACTGAGCCAAAGCCGGCGCCGTCGGATCATCGTTAAGATCGTGCAATCCGAGGGTCTTGATCGTTGCAGTGAATGCTGAAACCTAAGGAGAACGACATGAGAGGTGCCGGAGTCCTGTTACTTGTCTTTCTGTTGGCGTGTGTTCCAGGCACAAGTCGTTCCGCCGAACCAGCGTTGGGAGGCACAGGCGATCAGAGCGGCATGGTGGTGACGGGAACGTTGGAAGAATTAGATCTGACCCAAATGAAAGGAATGCTCAAGACGGATTTAGGGAAGCCGATCTTCTTTCAAGTAGCCAAACCACAATTATTCGAACGACTCCATGTGGGGCAGAAAGTCACGATCCAATTGGATCAAGATGGCCGCGCGACAAAAGTCATGGATGTGCCCGTCCCCGAGCTTACGCAACCATTGCCGCAAGAGAAGTGAAAACTAAGAAGTGCTGAGTGCTGAGAGTAATTGAAGAATGGTGTTTCGCTGAACATGCTCTTTTTCTCAGCACTTAAAACTCAGCACGAAGAGAGGCAATCATGAAACAAGTGACACCGTATCAGGCCAAGTCATTCGATCTGCACGGCCTCACCGGTATTTCGGATCGAACGCTCGATATGCATTTCAAGCTGTATGCAGGCTATGTGAAAGAAACGAATACATTGACGGACCGCATTCGGGATGTCCTGAAGGACGGCAAGGTGGATCAAGATGAAATGCCCGCCTATTCCGAGCTGAAACGCCGATTGGGCTTCGAGTACAACGGGATGGTGTTGCACGAATACTATTTCGAGAATATGAAAAAGGGCGGCGCCGGCGACCCCGAGCGCACCTCGCCGTTCATTCAGGCCGCAGAAGAGTCGTTCGGCAGTTATGAGATTTGGAAAACAGATTTTATCGGGGTCGGCAAAATGCGGGGCGTGGGCTGGGCTATGTGCTACCTCAACCCCGTGAATGGCCGTTTGTCCAACCATTGGGTGACGCTGCACGAGACCGGGAACGTGGCCGGCTTCGTGCCGCTGCTCGCCATGGATGTCTGGGAACACGCCTTTATCCTGGACTACAAACCCTCGGAACGAGCAGCGTATATCGATGCGTTTTTCTCGAATATCAACTGGCAGGTCGTCGAACAACGGCTCAACGCGCCGGCACGCGCCTATAAAGCAACCGGATAACGAATAATGCCGGGTTATTGAGTGCTGAGTTAAAGAAAGACTCATTCTTGCTCAGCACCCAGCATCCAGCACTACGAAGATGAGATATCTCGCCCTCGCTGCCGATTACGATGGGACTTTGGCCACCGATGGCCGGGTCGATGCGCAGACTGTCGCCGGGTTAGAGCAATTGATTGCATCCGGCCGAAAGCTGATTCTCGTCACCGGCCGGCAATTGGATGAACTGCTGGAGATCTTCCCGCAGATTTCGCTGTGCGAACGCGTAGTGGCCGAAAACGGCGCCCTATTGTACCGTCCCGCGACTCGGGAACAGAAAGGCTTGGGGCAACCTCCACCGGAATCATTCGTCCGGGCGCTTCAAGCGCGTCACGTGTCGCCGCTATCCGTCGGTCACTCCATCGTCGCGACCGTCCATCCTCAGGAAACAATCGTGCTCGAGGTCATTCGCGATTTGGGCTTGGAATTACAAGTGATTTTCAATAAGGGGTCCGTCATGGTGCTGCCCGCCGGGGTCAATAAGGCGACCGGGCTGATGGCGGCGCTTCAAGAACTGACCATGTCGCCTCACAACGTTACCGGGGTCGGGGATGGCGAGAACGACCATGCGCTCTTAACCCTGTGCGAATGCGGCGTGGCGGTCGCCAATGCCGTACCGATGCTGAAAGAGACGGCCGACTTGGTGATGACGAAGGATCACGGCGCCGGTGTCGTGCAATTGATCGACGACATGGTAAGCGATGATTTGTCGCAATACGATACACGCCTCGTGCGCCATCATATTTTGATCGGGACGCGCGAGCATGGCGAAGAAGTTCGTGTCAGCCCATACGGAAGCAACATTCTTCTGGCCGGATCGTCGGGAAGCGGAAAGTCGAGCCTGGCCGGCGGCATTCTGGAGCGACTGGCTGAACAGGCGTATCAATTCTGCATTATTGATCCCGAAGGAGATTATGAGTCGTTTGAGCACGCGGTGACGGTCGGAACCGCTGAGCATGCGCCGACGGCAGACGAAGTGTTTCAACTGTTGGAAAAGCCGGACGTGAATGCCGTGGTGAATTTGATCGGCCTGCCGTTGCATGACCGGCCGGCGTTCTTTGTCGGTCTGCTGCCGCGTCTGCAGGAATTACGCGTCAAGACCGGCCGGCCGCACTGGATCGTGGTCGATGAAACGCATCACCTGCTGCCCGCGGATTGGGAGCCGGCAACACTGACGCTGTCGCACAAGTCCTCCAGCATGATGTTCATTACGGTTCATCCGGATCAGGTGGCGCGCGAGGTGCTGCGGGACATTGATACCGTCATCGCGTTGGGAGATCAGCCGGCCGAGACCCTGCGCCTGTTCGGCAAAGGAAGAGGGGAATCGTTGCGATCGTTTCCTCAGACCGCCTTGGCGCCCGGAGAGGCCTTGGTCTGGCATCCGGCCATGAATGAGCATCCGTTTACCATGCGCATTGCTCCCAGTAAGCTCGATCGCAAACGGCATCAACGAAAGTACACCGAGGGCGAACTGCCACAGGAACGCAGCTTCTATTTTCGTGGCCCTGAAGGCAAACTGAATCTGCGGGCGCAGAATCTGATGCTGTTTATGCAAATCGGCGATGGCGTTGACGATGCGACCTGGGTGCACCACCTCAAGCAAGGCGATTACTCACGATGGTTTCGCGAGAGGATTAAAGACGACGGCTTAGCGGAGGAGGCCCGCCTGATTGAGCGACAGCCGAATCTGCCTCCGTCCGAAAGCCGGCGCCTGATCAGGGCGGCGATCGAAAAGCAATACACGCTGCCGGCATAAGGATAAGCGGCGAATTCGACGTTTAGGAAAGCGCCAGCGTCTGAATGAGGCGGATCAGCGTGTCGGGGTAGATCCCGATGCCGATGAGCAATAGCGTCAGCACCGTCAACGAGAAGACTGCAGCCCATTCATCAGGACCGGTCGCATGCCGCGGTAAGAAGGTACCTTGGGTCGATGTCGTTGCCGCCATGACGACGATCATGCGTAAATAATAGAACAGCCCAATCACGCTGTTGAGCATCAAGACGATGACAAGCAGCCATAGGGAAGCATGGACGCCCGCCGCGATTATATAGAACTTGCCAAGGAACCCCACTGTCAGCGGAATGCCGGCTAATGAGAGCAGCATAAGCGTCAAACTTGCGCTCAGCCAAGGCCGTGTCCAGAATAGTCCTCGATAATCCTCCAGATGATCCGCATCGCTTGCATCGGAACCCTCCGCCGGCTTGGTCAGAATCGAGACGACGCCGAACGCCCCGAGCGTCGTCACAAAATACGCGACGAGATAGAACGTCACCGCTTCGACGGCCAACGGTCCGGCCGCGAGAAACGCCACGAGCAGATAGCCGAGATGGGCGATCGAGGAATAGGCCAGGATGCGTTTCACGTTCTGCTGCAACAGCGCGAGAAGATTGCCGGTGAACATCGACACCACGGCAATCATACTGAAGATCCACCACAAGGCCGGATCATGCCCGCTGTTCACCTGTGTGAAGTATCGCAGGAGCAGGGCAAAAATGGCCCCCTTCGACGCCGTCGCAATGAAGGCCGTGACGGGCGCCGGCGCGCCTTCATAGACATCCGGGGTCCACATGTGAAACGGGGCGACGGCGAGCTTGAATCCGAAGGCGACGAGGGTCATGGCCATGCCGGTGACAAACATGCGATCGCCGCCGGCCGCGGTGGTCATGGCAGTTCCAAGGCGGACAAATTCCATCGTCCCTGTCTGGAAATACATCAAGGCCATGCCGAACAGGAGGAAAGCCGATGAGGCGGCCGAGAGGATGAGATATTTGACGGCCGCCTCGATCGGCCGCCGGCGTATACGAAAATATCCGATCAAGCCATACAGCGAGACGCTCATCAATTCGAGGCCGAGAAAGAAGGACACGAAATGCCCGGCGGCGGTTAAGACGACCGCGCCGAGCCCCGCCAACAACAGCAGGACGAAATATTCCTCACACTCTTCCTGCTCCGCGTTCTGCTTCACCACGTACCCATACGACAGCGTCGTGACGATGGCGGTCGCGAGAACAATCAATCCGGCGTAAAACAGTCCATATCCATCGATGATCAAGAGAGAGGTGATGGTCCTGGGCGCGACCGATGAGGCGGCGAAGACGCCTCCGAGCGCCGCGACGCATCCGCCGCCGCACATTACGGCTGCTATGTCGAGACGGCGGAAGAACGCGATCTGCAACATGGCGAATAACGCAAACCCCGCCAGCGTGAGAATCGGGAGTAGCGCGATGAAATCCAAAGAGCTCATATCATCTCTTCAAAACGATTGCGGAAGCAGCGGTCAATGCTTGGAGACGTTCGATCGACGCCCCGGCCATCATCAGCACAGGCTGTGGATACAGCCCCAGCCATACCTGCAGCGCGATCATCACACCGAACATGGCGAGCGCGGATCGTGATAGATCCGGCACGTGACCGGACAGACCGGATGAGCGGCCTTGGTGTGGCGCTTCAACGGGGCCGTAGAACGTCCGCTGCATCAGTGCCAATGAATAGACCGCGGCGGCCACGAGACCAAGGGTCGCCAGGACCGTGCTGATGATGCTGACCTGGTAACTCCCCGCGAGAACCAAAAATTCCCCGACGAAATTTCCAAGTCCAGGCAATCCCAGCGAGGCGATCGCGAAAAAGAGCGCGATGGCGGCCATCTTTGGAACGGTTGCCCAAAGTCCGCCCAGTTGCTGTATGTCTCGTGTATGGAAGCGTTCCTGAAGCGCCCCGGCGAGCATGAAGAGCGCGCCGGTGCTGATCCCGTGCGCGAGCATCTGCATCACGGCGCCCCGGAGCGCGAGGCCGTTCCATGCATAGAGGCCCAGCAGCACGAATCCCAGATGGCTGATGCTGCTGTACGCCACCAATCGTTTGAGATCGTATTGGGCAAAGGCCAAGACAGCCCCATAGAGTATGCCGATGACCGCCAACGCGAAGGCGATGGGCGCAAAAGATTGTGACGCTTCAGGGAACAAGGGAATCGTAAAGCGCAGCAAACCGTAGGCGCCGGTCTTGAGTAAGAGCCCCGCCAGCAGCACACTGCCTCCTGTCGGGGCTTCCGTATGCGCGTCCGGCAGCCAGGTGTGAAACGGCACGACCGGCAACTTGACGGCGAAGGCGGCAAAGAAGCCAAGCATCAGCCACATGGCAACAACAGGGTCAAGCCTCGTCGCTAACAGGTCTTCATAGTCGAACGTCAGGACAGCCGTCTGCTCAGCGTGGAAGAGGACCAAGGCCAGGATCGCGATGAGCAGCAACAGGCTGCCGCCCTGGGTAAACAGGAAAAACTTCGTCGCGGCATACACGCGGTGCTCATGTCCCCAGATGCTGATGAGGAAGTACATGGGCACGAGCATCACTTCCCAAAAAACAAAGAACAAAAACAGGTCGAGCGCGAGGAACACGCCGATGACGCCGGCGAGTACCCAGAGGACATTCAGATGAAAAAATCCGACACGATCTCGAATTTCGGCCCACGAGGTGAGGACCGCCATGATGCCGAGCAACCCACTCAGCGCGATCAGCAAGAGGCTGATACCGTCCATTCCCAGATGGATGCTGATGCCCCACCGTGGAATCCAGGGCATCATCAACGAACTGATCCAGGGTTGAGGCGAGACGGCTGAGGATTCCTGATAGCGTGACCACATCCCGAGAGTCAGAGCCAGGTCGAGAGCCAGCGCGCCGATGGAAATAAACCGCGGCCAGTGCGCGCCGCGCCGTTCCGACAGCCAGGCCAATGGGCCTGCAAGAAGAGGAATGAGAATGAGCCAGATGAGCATGAGCGTCCTATACGAACAGCGCCAGGGCCACAATGACCACCGCGCCGGCCGCCATGACGGTCGCATACCAACGCACCTGTCCCGTCTGCGTCCGGTGCAAAAGATGATGAAGCCACCGATTCAGCCGGGCGATGCCGACGTAAAGGCGATCGATGCCGTCGCTTCTGTTGATGGCCGCGATCCACAGAAACGGCATCACCACGAACAGGTCATACAGGGCATCAAATCTCCACCCCTCCAACAAGAATCGGGACACGGATGCACCGATCGGTGTCCGGGCCATGGCGTCGGAAAGATCGCGCCGGCGCAAAAACAGCACATAGGCGAGTGCAATTCCAGCGAGCGCGACCGCCACGAGAATCATTTGCTCGGTCGCTTCTGCAGCCATCGTGGCCTGCATAGCTTGCGCTGGTTCGACGGCGGGAAGCGCCGATTGCATGAATCCGCTGAAGAGCGTGATGTGACCAAGCGAACGTGGTGTTTCCAAAAAGCCGGCGATCATCGAGAGGGCCGCCAACACGATGAGCGGAAATGTAATCGAGAGGCGCGGTTTTGCCTGCGGCGCCGTGTTGAGTTCACCGAAAAAGACATAGAACACAAGCCGAAAGCTATAGATTGCCGTCAGCAACGCGCCACAGGCCCCGGCGCCCCATAACCACACATTGCCATGCGGCGACGACCAGGCCTCCGAGAGAATCCAATCTTTGCTGTAGAACCCGGCGGTGACGAGGGGCAACCCGGCGAGCGATGCGGCGCCGATCAGAAACGTCCAGAAGACAATCGGAAGGCGTGTCCGCAACCCGCCCATGCGGAAGATGTCGTGCTCTTCATGCAGGCTGACAATGACTGCGCCGGCCGCCAAAAAAAGCAGTGCTTTAAAGAACGCGTGCGTCAAAAAGTGGAACAGCGCGGCCGACCACGCGCCTACGCCCAGAGCGAGGAACATGTACCCGATCTGGCTGATCGTCGAATAGGCCAAGACGCGCTTGATGTCCCGCTGCACGAGCGCGCTGGAGGCGGCGATCAGCAGCGTCACGGCGCCGATCAGACCGACGATAAACTGGACCACCGGGGCAAGTTCATACAGGACATGGAGCCGGGCGATGAGGTAGACCCCGGCCGTGACCATCGTCGCGGCATGGATTAGGGCGCTGACCGGCGTGGGGCCGGCCATGGCATCGGGAAGCCATGTCTGCAATGGAAGCTGCGCAGATTTGCCGACCGCGCCTCCGAGCAGCAGCAGCGTCGCGGCCACGGCGGGAACGGCGCCAACCCCCCACTCCTGTCGAGCCCGCATCAGCAAGTCCTGAATGTTCAGCGTGCCGAGATGGGTGAATAAGAGAAAGAGGCCGATCGCGAACGCCGTGTCGCCGATTCGGGTCACAATAAAGGCCTTTTGCGCGGCGCGGCCATTCGCCGGTTCGCGATACCAAAATCCGATCAACAGATAACTGCAGAGTCCCACGCCTTCCCACCCCAAATAGAGCAGCAGAAGATTATCGGCCAGGACCAGCGTCAGCATGGAGGCGACGAATAAATTCATATAGGCGAAGAATCGTCCATATCCCTCATCTCCAGCCATGAATTCCGATGAATAGACATGGATCAGAAAACCGACGAACGTGATGACGAGGATCATGATGAGCGAGAGCGCGTCGAGGTGGAAGGCAATGGCCGGCGAAAAGCCGGAGACGTCCATCCACCTCCAGAGGATTTGAATAAAGCGATCGCCCATCGGCGGCACCGCGACAAATGCCGCGGCCACGAGACCGGTGATCAGCGCGGAAAGCCCAACGGACCCTACGCCAATCCATGCGATGGAGCGCGGCTTCAGTCGTCCGCCGAACACGGCCAGCAGAATGAAGCCGGCAAGGGGAAAGGCTGGGATGAGCCAGAGAAGGGAAAGCATATTAAAATTAAGAGTTCAAATGTTGCATTTTGAATGTGTAATTTACTTACTCTTCTTCGCTATCCCCTCATCACGCTTGCCGCATCGGAGTCCAGGGTTTTGACGCGGGAGTACAGTTGCAGGACGAGCGCCAAGGCAATCGAGACCTCGGCCGCGGCCAAGGTCAGGATAAAGATAAACATCACTTGCCCATCGGGCTGTGCCCAGCGCGCGCCGGCGGCGATGAAGGCCAATCCGGCCGCATTCACCATGATCTCCAGCGACATCAATATGAAGATCAGATTGCGGCGCAGGAGTAGGCCGACGAGACCCAAGACGAACAAGGCGGCAGCCAGGAATAGGGCATGAGTCGCCATTACCATCGGTCCTTTCGCAGGCGGCGTCCGAGATGGTACGCGCCGATCAACGCAGGCAGTAATAGAAGTGAGGCCAACTCCACGCCGATGAGATAGGGGCCGTACAGACTGATACTGACCTGCCGAGGGCCAATGGACATTATCATGGGAGAATGGGATTCTCCGGATATCGCCAGGAGATAGATGAGTTCACCCAGAAGGATCAGCGACAGCACGGTCGGCCCCATCCATAATTCTGTCTGAAGCCAGCGACGTTCTTGTTCGATGGATTGGGGCCCTAAATTCAGCATCATGATCACGAAGACAAACAGCACCATAATCGCTCCGGCGTAGATGATGACTTCCAACGCGCCGATGAACGGCGCACCCAATAAAAAGAAGATCACTGCGACGGCGAGGAACGATACCGTGAGATAGAGCAGCGCATGGACGCTCTGCGTATGCGTGGTGACCCGCAACGTGGCCAGGATGGCGACCGCGGCGGAGATATAGAAAGCGAATTCCATAAGCAAGCTTTCACATTCAGCTGTCAGCTTTCAGCACAGGCTTTACGATGGCCAATCGCCGACGGCTGACAGCCTAGGTTTCACGGTAGCAAGCTGCGCACGTCCACCGGCGGCGCTTCATTCTCAGCTTCTCCTTTGTCCTTCCCTCCGATCCGGACGCCGGCCACACGATAGAAGTTGTAGCCGGGATATTTTCCTTGTCCGTCGATCAGTAAATGCTCTTTCTCGTAGACCATGTTGGGACGGCTGTATTCGCTCTGTTCCACGTCGGGGATGAGCTGAATCGCATAGGTGGGACACGCTTCTTCGCAATGTCCGCAATAAATACAACGAGAGAAGTTAATGCGAAAGAACGCCGGGTAGCGACGATCGTGCTCGGCCCCGTTTTCCGTCGCCTGCAGCGCAATGCAATCGACCGGACAGGCCACGGCGCAGAGATAACAGGCGACACAGCGCTCCTGGCCGTCCGGATCCCGCGTCAGCACAATCCGTCCGCGGTAGCGCGGCGGCAGGTATGGCTGCTCGTCGGGATATTGCACCGTGATCGGCCGGCGAAACATCCGCTTGGCGACGACCCAGAGCCCCTGGAGGATGTCCAATAGGTACATCATATGGTTATCGATATTCGTTCAATGTAAGTAACCCCCTCACCTCTCCTCTCCTCTCAGGGGAGAGGCAAAGTTCGTTCACATTTTACGTCCTTCCCGCGAGCACGACTGCTCCCGTCACCAGCACATTGACCAAGGCGATCGGCAGCAGCACTTTCCATCCCAACGACAAGAACTGATCGAAGCGCAGTCTCGGCAAGGTGGCGCGAATCAAAAAGATCAACACGATAAAAAACAGCGTCTTCAATGCAAACCAGAGAAGCGGCGGCAGCCAGGGGCCGTGCCAGCCGCCGAAGAACAGTACGACGATCATGGCTGAAATCAGCGTGACGCCGGCATATTCACCGACAAAGAACATTCCGAACTTCATCCCGGAATATTCGGCATGATAGCCCGCCACCAGTTCGGCCTCCGCTTCTGGCATATCGAAAGGCGCCCGGTGCGTCTCAGCCAATCCCGCGATTAAAAAGATGACGAAGCCAAGCAGTTGTGGAAGGACGAACCAGAGCCCTCGCTGCGCGTCGACGATGTCGCCCAGATTGAAGGAGCCGGCCAGAATGACCACGCCCATGAGCGAGAGGCCCATGAACACTTCATAGCTCAATAATTGCGCCGCCGCCCGCATGCCGCCGAGAAGCGCGAATTTGCTGTTGGAAGCCCAGCCGCCCAGCACGATGCTGTACGCCGCCAATGACGACATGGCCAAGAAGAACAAGAGTCCGATGTTGAGATCCGCGACGACGATACTTGGAGAAAACGGCACGATCGCAAAGGACATGAGCGTCGTGAGAATCACGATGATCGGTGCCAGCACGAAGATCGGTTTGTCGGCAAACGGAGGAATCCAGTCTTCCTTGGTGAAGATCTTGATCATGTCGGCGAGGGATTGCAGGATGCCGAACGGCCCGACGCGATTGGGACCGAACCGTTCCTGCCAGAGGCCCAGCAAACGGCGCTCCATCCAAATCAACAGGGCGCTGAGCGTGAGCACGCCGCCGAGTACGCCAATGATGATCATCGCTTTGTCAAACAATTGGCTCATGCTGCGCCGTCCCTTCGGATTCGGCCCCACGCCGGCAAGGAAACGCCGGCCAAGGCGGGCAATACCGGAAGTCCCGCAATGCCGGAAGGCATGGACAAATGGGGCACGACCGGTAAGCGAAAGAGTCTTTCGCCCAGAACCAGAGTGACCTCTTGTCCTTCCACGATGTGTTGCGCGCTTGCATCTTCAGGAGATAACGCCAGGTAAGGGTTCGGCATGCGTTCCTGGATAGGGCCGGATCGCGCGCTGAGCTCGTCGCTGCCGAAGATGTGGTAGAGCGGAAGAGTGAGCCAGTAATCGTCGCGCCGTTCGAAACGCTGTGGGATGTCGGTCACGTAGCGTGACTCTGCACCGTTCTGTGGCGTAATCAGCCGTATGCCGGGTCGCTCATTGCGTAACGGTCCGCCGACTTCCTCCTGAAACTTGTTCAAAGCTTGGATGGAATTCCAACCGGGCGC
>Ga0308175_100003438_pt1 | contig 10962 bp, 9 predicted proteins | sample PhyCR1_3_FD_203893 | JGI IMG/M metagenome (GOLD analysis project Ga0308175, IMG submission 203893) | Soil microbial communities from UC Gill Tract Community Farm, Albany, California, United States - DLSLS.C.R1 | ecosystem: Environmental > Terrestrial > Soil > Agricultural land | place: USA... | reverse complement strand
GCTCCTTGCCACTCTCAACGTATAGCGCACCGGGGGCCTTGCGGCAAGGCCCCCGTCCTGCTGCAGAATTCCCGGCCGAAGGCAGGAGCTGCGGAAACCTGGGGAACTTGATGACCGACGTGATCGTCGCGGGTGGCGGCCCGACCGGCCTGATGCTGGCCGCCGAACTACGGCTGCACGGTGTGCGGGTGCTCGTGCTGGAGAAGGAGCCGGAGCCGGCCGCATTCGTCCGCGCGCTCGGTCTGCACGTGCGCAGCATCGAGGTGATGGACCAGCGCGGCCTGCTGGAGCGGTTCCTGGCGCTCGGCCAGAAGTTCGAGACCGGCGGCTTCTTCGCCGGCCTGGGCACCTCCTGGCCCGACCGGCTGGACACCGCCCACTCCTACGTCCTCGGCATCCCGCAGACCGTCACCGAGCGCCTGCTGAACGCGCGCGCCGTCGAGGCGGGGACCGAGATCCGGCGCGGCCGCGAACTGGTCGGGCTGACCCAGGACGACGACGGGGTGACCGCCGAACTGGCCGACGGCACAAGGCTCCGCGCGCGCTACCTCGTCGGCTGCGACGGCGGCCGCAGCACGGTGCGCAAGCTGCTCGGCGTCGGCTTCCCCGGCGAGCCCTCCAGGGTCGAGACCCTGCTGGGCGAGATGGAGGTGGCGGTACCTCCAAAGACGCTGGCCGCCGTGGTGGCCGAGGTTCGCAGGACACAGACGCGGTTCGGTGCGATGCCCCTCGGGGACGGGGCGTACCGCGTCGTCGTACCCGCCGACGGGGTGGCCGAGGACCGCTCGGTCCCGCCGACCATCGAGGACTTCAGACGGCAACTGCGCGTGTTTGCCGGCACCGACTTCGGCGTGCACTCACCGCGCCGGCTCTCCCGCTTCGGCGACGCCACCCGGCTGGCCGAGCGCTACCGCACCGGCCGGGTGCTGCTTGCGGGCGACGCCGCGCACATCCACCCGCCGACCGGCGGACAGGGCCTCAACCTCGGCATCCAGGACGCCTTCAACCTCGGCTGGAAGCTCGCCGCCGAGGTGAACGGCTGGGCACCGGAAGGGCTTCTGGACAGCTACCACACCGAACGCCACCCGGTGGCCGCCGAAGTCCTGGACAACACCCGCGCGCAGATGGAGCTGATGTCCACCGAGCCGGGTGCCCGGGCGGTGCGCCGGCTGATGTCGGAACTGATGGACTTCGAGGAGGTGAACCGGCACCTGATCGAGAAGATCATCGCCATCGGGATCCGCTACGACTTCGGTGACGGACATCGGCTGCTCGGCCGGCGGCTGCGGGACGTGCAACTGAGGCGAGGCCGCCTGTACGCGCTGATGCACGCGGGGCGCGGGCTGCTGCTCGACCAGACCGGCCGGCTGTCGGTCGCCGGGTGGGCGGACCGGGTCGACCACGTCGTCGACGTCAGCGAGGAACTGGACGTCCCCGCGGTACTGCTGCGGCCCGACGGTCACGTGGCCTGGGTCGGCGAGGACCAGCGGGATCTGGTCGGCCGACTGCCCGAGTGGTTCGGCGCCGCCGGCGACTGACACCCTGCCCGGGGGTGGTGGAGCGGCTCCGCCAGAGGTCGCGGAGCAGCGCCCTCTCCGCCATGTGGTGGATGAACTCGAGCCGGTCGGCCCCACCTCGGCCCCGCGTAATCCGAGACCGCACGCTCCGCGGATCGGTCGGTCGCGTGTCCGGCCGCCGGGTGCGCCGCACCGGGTGCGGCGTTCAGACGCGGGAGGCGTCGCCGCCCGGGAGCGGGCCCGTGGCCTGCGCCTTGTGGAGTTCGGCGGTGAACTGCGCGCCGGCGAGCAGCGCGAGGTTGGACAGCCAGAGCCAGACGAGGAAGACGACGATGCCGGCGAGGGACCCGTACAGCCGGCTGTAGGTGCCCAGCACATCGGCGTACAGGGCGAAGCCGGCGGAGGCGGTCAGCCACAGCGCGGCGGCCAGGGCCCCGCCGGGCAGGGCGTGGCGGCTTCGGCGTGCCGGTGCGGGACCGGTGTGGAAGACCACGACGACCAGCACCGCCACCAGGCACAGCAGCAGCGGCCAGCGGGCGATGCCCCAGATGAGCTGCGCGGTGCCGCCCAGGCGCAGCAGGCGGCCGAGGAGATCGGCGACGGGCCCGGACAGCATCAGCACCAGGGCACTGACGACGAGCAGAGCCAGCAGCACCAGGGCGGTCGCCACGATGCGGTGCGCCTTGCGCCAGGGTGAGCGACGGTCGGGGATGCGGTACATGCCGTGCAGGGCACGGCGGAAGACGGCCAGATAACTGCAGGCCGACCACAATGCGCTGACGGCACCCGCCGTCATCAGCGTCCAGGTCGTGGAGTGCCGCCTGAGCACACCGGCGAGCACGCCGTGGAGTTCGGCGCCCGACTGGCCGGGAGCGTAGTGCGTGACGTGGGCGATGAACTCCGCGGCCGTGCTGGGGCTGACCAGGCCGAAGGCGAGGACGGTGACCAGCAGGGACGGGAGGACCGCCAGGATCGCGTAGTAGGTCAGCGCGGCGGCGTAGTCGGTGAGGTCGTCGTTCCACATCGTCACCGGTGTCCGGCGCAGGGCCGGCCACCAGTCGCGGGCCGGCCTGCTCAGGCCGCCGCGGAGGCGGCCTGGTCGCCGGGCCGGGCGCAGGTCAGCGGACATGCGGCATCCGGAGGAAACGGCGGCCGAAGCGCAGGATGACTGCTGTGCGCGAGGTCAACTTCTCTTCCAAGGTCCGGGTGCGCTGACCTGTCCTGCTTGGTCACGGTCGCCGAAGGCTATCAGCAGGCCCTCGGTGACCTGGTCCGATGCCCGGGAATCCGGGCGGCCACCGCGTTTTCACGGCAACGCGCGTACGGCGGACATACTCCCTTAGAGGGCGAATGTCATTCCATTGGCCGCGTATTCGGCCGGTCAAGGCGATATCCCACGTTTGTCGCGGCGAGGATGGTGGCCGACTGGCAACGCGAACCGCGACATCGGGAGACATCCAACCTGTGAGCATCCTCAACGAACCTCCCGGAGCAGCGGCAGCCGAGGACTCGTACGAGAACGAGCTGCCGGTCAGGCGCAAGCAGCCCGGCAATGTGGTCGTCAGGTGGCTGACGACCACCGACCACAAGACGATCGGCACGCTGTATCTGTCGACGTCGTTCCTGTTCTTCCTGTTCGGCGGGGTGATGGCGCTGATCATCCGGGCCGAGCTGGCCCGGCCCGGCCTGCAGATCGTCTCCAAAGAGCAGTACAACCAGCTCTTCACGATGCACGGCACCGTGATGCTGCTGATGTTCGCCACCCCGCTGTTCGCCGGGTTCACCAACTGGATCATGCCGCTGCAGATCGGCGCCCCGGACGTGGCGTTCCCGCGGCTGAACATGTTCGCCTACTGGCTCTACCTGTTCGGCTCGCTCATCGCGGTGGGCGGTTTCCTCACCCCGCAGGGGGCGGCCGACTTCGGCTGGTTCGCGTACACCCCCTTGTCGGACGCGATCCGGTCGCCGGGCCTCGGTCCGAACCTGTGGATCCTGGGTCTGGCCTTCTCCGGTTTCGGCACCATCCTCGGCGCGGTCAACTTCATCACCACGATCATCTGCATGCGCGCCCCGGGCATGACCATGTTCCGGTTGCCGATCTTCACGTGGAACGTGCTGCTGACCGCGGTCCTGGTCCTGTTCGCCTTCCCGGTGCTCGCCGCCGCGCTGTTCGCGCTGGCCGCGGACCGCATCTTCGGTGCGCACGTGTACGACCCGGCCAACGGCGGCCCGATCCTGTGGCAACACCTCTTCTGGTTCTTCGGCCATCCAGAGGTGTACATCATCGCTCTGCCGTTCTTCGGCATCGTCACCGAGATCCTCCCGGTGTTCTCCCGCAAGCCGGTCTTCGGCTACATGGGTCTCGTGGCCGCCACCATCGCGATCGCCGGTCTGTCGGTGACGGTGTGGGCGCACCACATGTTCGTCACCGGTGCGGTACTCCTGCCGTTCTTCTCCTTCACGACGTTCCTGATCGCCGTGCCGACCGGTGTGAAGTTCTTCAACTGGATCGGCACCATCTGGCAGGGCTCCTTGTCCTTCGAGACGCCGATGCTGTGGGCGACGGGCTTTCTCGTCACCTTCCTCTTCGGCGGTCTGACCGGCGTCATCCTGGCGTCACCGCCCATGGACTTCCACGTGTCCGACTCCTATTTCGTGGTGGCCCACTTCCACTACGTGGTCTTCGGAACGGTCGTCTTCGCGATGTTCGCCGGCTTCCATTTCTGGTGGCCGAAGTTCACGGGCAAGATGCTGGACGAACGCCTGGGCAAGATCACTTTCTGGACGCTGTTCGTCGGCTTCCACGGCACCTTCCTGGTCCAGCACTGGCTGGGCGCCGAGGGCATGCCGCGTCGTTACGCCGACTACCTGGCGGCCGACGGCTTCACCGCCCTGAACACGATCTCGACCATCAGCTCGTTCCTGCTGGGCCTGTCGATGCTGCCGTTCCTCTACAACGTGTGGAAGACGGCCAGGTACGGCAAGCCGGTCGGCGTGGACGACCCGTGGGGCTACGGCCGTTCGCTGGAGTGGGCGACGTCCTGCCCGCCGCCGCGGCACAACTTCTACACCCTGCCGCGGATCCGCAGTGAATCCCCGGCGTTCGACCTGCACCACCCCGAGGTGGCCCAGCTCGAACACGAGGCCAACGTCGGCCGGCGTGACGTGGCCGAGCCAGAGGGCGGCCAGCGGTGACATCGCCGAACCGTCCTGGCGCCCCCCGGGGCGGCCAGGACGGCTCGCTGGCGAACGAGGTCGAGGGCTACCTGCTCCTGCACGCGGAACTCGAGCAGGCCCAGCGTGAGGCCGAGGCCCTCTGCGCCCGCCTGCCCTGGCTCACCACCGGCCAGGCCGAGGACCTCACCCAGCACTACACCGAGCAACGCCTCGACCTGACACGAAAGGCACTCCAGGCCACGGCCGACCGTGCCAAACGCCTGCGCGGCGAATACGAGGCCCGCTACCGCGAACTGCGCCGAATCCTGATCCGACGCCACACCATGACCGCCTGCTTCATCCTCACCTGCACGGGCACGGCGAACACCCTGGCGTGGTACGCGACCCGCTGACCTGTCCGCACCGGGGGCCACGGATCGTCGCAGGCATGCCTCCCCGGCCGCCGCGCCGCAGGGCGATCAGTCCCGCTGCCGTCTCCCCGAAGCCGCGACCGAAGCCGTCGGCGTGCAGTGCGTCGAGGCAATCGTTGTCCAGGTCGCCCGGCCACCCGTACGTGATCGTGATGGGTCGATCGTACGGCCGGGCGGAATACCGAGGCGTCGTCGCGAAGCGTTCGTCCCCCGCTGCCGTGGACGGAAGGCACCGATCCGGCGTGTGCTCCAGGGAGCCGATGGGAACCCGGGGCCAGTGGACCAGGGTGTGGACGGGACATGCGGGCTCGGCTCGTCGGGTGAGGACTGTCATGGGTGACATGGACGATGCGGTTGATCTTCATTTCATCGGCAACGCGACGGTCGTGCTGCGATACCGCGGCCTGACGCTGCTGACGGACCCGAACTTCCTGCACCGCGGCGAGCGGGCACATCTGGGCTACGGGCTGGTCAGCCGACGGCTCACCGAGCCGGCCCTGGACGCGGCGGACCTGCCCCGACTGGACGGCGTCGTCCTCTCCCACCTGCACGGGGATCACTGGGACCGCCGGGCCAGGAGCCACCTGGACCGGTCGGTGCCCATCGTCACCACGCCGCACGCCGCACGCCGGCTGCGTACCTTTCAGGGGTTCGGCAGGGCGGGCGGCCTTCGCACCTGGGAAAGCTGCGTCCTGGAGCGGGGTGACGCACAGGTCCGTGTGACATCCCTGCCCGGTCGCCATGCCCTGCGGCCAGTGCTGCGCGGTCTGCTGCCTCCCGTCATGGGCAGCATGCTGGAATTCGGCCCCGCCGACGGCCCGGTACAGGTGCGGCTGTACCTCTCGGGCGACACCCTGCTGTACGCCGGCCTGGAAGACATCGCCCGGCGTTTCCCCACCGCCGACCTGGCCGTGCTCCACCTGGGCGGCACCCAGCTCCCCGGGGGCTTCGTGGTCACCATGGACGGCGCCCAGGGGGCCGAGCTCGCCCGGCGCCTGGACTACCGGCACGTCCTGCCCGTGCACTACGACGACTACACGGTCTTCCGCTCCCCGCTGCACGACTTCCTGGCCGAGGCGCGCAGGCTGGGACTCGAGGAGCGGCTCGTGCACTGCCCCCGCGGCCGGCACGCACGATTGGTACCCCGCGGCGACCGGCACACCGTCCGTTGAGATCCCCAGGACCGGGGGGCGGCGGCCCCGGCGCGGGTGGGGCCGGTCATGAGGTGTGACTGGGCCGGTGTGCGGACGGCCGGTGAGCGGCGCTGGTGAGCTGGTCGAGTATCCGCTGCTCCGACGGCTGGAGCGGGGGCTCGAGCGTCTGGGGGAGGGCCGGCCCGGTCAGGGCCGCGAGCAGGGCCCTGGGCCGCAGCGCGCGGGTGGCGGGCGCGGTGAGACTGGTGACGTCCCACAGTGCCGAGGCCGCTTCGTAGGTCCCGGTCGCGGCTCGGGTCAGCCGGTTCGTGTACCAGGCGGCGACCCGGTCGGCGACTCCCGGCTGTGCGCCGACGACGCCCGGGTAGAGGACGTCCACTCCGACGGCGGTCGACCAGGCCGTGTCGACATGGCGGCCCGCACCGCGCAGGACGCGCCGGGACAGGCCGGTACCGGTGAGGCCGTGCCGCTGGAGCTCCTGGGCCAGGACCCGGGCGCCGAGCGCCGCCACCGACATGCCCTGCCCGTAGGCGGGGTTGAAGGTCGCCAGCGCGTCGCCGAGGACGATCAGCCGCTCGGGCCACTGGTCGGCCTTCTCGAAGTACCTGCGGTTGTTGTCGGTGCTGTGACCCCGGCTGACCGCCACGTCGGTGAGGGGCTCGGCGCCGGAGATGAGGTGGCCGATGACGGGGTGCGGCAGGGCGAGGGCGTAGCGCAGGAAGCCCTCGGGGTCGCGGGGCGGTTCACCGCCTCGGGTGCCGGCCGCGCTGACCATCCACCGGTTGCCTTCGATGGGCAGGACCATGGCGCTGCGGCCGGGCCGGCCGTTGTAGGGGTTGGCCTGCACCAGGGTCAGCGGGAACGATTCGGCACCCGCCGGGGTCCGGTAGATCCGGGTGGCGTTGGTGAGACCGGAGTCGATCTTCTTCTCCTCGACGCCGGTGATGCCGATGCCGGCCAACCAGGCGAGGCTGCCCGAGCCGCGGCCGCTCGCGTCGACGACGATGTCCGCTTCCAGCTCGCCGCCCAGCCCGTGGTCCGTCTCCTGGCCGAGCCGGACGCCGCGGACCCGCCGGGCGTCGCCGAGGAACCCCTCGACGGTCGCCTGATGGACGGACACGTTGGCCCGGGTCTCGAGAAGGATCTGCCGCAGGACCCAGTCGGTCAGCGCGCGGGTACAGGTGATCATGTGCGGGCCGCTGCGTTTCCACCGGTGGAACCAGCCGCCGTCCGGAGTGAGGGCCAGCATCCCGTTGCCGAGCGCGATCTCGTGCGCCCCCGCCTGCAGAAGGCGGTCGCGCACGCTGACGGGGAACAGTGCCTCCATCGCGGACAGGCCGCCGGCCATGAGCAGATGGGCGTGCCGTCCCTGGGGGACACCACGCCGGTTCTCGGGCCCTTGGGGCAGCTCGTCCCGGTCGAGCACATGGACCTGCAGCGTGGGTTCCGCCAGGGACAGCGCTGCTGCGGCCACCAGTCCGGCGGTGCCGGCTCCGATCACGACAGCTTTGTGCGGCAACGGGCTCTCCTCGTAATGGTCGTGAAACGGCGTCACTGGGTGCCTATTCGCTCCGGCGCCGCCTTGTGCAGGCGGTGCACGGTGTTCGCCAGCTCAACCAGATCGATGGTGATGCGGAACTTCTCCGGTGGATCGGCGGGGCCGGCGCCCTTGCCCGACGCGCGGCGTAACCCGTCCATGATCATCGCTTCCTCCGATGCGGCACGTGCCCTGTCCTGCCGCTCGCCGCGCTGGACGGCCGCCGCGTACGCGGTGTGGCCGACCCGCTGGTCGAAGTGCGCCGTGAGCTGCAGCAGGGCGTCGCGGATGTTCGCCTCGAGCAGGTAGAGGCGGTTGCTGGGCAGTTGCCACCACAACTGCCACCAGGTCGGTTCCGCCCTCGGCGCGGTCGCCACGTCCTTCACCGCCGGCCACAGGGGCTTCAGCGCGCGGTAGGTGGCCAGGCTCTGCCGCTCCGCCGCGGCGGCGGACGCGAGGCGCGGCAGGACGAAGCCGGCGGAGTAGATCAGGGCACCGAGAGCGGCGGCGGGGGGCGCCACGGTGGTCGACAGGACGTCCAGGTCGTACCCGAGCCAGCGCGCGGCGACCGCGGTGACCTTGGTGAGGGTGAACCCCAGGGTGTCGACCAGCAGGCCCGCGAGGATCAGCCTCAGACCGACCCGGAGCAGGCCGGTGACCTCGTCACGCGCCCACTTCAGGCACACGGCACTGAGCACGATGGTGCTCGTCAGGTGCCCCACGAGGTAGAGAGCGATCATCTCCCTCATGTACGGGGTGTTCGCGTAGTAGGTGTCCAGGTCGGTGAGCCGCTCCGTGCGCGCGTCCGCGAGGGCGAACAGCACGACGATGGCGACGACGAGCGTCCCGTAGACCGCGACCGTCATCCGGACCATGCGCCGTATCCGCTCCTGCGGCCCGCCTCTCCAGTGGATCAGCAGGATGATCAGGGAGCAGCTGAAGGCGGAGATCGAGCCGTAGGTGAGCGGGGCGCCGACATTGGGGATGCCGGTTGCGTGGTTGACCGCCGCGAGGGTCACCGGCGCCGACCAGACGAAGCAGACGGCGGCGAGGAACGTGGTGGCCCGGCTGGCGACGGTCAGGGGTGAGCGGGGAGTCGTGCGTGGTCGGCGCAGCAGCATGGCGGCCAGGGCCAGAAGGAAAGCCGCCGTATACACGACAAGACTCATAGGGTGGGGGACTCCGTTCAGGTCCTCTTGCTGTGTGGGGGGATGGGTGAGAGCGGGGGGATGGTCGAGGTCGTCGTCACACGCGTGGCCGGGCCGGTCCGGCCCCGCCGGCGACGTGGGCGGCCGCCCGCGTCACACGCGCGGATCTCTTCAGTGCGTCGGCGATCAGGACCAGGGCCTCGGAGTCGCGGGGGTGCGACAGCCGGGTGGGCGCGCCGACGGGTTCGAGTACGGGCTGGGTACTTCGCTGCGCGGCCGCCGCGATGGTGGCGGCCCACGCCGCGGAGACGGCTCTCTCCCGGTCGCCCGTCCTCGTGAGCTCCGCGTCGTGGACCTCGTCGAAGAGCCGTGTGTCGAAGAGCGTTTCGAGCGCGTGGAGGCCGTTGAGGATGGTGCTCCGGCGCCAGGTGCCCCACAGGAAGGGGGAGCACGGCCGCTCCACTCGCAGGGCACGGTCGCGGAGGACCGGATCCAGCGCGGCGTCCAGCGACGCCAGCCGGAAGAAGTCGCGCCACGCAGACAGGTGGTAGCCGGCCATCGGCAGCAGGACCCCGGCCACCGTCAGCAGCGCCCCCAGACCGGCGCAGACGGGCGGTACGGACGTCGCGAGCACCGACCAGTCCCGGCCCGACCACCGCGCGACGACGGCGATCAGCTTCGAGACGCTGTACCCGGCGGTGATCACCGTGCCGGTGCCGATCGTCAGCAGACTGGCCCGCAGCCAGGGCCGCTTGCGCACCTCCGCCTCGAAGCCCCAGCGCAGCGACCACAGGGCACTGACCGTCACGGCGGTCAGGTGCGCGACCAGGTACAGGACGACCATCTCGGCGATCCAGGGCGTCGTCGCGTAGTACGTGTCGAAGTCGGTGCGCCTCTCCTGCGGTGTCTTCCCCAGCGCGAACAGGGCGGCGATACCGGCGAGAACGGCCGCGTAGCCGCACATCCAGCGCCGCGTCGTCCGCCGCACCGTCGGGCCCCCACGCCAGCATGCGATCAGGATCAGCAGCGACGCACTGTACGCGGTGATCGAGACGTAGGTGAGCGGGGCGGCCAGGTTGGGCACGCCGCTGACCCGGTTGATCACCCCGACCGAAGGAGGCGCCCCGAAGAGGAAGCAGAGCGACGCGAACGCCAGCACCCCGTTGATGGCACGCTGGGAGAGTTCGCTGCGATGCCGGATCAGATCCGGCAGCTTGGCCAGGAGCCCGATCCACAGCAGACCGCAGCTGATGTAATTTATCGCCCCGCTCATTTCCGGTTTCCCCGATAGTTGAGAGCGTCGGCGATACGGCGGGCCGTCTCACCGGTGATCACGTCCCGCTGCATCAGCGCCCGCATCTGCTGGCCGACCCGAATCCCGAACAACTCGGCCTCTATCTCGGGATCGTCGTCGAAACGAGAACGCGCGGCAGCCGGCTGGGCGCCGTGCTCATGCCCTGATTCCAGGGGGCCGCAGCCCCCGGCGGCCGGCTGCTCCGCGGCGAAGTCCTCCCGCTGCCGCATGTGCCACAACTCGTGACCGAGTATCTGCGCCTGGTGCCAGATCTCGGCGCCCTGTTCGATGATGACGTCGTCCCTGTCGGCACGCTCCAGCCACATCCCCGTCGCCTTGAACTCGCGGGGGATGGGCACACGGTGCACCTCGAGGCCGCGGTCGCCGCGCCACTGCCTGGCGGACTCGACCAGGGCCTCGAACAGGTCCTCAGGATTCAGGATCGCCCCTTCACCCTGCGTGCCTTCGCCCGCGCCGGTGCTGGCCCTCAGCCTCTCCCGGATGGGGTCGATGAGTGTCGCGGCGAGCTGGCGCATCTCCCTGTCGCGCCTGCGCAGCCTGTGCCACCGGCGAAGCCGGGCCGGAGAACTCATCGGCCGTCCACGGCGATCGGCGACGATGCCGGGCCCCGGGCCGCGTCAGGGCCGTACGGGACGGCGGGGATCAGGGGTGCGACGCGTATGTCGCGCAACTCGCGACGCCCGCAGGCATGCTGGAGGAGCTCC
>Ga0308175_100003437_pt1 | contig 10966 bp, 9 predicted proteins | sample PhyCR1_3_FD_203893 | JGI IMG/M metagenome (GOLD analysis project Ga0308175, IMG submission 203893) | Soil microbial communities from UC Gill Tract Community Farm, Albany, California, United States - DLSLS.C.R1 | ecosystem: Environmental > Terrestrial > Soil > Agricultural land | place: USA... | reverse complement strand
AGTTTGGTGATTCTGGGCATAAAGCAGTTCCAATAACGCTCAGCCTCAGGATCCCGACCATTCTTGCCTTGAGGGGCTTGGCCCGCGACCACACGGGAATGACTCCCGTCTCGCAAGTCCGCAACCCGAAATGACCACTCCCATCCTCCAACTCAAACCCGAATTCAAACGCCTGCTGGAAGGCGGCACCTCGGCCATGACCATTGCCAATGCCGACATGGCCGGCAGCAGCTTCGCGGCTGCCTGGGAGAACCTCAGCTTCACCGGCTGCGACTTCGCCGGCTCGAAGAACATCCAGCTCAGCGCGATGCGCAATTGCCGCTTCATCAATTGCAGCTTCCTAGCGCCCGATCACGATTTCGGCAAGATGGCGAACGTCAGCTTCACACAGTGCAAGTCGTCGGGCCGCTCGATCTTCGGCGGCACCGATGGCAGCACTGGCGTGCTGTTCGACCAATGCACCTTCTCCGGCGGCGCTGCCGCGCCCCAGTCCTTCGAGGGCATCGGCTGCACGGGCGAGATCACGTTCCGGGGCTGCATCGGCCAGGGCGAGGTCCTCGTCTCGGGCACGCGGCTGACCGTGCAGAACTGCCAGTTCGGCAGCATGACCTTCGTCGTCGGACGGCCGCGCAAACGGGGTGCTCCGCTGTCGGCCACGGTGCTGTTCGACGGCTGCCAGGGTACGGGCGTGTGGCGCATGGCCGAGGGCCGCATGCAGGACAGCGACATTCGCAACAGCAACTTCGAGGAAATCGTCTACGAGGGCATGGAAGGCGGCAGCGAGTGACCGATGTTCCGGCCGCGTGGGCGGTGTGCTGGACTAGGCGGGCCAATGGGGTCGGTCCGAGCAGTGGCTTCGCAGGCCCGGGCATGGGCCGCACCTTGGGCCATGCCGGTATGTCCGGTGCCCGTGCGCGGGCACACAAGACGCATACGTTACATCAAACCTTCTGGCCTTCTGGTCGGGCGCTTCCTTTCTGCGGTCAGACAACGGCGGCACGCTTTCCGACGACCTTGCTCGGTTGATCGTCGCGCAACTCGCCAGGGGCTGGGAGCCGTTCAAGCGCTTCGTCCTCGATGCGGATGCCGCGGACGGCGGAGCCGCATCCGCGCGACGCCATCTCCAGTGGGAACTCGGAGCGCTTGCCCGCGTACTTCTGGAGAAGGATTGCTCATCGACCTGGGAGCCCGATTCCGCGCAGTGGGAAAGCGAATCAACCCCCGAGGAACGCATCGATGATCTGCTCGAGGACTCGCCTGGCCCGTTCTAGCTGCCGTCCGAAAAGCGGTACTTCAGCTGGAAGCTGAGGGCGCCGTAGAGCTTGTCCCGGATGCTGGGGATGATCGCGATGTTCAATCCCCAGTGCCTGCCCTCGATCGCCGCGGTCGGGATCAGGGCCGGGAACCAGCCGCCGTTGTTGGTCATCTGGTAGCCGTCGAAGCCGCCCACCACGGCGCCCAGCTTCACGCCGTGGAATTCGAAGGGCATCACGTACAGGCCGATGTAGTTCGAGTATTCGCGATCGCTGTTGCGGAAGCGGCCGGCGGTGACCGAGAAGGTCTGGTCGATCGGCCATTCGATGCCGAGGCCCGGGTTGGCGTCTTCCAGCCCCTTGTTGCGATCGAAATGCAGCGAATAGAAGCCCGGATTGATCCAGACCTGGCTGATGTCGGCCTGCGCAAGGGCCAGGCCGGGCAGCAGCAGGCACGCGCCTGCCAGGAGCGTTGGCAGCTTCACGGCGGCTACAGCGTTTTGAAGATCTGGCGCGCCGCCTCGACGGTGGCGGCGATGTCGTCGTCGCCGTGCGCGGCGCTCACGAAGCCCGCTTCATACAGCGCTGGCGCGATGTAGACGCCGCGGTCCAGCAGGCCGTGGAACAGCTGGTTGAACTTCGCACCGTCGCTCTTCATCACCGCCGGATAGTTCTGCGGCAGCGCTTCGAGCAGGAAGAAGCCGAACATGCCGCCCTCGCTGTCGGCGCTGAATGGAACGCCCTCGGCAGCCGCGGCCGCCTTCAGGCCGTCGACCAGCGAGCGCGTCTTCGACGACAGCGCCTCGAAGAAGCCGGGGCGGGCGATTTCCTTGAGCGTGGCGAGCCCGCAGGCGGTCGCCACCGGATTGCCCGACAGCGTGCCGGCCTGGTAGACCGGCCCCATCGGCGCCAGCTGTTCCATGATCGCGCGCGGGCCGCCGAAGGCCGCCAGCGGCATGCCGCCGCCGATCACCTTGCCGAGCACCGTGAGGTCGGGCGTGACGCCCAGCACGCCCTGGGCGCCGCGCAGGCCGACCCGGAAGCCGGTCATCACCTCGTCGAACACCAGGAGCGCGCCATACTGCGTGCACAGTTCGCGGCAGCGCTGGGCGAAGGCGGCGCTGGCGCGGACGAAGTTCATGTTGCCGGCGATCGCCTCGATCATCAGGCAGGCGATCTCGTGGCCATGCAGCGCGAAGGCTTCCTCGAGCTGGGCCAGGTTGTTGTACTCGAGCACCAGCGTGTGCTGCACCACCTCGGGCGGCACGCCGGCCGAGGTCGGGTTGCCGAAGGTCGCGAGGCCGGAGCCGGCCTTGACCAGCAGGGCGTCGGCATGGCCGTGGTAGCAGCCTTCGAACTTGATGATGTACTTGCGGCCGGTGGCGCCGCGCGCCAGGCGCAGCGCGCTCATCGCGGCCTCGGTGCCCGAGCTCACCAGGCGCACCATCTCCATCGACGGCACCAGCGCCAGGATGGCTTCGGCCAGCTCGATCTCGCGCTCGGTCGGGGCGCCGAACGAGAAGCCCTCGGTCACGGCGCGCTGCACCGCCTCGACCACCGCCGGATGGCCATGGCCGAGGATCATCGGGCCCCAGGAGCCGATGTAGTCGATGTAGCGGCGGTCGTCGGCGTCCCAGAAGTACGCGCCCTGGGCGCGCTTCACGAAGCGCGGCGTCCCGCCCACGGCCTTGAAGGCCCGCACCGGCGAATTCACGCCTCCGGGGATGACGGCGCGGGCGCGCTCGAAGAGGATCTCGTTCTGGTCAGTGGTGGCGGCCATCAGTGTCTGGTGTCGTGGGGAGGGAGGGCAAAGTCGGTCGGCGACGCGAGCTCGTCATTGTCCTCGTCCTCGTCATCCTCGGCCTGGGCCCAGAACAGCCGGTCCGGCAGCACATGGCCCATGCCGGGCCGAAAGCCCGCGTCCAGGCAGCGGTCCATGTAGCTGAGCGCCTCGCTGGTGGCGGCGACCAGGTCGGTGCCGCTGGCGAGCAGCGCCGCCAGCGCCGCCGACAAGGTGTCGCCGGCGCCGGCGAACACGGCGTCCAGCCGCTCGTACTTCTCGCTCGCGAGCACCGCCTGCGGCGAGGCCAGCACGTTGTCGATGAACTGGTCCGGCAGCATCAGCCCGGTCACCAGGGTGTAGGGCACGCCGACTTCGCCGGCCGCCATCGCGATGTCGCGCGCGGTCGGCGGCCGCTCGCCGCTCCAGTCGGGCAGCAGCCAGCGCCACAGCGTGCTGTGGTTGCCGACCAGCACCGTGGTCTGCGGCAGCACCAGTTCGCGAAAGGCGTCGAGGTAGGCCTCGATCTGGGCGTCCTCCCACCACGACAGGTTCGGCATGTAGGCGACCACCGGCACCTCGGGGTAGTCGGTCGTGGTCTCGGCCACGGTGCTGAGGTTCTCGGGCGAGCCGACGAAGCCGACCTTGATCAGCTGCACCTCGACGTCCTCCAGGATCGAGCGCGCCTGCTCGGCCACCGCCTCCTCGTCGAAGGCGAAGTGGTCGAAGATCTCGGCCGTGTCGCGCGCGTAGGCGCCGGTCACCACCGCCAGCATGTGGGCGCCGACCGAGGCCATGGCCAGGGCGTCGCCGGCCAGGCCGCCGGCCCCGCTCGGGTCGCTGGCATTGAAGACCAGCACGCAGGGCGGATTCAAATCGGCATCGTCGGTTTCGGTGTCGTCCGAGGGGTCGGTAAGATCGCTCACTTTGCGGTCGTGCTCTGGTGGTAGTAAGTAAGTTTTCATACTCAAATCAGGGCTCAACAGATGGTGGCATAACTGAGACGCTTGTCACGCGAATTGTTGATACGTTTGGATACGATCGTTGCATTTGATGAACAGGGACCTTAAGCTGCGATGAACACGAAAACCTGGATGTGCCTGATTTGTGGGTGGATCTATGACGAGGCGGTCGGCGTGCCAGAGGATGGTATTGCGGCCGGCACGGCATGGGCGGATGTTCCGATGAACTGGACCTGCCCGGAATGCGGGGCACGCAAGGAAGATTTCGAGATGGTTGAGATCTGAAGCATGGCATAGGGCCGCGCTTCCTGCGCTCCCGAGAGGGAGCGTAGCGGTCTGCAAGGTGTCATACAGGAGCGGTGCGAAATGAGCGCGAATGGATCCGGCTACAAGGTGCTCGTCATCGACGACAGCAACACCATTCGGCGCAGCGCCGAGATCTTCCTGAAGCAGGGCGGCCACGAGGTCCTGCTCGCCGAGGACGGCTTCGACGCCTTGTCGAAGGTCAACGACCACAAGCCCCACCTGATTTTCTGCGACATCCTGATGCCGCGCCTCGACGGCTACCAGACCTGCGCCATCATCAAGCGCAACGCGACCTTCTCCAACGTCCCGGTCGTCATGCTGTCGTCCAAGGACGGCGTCTTCGACAAGGCGCGCGGCCGCATGGTCGGCTCGCAGGACTACCTCACCAAACCATTCACCAAGGACCAGCTGCTGCACGCCGTGCAGCAGTTCGGTCTCGTTCAGGAAACCCCGTAATGGCGATTCGCAAAGTGCTCGTGGTCGACGATTCCAAGACGGAACTCGTGTTCCTCACCGACCTGCTCCAGAAGAACGGCTTCTCGGTCAAGACGGCCGAGAATGCGGACGACGCGATGCGCCGGCTCGAGGAAGAGCAGCCCGACCTGATTCTGATGGACGTCGTGATGCCGGGCCAGAACGGCTTCCAGCTGACCCGTGCCATCGCCCGCAATCCGCAGTACGCTGCGGTACCGATCATCCTGTGCACCAGCAAGAACCAGGAAACCGACCGCGTCTGGGGCATGCGCCAGGGTGCCCGCGACTACATCGTCAAGCCGGTGAACGCCGCCGAGCTGATGGCCAAGATCAGCGCCCTGGCCTGATCGATCGAACCTCTTTCGTCCATCCATCCCGCCCATGGCCAACCGCGACGCTCTCCGTGCTTTCCAGTCCCGGCTCGCCAGCCGCCTGCAGGCCGCGCGCACCTCGGACGTTTCCGCTTCCTGGCTGGCCGTCGAGGCCGGCGAAGCGAAGTACCTGTTCCCGCTCGGGCATGCCGGCGAGATCTTTCCCTGGGTGGCGCCGCAGTCCGTGCCCTACACCGAGCCCTGGTTTCTCGGCGTGGCCAACCTGCGCGGCGGCCTGTTCGGCGTCGTGCAGCTGTCGACCTTCGCCACCGGCGCCGCCGCGGCACCGGTGCTGAACGAGGCCACGCGCGCCCAGTCCCGGCTGGTCGCGCTCAACGAGATGCTGGAAGTCAACTGCGCCCTGCTGATCGACCGCCTGGTCGGCCTGCGCGGCGTCGACGCCTTCGTCGCCTCCGAGGCGCCGCAGCAGGAGGCCCCACCCTGGCTCGGACATTCGTACACAGACGCCGCCGGAGGCCATTGGCAGGAGATCAACCTGCAGGCCCTTTCCCAGCAACCCCAGTTCCTGAGCATTGGCGCCTGAGCGGCCAGCCGTGCACGTTTACAACCTGAAGGACCGACCGTGAGCTCGATCGCCGACAAGTTCAAGAAATTCATGCCCCAAGGCGGCAACCCGGTGGCAGTGGGCGGCGACAGCGTCGCCACCCTGTCGCTGGACAGCATCGAAACCGTGCAGACGGCCGATGACAGGGTCGAGCACGTGCGACGCGACGCGGCGCCCGAGCCCGAGCCAACGCTGGAGGACACGGTGGTGCAGAGCGAGGAGGCGGCGCCGCCGGTCGACAGCACCGGCAGCGCGGCGCCGCCCGCCGCGCGCTCCAGGCGCTCGCAGCGCTCCAGCCCGGCACGCCAGCAGCGGATCCTGGCGCTGGCTTTGGCCGGCGTGGTGCTGCTGCTGCTGCTGGTGGCCGGCTCCGCCATCCTGCGCGCCGAACGGCTGGCGCAGCAGGTGGCGGCCACCGGCCAGTCGCTGATGCAGTCGCAGCGGCTCGCCAAGTCGGTGTCGCAGGCACTGGTCGGCAACGTCGGCGCCTTCACCGAAGTGCGCGACAGCGCCGAGGACCTGACGCGCCGGGTGCAGGGCCTGACGAACGGCGACGATTCGCTCAAGCTGGAGCGCGTGGGCAGCCAGTACGACAGCGAGCTCGGCAAGATCAACCCCCTGGTCGAACGCGCCGACAAGAGCGCCAAGGCCGTGCTGGCGCAGCAGAAGATCCTGACCCAGGTCGGCACCGCGCTGCGCGACATCAACCGCCAGTCCTCCGACCTGCTCGAAATGGCCGAGACCGTGGCCTCGCTCAAGATGCAGCAGAGCGCGACCATTCCGGAGATCTCGGCCGCCGGCCAGCTGGTGATGCTGACCCAGCGCATCGGCAAGTCGGCCAACGAGTTCCTGACGGTCGAAGGCGTGAGCCCCGACGCCGTGTTCCTGCTCGGCAAGGACTTGAACAGCTTCCAGGAAATCACCCGCGGCCTGCTCGACGGCAGCCCGCAGCAGCGCCTGCCGGGCACCCGCGACGCGCAGACGCGCCAGCAGCTCGAAGCGATCCTGAAGACCTACGAGACGACCCGCACGCAGGCCGGCGCCATCCTGGGCAACCTGCAGGGCCTGGTCGCGGCGCGCGAAGCGCAAGCCGCCATCCTGGCCGACAGCGAACCGCTGCGCACCTCGCTCGGCGACCTGCAGGACAAGCTCTCGGCCCGCACCGGCCTGGGCGCCGGCACGGTCGTGATGCTGTTCGTGCTGTCGCTGGCCGCCCTGGCGCTGGCCGGCGCGATCGGCTTCGTGCAGGTGCGCGAGGGCCGCGAACGGGCCGCCGCGGCGGAGCGCGACCGGATCGAGGCCGAGCGCTCGAGCGAGGACGCGACCCGCGTCAACGCCGCCAACCAGGCCGCCATTCTTCGCCTGATGAACGAACTGCAGACGGTGGCCGAAGGCGACCTGACACAGGAAGCGACCGTGACCGAGGACATCACCGGCGCGATCGCCGACTCCGTGAACTACACGGTGGAAGAGCTGCGCCTGCTGGTGGGCAACGTGCAGAACACGGCCACCCGCGTGGCGCAGACCACCTCGCAGGTGGAAAGCACCTCGACCGAGCTGCTGGCGGCCTCGACCGAACAGCTGCGCGAGATCCGCGAAACCGGCCAGTCGGTGCTGACCATGGCCGAGCGCATCAACGGCGTGTCCTCGCAGGCGCAGGAATCGGCCACGGTGGCGCGCCAGTCGCTGCAAGCGGCCTCGTCGGGCCTGCAGGCGGTGCAGAACGCGATCGGCGGCATGAACTCGATCCGCGACCAGATCCAGGAAACCTCCAAGCGGATCAAGCGCCTGGGCGAATCCTCGCAGGAGATCGGCGAAATCACCGAACTGATCTCGGACATCACCGAGCAGACCAACGTGCTGGCACTGAACGCCGCCATCCAGGCCGCATCGGCCGGTGAAGCCGGTCGCGGCTTCTCGGTGGTGGCGGAAGAAGTGCAGCGGCTGGCCGAGCGCTCCGCCGATGCCACGCGCCAGATCTCGGCGCTGGTGAAGGCGATCCAGACCGACACCCAGGACGCGGTCGGCGCCATGGAGCGCTCGACCCAGGGCGTGGTCGAAGGCGCGAAGCTGTCCGACAACGCCGGCACCGCGCTGTCGGAGATCGACCGCGTGTCGCGCCGCCTGGCCGAACTGATCGAGCAGATTTCGCAATCCGCCTCCCGCGAAGCCGATTCGGCCAACGTGGTGGCGGCCAACATCCAGCACATCTTCGCCGTGACCGAGCAGACCGGCGAGGGCACGCGGACCACCGCCCAGCAGGTGCGCGAGCTCTCGCACATGGCCGAAGAGTTGCGCCAGTCCGTGTCTCGTTTCAAGATTGCCTGAACGCCGAGCGCCCAACGTGTCGATCCAAAGCCCCGCCACCGCCCAAACAGCCGGCCACGCGCCGGCCACCGAGGATCTTGGGCCGCTGGCCTGGGTACTGGGAGAAATCCAGAAGACGCTCGACGGGGTAGGCAAGACGCTGCACCGCTTCGCCCGCGAAGCGGCGACGGCGTTGCCGGGTTCCGAGCTCGACACCGCGCCGCTGCGCCAGGCGCGCCTGCAACTGCACCAGGCGGTCGGCGCGCTCCAGATGGTCGGCCACACGGCGCCGGCCCTGGTGCTGGGTGCGATGGAGTTCGCGGTCCAGAGCTTCGCCACCGAGCCGCTGCGCTGCAACGAGGCCGCGGTCCAGAAGATCGACCGCGCCGGCTTCGCGGTCGCCGACTTCCTCAACGCCATGATCGCCGGCAAGGTGGTCTCGTCGGTGGCCTTGTTCCCGCAGTACCGCGAGGTGCTCGAACTGGTCGGCAACGAGCGGGTCCACCCGGCCGACCTCTGGAGCATGACCTGGCGCTGGGTCGAGATCAAGCCGGCGCCGACCCAGACCGCGCTGGTCTACGACCCGGCCGTGCGCTCCAAGCTCGACCGCGAAGTGCTCAAGGTGGTCAAGAGCGGCGACGACCACGCCGCCCGCCGGCTGCAGGCGCTGTGCCTCGGGCTCGGGCGCGGCGCTTCGGTGCCGCGGGTCGCCAGCTTCTGGACCCTGGCGGCCGGCTTCTTCGAGGCCCTGGCGCTGGCGCTGATCCCGGCCGATGGCCACGTCAAGCGGGCCGCCTCGCGCGTGCTGCTGCAGTACGCCACGCTGGCGCGCGGCGACAACACGGTCTCCGACCGGCTGGGCCAGGACCTGCTGTTCTTCTGCGCCCAGGCCGTGCCCGGCCCGCGCGACGAAGCCGCCACCCTGCGCGCCGTGCGCACCGCCTGGGGTGTGGCCAACGAGCAGGCGGTCGACTACACGATCGAGCAGTTCGGCCGCTTCGACCCGGTGGTGCTGGCGCAGGCGCGCAAGCGCATCGAGTCGGCCAAGGAGATGTGGTCGGCGCTCTCGGGCGGCGACGTGAGCCGCACGCGCCAGGTGGCCGACACCTTCGTGCAGCTCGGCGAGTCGCTGCAGAAGCTGCATCCGCCGAGCGCGCCGATGGTGCAGGCGCTCAACAACGCGGTCGAGGCCTCGCTGCGTTCCGGCCAGCCGCCGGCCACCGAACTGGCGATGGAAGTCGCCACCTCGGTGCTCTACCTCGAAGCCGCCTTCGAGGACCTGGATCCGCACGACCGCCAGCTCACGGCTCGCACCGTCCAGCTGGCGGGCCGCATCGAGCGCGCCCGCGACGGCGGCCGCTCGGAGCCGCTCGAGCCCTGGATGGAGGAGCTCTACCGCCGCGTCAGCGACCGCCAGACCATGGGCACGGTCGTCGGCGAGCTGCGCAGCCACCTGAGCGAGCTCGAGAAGGCGCTCGACCAGTTCTTCCGCCGGCCGACCGAAAAGGGCCTGCTGCGCACCGTGCCGAGCCAGCTGCTGCAGATGCGCGGCGTGTTCTCGGTGCTCGGCCTCGACCAGGCCGCGCAGACCGTGCAGCGGATGCGCGAGAACGTCGACCAGCTGATGGCCGAGGAGTCGCCCGCCGACGAGATCCGCGCCTTCGATTCGCTGGGCAACAACCTGGGTGCGCTGGGCTTCCTGATCGACATGCTGAGCTACCAGCCGGCACTGGCCAAGCGCCTGTTCGTGTTCGATGCCGAGCTCGGCGAGCTCAAGCCCCTGATGGGCCGGCAGGCCGTCGAAGCCGGCGCGCCGGAGGCCGCGGCGCCGGCGCCGTCCTTCGCCTCGGCCACCGGGCCGGTCGCCGTGACCGACACCGTGCTGAGCGTCGAGGAAGTGGACGCGCAGATCGCGGCCAAGCTGGCGGCGCTCGCCGCCCCGGGCGGCCGCAGCCGGCCGGCGCCATCGCCGATCGAGGAGTTCAGCCGCGCCACCGCCAGCTGGACCGCCAAGATCACCGGACCGGCGCCGCTCGAGGGGCTGATGCCGGACACCGAAGTCACGGAACTCGAGGAAGACGACCTCCAGAACATCTTCCTCGACGAGGCGCGCGAAGTGCTGCACAACGGCCTGGCCGCGGTGTCCGCGCTGTCGTCGCGCCCGGACGACGACGGCGAGCTGACCGTGCTGCGGCGCGCCTTCCACACCCTCAAGGGCAGTTCCCGGATGGTCGGGCTGATGGACTTCGGCGAAGCCGCCTGGTCCTTCGAGCAGGTGCTCAACACCTGGCTGGCCGACCAGCGCCCGGCGACGCCCGAACTGATCGCCGGCACGCGCAGCGCGCTGACCGATTTCGCCCAGTGGGTCGAGGCCGTCGCCGCCAACCAGCCGCACGGCTGGCACTCGGCACCGTTGCGCAGCATGGCCGAGGCCCTGCTCAGCGGCGAGCCGCTGGCTGTCACCCCGCCCGTGGCCGATGCCGACGCGCTGGTGGCGGCCGCCCGCCACATCGCGGCCGATTCGCTGGCCGAGGCGCCGCCGCCCGTTGCCGCGCCCGAAGCAGCGCCCGAAGCAGCGCTGCCGCTGCCCGAGCTGCCGGACCTTCCCGACCTCGAGCTGGGGCCGATCGAGCTCGACCTGCCCGCGGCCGAACCGCCGGTCGCGGCGGCGCCCGCCGAAGCCGCGCCGCCCGCCGCGCCGCCCGCCGCGCCGCCGGCCGAGCCGCCCGCCGCCTGGCTCGGCTTGCAGGAGGCGTCGACCGAGGAGGATGCGCCGCGCACACCGGACGATTTCGCCTCGACCGACTTTCTCGATTTCGACGGCACGCCGGCGCCGGGCGACCTGGACGCCCTGGAGGAAGTCGATTTCCTGGAGACCGCCCATACCTCGCTCGAACCCGCGGCCCGCCCGGCCCGCGCCGAGCCGGATGCCGAGCCGGCGCTGTCCT
>Ga0308175_100003436_pt1 | contig 10967 bp, 8 predicted proteins | sample PhyCR1_3_FD_203893 | JGI IMG/M metagenome (GOLD analysis project Ga0308175, IMG submission 203893) | Soil microbial communities from UC Gill Tract Community Farm, Albany, California, United States - DLSLS.C.R1 | ecosystem: Environmental > Terrestrial > Soil > Agricultural land | place: USA... | reverse complement strand
CGCATGAGGAATACCTCGCGCGCTACGCGCTGGTCGACCTGTATCTGGACACCCAGCCGTGCGACTCGCACACCATCGCCGCTGACGCGCTGTCGGCCGGCTGCCCGCTGCTGGCCTGCGCCGGCGACACCTTCGCCGGCCGCGTCTCCGCCAGCCTGCTGCACCACGCGCACCTGCCCGAACTGGTGAGCGAGGACGCCGACAGCTTCGTTGCCATGGCCGTGCAGTTGGGGCGCGATCCGGTGGCGCTGGCGACCACTCGCGCGCACCTGGCCAAACTGCGGACGCAGTCGCCGCTGTTCGACATGAGCGGTTTTGCCGTGGACTTCCGCCGCGTGGTGCAGGGCATCGCCACCCGCCAGCGGATCGGGCGACCGCCGATGGACCTGGACTTCTAGGCGACCAAACCGGGATGTTTCAAAACGGGCTCAACCGGTACCGAACCCACGCGGCGCGGCGCCCTCGCATGCCATGCGCTCGATGCGCTCCACCGCGGCGGCCGGCGGCCCCTGCCACAGCCAGCGCTCCAGCGCATCGAGTGCTTCAGGCGCGCCGTGGGCGATCACTTCCACGCGGCCATCAGCCAGGTTGCGGGCGTGTCCGGCCAGCCCCAGGCGCAACGCCTGCTCGCGCGTGCTGGCGCGAAAGAACACGCCCTGCACCACGCCGCTGACGAGGAAGCGCGCGGCGGCCATCTCACTTGCCAATCGCGGCGCCAAGGGACTGCTCGGTCACCGGGCCGACGAAGCGTTTGGCCACGTGGCCATCGGGCGCGATCAAATAGGTGGTGGGCAGGCCACGCGGTTCGTCGAAGTCCTCCGGCGCGTCGTCCAGCGTGACCTGCGCGATCGGGTAGCTGACCGGATGTTTGGCCAGGAAGGCCTGGATGTCGGCCTTGTCGCTGTCCTCGTAAGCCAGGCCAATCGCACGCACCTTGGCGTGGCTGGCGACGAAGTGCGAGATGTCGGGCATTTCCTTGATGCACGGCACGCACCAGGTGGCCCAGAAGTTGACGATCACCCAATGCCCGCGCTGCGCCGCCAGGTCGAACGGCTGGCCCGTGAGCGTGGTCACCTTGAGCGCTGGTTGCGCGGGCATCGCAGCATGAGCGGGCAGCGTCGCGGTGAGCAGGCAAGCGGCCATGGCGAGAGACAGAATCTTCATGCGGGCGCGTGCTCCGGGTCGGATGGGGGTTCGGCGGGAAAGGCCTGGTCCAGGCGCGCGCCGAGGGTGTCGTCGAGCATACGCGCCACCTCGTCGAGCAGTTCGATCAGCGCCGGCGGCAACGCGATGCCCAGCGCCTGCGCTTCCTGTGTCGGCTGCAACGGCAGGCGGTAACCGGTGTGGCGATAGACGCGCAGCAGGTCGGTGCTGTCCAGACTGCGGCTGAGCAGCCAGCCGCCCGCCTCGCCGCGCTGGATCATGTCCGCGCGCTGCAGGTCGTCGAAATAGCAGGCGATGCTGGCACTGCGCAGGTACGGCTCCTGCAGCCGTACCGTGGCCGGATCGACGCTGCGGCCCTGGCGCTGCGCCTCGACAAAGTGCCGCAGCACCACCATCAGGCCGAGAAAATCTGCGCTTTCAGGCAACGTCTGCGCCGGCGCGTGGTACTCGTATGCGGATAGCGAAGCGGCCACTGACGCGCCGAGAATCACGATCACCCACGACAGGTAGATCCACAGCAGGAAGATGGGAATGGTGGCGAGCACACCGTAGATCTGCTGGTAGGTCTGCGCGTTGCTGACGAACAGCGTGAAGCCCCAGCGCGCGATCTCGAACAGCACCGCGCCCAGCAGCGCGCCGATTGCCGCGTCGGTGCGACGCACCTTGCAGTTCGGCACCGTGCCGTACATCAGCCACAGGCTGACGAAGGTGACCACGAACGGCAGCAGGCCGAGCAACCGCTGGCCCAGGCCCAGCTGCGCGTAGGCCCCGGCCAGCAACGGCATCGCCGTCACGTAGGAGGTCGCCGCGATGCCGCCGACCGCCAGGATCGGCCCCAGCGTCAGCGCGGCCCAGTACAGCAGCAGCCGCGAACCCCAGCCGCGCGCCTGGTGCACGCGCCAGATGCGGTTCAAGCGGTCCTCGATGCTGACCATCATCGACAGCGCGCTGAACAGCATCACCAGGATGCTGATGCCGGTCAGCTGGCTGGCGTTGTCGGCGAAGGTCTGCAAGGTGCTCTGCACCTTGGCCACCGTCGAGGGCAGGAAATTCTGGAACACGAAATTGAGCAGCACGTCGCGCGCGCTCTGGAACACCGGGAACACCGACAGCATCGCCACCACCGCCACCATCAGCGGCACCAGCGAGACCAGCGTGGTGTAGGACAGCGCACCGGCAGTCTCGAAGCATTTGTCGTCGATGAACCGCTGCCAGATGAAGCGGCTGAAGCTGAGCGCGCGGTCGCGGTCGAAACGCCAGGCCATGGCGGCACCATCAAGCGGGAGGCGGCCGCTACACTACCCGATCGCCGGTGAACGCCCAACCGAACGGAAGCCATGAACCCCAGCATCCTGGTCCTGTATTACAGCCGCAGTGGACATACCGCCCAGCTCGCGCGACTGATCGCCCGCGGCGTGGAAGAGGCCGGCCTGGAAGCACGCCTCCGCCAGGTGCCGCCAGTGGCGCCGGTGACCGAAGTGGCGCACGCGCCGGTGCCCGACGAGGGCGCACCGTACGTCAGTCGCGAGGACCTGGCGCAGTGCGCCGGCCTGGCGCTGGGCAGCCCGACGCGCTTCGGCAACATGGCCGCGCCGCTGAAGCACTTCCTCGATTCGACGGGAGCGGAGTGGGCCAGCGGCACGCTGGCGGGCAAGCCGGCGGCGGTATTCACCTCGACCAGCACCATGCATGGCGGCCAGGAGTCCACCCTGCTGACGATGGCGCTGCCGCTGCTGCACCACGGCATGCTGCTGCTGGGGATTCCGTTCACCGAGCCGGCGCTCAATGCCACGGCCAGCGGCGGCACGCCCTATGGCGCCAGCCACGTGGCCGGCCTCAAGGGCGACAACGCGATCAGCGAGCACGAACGCGAGCTCGCCCGCGCGCTCGGGCGGCGCCTGGCCGAAACCGCGCGCAAGCTGGCGGCGAGCGCATGAGCGCACCGGTACCGCTTCCCTACCGCATCGGTCGCGCCGCCTGGCTTGCGCTGATCGTGTTGCAGGTGGCCTGGCACGGCTGGCTCGCCCGCCCGGAGCACATGCCCACGTGGCTGGTGCTGGCGATTACCGTGATTCCCTTGCTGCTGCCCTTCACCGCCCTGCCCGACCTGCGCCGCGCGCTGCTGTGGGTCGGCATCCTCAGCCTGTTTTTCTTCTGCCACGGCGTGGCCGAGGCGTGGAGCTTGCCGGAGGTGAAATGGCTGGCACTGGCCGAGATCGGCCTGACCTTGTTGCTGATCGTGGCGCTGGGCGCGGGCGTCAAGCGCAAACCCCGCAACTGACGCCCGTCCCCTGTAGGAGCCCGCTTGCGGGCGATGCTCTTTGGGCGAGCCCACATCCCTAAAGGCATCGCCCGCAAGCGGCTCATACAAGGATCCGGCGTTTCGACGTTCCGCCTGCACCCGATCCCTATACTCGCGCGTATCGTCCCATCGGAGCGCGCCCATGGATTTCCTGCAGACCGCGCCACAGCTGGTCCATCCCTACCGCAACGACCGCACCCTGCTCGCCCTGCTGGACCGGGTGCTGCCGACGGAGCGTCGCGCCGCGCTCGACACCGACCTGGACGCGCTCGGTGACTACGCCCGGTTCGCCTGGGAACGGGCCCGCCGCAGCACGCCGCGCACGCCGCAACTGACTCGCTGGGACGCGTGGGGCGGTCGCGCGGACCGGATCGAACTGACCGAAGCCTGGCGCGAGGGTGCCGAGCTGACCACCCGCCACGCCATCCTCGCCGCCGGCCATGAGCCGCACGTACACGCGCGACTGGAACAGTTCGTCCGCGTCTACCTCTACCACCTGGCCAGCGAGTTCTATACCTGCCCGCTGGCGATGACCGACGGCGCCATCGCGGCGCTGAAGGCTTCCGGCAACCAGGCGCTGATCGACCGCGCGCTGCCGCACTTCCTCAGCCGCGACCCGGCCAGCTTCTGGTTGAGCGGCCAGTGGATGACCGAAACCGCCGGCGGCTCGGACGTCGGCCGCACCGGCACGGTCGCGCGCCAGGACGAGGACGGCCAGTGGCGCTTGTACGGGCGCAAGTGGTTCAGCTCGGCGGTGGTCGGCGAGGTGGCACTCGCGCTGGCGCGCCCCGAGGACGCGGTTGAAGGTACCGCGGCGCTCGCGTTGTTCTACGTCGAGACGATGGAAGGCGCGGCGCGCAAGCCCGGCCTGGTCATCGACCGGCTCAAGGACAAGCTCGGCACGCGCGAACTGCCCACCGCCGAAATCCACCTCGACGGCCTGCGCGCCTGGCCGCTGGGCGAGCTGGCCCACGGCGTGCGCCAGGTCGCGCCGATGCTCAACGTCACCCGCACCTGGAATGCAGTGTGCGCGGTGGCGAGCATGGCCCGCGCACTGGCGCTGGCCTGCGACTATGCCGCGCGCCGCGAAGCCTTCGGCCGGCCGCTGGTCGAGCAGCCGCTGCACGCGCAGACGCTGGCCGACATGCGCGCCGAGTTCGAGGGCGCGTTCGCGCTGGCCTTTGAAGTGGTGCAACTGCTCGGCCGGGTCGAGCAGGGACAGGCCGCGCCGCACGATGCCGCGCTGCTGCGCCTGCTCACGCCGCTGGCCAAGCTGTGGACCGGCAAGCTTGCCGTGGCGCTGTGTTCGGAGGCGCTCGAATGCTTCGGCGGCGCCGGCTACATCGAGGACACCGGCCTGCCGCAGCTGCTGCGCGACGCGCAGGTCTACGCGATCTGGGAAGGCACCACCAACGTGCTGGCGCTGGACAGCCTGCGCGCACTGGGCGAGGGGATCGAGGCGCTGGGCACGGCGATCGGCGGCTGGGTGGATGGCAGCCACGAACCCGAAGCGGTCGCGCCGATCCAGGCCACGTTTGATGCCGCCGTGCGGCAGGTGCAGGCGCTGGGCGCGCAACGCACCGAGCTGGAGGCATCCGCGCGCGGTTTGGCGATCACCCTCGCCCGCTGTGCCGCCGCCGCGCTGCTTGCCCGCCATTCCACCTTCGCCCGCGAACGCGGCGACATGCGCCCCGGCGCGGCGTTGCGGCGGTTCGTGGCGCACGGGCTCGATCGATGCATTACGCCGGACACCGCCGACACGCAGCTGTTGCTCTGGTGATTGGATGCCCTGCTGGCTGGATGTCCACTCCGGCGCGCCCTTGCACGAGCGCACCTTGTGCGCGACCCGCCGTCGCGTGGAAAGATCCCGGTCGCACACAAGGTGCGTTCCTACGTTGGCCTCGGTTGTTCGGGTAAGACGCAGGTTCGAAGTCGGCGCGAACACCAGCGCTCCGCCGTCCTGCAAGGCCCGCGGCCGGGGCAGATCTCCGGTCGCGCACAAGCAGCGCTCCCACCCTAGTAAACTTGCGCGTCTCCCCCATGGGCATCGAAGCCATGCAGCATCTGAGCATCGTCACCACCGGCGGCACCATCGACAAGATCTACTTCGACGACAAGTCGGACTACAAGATCGGCGCGCCGCAGATCGGCGAGATCCTGAGCCAGCTCGGGGTGGCGTTCGCCTTCGACGTGATCCCGATCCTGCGCAAGGACAGCCTGCACATGGGTGCCGAGGATCGCGCGCTGGTGCGCTCGACCATCGAGGCGCAGCCGCATCGGCACGTACTGGTGACCCACGGTACCGATACCATGGTGGAAACCGCGCGCGAGCTGGCGTCGATTCCGGGCAAGGTGATCGTGCTGACCGGCGCGCTGAACCCGGCGCGCTTCCAGGGCTCCGACGCGGTGTTCAACATCGGTTGCGCGGTCGCCGCCGTGCAGACCCTGCCCGACGGCGTCTACATCACCATGAACGGCCGCGTGTGGGACCCGGCCAAGGTGCGCAAGAACCGTGACGCCAACCGCTTCGAGCAAGCCTGAGCCAAGCGCCGTCCGACGCATCGCCCGGGCTACGGCTGAAGCCGCGCCTTGCCGTCATGCCGGGGCGCCTTTGGCGGCGCCCCGGCAGACGCATCACTTCACGGTCAGGGTCACGTCATCCAGCACGAACGAGGTGATCAGCGAGGCATCCTCGGTGCCGGTGAAGCGGATGACCACGGTTCGCCCGATATAGGCGGACAGGTTCACCTTGTGCACGAGGTAACCCTGCGCCGCATCGAGGTTGGAGAACTTCGCCACGGTGGCGAGCACGGTGCCGGACTTGTTGAGCACCTGCACCTTCAGCTTGTCGAAGGCCAGCGTGGGGCCTTCGCTGGTCTCCACGTGCAGGTAGTACTTGAGCGTGGCCGAACTCTTGCCGCTGGGAATGCTGACCTGCTGTGACAGGACGTCGGTATGGGCTTGCCCGTAGCCGTCCAGCCAGGCCTTCCATAAACCCGTGTGCGCCGGCTCGGTCTGGTTGTCGTCGATCACGGCGTCGGTGGCCGTCCAGGGTGCGGCCGTGCCGGTCTCGAAGCCGGTGTTACCCAGCAGCTGGGTGCTGCCGGCCGCGACCGTCTTGCTGATGCTGTTGGTGGCGCCGTCGTTGTCGGTCACGGTGAGCTTGACCGTGTAGTTGCCGGCCGCGGCATAGGTATGGCTCGGGTTGGTTGCGGTGGAGGTACGGCCGTCGCCGAAATTCCACTTGCGCGAAGCGACGTTGCCGTCGTTGTCGGTAGAGGTATCGGTGAAGCTCACGATCAGGCCATTGACCGTATCGGTGAAGCCCGCCAGCGGCGGATTGTTCCCGCCGCCGCCGCCGAGGTCGTTGGCGACGTTGGCGATGATCATGCTGCCGAAGCCGGTGGTGAAATCCCAGCCGGCAGCGGCGGTCTCGCCGCCGTTGTTGCCCGAGGTGACGTCATGGAAAGCGGACGCGGGCAATTGATAGATCAGCGGCGCTGCAAATCCCAGACCGCTGCCCTTGATCGCCAGCATGCGCGCCCAGACGCCGGCGAAGATCGGCGCGGACAGGCTGGTGCCGCCGATCTGCACGGTCGAGCCGTTGACGATCACCAGTGCGCCACTGCTCGGGTCGGCGTCGAAAGCGATGTCGGGCACGCCGCGCTTGGTGCCCGAAACGACGTTGTTCTGCCAGCTCGGCTTGGGCTCGAAGGTGCTCGGACTGCCGCCGGTGCCGCTCCACACGGTTTCGCCGGTCCAACTGGTGCCCGACGTGTTCAGCCGCGTGCCACCGACCGCCACCACATAGGGCGAACTGGCCGGCTGGCTGGGCGTGGTGCCGCCGTTGCCACATTCGTCGGCGCCCGAATCGCCGGAGGACACCGAGAAGGTTTGCCCCTGCGCATTGGCCTGCTGGAAAGCCTGGTCATCCGCGGCGGCCGAGCCGTCCGATTGCGCCGAGGTCTCGCACTCGCCCAGCGAGACGTTGATGATCTTGACTGCATTGTCCGAGACGATCTTGTTGATGTCGGCCGTGAGGTTTGCGTTGGACAGCGTCGGGATGTTGTAGAAGATGATCTGCCCCACCCGCCCGCCGGCGGCGCCGACGACGTCCTGGCTGTCCAGGTTCCATTCGTCCAGGCCGCTGGTGTCCGAGCTGGTGCCGTTGGTGTTGATCGTCTGGGTGGTGACGGTCGGCAGGCTGTGTTTCGCGGTGAAGGTGTTGAGGTCGGTGATCGTCTGGGTGATCTTGCCCTGGGTGATGATGCCGACTGGCACGCCCGCCGCGCTCTGCACGCCGGTGCCGCCATAGATTGCCGAAAATGACACCGGGCCGTGCCCGCTGATCGCCTGCGGCTGCAGGCTGCTGCCCGCGCGACGCGCGAAGGTGCGCGGACGGTGCACATCCTGCAGACCGATCACCGCGAGCACGCTGTCGGCGAACGCTGCAGGCATGCGCACGTCGCCGGTGTTCATGTAGGCCGGGCGGCCCTGCCTGTCCTGCACCCGGGCGAACGGTGTGCCGAAGGCGGCGGTGGCCATGACCGCGGTGCCGTCCGCCGATACCAGCAAGCGGTTGGGCGCGATCGTTACGTGGCTGAAACCGGCTGCCCTGAGATAGCTCGCGACCGCCTCGGCCTGGCGCCGGGTGGGCGAATGGTCGGCCGCAAACTGCTGCGGGCTCATCGTACGCCGGGCTATCAGCAGGCTGGGCGAGCGGGCCGCAGTGAGGAAGCTCTGCAATTGCGCCGGGTTGCGCAACCTCAGCGCGACCTCGACATGCAATGGCTGCGAGGCCGCCAGCGGCCCGATGATGCGCTCGCCCTGGCCCAGGCGCGTCGCATGCGCCACGGCAACCTGCGCGTCGGCGGCGCAAACGGTGGTGGCGGCAACGGCCGCCATGGCGGCGACCAGCAGCTTGAGGTGTAAACGGTTAGCCATGATGACTTCCTCGAATCGCGAGGCGCACGGAGCTGATGCGGCCCATGCGGACCTCATGCGTAGTTCGTCGCGATGGGCGCGACCCCTTAGTTCGATAGCCAACGACCCGCTTGGCGTCGAACCGGGCGCCCTCTCCCCTGATCCCTCGGAGGCGCGTTGCGTGGCGGCTCGATAGCTGGCGCCGTCATCCCCTCGTGACGGGGCCGCGGCAGGAGTGTTTGTCGGTGTCCCTGTGGCGAAACGCGGCGACCATGATCCCCGGATGAGAAGCCGTCAATAGGGTATTTTTCTAAATGTCATTGGGGTTATGCGGGCATTTAGCGTCGTCTATGGCGCGTATAAAAACGCAATTTCCTGCAACGAATGGAAAAATCCCCGCAAGCCGCTCCCGTGCCGTCCTTCCGGATAAAACGGCGCTATTTATAGCGGGCTCAACGCATGACAGTTCCGGCCTGTTCTCGACAAAAAAATGCCCGGCACCTGCGTGCCGGGCATCTTGTTGCAATCCGCGGTGTCGCCACCGGCGATGCCGCATGGCGCGTTACTGCGCGGTGAGAGTCACGTCGTCCAGTACGAACGAGGTCTGCAGCGAGGAATCTTCGGTACCACTGAACTTCAGAACCACCGTCTTGCCGATGTAGCTGGCCATGTTCGCCGTGTGCACGGCATAGCCGGAGTTCTTGTTGAGGTTCGAGTACGTCGCCAGCGTGCCCAGCAAGGTACCGGAGGTGTTGTAGACGCGCACGTACAGGTGGTCGTAGGCCGTCGACGAAGTGGTCTCGGCGGTGTCAATGTGCAGATAGAACTGCAGCGTCGCCGAAGTCTTGCCGCTGGGGATCGCCACCTGCTGCGAGAGCGTATCGGTGTGACTGCTTCCGTAACCGTCCAGCCAGGCCTTCCATGAGCCGCCGTGCGCCGGCTCCGAGGTACTGCTGTCGATCACGCCGGAGGAAGCCGTCCACGGTGCGGCCGAGCCCGTCTCGAAGCCGGTGTTGCCCAGCAGTTGGCTGCTGCCGCCACCACCGACCGTCACCGCCTGGGTCTTGCTGTTGGTGGCCCCGGCGTTGTCGGTCACCTTCAGCGTGACGTTGTAGGTGCCGGCCGCGGCATAGGTATGGCTCGGGTTGGTCGCGGTGGACGTGCCGCCATCGCCGAAGGTCCACGAGCGCGACGCAATGGAGCCGTCGCTGTCGGTGGAACTGTCGGTGAAGGTCACCGCGAGGCCACTGACCGTGTCGCCGAAGTTGGCTACCGGCGGGTTGTTGGTGCTGCCGCCACCCAGGCCGCTGGCCACGTTGGCGATGATCATGCTGCCGAAGCCGGTGGTGTAGTCCCAGCCGCTGTGCGCACTTTCCCCGCCGTTGCTGCCGGAGGTGACGTCATGGAAGGCGCTCGAAGGCAGCTGGTAGATCAGCGGCGCGGCGAAGCCCAGGCTCATGCCCCTGGCTGCCAGCATGCGCGCCCAGATGCCCGAGAAGATCGGCGCGGCCAGGCTGGTGCCGCCGATCTGCTGGGTGCCTCCGTTGACGATCACCAGCGCGCCGCTGTTCGGGTCGGCATCGAAGGCGATGTCGGGCACGCCGCGGAAGGAGCCTGAAACCACGGCGTTCTGCCAGCTCGGCTTGGGCTCGAACGTGCTCGGGCTGCCGCCGGTGCCGCTCCATACCGTTTCGCTCGTCCAGCTGGTGCCGGAGGTGTTGAGCGTGGTGCCTCCCACGGAAACCACGTACGGCGAGCTGGCCGGCTGGCTCGGGGTGATGCCGCCATCGCCGCACTCGTCCGCACCCGAATCGCCGGAGGACACCGAGAAGGTCTGCCCTTGCGCGGTGGCCTGCTGGAACGCCTGATCGTCCGCCGCGGCCGAGCCGTCCTGCTGCGCCGAGGTTTCGCACTCGCCCAGCGAGACGTTGATGATCTTGGCCTGGTTGTCCGACACGATCTTGTTGATGTCGGCGGTGAGGTTGGCATTGGACAAGGTGGGGATGTTGTAGAAGATGATCTTGCCGACCTGGCCGCCGGCGGCGCCGACAATGTCCTGGCTGTCGAGGTTCCACTCGCCCAGGCCGCTGGTGTCCGAACTGGTGCCGTTGGTGTTGATCGTCTGCGTGGTGACGGTCGGCAGGCCGTTGTTCGAGGTGAAGGTGTTGAGGTCGGTGATCGTCTGGGCGATCTTGCCCTGCGTGATGATGCCCACCGTCACGCCCGCGGCGTTGCCTACGCCGGTGCCGCCGTAGATCGCCGAGAAGTCGCGCGGGTTGTGGCCGGAGACCGACTGGGTGCCCAGGCCGCTCTGGCGGTACTGCACGAAGGTGTGCGGGCGGTGCACGTCCTGCAGGCCGATCACCGACAGCACGCTGCTGGCGAGCGAGGCCGGCAGCCGCACCCCGGAGGTGTTCATGAACGCCGCGCGGCCGTGCCGGTCGCGCACCAGCGCGAACTGGGTTCCGAAGGCGGCGGTGGCCACGTCGGCGTTGCCATCGGCCGAAACCAGCAGACGGTTGGGCGCGACCCGCACGTTGCTGAAACCGGCCTGGCGCAGGTAGGTCGCCACCGCGTT
>Ga0308175_100003434_pt1 | contig 10968 bp, 12 predicted proteins | sample PhyCR1_3_FD_203893 | JGI IMG/M metagenome (GOLD analysis project Ga0308175, IMG submission 203893) | Soil microbial communities from UC Gill Tract Community Farm, Albany, California, United States - DLSLS.C.R1 | ecosystem: Environmental > Terrestrial > Soil > Agricultural land | place: USA... | reverse complement strand
GTCGCCCTGACGGACGACGACGGCGCCGGAGGCCTGCTTGGCCATCTTCCCGGTCTCGAAGGTGATCTCCGACCCGGCGATCTCGACAGAGACCGAGGTAACGGCGTCTGACATATGCGGTTTTTCCCTTCTCGGCCCGCCGTTCGGTCGGCGGGCGCAGGTGCTTGCTTCTATATCTGTTTCCGAACCTGGTCAGGATACCGGGTTACGGTTCACCGGCAGGCGCCCCCGCCGAGCGCGACGCGACGGTGCAGCGGCAGCGCGCGCGAATTGGAGCCCGCCAGCACCGTGTAGCAGCCGGGGGCGACCTGCCAGCCGCCGTCCCAGTGCGCGAACGCGCGGCGGCCGAGCGTGAAGTGGACGCGGCGCGCCTCCCCCCTGCCCAGGCGCAGCTTGGCGAATGCCTTGAGCTGGCGCGGGGGCTCCCCCGCGCCCGCCGGCATCGCGACGTAGAGCTGCGGCACCGCCCAGCCCGCGCGCCGGCCCCGGTTGCGCACGGTCAGCGCGGCCCTGACCGTCACGCCGCGGCGGCGGAGCGTCAGCCTGGAGAACCCGAAGCGCGTGTACGAGCGCCCGAAGCCGAACGGGTAGGCCGGCGACTTCGCCTTCGCGTCGTAGAAGCGGTAGCCGACGAGCAGGCCCTCCTTGTAGGTCACCTTCTCGCCCACGCCCGGATAGGCCTCGGGGTCGCCGGCGGTCGGCAGGTCGGCTTCGCTGCGCGGGAATGTCGCGGGCAGCCGCCCGCCCGGGTCGGTGTCGCCGAAGAGGACGCGCGCGATCGCGGGGCCGCCCTCCTGGCCGGGGTACCAGGCCTCCACGAGCGCCGCGACCTTGTCGCGCCACGGCGTCAGCACCGGGCCGCCGGTCTCGAGTACCACGACGGTGTTCGGCTGCGCGGAGGCGACGCGGTCGATCAGGCCGTCCTGGTAGCCGTGCACCTTCGGGCACTCGAGCGTCAGGCAGGCGCGGTCGGCGCCCTCGCTGTCGTAGTCGGCCGCGAAGACGACCGCGACGCCGGCGGACCTTGCGGTGGCCGCGGCGCGCGCCGGGTCGCTGCCGTCGTCGTAGAGGACCGCCGACCCGGTTCCCGCGCGAGCGCGGATCGCCGTGAGCGGGTCGTGGAACGCGAACGGCTTGACGTTGCCCGAGCCGCCGCCGGTGACGAACTGCGTCGCGGGCTCGCCGATCACCGCGATCGTCCTCGGCGCCCCGAGCGGCAGCGCGTGGCGGCGGTTCTCCAGCAGCGTGATCGCAGACTCCTCGATGCCCTGTGCCGCACGGGCGTGCGCGGCCTTGTCGATCTTCGCGTCGTCGTCGGCGTAGGCGGCTCGATCGAAGACGCCGAAGGCGAACAGCGTGCGCAGGTAGCGGCGCACGTGCTCGTCGACCTGGGCGTCCGTGGCCTGGCCGGTTGTCAGCGCCAGGCGCACCTGCAGCGGCCCGTACGCGAGTCCCGGCCACGGCTCGAAGTCCAGGCCGCCGCGCAGCGACGCGCCGGCGTCGTGCGCGGCCCCGTAGTCGGCGAGGACCATCCCGTCGAAGCCCCACTCCTTCTCGAGGATCTGGTGGATCAGGTGGTCGTTCTCGCAGGCGTAGCTGCCGTTGACCTTGTTGTAGGCGCACATCACGGTGCCGGCGTGGGCCTGCCGGATGGCCGCCTCGAAGTGCGGCAGGTAGATCTCGCGCAGCGTGCGTTCGTCGATCTGCTCGTCGACGAGCATGCGGTTGCCGTCGGTCGCGGGCGGGCCGATCGGCTGGCCGGGCCGGCTGATGTCCGCGAGCGGCGAGACGCCCTCCTGGTTGTTGGCGGCGTAATGCTTGACGTCGGCGATCACGCCCTGCGCCTGCAGGCCGCGGATCCACCCGACCGCCATCTGCGCGTCGAGGAACGGGTCCTCGCCGTAGGCCTCGTAGGTGCGCCCGCCCAGCGGCGTGCGCATGATGTTCACGGTCGGGCCGAAGACGACATCGTTGCCCTTGTGGCGCGCCTCGTCGCCGGCGATCGCGCCGTGGGCAACCGCGAGGCGGCGGTCGAACGTCGCCGCCAGGGCCATCGGGATCGGCAGCGCGGTCGTCTGCCCCTGGCGCGGGCCGACCGGCCCGTCGCTGAAGAGGACCCGTGGCACGTCGAGCCGCGCCACGCCGTCCTCGACGCCGGTGTGGGAGCCCGGATAGCACGCGCACACGCCGGTGAGGTCGTCGCCGGCGAGCAGGCCGATCTTCTCGCTGGGGCTCAGCGCCTGCAGGAGCATCCCGGCGCGCGCGTCGGGGCTCAGGCTCGTGTCGCACCAGGGGTGCGCGCCGCAGCGGCCCGCCGCGCCGGCGGGCGCCGGGAGCAGCACGACGGCTCCCGCGGCCAGCAGACCGAGCACACCCCTGCGCACGGCATGGAACCTAGAGATCGAACAGCGTCGGCGTGCCGGTTGCCCCGGCGCGCAGCGCGTCCTTGACGTCGCGCTGGACACGCGCGGCCGCCGCCTCGGTGCGCCGGTCGGCGTCGAAGCGGTCGACGTCGAACCCCAGCTGCCGCGCGCGCTCCCACAGGTGCGGGTCCTCCAGGCCGCCGAGGTCGGCGTAGGTGGCGTCGGCGAACTCCCAGAAGGCGCCCTGCGCGGCGGCGGCCTCGGCCGCGTGGGCCAGCGCCAGCGCGCGCGGGTGGCGAGCCTTCAGCGCCAGGTGGCGGAACACCACCCGGGCGCCTTCGCCGCGAAGCCGTTCGTGCGCGACCGCGCAGTGCGGGCAGGTCAGGTCCGCGTAGAACGCGACGACCCGCGGCCCGTCGCCGCGGACGTGATCGTCGTCGCGGATGCCGGGCACCGCTGCGCTGCGTAGGTCCGCCATCGCTCACATGCTCGCAGCCGGCGAGCTCGTCCTAGATATGACCGCCGCGGTCCCGGTGCCATCGCATAGCGTCCGGCGCAGCCCGCCAACCAGAGGGGGAAGACACATGTCGAGGACATTCGCTGCCTGCGTGGTGACGGCCATCTTTGTCTGCGTGGCGTCAGCCGGCGCCGCAAGCCTGATCACGTCGGGCGACATCAAGAACGGGACGATCGTCAACCGTGACATCCACAGGGACACGATCTCGCTCAACCGCCTGTCGGAGGGGGTCCAGGACCTGATTCGCGCCGGATCCAACGGCGGGCCCAAGGGCGACCCCGGCGCCAAGGGCGACACGGGCGCCAAGGGTGACGCGGGCGCGACGGGGTCGAAGGGCGAAAAGGGGGACAAGGGCGACAAGGGCGACAAGGGGGATCCGGGCAACGACGGCATCCACTCCGTCACGGCTCCGGGCCAGGGGTTCTCGGCGACGAACCCGTCGGTGCAGTTCACCGACGCCGGCGTCGTGTTCGGACCGTATGCCGACAACAGCCAGGGCGGCAGCCTGAAGTTCGAGGGTCCCGCGGGCCTGAAGCTGCGTGACATCGCGCAGCTCACCTACACGGCCTCCTACGATCACGATGCGGGTGCCGGCGCCGACAACGGCGGCGCCCCGTACCTGCGGATCTTCCTCAACGGCGACAACGACGACGTGATCTTCGCGCCGTCGACCCAGCCGGGCGCGTGCGCGGGGCCGAACCCCAACACGACCGGTCAGTGCGACACGTCCGGGCGGATGATCTCCTACGAGGTCCACAAGGGCACCGTCCGCTACGACGACGACGCGGGCGACAACGCCGACCAGACCTGGGACGAAGTGGTCAACGCGCACGGCGACGCCACAATCGACGCGATCTACGTGACGACTGGCTTCGCGCTGCCCGGGACGACCGGCGCGACGCTCAACAGCCTCTCGCTCGAGGCCGCTGGGTCGGCCCCGCAGATCTGGGCGTTCACCGCCTCGTAGACGGCCTGAACGGCGCTTTGGCGGCTCAGCGCCGCCAGAGCGCCGTGGTCGTCTCGTCGTGGGTGAGGGAGCTGACGCCCTCCTCCCCCCACGGCCGCTGGTTGATGCCGCTCCCGGTGCGGGTGTACAGCGAGTAGGTGACGGCCAGCGTGTACAGGACGATGAACGCGAGGAAGATGAATGCGCCGCCTGCGAGTGTCATGACGCAACTCTCTCGCGTCAGGCCGCCACGGTGTGTGACGTGCGTTACGCAGCGAGGCCGTCGAAGATGAGGTTCACGCCCGGCAGCTCGCCGGGGTTGCTCGCAAGGTGCGACCACGTCACGACGCCGTCGGGGCCGACGATCACCAGCGCGCGGTTGGACATGCCGCCGGGCTCGAAGTAGGCGCCGAACGCGCGCGACGCGGCGCCCTTGGGCTCGAAGTCGCTGAGCTGCTCGATCGTGACGCCGAGCTGCTCGCGAAACGCCGTCTGCGAGTAGGTCGCGTCGCAGGAGACGCCGTACATCGTCGCGCCCTGGGCGCGCAGCTCGTCCAGCGCCTCCTCGTAGATCTGGAACTGGTCGGTGCAGACCGGGCTGAAGGCGAACGGATAGAAGACGAGCACGGTCGTCTTGCCCAGGAGGTCGTCCCGGGTGAAGTCCCCGCCTGCTCCCGTCCTGAGCCTGAACTCCGGCGCCGGCGTGCCCGGCGCGAGAATGCTCACCGACGAAGCCCGAGCTCACGGATGAGCTCGCGGTAGCCCTCGAGGTCCTTCTTCTGCAGGTAGTTGAGGAGCCGGCGACGACGGCCGACGAGCATCAGCAGCCCGCGGCGGGAGTGGTGGTCCTTCTTGTGGCTGCGCAGATGCTCGGTGAGCTCGTTGATGCGCTCGGTGAGCAGCGCGACCTGGACACGGGTGTTCCCGGTGTCCTGAGGACTGGCGCCGAACTGCGCCGTGATCTCGGCCTTGCGTTCCTGGGTCAGGGTCATGCGGCCGGGAAGGGTAGCAGTCAGTCGGCCACGGCCCCGCGCGCCTGTTCGACGTCGAGGCGCATCTGCTCGATCAGGGCGTCGACGGACGCGAAGCGCTTCTCGCCTCGCAGGCGCTTGAGGAACTCCAGGCGCAGCTCGGTGCCGTAGAGGTCGCCGTCGAAGTCCAGGATGTAGGCCTCGATCAGCTCGCCGCGCCCCGTGACGAACATCGGGCGCACGCCGACGTTGACGGCCGCGGCGTGGCCGTCGCCGGTGCGGCACGCGTAGACGCCGTGGCCGGGCGTGACGTAGCCGGTTCGCGGGACGAGGTTGGCGGTCGGGAAGCCGAGCTCGCGGCCGCGCTTGTCGCCGTGCACGACCTCGCCCTCGACCACGAACGGCGCGCCGAGCAGGCGGTCGGCGTACATCACCGCGCCGCCGAGGACGAGGCCCCGGATGTGGGAGGAGCTGACGACCTCACCGTCGATCTCCAACAGCGCGACGACGCGGGTCTCGAAGCGCGAGTCGGCCTCGAGCATCGCGGTGTCGCCCTGCGCCTTGTGGCCGAAGCGGAAGTTCTCCCCCACGCTCACGTGCGTCGCGCACAGTGTCGCGACCAGCACGTCGGAGATGAACTCCTCCGCCGAGCGGGAGGCGAACTCCTTGTCGAACGGGATAACAACGAGCTCCTGCACGCCGATGCCCTCCAGCAGCTCAGCCTTGCGCTCGAGCGTCGTCAGCAGCGGCGGCGAGGCGTTCGGCGAGACGACCGCGGACGGGTGCGGGTCGAACGTGAGAACCGTGTCGGCGCCGTCGATGACCTCGCGATGGCCGAGGTGCACGCCGTCGAACGTGCCCACGGCCAGGCGCCGCGGCCGCTGCTCGACGTCGGGGAGGCGGGTGATCTTCACCCGCGGAACCCTACGGACGCCTTGACGCCACCGCCTTCGCGGGGCTCGGCGATGCAGATCGGGCCCTCGGCGTCGGCCAGGACGACGGTGCCGTCGGCTTCGAGGTCGACAAGGGCGCCGTGGCGCGCGCGCCGCGCGGGCTCACCCTCGATCTCGATCACGGGCAGGAAGGCCGCAAGGACGTCGCCGAGCCCGATCAGCGTCTCGCCGTCGGCGGCGTCGACGCTCCACGGGCCGATGCGGGTGCGCCGCAGCGACTCGCAGTACGCGTCGCCAAGCTCGGCTATCAGCGAGCGGATGTACGTGCCGCTGCCGCACTCGATCTCGTATCCGCCGCGCTCGCCGTCCTCGCGCCAGAGCTGCTCGAAGCGGTGCACGTGCACGACGCGCTCGGGCATGTCGAACTGCTCCCCGCGCCGTGCGCGCTCGTAGGCGCGCACGCCGGCGATCCGGATCGCCGAGTAGGCCGGCGGGCGCTGCGTGACCGCGCCGGTCGGCAGCGGCGGCGGGTCGGGCGGGATCCTGCCCGTCTGCACGATCTCGCCGTCCGGGTCGCCGGTCGAGGACAGCGCGCCGTAGCGCGCGGTCGTCACGTAGGTCTTGGGCAGCGTGAGGATGTGACGCGCGATCCGGGTGGCGCGCCCGACGAGGATCAGGAGCAGCCCCGTGGCGAACGGGTCCAGGGTGCCGGCATGCCCGGTCTTCGCGCCCTGCAGCGCGCGGCGCACGCGCAGGACCTCGTCGTGGCTCGAGGCGCCCTCGGGCTTGTCGCACAGGATCATGCCGTCCATCCGCGGGCATCCTCGCTGTTCTCGCCACCGCGCGGGGTACGGTTCGCGGCCTCGTGCCACTCGCCACCTCTGTCATCCCGTTCATCCTCTGCGGCGCCGGTGTGCTCGTGATCGCCGCCGCCTGGGCGGTCGACCGCAGCCGCAGGGATCCCCGCCCGCCCGAGCGCCGGCGCCATCCGCGCGAGGAGTCGGCCGATCCTGTGCTCGTGCGCCGCGACCGGCGCATGGATGCGACGTTCGCGATCGACGTCTCGCTGGGCGGGATGCTCATCGCCGGGCCCGAGGACCTGCACCAGGGCGACCGGGTCGTCCTGGTGATGGGCGAAATCGAGCGCCCCGCGACGGTCGTGCGCGTCACGCCGCAGGGCTACCGGGCGCTGATCTTCGACTAGGCCGGCTGCAGCTGCGCGGCGATCTGGTCGCGCAGGAACGTGACGAGGTCCGCGTCGGAGAGCTCGGTGGAGAAGCCGGCGGCGCGGCGGTGGCCGCCGCCGCCGCCCGCGCGGGCGATCGCGCTGACGTCGATGTCGTCGCCGGTGGCACGCAGGGAGACCTTCTTGCGGCCGGTGGCGGCCTCGGCGAGGAGCTCACGCGAGATCGCGGCGACCTTCGTGCCGGCGACCGAGCGCAGGTGGTCGATGACGCCCTCGGAGTAGCTCTCCTCGGCGCCGGCGAGGCGGAAGTCGTCGCGCGTGAGGCGCGCGATCGTGAGCGCGCCGTCGTCGTAACGCTCGATGTGCGCCAGCGCGCGCGAGAGGAGCTCGAGCTTGGCGAACGGCATGTCCTCATACAGGCGCTTGTAGACGCCGGCGACGTCGACGCCGGCCTCGATCAGCTCGGAGGCCATCACGTGCGCCCGCGAGCCGGTGTTCTCGTACATGAAGCGGCCCGTGTCGGTCACGAGCCCGACGTACAGCGCCTCGGCGATCGTGAGCGTCGGCTCGACGCCGAGCGAGCCCATCAGGCACCACACGAGCTCGGCGGTGCAGGAGGCCTCGTCGTCGACCCAGTTGACCGTCCCGAAGCGCGTGTTGTCGTGGTGGTGGTCGATGTTGACGATGTGGGTGTCGTCGCGCTTGACGATCTCGAGCGGGTTGCGGTCGATGTTGCCGCAGTCGAGGTAGATGACCGTGCGCTCGTCGATGTCGGGCGGCGGCACCGACGCGAGCCCTTCGAGGTCGAAGAAGCGGTACTCGTAGGGCAGCGGGAACTCGTCGGAGGACATGAACATCACGCTGTCCTTGCCCAGCGCGCGCAGCACGTTGTGCATCGCGACGAGCGAGCCGAGGGCGTCGCCGTCCGGGTTCTCGTGTGTCACCAGGACGAAGCGATGGCCGTCGCGGATCTCGCCGAGGACGGCGTCGCGGCCGCTCACCTGTCCGGCTCCATGTCGGCGAGCATCCGCTCGAGGCGGTCGGCGCGCTCGGCGGTGTCGTCGTAGACGAAGTCCAGCGTCGGCGTGCGCTTGATCCGCAGCTCGCGGTTGACCGCCGTCTGCAGCACCCCGTGCGCGGAGGCCAGTCCTTCCATCGTCGCCGCGCGCTCGTCCTCGGATCCGAGAACGCTCACGTACACCTTTGCGTGGCGGAGGTCTGGGCTGGTTCTGACATCAGTCACCGTGACGAACCCGACACGCGGGTCTTTCAGCAGCTTCATCGCGTCGCTGAGGACCTCCCTCACGGCCTCGTTCACGCGACGCATGCGATCTGAGCTCATCCTAGCCCTGACACCTCGTCGAAGGACGCCAGCTTGTGTTCCGTGCGCACGCCGTCCGGGAAACGGCTGTCCGCGAAGCGGGCGATCCTGGCGGCGATCTCGTCTACCCCGTGGGCGGTGCCGGAAACCGCCGCGACGACCACAGTTGACCGCTGCCATTTGTCCTGATGGTCCACCTCGGCCACGGCGACGCCGAGGCGCCCGCGCAGCTGGTCGGTGAACGACTTCAGCTCCTTGCGCTTGGCCTTGAGGTCGTGGACCTCGGGGAAGTGCAGGTGGATCGTCACGAGCGCGACGTAGCCGGCCACAAAGGAGTTACCTCCGCGGGGCATCCGGCCCCGCGTTCTGAGACAGGGGGTGATGCCTCCGGCACACCTAGTCAGCTCAGCTCGCGCTCGACCTGCCGCGTCGCGTAGACCTCCAGGTTGTCCCCCTCCTTGATGTCCTGGAAGTTGGCGACCACGATGCCGCACTCGAAGCCCGTCTGGACCTCGCGCACGTCGTCGTTGAACCGCCGCAGCGACTGGATCGTCGAGTCGTAGACCACCGTGCCGTCGCGGACGACGCGGACCTTCGCCCCGCGCGTGACGGTGCCCTCGTTGACGTAGCAGCCCGCGATGACGCCGATCCGGGAGGCACGGAAGATCGCGCGAACCTCGACCTCCGCGACCGTCTCCTCGACCTCCTCGGGCGCCAGCAGGCCCTCCATCGCGGCACGCAGCTCGTCCAGCGCGCGGTAGATGACCGAGTACATGCGGATGTCGACGCCCTCGCGCTCGGCCACTTGCCGCGCGTCGCCGACGGGGCGCACGTTGAAGCCGAGGATGACGGCGTCGGACGCGGCCGCGAGCATGACGTCGGACTCGTTGATGCCGCCGACGCCCGCGTGGATCACGTTGACCTGGATCTCGGACTGCGGCAGCTTCGCGATCTCGTCCTCGATCGCCTCCAGCGAGCCGGCGACGTCGGCCTTGACGACCAGCGCCAGCTCCTGCAGGTCCTCCTCGCGCGAGCGCTTGAAGACGTCCTCCAGCGAGACCTTGCGGCCGGAGCGGCGGGCGAGCGCCTCGGTCTTGAGGCGGTTCGCGCGCTCGGTCGCCATGCGGCGGGCCTCGCGGTCGTTCTCGACCACGCGGAAGGGCTCGCCGGCGTCGGGCACGCCCTCGAAGCCGAGCACCTCGACGGGGTCGCCCGGCATGGCCTTGTCCATGCGGTCGCCATGGTGGTCGTTCATCGCGCGCACGCGGCCGAAGGTCGGGCCCGCCACGACGGCGTCGCCGACCTCGAGATGGCCGCGCTGGATGAGCAGCGTGGCGACGGGGCCACGGCCCGGATCGAGCTTGGACTCGATGACCACGCCGGACGCGTCGGCCGTCGGATTGGCCTTGAGCTCCTCGAGCTCGGAGACGACGAGGATCGTGTCCAGCAGATCGTCGAGGCCATCCCTCGTCTTGGCCGAGACGTCGACGAACTCCGTGTCGCCGCCCCACTCCGAGGGCTGCAGGTTGCGCTGCGTGAGCTCGGTGCGCACGCGCGTCGGGTCCGCGCCCTCCTTGTCGATCTTGTTGACCGCGACGAGGATCGGGACCTCGGCGGCCTTGGCGTGGTCGATCGCCTCGTCGGTCTGCGGCTTGGCGCCGTCGTCGGCGGCGACGACAATGACCGCGAGATCGGTCACGCGGGCGCCGCGGGCGCGCATCGCGGTGAACGCCTCGTGGCCCGGCGTGTCGAGGAACGTGATCGGCTTGCCGTTGTGGGTGACCTGGTAGGCGCCGATGTGCTGGGTGATGCCGCCGGCCTCGCCCGCGACGACCTCGGTCTCGCGGATCGCGTCCAGCAGCGACGTCTTCCCGTGGTCGACGTGGCCCATGATCGTCACGACCGGCGGCCGGTCGACGAGGTCCGCCTCGTCGTCTGCGAAGGCCGGCTCGTCGTCGGCTTCGTCGCCGACATGGACGATCTCGACCTCCTTGTCGAACTCCTCGGCGAGGACGTGGATCGCGTCGTCGGTCAGCGTCTGGGTGAGCGTCGCCATCTCGCCCAGCGTCATCAGCTTCTTGATGATCTCGGGCGTCGGGACGCCGAGGTACTCGGCGACGTCCTTGACGGTCGAGCCGGAGTTGATCCTGACGACGTCGGTGCGCGACTGTGCCTGGACGTCGAGCGGCGCGGCGACCTCGTTGAGGACCTCGCGGCGACGGCGGCCGCGACGGCGCGGACCGCGCTGCGGCGGGCCGCCACCGGGACCGCCGGGCCCGCCAGGGCCACCGGGCCCGCCGGGGCGGCGCGAGGCCTGGGAGTCGATGACGACGCGGCGCCGGCCGCCGGGGCCGCCGCCGGGGGCGCGCTCGCCCTGCATGCCGCCGCGGTTGGGGCGCCGGCCGCCACCGGGCTGGTTGGCGGACTCGTCGCGCTTGGGACGTTCGGCGGGCTCGGGTCCGGAGATGATGCGCGGGCCCGTGCCGGGCGCCGGGCGGTCGCCCGGCGGCGTGGGCGGCTGGACGATGCGCGGGCCGCTGCCCGGCGCGGGCTGGTTGGCCGGCGGGGCCTGGCCGGGCTGGCCCTCACGGCCCTGCGGCGCGGGCTGGCGGGGAGCCGCCTGCGGCTGCGACGACGCCGGCGGCGCGCCAGGGCCGCCCTGAGCCGGCGCGGCCTGGGCCGGAGGCTCGTTCTGGGCAGCGGGGGCCGGCGCAGCCGCGGCCTTCGCGGGTGCGGCCGGGCGAGGCTTCGTCGCGGCCGGAGCGTCGGGC
>Ga0308175_100003433_pt1 | contig 10969 bp, 10 predicted proteins | sample PhyCR1_3_FD_203893 | JGI IMG/M metagenome (GOLD analysis project Ga0308175, IMG submission 203893) | Soil microbial communities from UC Gill Tract Community Farm, Albany, California, United States - DLSLS.C.R1 | ecosystem: Environmental > Terrestrial > Soil > Agricultural land | place: USA... | reverse complement strand
CGCCTTCTATGCTGCCGGCGGGATCGCGATTGTACTTTGCCTGACCGCGTTCGGCCTGGTCTATCTGGCCTATCCGCTCGCCGCCGGCTTTGCGATGATCGGGCCGTTCGTCGCCACCGGCCTTTATGAGGTCAGCCGCCGGCGCGAGGCGGGGCAGCCGGTGTCGGTCGCCGCGATCTGGGCGACGGTGCGAACGCGCGGCGAGATCGGCTGGATGGCGTTCGTCACGCTGTTCGTGTTCGTGATCTGGATGTACCAGGTGCGGCTGTTGATCGCGCTGCTGCTCGGGCTCAACGCTTCGTTCTCCAGCCTGCGCGAATTCATCGCGGTGGTGCTCACCACCAATGAGGGGCTGCTGTTTCTCGCCATCGGCAACGCGGTCGGCGCCGCGTTGTCGCTGATTTTGTTCTCGCTCACCGTGGTGTCGTTCCCGCTGCTGCTCGACCGCGACGTCGATTTCGTCACCGCCATGGTCACCAGCGTGCGCGCGGTGGTGACGAGCCCGCTGCCGATGATCGGCTGGGCCGCTCTCATCGTCGTTCTGCTTGCGGTTTCTGCGATGCCGTACTTCCTCGGCCTCGTGGTGACGCTGCCGGTGCTCGGCCACACCACCTGGCATCTCTACCGCCGCATCATCGCACCGGTCCCGGGCTAGCTAGCCTGCCTTCAGGACCGAACGCAGCATCGACGCCAACTCGTGCCGGCGGTACGGCTTGTTCAGGACTTGCACCTGGCGGCCGCCTCCGTCGATCGTGTCGACGGGTCGATCGGTATAACCTGACGTCAGAAGGATCTTCACACCGGGCCGTAGTCGGGCGGCCTCCTTCGCGATCTCGGTTCCGAACAGTCCGCCGGGCATCACGACATCCGTGAACAGCAGATGGATCGTCTCCAGCCCGCGCAATACTGCCAGCGCCGCAGGCCCGTCGCGTGTAACGATGACGCGATAGCCCAGCGCCTTCAATTCACCCTCGACATAGTCGCGCACGATGTCGTCATCCTCGACGACGAGAATGGTTTCGCTGCCGGTGGGTTTGTGCCGCCGGCCGGCGGACGGCGCGGCGCTCGCCTGCGGCGTTCCGATCCGGGGAAAGAAAAGCCTGACGGCGGTGCCGTGTCCCGGTTCGGAACGTATCTGCATCGCCCCGCCGGATTGCTGGGCGAAGCCGTACACCATGCTCAGCCCGAGGCCGGTGCCCTTGCCGACCTCCTTGGTGGTGAAGAACGGCTCGAAGGATCGGCTGGCGACCTCGGCCGTCATGCCCGTGCCGGTATCGGTGACCGCGATCATGACGTAGTCGCCGGGCCGCGCGTCCCCATTGACGTCGACGTCGGATTCGCCGAGCGAAATATTTTGCACCTCGACCGTCAGCTTGCCGCCCGACGGCATGGCGTCGCGCGCGTTGAGTACGAGATTGAGCAGGGCCGAGGCCAGTTGGCCGGGATCGACGCTGGCCTGCCATAAGCTTTGGTCGAGCCGGAATTCGCACTCGATATGTTCGTCCAGCGTCCGGCGCAACAAGTGCTCCATGCCGAGAACTTTCTGGCCGATGTCGATGTCGCGCGGCATCAATGGCTGCTTGCGCGCGAACGCGAGCAGGCTTCGCGTCAGGTCCGACCCGCGCTCGGCGGCGGTCGCGATGTTTTCGGCGATGTCGTGCAGTTCCTTGTGCGCCGCCAGCTTCTCGGCGAGGTGCTCGGCGTTGCCGAGGATCACGGTCAGCAGATTGTTGAAGTCATGCGCGACGCCGCCGGTGAGCTGGCCCATCGCCTCCATTTTCTGGGACTGGGTGAGTTTCTGGTTGAGCTCGTCGATCGCGGCGCGCTGGCGCTCGAGCGACTCGGCGGTGCCGTTGAGCAGTGTCATCAGCCCGCCGAGTTCGCCCCGCGGATGAGGCGCGGGAATTCGCGCGCCGAGATCGCCGAGGCCCAGTCTCGTCGCCATCGCGGCCAGCCGTCCCACCTGACGGCCGACGCTCATGGTGGCCAGCAGCCACACGCCGGCCAGCAGCAGCAGCGAAGCCACCGCCAGCATCGCCAGATCCTCATACAGGCGGCGGTTGGCGGCGGCGACCAGCCCATCCTTGGACCGTCCGACCAGGATATAGAGTCCGGCATCACGGATCGAAGGCGCGCGGGCGGCGGCCCAGACCTGCCTTCGGCCATCCGGGCCGGTCACCTCGCGGAACGGCTCGCGGCCAGGCGAAGAGGCAAACCGGAACAGTTCCGAATCCGCTATCGAAGCGCCCGGCCGGGGCCAGCCTTTTCCACGGGGCGAAACCAGCACCATGCCCTTGCGGTCCGTCAGCAGAATCTCGTTGCCGTTCGTCGAGCGCTTCTCGTGATAATCGGCGAACTTGTTCAGATTGAACGATGCAAGCAGGATGAATTTCAGCTCGCCGGATTCGGCACGAACGGGATAGGCGATCTGCAACACCGAGAGCCCTGTCAGCCGGCCGAACACCGGTTCGAGCGTGACGACGCCGTGCACCACCAAGGCCTGATTGAAGTATGCGCGATCCCTGAGATCGAGAGTCCGGTCGGTTCGCAGCGAGTCGCAGAACAGGCTTCCGTCCGGCTTGATGGTCAATATGCCGGTGAACTGCGTGTATTCTTCGCGCACGGCGGAGAGAAAGTTCGAACAGGCCTTCTTGTCGGTGGTATCGAGATCGCGGGCGCGGGCGAGGCCGTAGTGAAGCTGGGCGGTACCCTGAACCTTCTCATCGAGATCGTTCGAGGTGTCGTTGGCGATTGCCGAGAGGTTGGCCAGCGCGGCGCTGACCTCGCTCGTGCGATTCTGGATGAAGCGCAATCCCACCAGGACGGCCGGCACCAGCATCGCGGCGATAACCAGTATCAGTAACCGGGTGCGCAGGCTCATCGGTGCGTTGTTCCGCGCTCAATTCGGCGTTTCTGATGGCGGCAAAATATCTGCGGGGCAGCCACGCTGGAAATACCCGTGCTGGAATATGTCAAGGGCAGGCCGGAGTCCACTCGCGAGCAGTGACTTTCCAGGCTGCCCAGGTGTCGTCACCCGCGAAAGCGGGTGACCCAGTATTCCAGAGACGGATGATTGAACCGAGGAGCCGCGGCGTACTGGATACCTTGCCTTCGCGGGTATAACGCGCGTGACCGTGGTGACGTTCGTGTGCCGAGACGATGAAGTCCAACGGCGCTACATCGGCGTCCCGATCCCCATTTCCTTCAGCGCGGCCAGCATCCGCTCCGGCGGCGCCATCTTGATCGTCAGCGCCTGGCCGGTTTCCAGCAGGCTCTTCAGGCTGGAGAGGATCGCGGGCCAGCCGGCGCGGCCGCCGGACAGGATGTCGTCGCTGATGTCGCGGTCGTGCGACTGCAGCATCGTCAGCTTGACGGCGTCCCCGGCGGGCTCGATCTCGTAGGTCACGAGCGTCGGCCCGAGCTTTTCCACCAGCGCCGGCCAGTTCACGTTCCAGGTGACGGTGAGCCGCTTGGGCGGATCGCATTCGATCACCTCGCCGCCGATATGCACCGAACCGTCGGGCGCGCGGGCGATGAAGGCGCCGCCGACTTTCAGGTCGGCTTCGATGGCAAAGCCGGAGAAATATTGCCGGCTGAATTCCGCGCTCGTCAGTGCCTGCCACACCTTTTCGGGCGTGGAGGCGATGTAGATCGTGTAGACGATGGCAGGCTTGAAATTCCCGGGGTCGAGTTTGCTACTCATCACGCTTCTCCAATTGTCGTTTCAACTCGCTGAGCGCTGCGAGTTTCCCGCGCTCGAACTTCTTGATCCAACGTTCGCCGATCTGATGGATCGGCACCGGATTGAGGTAGTGCAGCTTCTCGCGGCCGTGCCGGAGCGTGGTGACGAGATTGGCCGCTTCGAGAATTCCGAGATGCTTGGTGACCGCCTGCCGCGTCATGGCGAGGCCGTCGCAAAGTTCGTTCAGCGTCTGTCCGTTTTTGGCGTGAAGCCTGTCCAGCAGCGAGCGCCGCGACGCATCGGCAAGCGCTTTGAAGACATCATCCATGGTCTGGATAATAGGCAGCTAAAAGGTTGCATGTCAAGGGCGTGTGTTGGGCGCAGCCCACGGCTGTGCTAGCCTGCGCTCAGCCAGCGCAGATTGGCCTTTGAACAGTTGGGGTGGAACATGAGCGGTCGCCTTCAATTCGCAGCCTCGTTCTCGATTCTTTTTCTCGCAAATGTCGGCATCGCTTGCGCGCAACAGCAGGTGATCGGCGCCCCGCCCGAAGCGCAGAACATGAAGCTGGTCGGAACCAGCGACCTGCAGGCGCGCAGCGCCTACCAGCCGACCATCCATCACCAGGGCGACCGCTGGATCGCCTATATCGGCCACCACGGCGGCACCGACGACATTCTGGCGCCGGTCAATCCGCAGACCGGCAAGGCGGAGCCGAACGGCACCTCGATCGTCGACGTCACCGATCCCGCGCAGCCGAAATATCTGCGCCACCTTCCGGGCCAGGAAGGCAAGTATGAGGCGGGCGGCGCGCAGATGGTGCGGATCTGCGACGGCAAGGCGTTGCCGAAAGGCGACCGCAACGCGGTCTACATGCTGCGGACCTTTGGCGGCGAGGCGCATGAAATCTGGAACGTCGCCGATCCCGCCAATCCCGTGCTGATCACGCGGATTGCGGGATTGAAGGACACGCACAAGAACTGGTGGGAATGCGACACCGGCATTGCCTTCCTGGTGTCGGGCGCGCCGGACTGGCGCACGCGCCGCATGACGCAGATCTACGATCTGTCCGATCCGGCGCACCCGCAAAAAATCCGCGATTTCGGTCTTCCCGGCCAGGAGCCCGGCTCGACCGGCGCGGTGCCGACCGAGCTGCACGGGCCGATCTCGTCGGGTCCCTCCGGCAACCGGGTTTATTTCGGCTACGGCACCAACAAGGGCGGCTTTTTGCAGATCGTCGATCGCGACAAACTGTTGAACGGCCCGAAAGAGCCGACAGCGGACAATCTGCGTCTGCCGGAGATTTCGCGGATGCCGATGTCGGCGTTCAACGGCGCCCACACGACATTCCCGATGCAGGGCATGCCGATCGCCGAATTCGCCAGCGACAAGGACGGCAAGAACCGCGACATCGTGATGATCGTCGACGAGGCGATCTTGAACGAATGCAACGAGCCGCGGCAGATGGTGTGGTTCGCCGATATCACGGTCGAAAATCGCCCGATGATGATCTCGAGCTACACCGTGCCGGAGGCGAGCGGTTCGTTCTGCGAGCGGGGAGGGCGGTTCGGCTCGCATTCCTCCAACGAGAGCATGGCGCCGGTGTACTACAAGAAGATGGCGTTCATCGCCTTCTTCAATGCCGGCGTGCGCGCGCTCGACATTCGCGATCCCTATCACCCCAAGGAGGTCGGCTATTTCATTCCGTCGATCACGGCGGCGACCGACAAGCGCTGCGTCAAGATCGGCGAGCAGGACCGCTGTAAGGTCGCGATCCAGACCAACAATGTCGAAACCGACGAGCGCGGCTACGTCTACATCGTCGACCGCGCCAATACCGGCCTGCACATTCTGGAACTGACCGGCCCGGCGCGCGCCGTCGCCGGCCTGCAGTGAGGGCGCAAATCGTGCGCTGGCCGCTGATGGCGGCCATCGTGGCGCTCGGCGCACTGTCGGGCGCTGCGGCCTATCAGCATGCCGGACTGTACCAGGAAGAAGCCTGGCAGGAAATCGCCTGGCCGTTTCCGCGCGACGGCTGGCCCGCCGGCAAGGCTTTTCGTTGCGGCGTGGCCGCATGCGGTGGCGATGCCGAGCTTTATGTGCGGCCCAAGATCGGCTTCTGCAATTGCGACAGCGGCGTCGCCGACGATGATGAAGTCGACCGCGTCGCCGACCTCGACCTGCTGAGCGAGCGCTTTACGCCGCGCGCGCCGGGCGATGTGGTTGCGGTCGCCGACATGCCCGGACGGCTTCGCTCCTATGATCTGAAAATGCCGGATCGCTCGCAGCACGCTGCGATCGGCATCGCAGTGTCTCGCCGCTGCGACCTCCTCGTCGCGGTCGCACACGGCAAGGCGGACACCCCCGAACTCCGACGCGCAGCGCTGGATTTTCTGGCGACCAGCGACATGAAGCGCTGGGCGATGGCCGCGATGGAAGGGCGTTGAAATATCTCCGTCATGCCCGGGCAAGAGCGCGAAGCGCGGCTTCGCGCTGGATGTCCCGGGCATCTACGCCTTTTTCTCGGTCACGCTTTACGATAAGACGTGGATGGCCGGGACAGGCCCGGCCATGACGTCCCTCCCACCGGATTTCCCCATGTCGTTTCAAGCCTATCTCGCCTTTGTCGCTGCCTGCGTTGCGCTGGCGCTGTTGCCGGGTCCTGTCGTCACGCTGTTGATCGCCAATGGCCTGCGGCATGGCACCCGTGCGGCGCTGATCAATTGCGCCGGCGCGCAGACCGGTCTTGCCATCGTGATCGGCATCGTCGCGGTCGGCCTGACCTCGCTGATGGCGACCATGGGCTACTGGTTCGACTGGGTGCGCTTTGCCGGCGCGGCCTACCTGATCTGGCTCGGCGTCAAGCTGATCCGCGCTCCGGTCGAGGGCCTCAACGCCGACGAGCCGCCCCCGCCGCCGCGCGGCGGCTTTTTCCTGCAGGGCTTTCTGGTGTTGATCTCGAACCCGAAGGTGCTGGTGTTCTTCGGCGCGTTCATTCCGCAGTTCATGGACATGGACAAACCGCATCTGCCGCAGGTGGCGCTGCTCGGCGTCACCTTCATGGTGATCGCCGCCTCGACCGATGCGGTCTACGCGGTGCTCGCCGGGCGTGCGCGGCTGTTCTTCTCCAAGGCGCGGACACGGCTGCTGTCGCGCATCTCCGGCGGCTTCATGATCGGCGGCGGCATCTGGCTGGCGCTGATGCGGGCCAAGTAATCCGCCCGCTGATGCGGGAAAAGTAATCCGCATGGGCTGTTGAACCCGGCGCGGCGGCGTCGCGTCTAACGCAAGCCGCTTCTGGGGAACAAGCCGTGCTGCCCGACCTGCCGTGGTTCGTCTATCTGATCCTGCTTGGCCCGCTCGCCCTGCCGCTTGGCGTCGCCGTCTACAAGACCCTGCAGGTGCGCGCCGCGCGCGCGTGGCCGTCCGTCCCGGGCAAGGTGGTGATCGCGGGCTCCGAGGTGCGCGACGTCAGGGTGATGGACAGCGAGCGCAAGGGTGGCTTCCGCACCGAGCAGCGCAACTTCGCCAATATCGTTTACGAATATTCGGTGGGCGGCAAGAAGCTGCACCACGACCGCGTCAGCATCGGCGAGGACCGCGGCGATTTCCAGGTCGCCGAGACCATCGCGAAATATCCGGCCGGCACCATCGTTACCGTCTATTACAATCCGCTGCGTCCGCACGAAGCGGTGCTGGAACGCGACCTGCCGAAGGGCCTGTGGGGCTGCCTCGGCATCGGCACGGTGATCGTGCTGGCGATCGTGTTCGGATCGGCGATCGGCTTGCATGCGATCACCGAATTCGTGACGGCGAAAATTCCGCGGCAGGGCAACGCGGCGGCGGCTGTTGCTTTCGGCGCGTTCGGTACGGTGATTGCGCTGTTCGCGCTGGTGCTGCACCGGCAGGCATCGCTGGCGATGAAATGGCCCGTCGTGACGGGCACGATCAAATTGTCCGACATCGAGCAGTACCGCGCCGCACGGCTGGACGGCGGGTCGGGCAGCCGGATCATGTACCAGCGCAAGGTGTCCTACACCTACAAGTACGACAATCTCACCTACACCAATACGCATGCGACGCTGGCGAGCAGCGTCGCCTCCACCTCGAGCTGGCTGGTGCGCAAATCCACCACCGATTACAAAGAGGGCGCCAGCGTGCGGGTCTGGGTCAACCCCGACAATCCATCGCAGGCAACGCTGGAGACGCGCGCGGGTTTTGTGTGGGTGCTGTGGGTGGCCGCCGCGGCGATCTGGGGCGTGGCGTATTACGCCGCGGTGCATGGGTAACCGTCGTAGGGTGGGCAAAGGAGCGAAGCGACGTGCCCACCATCTCGCGGCTCGATCGTTGATAGATGGTGGGCACGCGGAGCCTGTCATCGGGCGCGCATTCGCGCGACCCGGTGGCTTTGCCCACCCTACGCGCTAAACCAGTTTCCGCTCGCGCAACGTCGCTTCGATCTCGCCGAGAATCCGCGCCAGCCGGTCCGCCCACGCTCTCTCGCCGGCCTGGTCCGAGATCAGATCCTGGCGGATCTCGATCCCAGTGTTCATCAGCCCGCGCGCCTCGCCATGCACGGGTATCGTGTAGTCAGTCTCGTCGCTGACCGCGTAGGGCTCGTTGTCGCCGACCACCAGATCGCCCTCGGCGCGCAGCAACTGCAACAGCAGCGGCGGCAGATGGGTATCGCGGTGATACAGCGTGCCGATATGCCAGGGCCGCGCGATCCCGGCGTGGACGGGCGTAAAACTGTGCAGCGATACCAGCACCGTCGGCATCCCTGCGCTGCCGCGCTGGTCGATGATCTCGTCGATGCGCCGGTGGTAGGGATCGAAGATCTGCGTGCGCCGCATTGCGGCCGCCTCGCGCGACAGGCCTTCATTGCCTGAAATCGTCGTGGCCTCACTGATGCGCGGGATCGAGCTGGCGACATGGGGCGGGCGGTTGCAGTCGATCACCAGCCGCGAGTAGCGCTGCACGATCAGATGCGCATCGAGATGTTTCGACAGCGCCTCCGCGACGCCGGCAATCCCGATGTCCCAGGCGATGTGCCGCACCAGTTCGCTCTCGGGCAGGCCGAGGTCGCCGAGAACGCGTGGGAGCAGCCGGCCGTAATGGTCGCAGGTCAGCAGGAAAGGCGAGCGTCCCCCGGCATTGAATTCGCGGACCGGAGGAACATCTTCGGGCTTGAGGAGTAGGGGTGTGTCGGCGGCGTGGTCCAAAGCATTTCCCTCGAAGGTGTGCCTATCGAAGCGGCACTCCGATCTGTAATTAAGCAGGATTCGGCCTAGATTAAATGTCCCAGAATCGATGATTGTTTGACGATGCCGCTCCTGACCATCCACCACAAGACCGTTTATCGCTACAGCCATCCGGTTGCGTTCGGCGAACACCGGATCATGCTGCGCCCGCGCGACGGCCATGATCTGCGGGTGTCGTCCAGCAGCCTCGACATCACGCCGCCCCCCATGCGGCTGCGCTGGATTCACGACGTGTTCGGCAACAGCGTCGCGATCGCGACCTTCGACGAACGAGCCGACAATTTGTCGTTCGTCTCGACGGTGACGGTCGAGCACAATCCGGAGGAGGAGTTCGCGCTCACGCCTGATGATCCCGCCTATTTCTATCCGTTCCTCTACGATGATGAGGAATTTGCCGACCTGCAGCAATTCGTGACGCCGCAATATGGCGATCCCAATGGCGAGCTGTCGTCCTGGGCGCGAAAATTTCTCGACGTCGAGGGGCCGACGCCGACCTTCCATATCCTGAGCGGCATGACGCATGGCATCCGCGCGACCTTCAGCTATCGCAAGCGCTACGAGCAGGGTACGCAGCATCCGCTCGACACGCTGCAGACCGGCTCCGGCACCTGTCGCGACTACGCGCTGTTCATGATCGAGGCGCTGCGCCGGCTCGGCATCGCCGCGCGTTTCGTCTCCGGCTACGTCTTCATTCCCGGCGACCGCGAACATGGCTATGTCGGCGGCGGCTCGACCCATGCCTGGGTGCAGGTCTACCTGCCGAGCGCGGGGTGGATCGAGTTCGATCCGACCAACGGCATCGTCGGCAGCCGCGACCTGATCAGGGTGGCGGTGGCGCGCGATCCGCGCCAGGCGATCCCGCTGCACGGCACCTATCTCGGTTCGCCCGACGCGTTCGCCGGCATGGAAGTTCACATCGACGTCGTCTCGATCGGAGAGCAGCAACCCCAGGCGCCGCAGCGCTTCGAAGCGCCGCAGGCGGAGAGAGTCTGAACATGGAGATCAAGGTCGGCTTCGAAATTTCATATGCGGCGGTGCAGCCGACGCCGATGGTGATCATGCTCTCGATCCATCCGTCGCGCTTTTCCGACATCGTCGGCACCGAGCGCATCGTGGCCGAGCCTGACGTGCCGATCGGCTTCTACCGCGACAGCTTTGGCAATGTCTGCGGTCGCCTCGTGGCGCCCGCCGGCGGCGTGACGTTGCGCGGCGATGCACTGGTGCGCGATTCCGGTCTGCCTGATGTGGTGATGCCGACCGCGCAGCAATTGCCGATCGATCAACTGCCCGACGAAGTCCTGCAATATCTGATGCCGAGCCGCTATTGCGAGACCGACAAGCTCACCGATATCGCCTGGTCGCTGTTCTCCAGCACGCCACAGGGCTGGGCGCGGGTGCAGGCGATCGTCGATTTCGTGCACAACCACGTCACCTTCGGCTACCAGCACGCCCATCACATGAAGTCGGCGCACGATGTCTACGAGCAGCGCGCCGGCGTCTGCCGCGATTTTGCGCATCTGGCGCTGACGTTCTGCCGCTGCATGAATATCCCGGCGCGCTATTGCACCGGCTATCTCGGCGATATCGGCGTGCCTCGCGATCCCGCGCCGATGGATTTCTCCGGCTGGTTCCAGGCCTATCTCTCCGGCCAATGGTACACTTTCGATGCGCGCCACAACGTGCCCAGGGCCGGCCGCATCCTGATGGGCACCGGCCGCGACGCCGCTGATGTGGCGCTGACCACGAGTTTCGGGCGGATGGATCTGGTGAAGTTTTTCGTGATCAGCGACGAGGTCGTGCCGGCTTGATCCGGGCCGCTCCGCCCGTCATTCCGGGGCGCGCATCAGCGCGAACCCGGAATCTCGAGATTCCGGGTTCGATGCTTCGCATCGCCCCGGAATGACGGTATGTAACCCCCATGATCTCAGATCGCCTCTTCGTTTACGGCACGCTGATGCGCGGCTTCGACCATCCGATGGCGCAGTTGCTGTCGCGCAGTGCGGATTTTCTCGGCGCCGCCACCTGCCG
>Ga0308175_100003431_pt1 | contig 10973 bp, 8 predicted proteins | sample PhyCR1_3_FD_203893 | JGI IMG/M metagenome (GOLD analysis project Ga0308175, IMG submission 203893) | Soil microbial communities from UC Gill Tract Community Farm, Albany, California, United States - DLSLS.C.R1 | ecosystem: Environmental > Terrestrial > Soil > Agricultural land | place: USA... | reverse complement strand
TTCTTCGGGGGTCAGCGGATCGCCGACGCCGGCCGCATGGCTTCGCACTAAATTGAGCTGCAATTGCGCGATATCGGAAAGGGAAATGCGCTGATCGGCCAGTTTGCCGAAGCCCGTCGTCACGCCATAGACCGGATCGGGATGGGTGAGGACGCGTTGAATCACGCCGTATGCGGCATTCATCCGACGTTTGGCGTGGGGCGATAACCGGACCGGCTGTTTCTCGTGGACCACGTCAAAAAACTGCGAAGGAGTAAGGCTGTCTCCGGTGAGGGAGAGGGCAGCGTTTCCAGATGCGCGTGCGGCGGGACTCATCGGCGGATTATAGCCCTTTGGCGGTTTCTCATGCTAGGATGCCACCGATGGAGGCACTGTTATCGAAAGAAATTCTCTCAGCCATGGTGATTGTTTCGGTCGTTGGATTTTTCGGGAGCCTGGTCGCCATTCCGTTGATCCTCGTCCGCCTTCCCCCGCATTATTTTGACGAGCGCCATCCGCGAAAATGGATGGAGCACCATCATCCCGCGCTCCGGCTCATCGGTCATGTACTCAAAAATGTAGCCGGATTTGTGTTGCTGGCGGCCGGCATCGCGATGTTGGTCCTGCCGGGGCAGGGGATTCTCACCATGCTGATCGGCATTTCCCTCGTTGATTTTCCAGGGAAACGCCAGTTGGAACGGAAACTCATTGGTCAGCCGGCCGTCTTGAACACCATCAATAAAGTACGCGAGAAGTTCGGACGACCGCCGCTGACCGTCGCGCACGATTTATAACTTCATAGTCCTCTCGTCATCTTCGCTATGGCACACGTCGAAAGTCCCACACGCAAAACGATCTATTTGATCGACGGGAGCGCCTACATCTATCGGGCGTTCTTTGCGCTGCCGCCGCTCTCTAATTCGAAGGGCCAGCAGACCAATGCGGTCTACGGCTTTACCACGATGCTGCTGAAGGTCCTGCGGGAGCATACGCCGGATTGTTTGGCGGTCGTCTTCGATGAAAAGGGACCGACGCAGCGGCACGAAGAGTTCAAGGCGTACAAAGCACAGCGGCCGGAAATGCCTCACGGCATGCAAGCCCAGATTCCGCTGATTCACCGTGTCGTGGAGGCGATGGCCGTGCCGGTGATTCGGCAAGTCGGGCTAGAGGCCGATGATCTCATCGGCACGCTGGCGCGCAAAGCGGAAAGCGGGGGACTTGATGTCGTGATCGTCACCAGCGATAAGGACATGTTTCAACTGCTCACGCCCGCGGTTCGCATTTACGATCCGGTGAAAGACAAATGGTTCGGCGAGGCCGAATGCCGAGAGCGGTTCGGCGTGGAACCGGCCCGCGTGGTGGAAGTCATGGGGCTCATGGGAGACAGCGTTGACAACATTCCCGGGGTCAAAGGGATCGGCGAGAAGACGGCCACCAAGCTGATTACCCAATTCGGAACGATCGAAGAGCTCCTCCGTCGCATCGACGATGTCACGCCGACCAAGGTCAAAAATCTGTTGCTGGAACAGTCCGATAGTGCCCGCTTGAGCCGTCGCCTTGCGACCATTCACGTGGATTGCCCGATCGAATTTGAGTGCGACGCTTTCCGGCTGCTGCCGCCACCCCCGGAACCGCTCATCGCTCTGTTACGTGAATTGGAATTCTCCACGCTGCTGAAAGCCATTCAGCCGTCTGCGGTCTCCGAGGCGTTGGGCGCCGACTATACAACCGTAGAAGACGACCAGGCGGCCCACACGTTTCTCGGCGCAGGCACGGTCACGGATGGTGAAGACCCGATTGCGCTCCACGGTACGCTGACGGAATCGATAGGCGTGCGGGCTGAGCTGCGCGGGATGGCCTTGAGTCTGGCGAAGGGCAAGACAGTCTTTGCCGCAGTCGGGAAGAATGGGTTACTTCCCACGCCGATCTTGGATCTGTTGAAGAACCCCGTTCGGATCAAAGCACTTCATGATGTGAAGCCGGTGCTCTTGGCGACGCGGCGCAGCGGCGTGTTGCTCGCGCCTCCCTGGTTCGACACGATGATCGCCACGTACCTCTTGAATCCGAACCGTCGGAATTACACGTTGGAAGCGGTGGCCCTCGATGTCCTTGGATATCATCTTGGTTCGGCGAGAAGCGACAAAGCGGAACATCCTTCCGCCGATTTATTCGATCAGCAAGACGTGTCGGCCCCCGACGTGGCTGAGGCCGCGGCGGTTATTGCTCGCTTACTGCCCATTCTCAAAGGCCGACTGGTGGAGCAGGGCAGTTGGCGCTTGTTCGAAGACGTCGAAATGCCGCTGGTCCCGGTGCTCGCCGAAATAGAAGGCAATGGGTTCGCACTGAACGTGGACCTGCTCCATGCCCTCGGCAAGGAATTGGATGTTGAAATGGATCGGATGAATTGCACGATTACGGCATTGGCCGGCGAGTCGTTCAATTTCAATTCTCCCAAGCAGCTTGCCACCATCCTGTTCGAGAAATTAGGTCTCAAGCCGATTCGGAAAACCAAGACTGGGTATTCGACCGATGAAGATACATTGACTCAATTGGCCACGCAGCACGATTTGCCGGCGCACATTCTCGCATGCCGCAGTTTGAGCAAACTGAAGTCCACTTACATCGACGCGCTGCCGGCGCTCGTGAACCCGGAGACGGGACGCCTGCACACATCGCTGAATCAAACCGTGGCGGCCACGGGGCGGTTGTCATCGACCGACCCCAATCTGCAAAACATTCCCGTGAAAGGCGAGTACGGTCTTCGGATTCGTGAAGCGTTTATCGCCGCGCCGGGTCATGTGCTGATCGCGGCGGACTATAGTCAGATCGAGCCGCGCATTCTAGCGCATCTTTCGCGGGACGCACGTCTGCTCGAGGTCTTCGAGCAAGGCGAAGATATCCATACGGCAACCGCCGTCGATATCTTCAACCTGGTGCCGGAACAGATCACGCGCGACATGAGGCGCATCGCCAAGACGGTTGTCTTTGGGATTCTGTATGGGATTAGTCCGTTCGGACTATCACAGACCCTCAGCATTCCTCAGCAGCAGGCGCGCGAATACATCGAGGCGTACTTTAGGCGGTATGCGGGCGTGAAAGCGTTTATGGATCGTACGCTGGAAGAGGCCAAACGGACCGGTTATGTGACGACGATCTTAGGCCGTCGCCGGCCGATCCCGGAGTTAAATAGTCCGGATGCGACGCAACGCGGCTTCGGCGAGCGCATGGCGATCAATAATCCCATCCAAGGCTCCGCGGCTGATCTGATTAAAATGGCGATGATCGCGGTCAGCCGCAGATTGAAGACCGAGCTGCCCAGCACAAAAATGATCCTCCAAGTCCACGACGAATTGATCTTTGAAGCTCCGGAGGCTGATTTAGAAAAAGCCAAACAGCTTGCCAAGTCAGAAATGGAAGAGACGGGCGTTCGCCTTGGCCTCACGGTGCCCCTAAAGATTGATATCGGCGTTGGCTGTAATTGGCGCGAAGCGCATCCCTAATCGTTGGGGGTTCTTTCCACTCACTCTCAATTTTACGCTTCTCAGTCTGCAAGGAGGTATCATGCGAACGCGGCACGCGATTCCCCTGCTGGTCTTTCTTTGCCTCCTGCTGATGCTGAGCGAGTCCTGTATGTCCGGCGCCGCAGAGGGAACAGGAGCACCGCCGCGAGTCAGTCCGACGGATGGGATACTTAAAGGTGAACCGGCGCCGCTCAGCGAAGCCGAAGAGCGGGCAGTCATGCAACAAGTAGACACGCTACGCGCGGATCCCCGAGAACGGCGAAGACTCATTATGGTAGCCCAGATGCTGCTCGGACGATTCGGGTATGGGGTCGGGCCGTTTGACGGTCGATTTGATGACAAAACGAGACGGGCCATTAAGTACTATCAGGAATCCAATAAATTGGCAGCGACGGGCGAACTCGATTACCGGACTCTCAAGCAGCTCACGGACGATGCAGATTGGCTCGATCAATTCCCGCTTCAATTGCCGCCTTTTGTATTTCTCGACGAGACATGGGATGCGACCGTCTCCGCCACAGGGACATGGACGCTCGTGAACGGTCGCCAAGTCACGTCCCTTCAGACCACCCGCATCGAATGCAACCGGCAATGGAAATACTGTGTGGAATCCACCGCGGTGGTCGGGGAAGGCAACCAGCTTGTCCTGAACATGGAAAATAATGAAGTGGAGCGATGGGATGATCAGGAAATCGTCACTAAACCGAAAGACCGCGGCTGCGTCACCGACACATTGCACCTGAGCCGTTCTCAAAAGAGTGTGACACGTCTGCGTGTCCCCATCGTCTCGGAGCCATGTCGGCATTCGGACGTTCAAAATGTGACGCTTCGTTTAGAAAGCGGCGTCAAGGTATGGACTGAATTGAAGAAGGCTCACAAAGAGAGATTCCATCGAATCATGAAAACAGGAGATTTTCATTTTGAAGATTAAAGGGAGAGCGTGGATGAAGAATCTCAGAGACCTGCGGTCGGATACAAAGCCCGCGCGATTTCGGTCGTGTTGAACAACATCGCGTTCATTCTCGTGTAGGCGGCATGGCCATAGAGGTGATCTTTGGCGCTGCTGGTCGCCGTCGAATCTTTATAATCGACGAGCAAGCACTGGCCATCGTTCTGGCAGCGCACGCTTTTGCGGGCACATTCAAGCCAACGCTCAAATCCTTCGTAGGGCTCCAAAAGTTCCCACAGGACCTTATTGGTTGCCTTCGCGTCCGGCGACATCGGCATGGCATCGGTTCCCCCGACGGCGAGTTGCTGGACGTAATCGCCGCCCCAGGCAATCGGCATCTCCATGGTGATCTGCGGCAGCTCCATTTTGGCGAGCCATCGTTTGCCGTCGACTCGCATGGGACGATGATTGACGATGTGCAGCAGTTTGCCGAGGCCGGACGGGTCCCATCCATAACGAACCGGCGTTCCAAACGTGACGACATCGAGCGTGGCGCCCTTCAGGGCTTGAGCGTGCAACGGTTCGAGGAGTTCGATGGCGGATGTTGAGGCCCGAGTGTGCGTCGTAGACTCTTTAAGTACCTGCAGCAAAGAGGCGCGGCCGGCCGACTCATGGGGAGCCAATAGGTTCGAGGCCAATGCCATCAGCAGCCCGGCCTGGCCATGGGCTTGGACCAATACACGATCGCCGGGCCCGAGTTTCTGTTCTGTGACAAGCGCATGCAATCGACTGATCACTTGTAAGGCTGCTTGTGATCGGCCGATGTGATGATGTTCGCACGACCATAAGAGGCGCTCACAACGTATCGGCCGTTCGGTCGATCGGTTGATGGCTTTCCTGAACAGCTCGACGTACGGGTGAGAAAAGTTCGCAGCGTCTCCGACTTGCTCATCGATCAGATGTTTGGTGGGATCATCATCTGTGAAGGGCGGACGCTGTCCGCTGTTCAAGGCAGGCACGCCGTTCGTTCCCTCCCGCATGAGCGCGAGGAGGGCATCCAATCCTGCGATCCCGCGGGAGTACCCGCGCTTTAACCCGCCCACGTCGTCCAGCCGTTGCATGCCGAAGAGATCGGTCCCGAGTGCCGTCCCATGGAGAAAGACAACGAGCCGTACGCGTTCCTGAACAAGTTGGGTGCCCAGGCCAGCCATCGCATCTTGCCAGGCCAAGGAATCCGTCGGCGCACCGATGACCAGTTCTCGATAGCCGACTCGGTCTCCAGGATCGGATCGCGAATAGGCGGCGTGTTGGAAGTTGTTTCCCGTCGGCATAACGAATCTTTACCTGAAATCAGCTGAATCTTCAATCGGTCGCCACATCAGTACGGCACAGAATTGGCTTGCCATCAAGAGCCTATCCAGCATCTATTCAAGAGCCGGTCGAGGGTTGACCGGCTGAAAATGCGCATGATAAGTTACGAGGCTTCCGTTCATGTCATACCTCAACACAGCTGGGTCTATATATGCATATGCACATTTTGAAATCGGGCGTGATCCTGACAACAGTATTCGCGATAGGACTTTCCCTTGGCGTTCTGACTGCGCCTGTAGGCTATGCCGCGAAGACGGGCGCCGGTCCATCCGCTAACGGCAAAAGCGCCTCGCAGCCCGATATTCAGCCGGAGCATGTGATTCTGTTTGTCCTTGAAGGCGTCGGAAAAGATTCTCTCAAGACCGGCGCGATGCCAGTGTTGAATCGGCTGGTGAAAGACGGGTCGGTCACATGGTCGGCCACCGCGGTGACCCCGGCTCTTCGACTTCCGACGATGGCGTCGCTCTTTACCGGCATGCCGGTCGAGAAGCATGGAATCACCTGGAATGCCTTCGATTTTATTCGTGGCTATCCTCGGCCGCCCACCGTCTTTGACTATCTGGATTTGAGCGGCGGCAAGGACAGCGCGATTTTCTTCATGGATGAGTCACTCTATCAGTTGGCCAAACCAGAGCCTTACACCGATTATCAAATGTGCGGGCCGTTGAAGCCGGAATGCAGCCCCGCAACCCTGGTCAGCTACATCCGCCAATACTTTAAGAAGGCGACGAGTGGACATGGGTATGGCCATGCGATTCTGTCGCTGCCGCATTTCCTCGTCGTTCATTTGCCGGAACCAGTGCGCGCTGGTGAAGCCGAGGGTTGGAATGCCAAGGCATATCGGGATGCACTCAAGACGGTGGACGCCGCGATGGGATCGGTGTTGGATTTGTATAAAGAGCTCGGGCTGTATAGTCGGACAACAATTCTCGTGACCTCACTGAACGATATGGGGTCCGCGAAGCCCAATGGTAATGACCAGCAAGCGGCGCCTCATGTGCTCTGGTTAGCCTCAGGCGCCGGCATCAAGGCCGGACATACGATTGCACAGCCCGTGTCGATTCTAGACACAGGCGCCACCGTCCTGCGGACGTTGGGTTTGGAAACCTATACGGAATGGGACAGTCATCCGGTTGAGGAAATTTTTCGATCACCTCGGACTGCCGCGGCGGACCAGGTCCCATCTCCGTCAGTCGTTCAGTAGTTAGGCACCATGCAACGCATCAGTCTACTTCTCACGCTCTGCGCCTGTTTTACCGTCACGACGGTTGCGGTTGGAATCAGTGCGGCAGGTCCCCCGCCGGCCTACACCAAGGAACATGTCATTACCATTGATGCGACCACGCTGCACCCACCCAGTTGGTGGTATGTGCCGGGTGTCACGCCGCTTATCTGGAGCATGGACCCTGAAAATACCGAGGCGTATCGTACGAGCACGGTACGCGAACTCAGACTCAAGCCGGGATCGTATCGATTTGGGACATTCACCTTTGATTTTCCGTTTACCGTCAACCTGGACGGAGTCTTGGAATATCCCACGACGCTGGACCAATGCGTGTCCGGGCGCGCGACGCAAACGTTGACAATCAAATGCAGCAAAACGCAGCCCTACGGCGGCCAGCCTGAATATACCGTCAAATAGTTGGAAGAGGTTCTGCCATGACACCGGCAATTGACGATTTACTTGATGCCCTTGAAGATGTCGACGATGCGACGCGGGAAGAGGCGGCGAAGGCCTTAGCCGAACTCGCGGATTCGAGCACGCTGGAGCCGCTCCTCCAAGCCTGTGCGGATGATTTCTGGTCGGTTCGGACGCTGGCGGGTTGGGCCGTGGCGAAAATCGGCGGTCCGAAGGCAGTCGAAGCGCTGATCGGCCTCTTTAACGATCCGATCATGGAAGTCCGCAATGAAGCCGTGGCCGCGATGGTTCATCTGGGCGAGCCGACAGTGGAGCGACTGATTCATGCGTTAAAGGATGAGCGTTGGCGTGTGCGGGAACACGCCGCGAAAGCCTGCGGCGACATTAAAGATGCGCGAACGGTGGACGCCTTGATCGCGGCGTGCCGTGACCGCGATGGGGCGGTGAAAAGCGCGGCGGCTGAAGCCCTGGGTAAAATCCGTGCCGAGAAGGCCGTGCCGACGTTAGTGAAATTGTTCAGGGATTCATCGAAAACCGTTCGAGAGACGGCGGGAACGGCGCTCGTCACGATCGGCGAGGCGTCTGTCGATCCATTGTTCGACGCGCTCACCGATAAGGATTTTGTCGTTCGCTGCCATGCGGTCCGCGCCTTGGGCGGCATGACCACCGACTATCAGATCGGTCGGTCGTGGGTGAAGCATCCCAAAGTGGTCCAGAAGCTGCTCGACATGTTGAAAGACCCTGACCGCGCCGTCCGCGAGGACGCCACCATCGCGTTGGGCATGATCGGCGATCCGCGCGCGGTCGATGGCCTGATCGAAGCGATGAAGGACGGGGCAGTGAAGCGACATGCCATTATGTCGCTCGGCATGATCGGCGATGCGCGGGCACTTCCGCCTGTGCTGGCGGCCTTGAAAGGCAAGGGTATTCCCCAGGAAGGAACGCCCACCCCCGGGTGTATCGTCAGCGAGGAAGCTTTTATCAAAGAAGCGGCCGCGACGGCCTTAGGGCACTTTCGCGATCCTCACGTGATTCCCAATCTCATCATGCTGCTGAAAGATGCCAATCTGCGCGACCGCGCCTCGGCGTCACTTGTGCTCATCGGCGATACGGCCATCGAGCCGTTGGTGGCGTTCCTGCATGACCCCAAAGCCTCGGAAGTGGAAACGGAAGGTGAGCGCGTCATGTCGTTTGCCACAAGCCGGCTGACCTTAGCCGATGCGCTCAAGCAAGTCGTCGTGGAGACCTTAAAGAAACTGGGTTGGGAGCCGCCTCAAGCCGATGAAGCGGTGAATTCCAGCGAAGCCGACAATCTGCGCGTCAATATGCCGCTGGGAGACACCGGCCGCTTCGGCCCGTCCGGCGATTTGGCTAAAGGGGCGATGTAACGACGTAGTGACCATTTGCACCACCATGGCGGATAGCGTGCTCGAACAGATTGCGGCGCTCAAGGATGAAGACTGGGCCATCCGTGAGGAAGCGGCCGTGACCCTGGGGACTTTTCGCGATGCGCGAGCGGTTGGCCCGCTGGTGCAGTTGCTCGGCGACGAGGATCGAGCCGTGCGTGAAGCGGCCATGCAAGCGCTGACGTCTATCGGCGAAGCCGCTGTTCCCGCTTTGGGTCATTGCCTGAAGGGGTCAAATCTGACGATTCAGGAATCTGCAACCTCTATTCTCGCGATGATAGCAGATGTTCGTGTGCTGGATGTGCTGCTCGGCGCGCTGTCCAGCACCGACTGGATTGTGAGAATGCATGCCGCCAAAGGCCTCGGTCGTATTGCTGATCCACGTTGCATCGCTCCGATGATCCCGTTGTTACAGGACAAGGTGAAAGCGGTTCGCGTGGAGACGTCGGAGGCCCTCGCCCGGATCGGTCAAGCCGCTGTGCCGCCCCTGCTCGAAGCGCTGCAGAGCAAGGAATGGCTGGTGAAGCTTCATGCCATTGAAGCGTTGGGCAAGATGCGATCGCCGGACACGGTCGAGCCCCTGTTGTTTGTCCTGTTTAATGACCCGGATGCCGCGGTTCGAACGGATGCGGTGCGCGCGCTGGGGGATATCGGCGATGCGCGGGCGGTCGACTTTCTCCTGACGGCGCTGAATGATCTCGACGTGCGTCCGGTGGCGGTGGAATCTCTGGGCAAAATCGGTGATCGCCGCGCGGTGCCGGCGCTCGTGAACATCGTGAATGGATCGAGCCAACCGGATCGGAGCCGCCCACTTGATGGATGCGGCGATCGATGGGATCAGGAGATGATCGTCATGGGGCTCGCGGTCCGCGCCTTAGGCGACATCGGAGACGGGACGGCGATCCCTGCGTTAATCGCCGCGCTACGCTACACCGTGACTCGCTCCGAGTCCTCCACTGCGCTGACGCGGTTCGGGCCTCCGGCGATTCCGTTTCTTCTCGAGATCGTGAAGAAAGAGCGCGACGAAAATATTGTGTATTACGCGAAAGAAGCCCTCAGTCAATTGGGATGGAGGGCGGGACGAATCTAGTGATGAGAGCGACGAATGATTGGTGATCATTGAAGGCAGTGTTCCACTCATCACTCAGCATGTTGTTCTAAGGGGTCATGCCGAAAGAATCGCTTGAAACGCTGATTTCCGAACTCGTCCACGAAGAAGACTGGCGGCGTATGCGCGCGACGGCGGCGTGCCTGGCCGGCGGCCCGAAGGCGGTCGAAGGGTTGGTTCATGTCTTGGAGACCGGTCCCTCGCCATTAAAAATCGAAGCGGCCGGCATGCTGGCGCGGGTCAAAGATCCGCAAGGCGGCGCGCCGTTAGTCCGTCTCTTGAGTGATGAAGATCCCAATGTCCGTAAGGCAGGTGCGATTGCGCTTGAGCAGTTGGCCGGCGTCATGGACACTGTGGCGGCGACTGCGCTCGTGCAGCATTTGCACGAGTGCCGGGACGATGGGCAGCGCAATGCGATCATCCATCTTCTGGGTGTCACTCCAACGGCGATCCAACCACTGACGGCCCTGCTGAAGCATTCCGATGAAGCCGCTCGTCTAACGGCTGCCGATATTCTCGAACATCTGTTGGATCCACGCTCGTCCGATGCCTTGGTCGACGCGATGGCAGATCCAATTCTACAAAACACTGCGATTCGGACGCTCAAGAAACTCAGTGCGATCCGTGAGCGCATCGATCAGGCGTTCGACGCGCTGAGAAATGTCGAGGAGTCGTCTGAGCGAGAAGACGCGCGGATGTCCACGATCATCGATCTGTTGGGAATCGGCCGTCCGAGCGTTGAAATTCTCATTGGATATTTGCATGATGAAGACTGGGTGGTCCGCGAAGCGGCCGTGGATCTGCTCGGGAAAATCGGCGACGTGCGCGCGGTGGAGCCTCTGATGGAACGCCTCCGAGTGGATAAGGATACCGGCGTGAAAGAGCTGGCGCTCAAGGCGCTGGGATTAATCGGGGATGCGCGCCCAGTGGATCTCTATGTGGAACTCATTCCGATCCGTCCATTGCGGGTCTTTGCCGTCGAAGCCTTGGCGAAAGTGAAAGATGCGGAGCGTCTCCGGCCGTATGCGGAGTTATTTGAGCGGCTCCAAACGGATCGGGA
>Ga0308175_100003430_pt1 | contig 10973 bp, 9 predicted proteins | sample PhyCR1_3_FD_203893 | JGI IMG/M metagenome (GOLD analysis project Ga0308175, IMG submission 203893) | Soil microbial communities from UC Gill Tract Community Farm, Albany, California, United States - DLSLS.C.R1 | ecosystem: Environmental > Terrestrial > Soil > Agricultural land | place: USA... | reverse complement strand
GGTGAACTCGACGACGGACACCTCGTGCCGTCGCACCAGCTCGCGCTCGAGCGCGGTCTCGATGCGTCCGTGCAGGGCGGCGAGGGTGCGCCACCCGGAGGCGCGCACCTCGACGGCGGAGTCGGCGATAGCCATGGCCCCAGTGTATCGCGCGTTTGCAATAGGCCGCGTGTGCAACTAACGTCACGGCTCGTCAAGTAGTTGCACACGCGGCATACCGGCGATCGCAAGGGCGCTGTCGAGGACGTGCTCGCTCGTTCGGAAGGAGTGTCACCCGCATGCCACTCGGTCTCATCGCCCTCGCGCTCGGGGGCTTCGGCATCGGCCTGACGGAGTTCGTCATCGCCGGCCTGCTCAGCACCGTCGCCGCCGACATGGGGGTCAGCATCCCCGTCGCCGGCTACCTCGTCAGCGGCTACGCGCTGGCCGTCGTCGTCGGCGCCCTCGCACTGACCCCGCTGCTCTCCTCCTGGCGGCCCAAGCGAGCGCTGCTCTCGCTCATGGTGCTCTTCGTGGTCGGCAACGCCCTGTCCGCGGTCGCCGGCGGCTACGGCCTGCTCCTCGCCGGACGGGTGGTGGCGGCGCTCGCGCACGGTGCCTTCTTCGGCATCGGCTCCGTCGTGGCGGCCTCCCTCGTCGCGCCCGACCGCCGGGCCGGCGCCATCTCGATCATGTTCGGGGGCCTCACCCTCGCCAACGTCCTCGGCGTGCCGCTCGGGACGCTCGTGGGCCAGCACTGGGGCTGGCGCGCCACCTTCGCGATCATTGCGGTCGTCGGCGTCCTCGCCTTCGCCGGGATCGCGGTCCTCGTTCCCGGCGACCGGACCACGACGCCCGAGGCCGACGCCGCCCGCGGTGACGGCCTGCGGGCCGAGCTGGCAGCCTTCCGCAACCGACAGGTGTGGTTCTCGCTCGCGATGACCGTCCTCGTCTTCGGTGGCATGTTCGGAGCGTTCATGTACGTCGAGCCGCTCCTGACCCGGGTCACCGGGTTCGACGAGTCGGCGGTGCCGTGGCTGCTCGTGCTCTTCGGCGTCGGGCTCTCCGCCGGCAACCTGCTCGGCGGGCGCTGGGCCGACCGGGCCCTGGCCCGCACGCTCACCGCGCTCACCGTGGCGCTCGCGGTCTCCCTGGTCGCCTTCGCCCTGCTCGCGGGCAGCCGCGTGGGCGCCGCGGCCATGCTCCTGTCGATGGGCTTCTTCGGGTTCGCGACGGTGCCCGGGCTGCAGATGCGGGTACTCGGCCACGCGTCCGGGGCCCCGACGATGGCCTCCTCGGCCAACATCGCGGCCTTCAACGTCGGCAACTTCCTCGGCGTCTGGGTCTCCGGCCTCACCATCAGCGCCGGGTTCGGCTGGACCTCACCGCTGTGGGTCGGAGCCGGCTTCGCGACCCTGGGGTTGGGCGTGCTGCTCTGGGCCGGGGCGGCCGGCCGTGGTCAGGAGCGCCGGACGCCCGCTCCCGCGCCGACGCAGGTCGACCTCCCGGCCCACGCCGGCTGACGCCGGTTCGAGGTGATCCCGGGCGTGAGCACCTCCCGGGATCACCTCGAACCGCGGGCCGGGGGCCGGGGGCCGGGGGCCGGCGGCCGGGGGCCGGGGGCCGGGGGGTTGGGGGATCGGGAAGGCTGCTCAGAGGGCGGCCGCGACCGACCGACCGGCGGTCCGGCCGCTGAACAGGCATCCGCCGAGGAAGGTGCCCTCGAGCGAGTTGTAGCCGTGCATGCCGCCGCCCCCGAAGCCGCTGACCTCACCGGCCGCGTAGACCCCCGGCAGCGGGTCACCACCGGCGCGCAGCACCCGCCCGGCAAGGTCGGTCTCGAGGCCGCCCAGGGTCTTGCGGGTCAGGATGTGCAGCCGCACCGCGATGAGCGGGCCGGCCTCCGGGTCGAGCAGCCGGTGGGGGCTCGCGACCCGGATCAGCTTGTCCCCGAGGTAGTTCCGGGCGCCGCGCATCGCGGTCACCTGCGCGTCCTTGCTGAAGGCGTTGTCGAGCTCGTTGTCCCGCGCGACGATGGTCCGCCGCAGCGACTCGACGTCGAGCAGGCCCTCGCCGGTGAGCTCGTTCATCCCGCGGACCAGGTCGTCCAGGGTGTCGGCGACGACGAAGTCCTCCCCGTGGCGCTTGAACGCCTCGACGGGAGCGGGGGCGCCGCCACGGGCCCGGCCGAGCACCTGCCGCACGTCCTTGCCGGTGAGGTCGGGGTTCTGCTCCGAGCCGGAGAGGGCGAACTCCTTCTCGATGATGCGCTGGGTCAGGACGAACCACGAGTAGTCGTGTCCGGTCCCGACGATGTGGCGCAGCGTGCCGAGGGTGTCGAAGCCCGGGAAGTACGGCGCGGGCAGGCGTCGTCCCCGGGCGTCGAGCCACAGCGACGAGGGGCCGGGGAGGATGCGGATGCCGTGGTTGTCCCACACGGGGTCCCAGTTGCGCAGCCCCTCGGTGTAGTGCCACATCCGGTCGGGATTGATGACCCGACCTCCGGCCGCCTGCGTGATGCCGAGCATCCGGCCGTCCACGTGGGCGGGGACGCCCGCCACCATCCGGGCCGGTGGGGCACCGAGCCGCTCGGGCCACGCGCGGCGCACGAGGTCGTGGTCGCCGCCGATGCCCCCGCTCGTGACGAGGACCGCCTGCGCGCCGATCTCGAAGTCGCCGACCTCCTCCCGGCTGCTCGCCCGACCGCGAGCCACGCCGTCGGGCGCGAGGAGGTGACCGCGTACGCCGGTGACCCCTCCAGCGGTCAGCACGAGCTCGTCGACGCGGTGCCGGAACGCGAGGGTGACCAGGCCACGAGCGACCGCGGCGCGGACGCGTCGCTCGAAGGGCTCGACGATCCCGGGCCCGGTGCCCCACGTGATGTGGAAGCGCGGCACCGAGTTGCCGTGGCCGTCTGCGCGCCCGTCGCCCCGCTCCGCCCACCCGACGACCGGGAAGAGGCGGTGGCCCTGCTGGCGCAGCCACCACCGCTTCTCGCCGGCGGCGAAGTGCAGGTACGCCTCGGCCCACTTCCGCGGCCAGAAGTCCTCCTCGCGGTCGAACTGGGCGCTGCCCATCCAGTCCTGGGTCGCGAGCTCGAGGCTGTCCTTGATGCCCAGCCGCCGCTGCTCGGGGCTGTCGACGAGGAAGAGGCCGCCGAAGCTCCAGAACGCCTGGCCGCCCAGGGACTGCTCGCCCTCCTGGTCGACGAGGACGACCCGTTTGCCGCGGTCGGCGAGCTCAGCAGTGGCGACGAGGCCGGCGAGGCCGGCTCCCACGACGACGACGTCGGCTTCCATGGGAGCGAGCATGCCATCGACGGTGACGTCGAGCGTCCCGGGAGGGCTCGGCGGCTGTCAGGCGAGGGCAACGTGCCCGACCGGGCGTCCACCTCTGTGTGATCGATCGCGGTTCGGTGGGTAGGGGCGGATCAGCGCCACCGCCTGGCTTCAGCAAAGTGGCACAGGCGGTGGCGCGCACCATCTTCCCCTGCCCAGCGCGGTGTCACAAGCGCTTGTCGAGCCTCCGGCACGCTGCCTCAGGCGGCGAAGAGCGCCGGCCCCTCGACGTTGCCGAGGGCGCCGGCTCCTGCCGGCTCGGCGGTGGACGTGGTGCTCGAGCCGGCCCGCGACGTGAGGTCGAGGACTCGGCCACCGGGGGCCGCCTCGCCGGCCAGCTCACGCAGGTCGCGGTGTGCGGCGCCGACGAGGCTGGTGATGCTGGAGCCGAGGGCGACGCACACGGCCTCGAGCACCTCGGAGGACGGCTCCTTGAGACCCCGCTCGACCTCCGAGAGGTAGGCGATGGAGATGCCGGCGCGGGCGGCGACCTCGGCGAGGGTGCGGCCCTGACGCGTGCGCAGGCGGCGCAGCAGGCGGCCGTAGACCTCCCGCAGCAGCGGGGCGGGCTCGGCCGGTTGCGGGCTGGTGGCGATCTCGGTCATGGCCGTCTCCGATCGGTCGCGGTGCGTCCGTCCAGCGTCGCACGGCGCCGCGCGGTCGGCGGGGCGTGAGGGGTCCGAGGACGTACGCCGTGGGCGAACTCCCGCTCGCCGGCGTCGGGTCGGGTGCCCTGCCGGGTGGTTGAGGAGAAAAATGTTGACGGCGTCCACTTGTGAACGCACGCTGTCGGTGGGGACGCCTACCGTCGTCTCAAGCGCAGCTCACACGCGCGACCGACCGGCACGCGACTCACGAGGATCGGGGACCCCTCTCATGACCATCACCACCGAGGCGCGCACCAGGCGCGACCGGTTCACGGGGCCGGCCATCGAGGCCGAGCACCTCGTCAAACGCTTCGAGGACATGACGGCGGTCGACGACGTCAGCCTCACCGTGCCGCAGGGCACGGTCCTGGGCCTGCTCGGCCCCAACGGCGCCGGCAAGACCACCACCGTCCGGATGATGACGACCCTGACCACGCCGACGAGCGGCACCGCGCGGGTCGCCGGGCACGACGTGCTGACCGACCCCGAGGCCGTGCGGCTCAGCATGGGACTGACCGGTCAGGCGGCCACCGTCGACGAGATGCTGACGGGCCGCGAGAACCTCCGGCTCATCGGCTCCCTCTACGGCCTCGGCCGCGCCGACGTGCGTCGCCTCTCCGACGAGCTCCTCGAGCGGTTCTCGCTCACCGAGTCCGGCAACAAGGTGGTCAAGGAGTACAGCGGCGGCATGCGGCGCCGCCTCGACCTGGCCGTCAGCCTCATCGCCGCACCGCCGGTGCTCTTCCTCGACGAGCCGACGACCGGGCTCGACCCGCGCAGCCGCGTCGAGCTCTGGGACGTCCTGCGCGGGCTCGTGACGGACGGCACCACGCTGCTGCTCACGACGCAGTACCTCGAGGAGGCCGACCAGCTGGCCGACCGCATCGTCGTCATCGACCACGGGCGCATCATCGCCGAGGGCACGGCCTTGGAGCTGAAGGACCAGTCCGGCCAGGCCGCCATCGTCCTGACCGTCTCCCACACCGAGCAGCTGGAGGAGGCGCGGGCCCTGCTCGCCTCGCACGTCTCCGAGGTGCACGTCGACACGGCGGCCCGCCAGCTGACGGCGCCCGCCGACGGCCTGTCCGACATGACCCGCGTCGCCGCCGTCTTCGACCGCAGCGAGATCGTCCTCGACGACCTCGGCCTCAAGCGGCCGAGCCTCGACGACGTCTTCCTCAGCCTGACCGGGCACCGCGCCGAGTCGGACGGCGACCGCGACGGCGCGAGAGCCGAGCAGGACGTGCAGAAGGGGGAGTCCCGATGACCCAGGCATCCGCGACCACGACGACCAGCAGCCCGACCGCTCGCGCGGACGCGCCCCGGTTCCGGCCCCCGGGCCTGCTGCGCCAGGTCCAGATGATGGTGTGGCGCAACCTCAAGCACACCCGGCGCCAGCCGGAGATGCTGACCGACGTCACGATCCAGCCGATCATGTTCGTGCTGCTCTTCGCCTTCGTCTTCGGCGGCTCGATCCGCACCGACAGCGGCTCCTACCGCGAGTGGCTGCTGCCCGGGATCATGGCCCAGACGATGGCGTTCGCCTCGTTCATCGTCGCCAGCGGTCTCAACATGGACCTCGACAAGGGCGTCATCGACCGGTTCCGGTCCCTGCCGATCTCGCGCGGCTCGGTCCTCATCGGTCGCAGCGTCTACGCGATCATCCACTCGAGCATCGGTGTCTTCGTCATGTCGATGACGGGCCTGGCCATCGGCTGGCGCATCCGCGACGGCTTCGGCAACGCCGTCCTCGCCTTCGCGCTGCTGCTGCTCTTCGGCTTCGCGATGATCTGGTTCGGCATCCTCGTCGGCTCGGCGATGCGCTCGGTCGAGGCGGTCAACGGCCTGATGTTCACGACGATCTTCCCGATCACCTTCCTGGCCAACACCTTCGCGCCCACCGAGGCGATGACCCCGTGGCTGCGGTCGGTCGCCGAGTGGAACCCGATCAGCGCCCTCGTGCAGGCGATGCGCGAGCTGTGGGGCAACGTCCCGCCCGCCCCGCCGAGTGCCTCGTGGCCGTTGCAGCACGCGGTGCTCGTCTCCGTCGGCTGGTCGCTGCTGATCACGGCCGTCGTGGCGCCGCTCGCGATCCGGGCCTACGCCCGCCGCACGGCGGACTGAGAGCGCCCCCTGCGGCGCCCACTGAGACGCCCACTGACGGGCGGGCACCCGCCGAGCTCCACGCATACGACCGAACGGCGCGACCCCTGTTCCGGGGCCGCGCCGTCCGCGTCGATGGGAGCTCGCTCTCGTGGGCGCCCCCGCCTACTTGACCGAGCCGCTCATCAGGCCGCCGATGAAGTAGCGGCCGAGCACGATGTAGACGAGCAGCGTCGGCAGCGACGCCAGCAGCACGCCGGCCATGATCGACGGGTAGTCGGGGTTCTGGCCGCCCGCCAGCTCGTTCAGGGCGTACGTCACCGGGCCGTTGTTGCGGTTGGTGAGGAACAGCGCGAAGAGGAAGTCGTTCCAGGCCGAGGTGAACTGCCAGATCATCGTCACGACGAAGGCAGGCATCGAGATCGGCAGGACGACCGAGCGGAAGGTGCGCAGCAGGCCGGCGCCGTCGACCTTCGCGGCCTCGAGGATCTCGGTCGGCAGGGCCGTCGCGTAGTAGTTGCGGAAGATCAGCGAGCAGATCGGGATGCCGAAGATGAGGTGGACGGCGATGAGCTTGACGATGCCGTCGAACCACGAGAAGCCGGGCGTCGACTGCACGGCGAGGAGCATGCCCTGCAGCGGGATCATCACGGCCTGGTAGGGGATGAACATCCCGAAGAGGAACAGCGTGAAGACCGTCGTCGCCCCGGGGAAGCGCCACTTGCTGAAGACGAACCCGTTGACCGAGCCGAGCATCGCCGACAGGACGGCCACCGAGGTCGCGAGGATCAGCGACCGGAACAGCGGCGGTGAGAGCGAGTCCCACGCCGACTTCCAGCCGTCGAAGGACAGCGACGTCGGCAGCGACCACGCCTGGCTGGCGGTGACGTCGGCGCTGCGCTTGAGGCTCGTCACGATGAGCACGTAGAGCGGCAGCAGGATGAGGACGAGGAAGAGGACGAGCAGGGCGTAGCGGACGGTGCGCCCGACCGCGGTGCCCTCGGTGCCGGGTGCCTTGCCCGTGCTGACCCGCGAGGGGATCGGCTCGCCGCCCATGGCCGCGCCGGCCGGCACGACCTCATTCGTCGTGGCGGTCATCCGCGGGTCTCCTTCTCGGTCTTGTTCGTGTACATCAGGTACGGCACGACGACGATCGCGACGAGGACCAGCAGGATCGTGGCGTTGGCCGCGGCCGCCGTCGGGTTGTTCTGCTGGAACATCTGGGTCCACATCATCGTCGCGGGCACGGAGGCCTTGTACGAGTTCTGCCCGGCGATCGCGTAGATGAGGTCGAACATCTTCATCGACATGTGGCCGACGATGATCAGGGCCGAGAGCGCGATCGGCGACAGCTGCGGGAAGAGGACGTGGCGGTAGACCTGCCACTCGCTCGCGCCGTCGATGCGGGCGGCCTCGCGCTGGTCCTCGCTGATGCCGCGGAACCCGGCGAGGAAGAGCGCCATGACGTAGCCGGACAGCTGCCAGATCGCGGGCAGCGCCATCGCGGCCATGGAGAACGCGCTGGGGGACTGCCACCAGCCGCTCTGGAAGCGTTCGAGCCCCACCATGGCGAGGAGCTGGTTGAGCCCGACGGCCTGGTCGCCCTTGCCGGGCGAGAGCAGCCAGCGCCACACGATGCCGGCCGCGATGAACGAGATGGCCATGGGGAGCAGGTAGACCGAGCGGAAGATCCCCTCGGCGTTGACGCCCTTCTCCAGCAGCACCGCCCACAGCAGGCCGAAGACCATGGTCCCCGCGACGAAGACGACCGTCAGCACGAGCAGGTTGAAGAGCGCGTGCTGGTAGTCGTCACTGCCGAGCAGCTTGGTGTAGTTCTCCAGCCCACCGGGGTTCGTGACGCGCTTGGAGGCGCGGGTCACGGTGCGGTCGAGCGAGGTGGAGACGTTGCGGAAGATGAGCCAGTAGACGAAGACCCCGATGAGGATGATCGACGGCAGCACCAGGAGGAACCCCGGGAGCCAGTCCTTGGCCTTGCGCATGGTGGTCCTGTTCGAGAGCGGGTGGAAGGTCCCGTATGCCGCTGGGCGGGCCCAGCGGCATACGGGACCGCTGTGCGGGTCGGGTCAGCCGAGGTTCTTCTTGGCGGCTGCCGCGAGGTCGGACACCAGGGTGGCGTCGTCCTTGCTGCTGTAGAACTTGCTGATCGCCGAGCTGATGTCGGCGTTCCACGCGAGCGAGACCGCCGCACCGTGCGCGATCGAGGAGACGATCGTGTTGGACTTGAACGCGTCCATCGCCGCCTGCTGGTAGGGCGGGAAGTCGGTCTTCGGCACGTCGGTGCGGGCCGGGATCGAGCCCTTGGCGAGGTTGAAGGCCTTCTGGCCCTCGGCCGAGCCGATCAGCATGAGCCAGTCCTTCGTGCCGCCGGGGTTCTTCGCGCCCTTGGGGAGCGTGAAGGAGTCGGCGAGGAAGTCGAAGACGCCGTCGGTGCCCGGGGTCGGGAACCACGTCCAGTCCTGGTCCTGCTTCTTGCCCTTGTCGGCGAACTCGGCCACGGCCCAGTCACCCATGACGTTGTAGGCGGCCTTGCCGTCGATGACCATGTCGGTCGCGACGGGCCAGTCGTCACCGTCGGAGGCGGTGTTGGTGTAGCTGAGCAGCTTCTTGTAGTCGGCCGCCGCGGCCTTGACCTCGGGCGAGTCCCACTTGGTGTCGCCCTTGAAGAGGCCGTTGTACTTGTCGGCGCCGAGGTCGGCGATGAGGACGTTCTCGAAGAGCTGGACCTGGGTCCACGTGCCCGACACCGACAGCGGCGTCGAGACGCCGGACGCCTTGATCTTGTCCATGTCGGCGATCCAGGACTTGATGTCCTTCGGCGGCTGGTTGACGCCGGCCTTCTTCAGCACCGCGACGTTGGCCCACACGACGTTGGCGCGGTGGATGTTGGACGGCACCGAGTAGATGTTGCCGTCGACCGTGAGGCGGTCGAGCAGGTTCTTCGGGAAGACCGACTCGCCACCGAGCGCCTGGATGACGTCGTTGACCGGCTCGATCTGGCTCGCGTCGATGTAGTCGGCGAGCTCGGCACCGGCGTGGCCCTGGAAGGAGTCCGGCGGCTGGTTGTTCTGCAGGTCCGACGCGAGCTTGGCCTTCGCGTTGGACCCCGCGCCACCGGCCACGGCCAGGTTGACGAACTTGTCGTTCGGGTACTTCTCCTTGAAGAGGGCCTCGAGCGCGTCGAGACCCTTCTTCTCGGAACCGGCCGCCCACCACGTGAAGACGCCGACGTCGCCGCCGGCGCCGCCGGCCTTGGTCTGCAGCGACGTCGACGCGCCACCACCGGGGGTCGAGCCTCCCGTCGCGGTGTTGTCCGACGTCGAGCCGCAGGCGGCGAGTGCGACGGAGACGACCCCCGCCATCGCCAGGGTTGCAACAGCCCTGTTGCGCATTGATCCTCCTAGTTGGTTCCGCGGCCTACCCCGAAGTGGGAGCTCGTGACTCGCGGTCTGGTTGCCGGCCCCTCCGGACGGCAGGTCTGTGGTGCGTCGTGCCCTGCGTGGACGGTCCACGTCAGGCCACGGTCGTGCCAGCCGGCGGCATGCACCGGATGACGGTGACGTCACCCGTGACGCGGACCCCACCCGCGCCGTGGGGGACGAGCAGGACATCGCCGCCGGCGATCTCGATCGGTGCGCCGCTGGCGGCGCCGTACTCCGTGGCGAGCGTCCCTCGACCCTCGACGACGACCGTCACGGCGAAGGCCGCCCCGACGGTGACCGACGCCGCTGGGGACGGGTCGGTCGGCCGGACGACCTGCGCCCGGAAGTATGCCTCTGCCTCGGTCGGCAGCGCTGCACCGGCCCCCCGCACGTCGGTCCACCGACAGCGCAGGCCGGCGAGCGCCCCCGGGGTGAGGGGTCCGTGGTCGACGCTGCGCAGGGCCAGCGGTCGGTCGAGGCCGAGGAAGGCGTGCGCCTCCTCGAGGCCGAAGCGCTCGTGCTCGAGCATGACCGACAGGTCGGTGGGCTCCTGCAGCTCGAGCAGCAGGATCCCCTCGCCGATCGCGTGCGGCTGGCCACCCGGGACGAGCACGGCGTCGCCGCGCTGCACCTGGACCGGGTTGAGCGCAGCGAGGAGCCGCTCGTCCTGGGCCTCGACCAGCTCGGCGAGCGTGTCGGGGTCGATCTCCTCGCGGAAGCCGAGCCACACGGTCGCGCCCGGATCGGCCTCGAGCACGATCCACGCCTCGGTCTTGCCGTTGTCGCAGTGCAGGTGCGCCTTCGCGAAGGACCGGTCGGGGTGGGAGTGCACGGGCAGGCGCTCGCCGCTGTCGAGCAGCTTGGTCAGCAGCCCCGGCACGACGCCGTGGGCCTCCACGTGCTCGGCGCCGAGCCAGGCCGTCGGCTCGGTCGCGAGCGCGCCGGGCAGGTCGTTGCCACCGGGCAGGCGGGTGATGCCGTCGCCGCCCTCGGCGAACAGGCGCGTGGTCGAGGCGATCCAGTCCTCGGGGCGGTGGCCGTCGAAGCCCTCCGGCACCGGCAGGCCACGGAAGGCGAGGATGCGCTCGCCGCCGCGGTAGAAGCGGTGCGGGGTGTTGAGAGCGAGCCGGGTGGGCTCGTGGGTGGTGTCGAGTGACGATGTCATCGTGCGGGTCCTCCCCGTCGGGTTCCGGAGGCTCTGACGATGAGCCGGGTGGCCATGACGACGGTCTGGGGGGCGGACTCGTCGCCGAGCAGCCGGGAGAACAGCTGCTGGGCCGCCTTCTGCCCCATGGCTGCCGGGTCCTGGTGGACGACCGTCACGGGCGGGTCGAGCAGGCCCGCGAGCTCGAAGTCGTCGTAGCCGACCATCGCGAGGGACACGCGCAGGTCGCGCATGGCGTGCAGCGCGGCGAGGGTGACGCGGTTGTTGCCGGTGATCACCGCCGTCGTCGGGTCGGAGTCGT
>Ga0308175_100003429_pt1 | contig 10974 bp, 7 predicted proteins | sample PhyCR1_3_FD_203893 | JGI IMG/M metagenome (GOLD analysis project Ga0308175, IMG submission 203893) | Soil microbial communities from UC Gill Tract Community Farm, Albany, California, United States - DLSLS.C.R1 | ecosystem: Environmental > Terrestrial > Soil > Agricultural land | place: USA... | reverse complement strand
CACGTCTTGTAGTTTCATCATCCGCTCCATCTCGCGGATCGGGATCACCGGGCTCGCCTGCACCCCTCAACTTCCCTTTCCGGCTGAACCGGACAACTAACGAATCAATTCGACCGGACAACTAACGTGTTAACGACAAACGATCTGACCTCCACTTGACACCCAAGTGGAACACTGCCATACTTCGTTGCCATGGGTTCCACTAGCCAGCCCAGTGAAGCTCCGCGCCTCGCCCTCCTGCAGGGCACGCTCGATCTCATTCTTCTGCGGACGCTCGAAACCATGGGCCCGCAGCACGCCTACGCCATCGCGACTCGCCTCGAGCAGGTCTCAGGCAATCAGCTTCGGCTCAATCAGGGAACGCTGTATCCTGCCCTCGTGCGCCTCGAACAACAGGGTTGGATTTCAGGCGAGTGGCGCAAGACGGAGAGCAACCGCGACGCGAAATTCTATTCGATCACCCGGTCGGGACGCAAAGCGCTGCAGGAAGAGACCGGGAAATGGCGCCGCCTGTCGGACCTCGTGGAGAAACTGCTGTGCGAATCGTAAAACGCGTCGTCGCGCGCGGACTGAACCTTTTCCTGCACGCCTCCCGCGACCGTGAGATGAATCGTGAAATCGATGCGCATTTGAGGCTCCTCCAGGACGAGTTCGAGCGCAAAGGAATGGATCCCGCGAGCGCGCGCACCGCTGCACTGCGCTCATTCGGCAGCCTCGAGGGGACTCGGGAGTCGCACCGCGAAGCACGGTCTTTCATGTGGGCGGAGCAGAGCCTCAAAGACTTGCGCTATGCCGTACGCGGTCTGCTCCGGACCCCGGGCTTTACGACGGTTGCCGTGCTGACGCTCGCGCTCGCGATCGGCGTGAATACTGCGCTATTCACGGTTTACAACTCGGTCGCTCTGAAGTCGTTTCCCGTCCACGACGCTGCTCGCGTGGTCCGCTTCGAACGCTGGTTCGAGAGCCATTCGCAAGGGCGGATACAGTACGCGTTTTCGTGGCCGGAATTCGATTACGTCAGAACGCGCGCTCGCGGATTCAGATCGCTCGTGGCCGCAAGCTGGCTTGCGCCCGTGAATCAGGCCAAAACCGCCGCCAGCACCGTCGCGCAGTTCGTCTCCCCGAATTACTTCGACGCTCTGGGCGTGCCGCTTCAAGCCGGCCGGGGTTTCCTGGCGGACGGCCCGGGCGAACGCGCCATCGTGGTCAGCGCGCGCTACTGGCATCGGGCTCTCGGATCGGATCCTGGAATCGTGGGCCACAGCCTGCCGCTCGACGGTGCAGTCGTCACCGTCATCGGGATCACGTCGGAGTCGTTCACCGGCACCTCGGTCAATCCTGGAGTGCCGGATTTCTGGGCGCCGCTTTCTCTCCAACCCGTTTTGATGCGCGGGCAATCGTGGTTCGGGCAGCCAACTCGCCGGACGCTGCAGATTCTGGGGCGCCTCGATGGTTCAGCCAGCACGGCGCCGGCGCAGACCGAGGCAGAACTCCTCATCCAACAGTTCGCGACCGTTCACCCGGATACCGATCGAACAGTTCACGTTACTTTGCCTCACACCAGCTATTTCCCCAACGTTGACGATCTTCGGTTTCGCGCCCTCGCGGCGGGCGTCATGCTGATCGGTGGACTTATCCTGTTTGTCGCGTGCGCGAACATCGGCAACATGCTTCTCGCGCGCGGCGCCGCGCGACAACGCGAAATTTCGTCGCGCATGGCGCTGGGCGCGAGCGCCGGACGCATCGTACGTCAGTTGCTCACCGAAAGTGTCGTGCTCGCGTCCCTCGGCGGCGCGGCAGGATTCGCGGCTTCCCTGTGGACCACCCGGCTTCTCGCGCTCGAGTTGGCCGCGAACGCGAGTCTCGTTGGCGGAGACGTCGCCGCTGTCGATCTCACCCCGGATTTCCGCGTCCTTATATATGCAGCGCTGATTTCGCTCGCGTCGGCCGTGCTCTTCGGACTTTCGCCGGCATTACGCCTCGCGAGCAGAGACGTCGCATCCGCGCTCAAGAGCGACGCCGGAGCAACAGGCAATTCGGGACGTTCGCGCCTGCGAGCCTGGCTCATGGGCGCACAGGTAGCCGTGTCCATTTTCCTGCTCGCCAGCGCCGGATTGCTGGTTCGCGGCATGCTGCGCGCGCGGAACGCAGACACCGGCTTCGATTCGCGGGGCGTGTTCGTCCTGAACGCGGACCCGGGGTCCTACGACGATAGCCCCACAGCAATGGCTTCACTCAAAGTGGCTGTGGCGGAAAAGCTGAGGGGCCGTTCGGAGATCGACTCCGTCTCAATTGGTGGCGTGCCATTTACCGGAACATGGACCCCACCGGCGATCGTCGATGGCGCCCAATCGAGCACATTAGGAAGCTATGCATCGCACGGCTACTTTGAAACGCTCGGAATCGCCATCGTCCGTGGCCGGGACTTCACCCCTGCCGAGGGGCAGAACAGCGCGCCGCTGGCGCTGGTGAGCGAATCGACCGCGCGGCGGCTTTGGCCCGGCAAGGACCCGCTCGGCAGGCAGTTCACGCTCGACATGAATTTCAAGGGCCAGATGAAGACGTTCGAGGTGATCGGCCTGGTGCGGGACGTACGCTATTCGAATCTTACGCGGCCGGACCCCGCGCATGTTTATATCGCCGGGCCGGGCCCTGCATCCACCGTTCTGATCCGGTCGAAAGCCAGCCGGGAAACCGTCGCGCGCGTCTTTGCGAATTTGCCGGAGTCGCTCGTGCGAAATGCCCGTGCGCTGAACCTCGACGATTCGTTCATCGCTCCCATGCGGCGAATCTCGGATGCGCTGGCTGCGATTTCGGCGGCTCTCGCCTTGCTCGCAGTCGCGATTGCCGGAATTGGCATCTTCGGAGTCGTTTCCTTTCTGGTGGGACAACGCACTCGCGAGATCGGCGTTCGGATGGCCCTGGGGGCGAACACGGCCGGAATACTGAAGGGCGCCGTCGTCCAGACTCTGCGGCCGGCTCTGGTCGGAAGCGTATGCGGCATTGCGATGGCTGCGTGTTTTTCGGCAACTTTGAATTCGACCCTGCGATTCCCCGGCTCCTTCGACCTCTTTTATGGCGTGCCCTTCTACGACCCGGTAACATTCGGCGCGATTGTCCTTTTCGCGGCTCTGCTCGCCATCACGGCAAGCGCCGTCCCCGCCAGACGGGCGTTTCGGATCGATCCGGCAAGCGCGCTTCGCTACGAATGAGGGTCGTGACGCGATAAACGCGAGTACCGATCTGGCTGCGGCGGTGCTAGAGTTTTGACATTGTGCCGCAATTCGTCATCGAACGGGAAATTCCTGGAGCGGGAAGCTTGTCCGAAAGCCAGCTCCGGGCCATCTCATTGCAGTCGCTCAAAGCTCTCAGGGAAATCGGGTCGCACATTCAGTGGCTGCACAGCTATGTGACAGAGGATAAGGTCTACTGCGTTTATCTGGCGCCGGATGAGGACACTGTCCGGGAGCACGCGCGCAAAGCGGGCATTCCGGCCGATCGCGTATCCGCCGTGCGCCGTATGATCAACCCGATCAACCTCACTTAGAGGTGAGGCGCCTGTGCACTGGGATCCGTAACGCCGAAAAACGTATGCGCGCCTTCGCCGCTTCCCAGGCCCACATAGGCGCGAAACCAAACCTTCTCGCCGCTCCAGAACGTGAGCCCGAACCCGAAACTATGTCGGACGTTACCAAAGCCCAAATCGGACGCCCTCAACGCAACCTCGCCCACATCGTAGAACGCCAGAATTCCGAGCCCTCCAGCGATCTTGCGCAAGGTCGATGGGTTCGATCCGGTCGGGCTGTCCGGCAGGAGGCGCCGCTCATATTGGGTCTGCAGGACGAAGAGGTCGGGCCCGCGGAATCGATAATCCTGAAATCCCCGAAGCGTCGGAACGCCGTTTATATCCGATCCTCCGATCGTCTCCTCCAGATAAAACGGCACAGCGCTCCCTGATGACGCCGACTCCGCTGTAAACCGTCCCGCGATGTACAGCACGCTGTCATACTTCGGTTGCTTGCGCGTGGATCCCCCAGGACCGCCTGTTCGCTCCGACTGCGTTTCCGGATAGATCTTTTGCAGATATTCCGCGCGAAATTTGCGTGTCGAATAATGTCCGCCGGGGTCCTCGAAATACTCGTAACCCGCACGGGAGGTAATCCTCGTTCGCGACCACGAACCCCTTGGCTGCGCGAATACGCTGTAGTGAGCGAAAGCGGGCTGGTGATCCATACCCGGAGCGCTCGCCTCGTTGTACGAGCCATCAATCGACTGCACGCCCGGTTCATGTACCCCGCCCACCTTCGTGGAGTAATATTCAACGCCCCCGCCTAACGCTATCCAGGACTTCAGCGGGTTGAAAACGCTCACCCCCGCCGTGACGTCGCGCTCTTTGAAATCCGTCAGGCTCGATCGAGCGGTGTGCGGCCCGATTCCATAGAATGGCATCAATGGTAGCCCGCGCGCGTGAGCGTAAATTTGGAGCTGAAAGGCATCGCGGGCTGTGTTCCAGTCGCCTCCGAACCTGCGGTGATTCAGCGTCGCAACGATATTGCCGTACCAGAATTCGCGGAGCGAACTCCCACCCTCGGCTGTGACGTTGCTCTCAGCCCAGTTGTGTATCGAAAGCGGCTGAACATACATCGCGCCGATTGCCGTCCCGCCTCCCGGCACTACGCTTGTCGGAATCGACATGCGCACCGGTTTTCCGTCGTGGAAAAGAAATGTCGCGCACGATTTCACCGCAGAGAACGACTTGAACAGCGCTCCGCAATCGCTGCTCAGCGCCCGACCTTCTCTGTCCCACTCATTGTCCGCCGCGAGCTGGGATGCGAATAGGGTGAGAGCGAAGAATGCGGTGCCCCAGCGTACTCTCATTGCGAGCCAGCCGGCTGTCCTGCGCCCATCGCCGCGCCTCGGTGAATCAGCTCTTTGAGTCGTCCGTGGAGCTCAGCGCTCTGCCCCTCCGTCATCCGCGAAGCCGCAGCCGTCGCCATCACGCCCGCAAGCGCGATTTGATGATCGGATAACGATTGCGTCGCGTGGCTTGCTCCAGCCGCCGCGAGCCTCAACTGCCGTCCCGTGATCGCCGCCTGGTGATTCGCGCTGATTTCGGCGCCATCCCACGCGTGCGGCTGGTCCAGCGTCAGTACGCCTTCAAATGTGTTCGCCTCGCGATCGCGGTTTGTCAGGAATTTGTCCTTCCAGGCGGCGCCGAGAAACACTTTTCGCGCGGTAGCGATAACGGACGAATGATCGAAAACCGTGTCGCTGATGATCGTGCCCGGCTCAATGTACGGAGACACGAGTACCGCCGGCACGCGTACGCCGAGCCGGTCGAACGCGAAAAAAGGATTCGCGGATTTCAGATTATCCGGAGGAACCGCGGGTGGCGGAGGCACGTGATCGAACAGGCCCCCGTGCTCGTCGTAAATAATCACCAACAGCGTGCTTTTCCACGTTTCCGGATTTTTTCCCAAAGCCACGTAAACATCGTGAATCAGATCTTCCCCGGCCTGAACGTCATGATCGGGGTGCTGATCGGAAGCCTCTACAGGATCCTCTCCCGAAGCCGCGTTATAACGCGGCTCGAGGAAGCAATAGTCGGGAAGATTGTTGTTCGCACAATCGCGAAAGAACTGATCGAAATCCGGCACGAAGTATTTGTCCTGCTGATCGATCATGCCTCCGAAAGTCAGCGCCATCGTAGCGTCGGAGTAGTAAATTTTCGCGGTGCGCTTATTCTCGACCAGCAGTTCGTAAATCGTTTTACTTTCTTTCCACCAGTTGATCGTCATGTCCACGTGCCCGACGGAACTCGCGGCATGTACGTAAGCGCGATTTGGAAGCGTGGGACCGGGCACCGAAGAGAACCACCGCGTGCATACCGCATAATTCCGCGCAAGTCCGGTTATGACGGGAAGTTTCCTGGGATCAAAACACTTCATGACGTGATGCGATTTGGAAACGCTGCCGGATACTTCGCCGTAATCCATGACAAAGCCGGACATCGTCGGCGGCGTACCCGCGGGCGGCGCTTTGGAGCCAAAGATCTGATAAGTAACATCATCGAAATCGTGCGCCACATCGGGACTGTAGTCGCCTGAATACGCGGCGTCCCTCGTCGCGGCAACGGGTTCTCCCGTCGAGTCACGATTGAATTTTGTCCCGTCAAGTCCATCGATGTCATATGTAGGGGATTGCAGCCACCCCAGCATGTGGTCGAAAGACCGGTTTTCCATCATCAACACAACGATATGCTTTAAGTTATCGAGGCCAACGGACATATTCTCGCCTGGTCTAAATAGAATATCTGTTGCTACCGTTATTTACTAGCGGCAACAGTTCCCAACCTTGAGCCAAAGCAGACTCGCGTCATGCCGCCGCCGCTTCTGTACAGGGTGACATCGGCTGTCCTGACGTTTCACTTCAGTCTTGCGCGCTCCTGATCTCAACGAGGGATCTGGTTGACGGGTTCCCGGCGCCTTCGCCCGGCATCTGACAGCACCCAGGCGACCCGTGCCCCGGTCTTTATCTCCTGGTTATCAGAATTCAAGCATTCGAATAATGACGAGATATCCTGTGCTCTGCGCAGAAAAGATGGATAAAGCTGCCGGATGTTATTTTTGGCGTGAATCCAGAACCCGCCTGCCTGATACGTCGATTGGACAAACGGAATCGCATTTTGCGAAATACTCCACCACATTAGTAGTCGCCGGCCCAATTGATTCCGGGCATACTTACATTGCTCGCCAATCTCACTTAGGCGGGCGCCGCTGCCGCGAGCGCGTACTCGAGAGCGCTCTCGACGCTCATGGAAGCGCCTTCATTCCACGCCCGGCTTGCGGCCTCGCCGAGCTGGGCCCACGCTGGGACGAGCGCCTGATCGAGATCGATTTTTTCTTCGTGATGCAGGGGCGCGCCGATCGATTCGCGGAGGCGAACTGCCGCTCCCGCAAGTCGCAGGGCGCGTTCAGCATGGCCTTGCGCGAGCGCGAGACAGGCGAAGCCTTCGAGCGCACGGGCGATGCCGCGCCGGTGGCCCAGACCCGCAAAAATGCGCAACGCTTCGCGGCATGAGGCGTCCGCGGCCGAATGGTCCCCCTGGGCGCAGTCGATGTACGCCAGGTCCGCGAGGGAGCGCGCGCAGCCCCACGGGTCGCCCGCGTCGCGGAAGACTGCGAGGGCGCGCTCATACAGTTCGCGAGCGGCGGCTGTGTCGCCCATCGCCCGCGCAACGTCACCCTGCTGATTGATCGACCATGCTGCGCCCGTACGATCGCCGAGTTCTTCGAACATTTCGGCGGCCTCGCGCAGCGCCCATCGCGCCCGGGCGTAATCGCCCCGCAGCTTCACCACATTGGCCAGGTTGTGAAGGCAGCGTGCGATGGCCATCCGGTCCGAAAGCAGGCGCCAGCAAGCCAGGCTCCGCTCGAGGCAGCTCTGGGCTGTCGGATAGTCGCCGCGGTCTCGCGCGATAATTCCCAGTGCGTTCAGGCACAAGGCAATACCCGAGTCATCTCCCAGCTCTTCGTAGAGTGAAAGGCTGTCTTCGGTGAAATGGCGGGCTGCAGGGTAGTCGCCCTGCGTGGTGGCCAGAGTGCCAATAAACTGAGATACCCTGGCCCGCTCTCTTATGTTGTCTTCGCCGGCAAGCCGGAGCACGGTTTCAAGCCGCGCGCGGCCTTCGGTCAGGTGCTCCCGCATGTCCCAGAAGCGAAACAGAGCCACGCACAGACGCAGGGCCCACTCGGGATCCGGCGCGCGAAACAGCCAGTCCAGCGCGAAGCGAAAGTTGTCGATCTCCGTATCGCACTCGGTGAGCCATCTGGCGCGATCCGCGGCGCTCAGCTCCGGGTTGCCTTCTTCCGCCAGCACCAGACAGTACGCCGCATGGGCCCGCCGCACGTTGTATTGTTCGCCGCTGGCCGAGAGATGCTCGAGAGCATATTCGCGAATCGTCTCGAGCATCGCGTATCGGGGCTCGCCGCCGGCCGCATCCATGCACTGAATCAGATTCTTATCCACCAGTGAGGCGAGGCCTTCGAAAAGATCGACGCCGAGGTCGTTTTGCGTGTTGCAGACCGCTTCGGCGGCTTCGAGCGTTGAGCCGCCGGGAAAAACGGAGAGACGGCGGAACAATTTTCGCTCGGCATCATTCAAAAGGCCGTGGCTCCAGTCGATCGTGTTGCGTAAGGTCTGCTGCCGCTCGGGAAGATCGAGAGCGCCGCCCGTGAGTAATTGCAACCGGCTCTCGAGGCGCTCCAGTATGGCGCGGGGCGAAAGCACTTTCGTTCGCGCCGCCGCGAGTTCAATGGCCAGAGGCAATCCGTCCAGCCGAAGGCAGATCTCATGGATAACCCGGGTGTTTTCCGAATTCAGCACGAACCCGGGGTGAACGGCCGCGGCGCGTTGAGCAAAGAGTTCCAACGCGGAAAGCTGCGCCAGCGCCTTGACCGGAAACTCCTGCTCGCCATAGATGCGGAGGCATGAGCGGCTGGTGACCAGAATCTTCAGAGATGGGCAGGCTTCGAGAATCCCGGCTATGACAGTCGCGGCCGGAAGCACCTGTTCGAAGTTATCGATGACGAGCAGAAATGGTCCCGAGTTCTGTAACTCCTCGGCAATGAGCTGCGGGATCGTGCGGTTGGCCACCTGCTGAATTTCGAGCGCTTCGGCAATCATCGTGCCCACGAGATCCGGATCCGTAATGGAAGCCAGACCGATAAACTGCACGCCTGCCGTGAACCGCTCAGCGGTTGCCGACGCAACGGCGATCGCCAGCCGGGTTTTGCCCGCGCCGCCGGGCCCGGTAATGGTCAGGAGCCGGACATCCGGCCGCAGCAGCAGCCCGGCCGCTTCCGCAACTTCCTGTTCTCGTCCGATAAGTGAAGTACGCGGCGCCGGGAGATCGCCCCGCTGCCTTCGAAACCTGGGCCGGGCCGGCGCAGTGGACTTCGGGATAGCGATGCGCTCGAGCACCTCGGCCGCGAAGACGTATCCGCGCCGAGGCACCGTCCTGAGCAACTGCTGGTCCCGGTCCTCGAGCGCGCGGCGCAACTCGAGCGTGCATTGCACCAGCGAATCGTCGGTGACGAAGGAATCCGGCCAGACGGCCTCGAGCAATTCCTGCTTACCGATCAGCCGTCCCGCATTTTCCACCAGATATCGAAGAGTGTCGTAGACCTTCGGCCGCAGCCTGATCTCCTCTCCGGCTTTGAGCAGGCAGCCTCGTTCGATATCGAGCGTGAACTCGCGGAATTGATAGCTCAGAGATCTGGTGTCCAGCAGGCGCGCTCCTGTTTCAGGGAGTCAGGACTAAATTCGTGCCCCTTCCCGCTTCGTCGGCTTTCGGATTTTCTTCGGCCTTGTTTCGTTACTTGTCCGCCCGAATCCCGTAACTTTGCACTTGTCAGGCAATTCTACCCGGGCTCTACCGAGCGGATTCTAACAGAACGCGAGTGCGGAACAGGAAGAGATTGCCAAAAGCGATCGGCAAGATCGCATGCCGTAATGAGGAGATAAATCAATGAACGCGCTGCACACCACCAATATGATCGTCAGACGATTCGGATATTCAATCATCGCCATGGCGCTCGTGAACGTTTATCCTGCGCCCGCGCTGGCCCAGGAGAACCATACCCACGCCGCCATCCATCAGACACCCGACCAGCTCAGCCAGGCGGGAGCTCTGATCAAAATTGTCCGCGACTCGACGGCGCGCTTTAAGGACGTAGCCGTCGCCCAGGCGGAAGGTTACGCGCTTGCGTTCGGCTGCGTCAGCGGCGATGATTTCGGCGCGATGGGCCTGCACTATCTGAACGCGAGCATTCTGAACACCGGCGCGATCGATGCGACCCGGCCGCAGATCGTCATCTATGAACCCCAGCCCAACGGCGACCTGAAACTTATCGGCGCCGATTACCTGGTCTTCGCTGATGCCTGGAACCAGACTCACAGCGGGCCGCCGCAGCTGATGGGGCAGTTGTTTCATCTGTTCGACGCCCCGAATCGGTTCAACCTTCCGGCGTTCTACACGCTTCACGTCTGGGCATGGAAAGACAACCCGAACGGCGCATTCGTCAACTGGCATCCGAACGTCTCCTGCGAGTCGTTCGCTGGACCGAGTCAATAACGCAACTACATAAAGGAGAGACATCAATGGGTACAGTACAGGTCCAGGCTCTCGATATGGAGAAGCTGAACGCATTCATTGGCCAGTTCGTCGCCGATTTTGGAGCCGCGGCGCACGCAGGCATGGTGGTCATCGGAGAAAAGCTGGGGCTTTACAAAGCTCTCGCCGAAGGGCCGATGAGCGCAGCGCAGCTCGCCGCGAGAACGAAGACGGATAAGCGATATGTGCGCGAATGGCTCTCCTCCCAAGCGGCCGGAGGCTACGTTACTTACGATGACCAGAGCGATCAGTTCCGTTTGACGGAAGAGCAGGCGTTCACGCTCGCGATGGAGGATAGCCCGGCATATTTGCCGGGCGCCTTCGAGCTGGCCCTGGGCTCGCTTGCGGCGGTACCGCGCATCGCGGAATGCTTCCGCACAGGCGAGGGCATGGGCTGGCACGAACATGAGGAAGGCGTCTTCCACGGCTGCGAGAAGTTTTTCCGGCCCGGATATGCGGGTCACCTCACCAGCGAGTGGATTCCCGCGCTTCATGGCGTGAAGGAGAAACTCGAAGCGGGGGCGCGTGTCGCGGATGTGGGCTGCGGCAAGGGAGCATCCACGCTGCTGCTGGCCCAGGCTTATCCGAAGTCGCGGTTCTTCGGATTCGACTATCACGACAAATCCATCGAAGGGGCGCGTCAATCCGCGAAGCGTCAGGGCGTGGCTGAGCGCGCGACCTTCGATCTCGCGAAGGCGAGGGACTTCCCCGGCAAAGACTACGATCTGGTCGCGATGTTCGATTGCCTGCACGACATGGGCGATCCGATCGGCGCTGCGGCGCACGTCCGCCAGTCGCTC
>Ga0308175_100003428_pt1 | contig 10974 bp, 10 predicted proteins | sample PhyCR1_3_FD_203893 | JGI IMG/M metagenome (GOLD analysis project Ga0308175, IMG submission 203893) | Soil microbial communities from UC Gill Tract Community Farm, Albany, California, United States - DLSLS.C.R1 | ecosystem: Environmental > Terrestrial > Soil > Agricultural land | place: USA... | reverse complement strand
CGCCAACGGCAAGCCGGGCGCCGTCGACGCCGACACCCTGTTCGGCATCGGCTCCAACACCAAGGCCTTCACGGTCGCGGCGCTGGGCATGCTGGTCGACCAAGGCAAGCTGCATTGGGACGACAAGGTCATCGACCTGATGCCGCAGGTGCAGCTCTACGATCCCTACGTGACCCGCGAACTGACGGTGCGGGACATCCTGACCCATCGCAGCGGGTTGGGCCTGGGCTCGGGCGACCTGATGCTGTTCCCGCCCAGCGACTTCAGCCGCGCCGAGATCATCCACAACCTGCGCTACTTCAAGCCGGCGTCCAGCTTCCGGTCGAAGTACGCCTATGACAACCTGCTCTACATCCTGGCCGGCCAGCTGGTGCCCACGCTAACGGGCATGAGCTGGGAGGATTTCGTGCAGACGAAGATCCTGGACCGGCTGGGGACGGGCTGCGCGGCGACGGTCTCTACGATCAAAGGCGCCAACGTGGCGATGCCCCACGTGCTGGACGGCGGCAAGCTGATCGAGACCCAGCAGGACCGCAGCACCGCCTACGATCCGGCCGGCTCGATCCAGTGCAATGCCCGCGGCATGGCCGCCTGGGCCAACCTGCAACTGGCCGACGGCAAGTTCCCTGACGGCCAGCCGCTGTTCTCGTCGGCCGTGCACAAGGACATGTGGACGCCGCAGACGCTCGAGCCGGTTCCCGACAGCGCCGCGCTGACCAGGACCCGCTTCCGCGCCTACGGCCTGGCGTGGAACCTGGAGGACTACCAGGGCTATCGGCGGGTCACCCACACCGGCGGGCTGATCGGCATGGTGAGCTACGTCTCGCTCATCCCGGAGAAGAAGCTGGGGATCATCGTCCTGACCAACCAGCAGAGCGGCGGGGCGATGAGCTCGATCATGCAGACCCTGCTGGACGACTTCCTGGTGGGCAAGCCCACGCAGGACTGGGTGGCCTGGTGGCAGGCGCGCACCGACGAGGCGGTGAAGCGCGGCGTCGATGCCGACGCCGCGGCCGACGCCTCAGTGAAGGCGGCTGGCGGCCACTTGGCGCTTCCGCTCGACGCGTACGTCGGCGTCTACCACGACGTCTGGCGCGGCGACGTTGAGGTCAAGCGCGCGGGCGATCATCTGCGGATGATCTTCAGCCGCACGTCGGGCCTGGCCGGCGACATGGCGCCGATGAAGGGCGACGTCTTCGCCGTGCGTTGGGATGACCGGACCATCAAGGCCGACGCGCTGGCCAACTTCTCGACCGGCATGGATGGCGCGATCAGCGGGATGAAGATGGCGCCCCTGTCGCCGACCGTCGACTTCAGCTTCGACTTCCAGGACCTCGACTTCCGCAAGACGAAGTGAGCTTCAGCCGGCGTCGCGTCGCGCGCGCAGCGTCGGCGCGAAGGCGGCGATCGATGCGGCGCCCGGCGGCTGTTGCACCAGCTCGACGACATTGCGGTCCGGGTCGAACAGGAACGCCACCGTCCAGTCCTTCGCCGGAAACACCGGCGTGCGCTCGGCGAAGCCCGCGGCGTCGTAGGCGGCGGCCGCGGCGGCCACGTCCGCGAAGGTGATCGAAACGCCGGCGACGCCCAGGACGTCGACGCCGTGGGCGCGCCCTCCCGGCGTCTCCAGCAGTTCCAGCGCCACGGCGCCGCCGCAGATCAGGCCCATCGCGCTGCGGGTGCGGTCCGGCGTCGGCGCCTCGCCGTTCCACAGCACTTCGTAGCCGTGGGAGACGCCTGGACTTTCGATGATGGGTCGGGCCATGAAGGGTTCCTTTGGACGCTTGCTGACATGTTAATTCCGTAAATCAGCGGCGCAATTCAAGTTGCGAAGGGGCTGGAATTCAAACTAACATGCCAGCATGCCTCAGATGATGTTCGGGCCGCCGCCCGCCACGCCCTATGCGCTGACGCCCTCCAAGGACGAGGTCGCCTTCTTCCGCGAGAACGGGTTCCTCGCCGTCGAGCGGCTGACGACCGACGAGGAGATCGACTGGCTGCGGTCGATCTACGAGCACATCTTCGACCCGGCCAACGCCGGGCGGCCGGGCGGGCCCGTGGACCGCTCCGGCGTGACGGTTCCGGAGGCCAAGGGCAAGCTCACGCAATCGTTCTTCCCCGAGGTCTATTTCCCGCAGATCCTGCAGACCAACTTCGTGAAGAACGCCCGCCGCTACGCCGCCGCGCTGCTGGCCCAGCCGCACGACCAGCTGACGGCCTGGGGCCACATGATCAAGAAGTCGCCCGGCGGGCGCGCGGCCAACTGGCACCAGGACCACGCCTACTGGCAGCCCGAGTTCGACTACTGCGCCTTGGGCGTCTGGCTGCCGATGCACGACGTGCCGATCGAGATGGGCGCCATGCAGTTCATCCCGGGCTCGCACAAGCTGGGCCTCTTGCCGCACCGCCAGGAGGACGAGCCGTCGCAGAACGTGCTGACGATCCGGCGCGACGTGAAGGTGGACCTGTCCACCGCCGTCCCGTGCCCGCTGAAGAAGGGCGGGGCGACGTTCCACCACTCCGAGACGCTGCACTACACGGCGCCGAATACGACCGACATCGCGCGCCTGGCGTTCCCGATGGAGTTCCAGCTGAAGCCCGTGCGTCGCGAGCGGCCGGTTGTGATGCCGTGGGTGGACGAGCACCGCGCCGTGGTCGGCGGCCCGCGGGAGTCCCTCTACGTCGCCGACGGGACCATCTCGCCGCTCTGAGGCAGGGTCTGCCACCCTCTGGCCGATAGTCCTTTGGGGATCAGCGCTGTTTCGACTTAATGCGAACGAATAGCGAACGATCGCCAGCTCTTTCACAAGTGAATATCTGGGCGCCGAACAGGGCCCAACGGGACCGCGACCCTCAAGACTCTCAAGTTGAAGAAGAATCGGATTGGGGCTTTTGGCCCGGGTCACGAGGCCTTCACGACCTCGAAGTCGTTGCCGGCGCGGTCGCGGCCGCGCACCAGCCAGATCGGCCGCTGCCGGAAGTCGATCACCTGGTTGCGGGCGATCCGCGTGGGCGGGATCGAGCGGTCGAACAGCGACGTGGCCGGCATGTAGCGGATCGCCCAGCCGCAGCGCCGCCGGCCCGAGCGGTTGGCGTTGGAGCCGTGCACCACCATCGCGTCGTGCATCGAAAACTGGCCCGGCTCGAGGACGACATCGCGGGCCTGGGCCTCGTCGATCGGCTGTGCCAGGCCCTGGTTCAGCGCCAGGCCCTCCTCGTCCGTCGTCGTGTGGTCCATCAGCCCCTGCGTGTGCGTGCCGGGGATCACCCGCATGCACCCGTTGTCGACGTCGGCGCGGTCGATGGCGATCCAGACGGTGACGGTCCTGAGCGGACGCAACGGCCAGTACTGGCCGTCCTGGTGCCAGGGGATCGCGAGGCCGTCGCCGGCCGGCTTGGAGAACACCTGGCTGCCCCAGAGGATCAGGTCGGGGCCCATCAGCTGCTCGACGGCGTCGAGGATGTCGGGATGGCAGGCGAGCTCCAGCAGTTCCTCGACGCCGCGCACGCCGGTGTCGCCGCTCTTCCTGATGTGCGCGCCGACCAGCTGCTCGGGCCGGATGCCGGCGTTCGACGCGATCAGGGCCTCGATGCAGGCGGTCATGCGCGCCAGCAGGGTGGGCGACAGCCGCTGCCTGGGCGTCACCTGGCCGTCGCGGCGGTAGGCTTTGACCTCGGCGTCGGTGAGCGCCTTGCGGGCGGTGTCGACGGCGGCGTGCGGCATGGGGCTACTCCGCGATGGCGGCGGCGCCGACCACCGGCGCGCCCGGTTCGGATGGATTGATCTCGACCGCGCCGGCCAGGGCGTCCCGGCGGCGGAGCTCGGCGACGTTGGCCTCGTGCTGCGCGCGGTCCAGCCGGTAGAAGCTGACGCAGACGATGGCGCAGAGGTTGAAGACGCAGATCACCGGCAGGTTCACGACCACCAGCGTGCGGATGATCTGCGGGTCTACTGTGCCCGGCATGGCCTTCGCGGGGAAGTGGACGAGGGTCAGCAGCAGTCCGGCGACGAAGGCGCCCAGGCCATCGCCGACCTTGGCCATCAACCCGTAGGCGGCGAACAAGACGCCCTCCGAACGCCGCCCGGTCTTCACCGCCACGTCCTCGGACGCGTCGGACAGCATCGAGTTCAGCACGATGTGGCAGCCGACGGCGAAGCCGACGCCCAGGAAGAAGCTGAACGTCAGGATCGCGATCAGCGCGCCACTGGGTCCGGGCAACAGATGGAAGAGGCCCAGCGCCATCGGCACGGTCGCGGTCACCAGCCACGAGGCGTAGCAGGTGAGCATGGTGGGCTTCTTGCCGAACCGCTTGGCCATCGCCGGCGTCAGGCCCAGCGCCAGGAACGAGGCGAAGGGGCCCAGGAACAGCACCAGCGACAGCTCCTGCGGCTTCAGGCGCCAGAAGTGCAGGTAGACGTAGGTGCCCAGTCCCGCCGTGACGCCCGCGGCCACCGCGATCAGCAGGTTGGTGATCATCAGGATCGCGAGCGGGCGGTGGCGGAAGGTGGCGGCCACTTCGGCCAGGGTCTCCCCCAGCGTCAGCGTCCGCACGGGCGGCACGTGCAGGTGGCGGATGCGCCGGTGCGTCGAGAGCGCCGAGGCCAGGATGGCGACGAACATCAGCGCCGCGGCCACCCAGCCGAACTGGGTATAGCGGTCGCGGTTCAGCACGCCGAGCGGATTGGCGGCGTCCTGGCGCAGGAAGACGAGGTAGAGCACCCCGTTGGCCAGCGCCCCGCCCATCACCAGGAACAGGAACCGCCAGGCCAGAAGGCTGGTGCGGGCGTCGTAGGTCGGCGCGAGCTCGGGGGCGAGCGCCAGCGACGGGATCTCGAACAGCGAGCACGCCAGGCGCACGAACAGCAGCATGCCGGTCATGAAGGCGAAGAGACCGAGCGTGCTGAGGCCCGAGGGCGCGTGCCACATCAGGATGAAGCCCAGCGAAGCCGGGATCGCCGAGGCGTACATGAAGGTGTGCCGGCGCCCGAGAGGGGAGCGCAGGTTGTCCGACCAGCGCCCGACCATGGGATCGAACACCGCGTCGACCATCGTGGAGATCATCAGCGCCGTGCCGACCCAGACCGCGGGCGCGCCCACCACCTGGTTGAAATAGAGCTGCAGCACCTGACCGGAGAGGGTGGTGACGCCCACGCCGAACGCCACGGCGCCGACGCCGTAGCCGATACGGGTCCCGAGGCCCAGCGGAGGCGCGGTCTCGGCCATCGCGTCAGCCCCCCTTGCCGTGGTCGCCGAGCACGCCGCGGGCGGCCAGCGAGGCCATCAGGGCGCGGGTCCCGAAGGTCCAGGGCGGCGCCTTGTCGGCGGTGGTGACCTCGTTGATCAGCGCGCCCAGCCGAGGCGAGGACACGCGCACCACGTCGCCCTCGACGTGGGTAAACCCTTCGCCAGGCGCCTTGCGGTCCTTGGTCGGCACGAACATGGTGCCCAGGAACAGCATCAGCCCGTCGGGATACTGGTGCTCCGGCCCGAGGGTGGCGGCGACCAGGTCGGCGGGATCGCGGCTGATCTTCCGCATCGAATTGACGCCTTCGACGGTGAACTGGTCGAGGCCGTCCACGCGCAGGTGGACGTCGGCGGCGCGGACGTCGTCGAGCGTGAAGCGCTCGTCGAAGAGCCGCACGAAGGGACCGATCGCGCAGGAGGCGTTGTTGTCCTTGGCCTTCGACAGCAGCAGCGCGCTGCGGCCCTCGAAGTCGCGCAGGTTCACGTCGTTGCCCAGCGTCGCGCCGACGATCTCGCCGCGGGAATTCACCGCAAGCACGACCTCGGGCTCCGGGTTGTTCCAGGCCGACTTCGGATGCAGGCCGATCTTGTGCCCGCAGCCCACGGCCGACATCGGCTGGGCCTTGGTGAAGACCTCCGCGTCGGGCCCGATGCCGACCTCCAGGTACTGCGACCAGAGGCCGGCGCGAATCAGCACGTCCTTGGCCTCCATCGCCTCCGCGGAGCCCGGCTTCAGCTGGTCGAGCTGGCCGCCCAACGCCTTCGTCAGCTCGGCGCGCAGGGCCACGGCGGCGGCCGGATCGCCCTTGGCCCGCTCCTCGATCACCCGCTCGATCAGGCTGTCGGCGAAGGTGACGCCGGCTGCCTTGATAGCCTGCAGGTCGCAGGGCGCGAGCACCGATCCGGCCAGCAGCGCGAACTCCAGCGCATTGCGCCGGACATTGCGGAATGCGCGCACCTGAGCGGCGGGGTCAGGCAGCTCGAAGAGGTGGCTGAGCGTCGGCGCGAGCTCGGAGAGGTCGTGCAGGTCACCGTTGCGCACGACGACCGGGATCGGGCCGGCGCCGAACCACATGCGCCCGACCAGGACCGCGTCGGCCCAGTCGTCGGGGAGCACCTCGCGGCCAGAGATCTGCATCAGGCCGCCAGCCCGTAGAAGGCCGCGGCGGCCCCGCCGAACACCTGGTCGCGTTCGGCGTCGCTGATGCCTGCGGTCAGCACCTGGGCGGCGGCGAACCAGCCGAGGTAGTCGCCGTTGTGGGTCAGCACCGGCCAGTCGCTTCCGAACATCAGCCGCGACGGCCCGAACGCCCCCAGCAGGACGTCGACGTACGGACGCAGCGTCTCGACGCTCCAGCCGGGTTGCGCCTCGGTGGCGAGGCCGGACAGCTTGCACACCGTGCGGCTGTCGCGGGCTATGCCGCGGATATGGTCCGCCCAGGGCGCCATCACGCCGTCGGCGATCAGCGGCTTCGCGCCATGATCGATCACCACCGGCAGGTCGGGATGCAGATCGAGCATCCGCCGGATCGCCGGCAACTGCGGCGGCTTGATCAGCGCATCGAAGCGAAGGCCGTTCTGGGCCGTCGCCTTCAACGCCGGTTGCACGTCCGGGCGCAGGATCCACTCGGCGTCGGCGAGCTCCTGCAGCATGGGGCGCAAGCCCTTCAGATGGGGCTCGGCGGCCAAGCGCTCGATCTCGGCGGGCGCGTCCGGCGACGCGAAGTCGGTCCAGCCGACCACGCCGCCCACGAACGGCGTCTGCGCCGCCAGGTCGAGCAGGAAGCGGGTCTCCCCTGCGGTCTCGGCGCCCTGGACAAGGATGGTCCGGTCGACACGGGTCTCAGCCAGCAGCGGCGCCAGGTCGTCGGGCAAGAAATCGCGATAGAGCTTGGGGAACGCCTCGGCGGTCAGCCAGCCGTAGTCGCCGCGGGCGATCTTCCAGAAGTGCTGGTGGGCGTCGACGCGCATCAGCCGTCGCCCTCTGCAGGCGGGATCGCGCCCTTCTTCAGGATCAGGTTGCCCCAAAAGCGCGACTCGCCGGTGGCGACGACGCCGAACGCCTCGCGGGCGCGGGCGTAGAAGGCGTGGCGCTCCAGGCCCGCGACGCCACGGTCATAACCGGCGGCGGCGAGGGCGGTTTCCAGCTCGCGGCACACCGGCGGGACCTCGCCGGGCGAGCCGGCCATCGCCATGCGAAAGGCGGCCTGGGCCTCGAAGTCGTCCAGCGGCAGGACAGAGAGGATCGCCTGCGCGGCGCGAGGCGAGGACACGCCGTCGAGGCGGACGAGACGCTTCGCATTTGCGGCGGCCGGGAAGTTGGCGTCGGCGATGACGATCTCGTCGCCGTGGCCCATGGCGCGCAGCATGGCGAGCAACTCGGGCCCCAGCAGCGGATCGATCCCTTTCAGCATGCCGGCGCGGGCTCGGCGGCCGGGACCGGCGCGGCGGGGTGGAGGAGCCCCTCGTCGCGCAGCGCGTCCCACAGAGCCGGTGGGATCGGCGTGGCCTGGGCGGCGAGGTTGGCGGCGATCTCCGCCGCGCATTGGGCGCCGGGGATGACGCTGATGACGGCGGGGTGCGCGCCCGCGAACTGCAGCGCCGCGGCGGTCAGCGGGACGTCGAAGCAGCGGCAGGCGGCGTCGAGGCGCTTTACGTGCTCGATCACGGCCGCCGGCGCGGCGGCATAGTCGAACGAGACGCCGGCGTGGGGTCCGCGCGCCAGGATGCCCGAGTTGTACGGCCCGCCCAGGATGATGCCGACGCCGCGGCGCTGGCAGTCGGGCAGGAAGCCGTCCAGCGGCGCTTGCTCCAGCAGCGTGTAGCGGCCGGCCAGCAGGAAGAGGTCGGGGTCGGCGCGCTTGAGCAGCCAGTCGCAGGGCTCCCACTCGTTGACGCCCATGCCGATGGCGTCGACCGCGCCGGAGGCCCGCAATGCGTCCAGCGCACGCCAGCCGCCGGCGTCCATCAGCTCCGTCAGTCGCGCCTCGCAGCGCGCCCAACCGCCGTGATTGCGCGCGTCGGTGTCGTGGACGAACAGGATGTCGACGCGGTCAAGGCCGAGGCGCGCCAGGCTCTGCTCGAAGGCGCGCATCACGCCATCGTAGGAATAGTCGTAGACGCGCCGGAAGGGCGGGACGTTCTGGAAGATGCCGCCCTCTGTCTCGCCTGGCTGGCAAGGTTCAAGGTAGCGGCCGACCTTGGTGGAGATCAGGAAGTCGCTGCGAGGCTTGTCGCGCAGCACCCGGCCGATGCGCAGCTCCGACAGGCCATGTCCGTAGAGCGGCGCGGTGTCAAAGTAGCGCAGGCCCGCGTCCCAGGCTGCGTGCACCACCGCTTCGGCCGCGGCGTCAGTGAGAGCGACGGGAAAATTGCCCAGCGGCGCGCCCCCGAAGCCCAGGCGCGTGAACGAAAGATCGCGGCCCTTCGGCGTCGTAAAGCTGGTCCGCCCTGCCGCCACCACGCCTCCAGCTGGCATTTTAGCTCGTCGTTCCGATCTGGATTCGAGAGTAGGCCATCGCTTGCGGACCGTCCACGCTGATATTTTAGTGAGCCGGTTCTGGGGTCGTCGCCGCGACGTCGGCCAGGGTCCGCGTCCAGGTCTCCCGCAGCCATCGGGCGCAGGCGACGCTGTGCTCGAAGATCGAGTACTTGGCGTTGCCGCCATAGTCCGGAAACGGGATGAACTCCGTCGAGATGGTCTGCAGGCGGCTCTGCGGATCCGTGGCATGCCAGCGCATCAGCCGGCGCACGACTTCCTTCCACGGCTCCAGCCTGGACTCGTCCCAGTCGGAGTGCCACTCGCCGGGCTTCGGGCGGATGAAGGGATACTGGATGCCGCGGCCGGGCTTGCCGTCGGCGCCCAGCATCCAGAGGTTCGGCGGGCCGTTGGGGACGGCGGCGCGGGCGTGGGCGTGGCGCACCCACCCGGCGTCGATCCAGCGCTGGCAGACGTTGCCCGGTTTGAACGGGTCGAGCTCGATGCGGCCGGCGTCGACGTCCGCGCGCAGGCCCTGGACCTCCTGCGCTTCCGGGTTGTCGATCTTGAAGATGACGTGGCTGTGGTCGAGCGTCATGTTGAACTTCACGCCGCGCTTCTCGACGGCTTCGGCGACGCGTTCGATGCGGCCGAAGTGCTCGGACCACATGTTCACGTGCACCTCGAAGCAAGGCGTGACCCCGGTCTCCTCGCCCACCTCGGCGGCGCGCAGGTAGGTCGCGATCACCTGCTCGTCGCTCACGGGTTTGCGGTCGACGCCGTGGGAGATGATCTGGGTGTTGTGGACCTTGGTCCCGAACTCGCGGCCCAGGCGCAGGTGCCATTCCAGGAGCGGCTCGTCGCGGCCCAGGAAGTAGTAGAAACCGCCCGCGCTCATCGGCAGGCCGTGCTTGTCCTGGGCCTTGTGGTAGGCGGGGATGTCCTGGATGAGCGGGGTCTTGTCGTAGTAGTCGAAGACACCGGCCTCCTTGACCATCCGGAAGCGGGCGTCGATGTCGAACTCGGCCGGGTCGGTGTGCATGACGCCGGCCTCGGCGATGCCGATCAAGAGCTCCTTGCTCGCCATCTCATCCTCCCCGTACTCCCAAAGGGACCGCCGCGCTCAGCGGGTGTCGGCGGCCGCCGCGTTCTCGATTTCCGCCAGCTCGCGCTCGACCGACTTCGCGACCTGGGCCAGGTGGGCGCGCATGGCCGCGGCGGCGAACTCCGGGTCGCCGGAGGCGATCGCGTCCACCAGGCGGCGGTGCTCGGCGTAGGTGGCTTCCGGGCGGCCCTGGTCGGGGAGCCGCAGGCGCCGTGGGCGATCAAGCGGCGCCCGCGCGGCGTCCAGCAGGCGTGACGCGCGCGGCGCGTTGAGCGCCGAGAAGATCGCGGCGTGCAGCGCCTCGTCCAGATCGTAGAAGGTGACGAGGTCGGCGGCCTCGAGCGCGGCGGCCTGGGCGGCCAGGTTCTCATCGAGCGCGGCCATCACCGCCGGGTCGGCCATCTGGGTCACGCGCCGGATCGCCTCGACCTCCAGCGCCGTGCGGATGAACAGGCTCTCGCGCACGTCTTCGGCGCGGATGGGGGCGACGAAGCTGCCGTGCTGCGGGAAGACGTCGACCAGCGCCTCGTCGGCCAGGCGGGCGATCGCCTCGCTGACCGGCGCGCGGGAGACGCCCATCTCCAGCGCGATCTCCTCCTTGCGCAGCGGGGCGCCGGGCGGCAGCGCGAGCTCGCGGATCCGCCGGCGCAGCTCGCGATAGACGCGCTCCGCCTTCGACGTATCGGTGTTGGCGTTGCTCGCGGCCTCGGTCATCGCAGGAAGTCGTCCGGACGCGCCGCGCCGCGCCCCGGTGGGCGGCGTCGGCCGAGTCCTGCGCAATCTCGCATTCCAGCGCCCCTGCGCAACTGTGGGCTGGTCTGGCGCGGGCGTCGGGGGCCGCACGGCCGCATACGGCGCCAGCCCTCCGGCGGCCGCCCAGATCGACCCTGGAAGGGGCCATTGAAATATCAGCTAAGCGTCAAGTCAATAAACTCGGCCGTATTCGGCTTGTTTCTTTCGCATCTAACATGCCAGTATCCACTCAAGGCTGGTTCACACAGCTCCGGACGGGACGAGCGCAAGGGGGACCCTCATGGCGGGTTGCAGGCGTGACTGGCGGGGCGTCTCAGCCCTCGCCCTGATTTGCGGTGCGATGCTGGCGGGCGAGGCGCAGGCGGCCGCCACGCCAGCGATATCGGACGCCA
>Ga0308175_100003427_pt1 | contig 10975 bp, 12 predicted proteins | sample PhyCR1_3_FD_203893 | JGI IMG/M metagenome (GOLD analysis project Ga0308175, IMG submission 203893) | Soil microbial communities from UC Gill Tract Community Farm, Albany, California, United States - DLSLS.C.R1 | ecosystem: Environmental > Terrestrial > Soil > Agricultural land | place: USA... | reverse complement strand
TCGGAAAAGCCCAGGAACAGGGTCTTGAACGGCAGCTCTGGTTGCGGACCGGTGCCGCGCAACTGGAAGCCGCAGGCCGACAGCAGCAGCGCCGCGATCAGCGCAGCCGGGATGTAGCATAAGAATTTGCGCATGCGGTGTCCGTTCTCTACGGCGCTCAGGCGACGATGTTGACCAGTTTGCCCGGCACCACGATCACCTTTTTCGGCGCGCCGGTGACGAACTTCCGCACGCTCTCGCTGGCCAGCGCGGTGGCTTCGATGGCGGCCTTGCCGGCGTCCTTGGGCACCCGGATGCTGCCGCGCAGCTTGCCGTTGACCTGTATCATCAGTTCGATATCGGCCTGCTCCAGCGCGGCTGCGTCCACTTGCGGCCACGGCGCGTCCAGGATGTCGCCCAGGCTGGCGGCATAACCCAGTTCCTGCCACAGCACGTGGGTGATGTGCGGCGCCACCGGGTACAGCACGCGCAGGAAGATGGACAAGCCTTCGTACATCACCGCGCTGGAGGCGGCCGAGTCTTCGAAGCGCGCGCCTTCCAGCGTGTTGAGCAGCTTCATCGAGGCCGACACCACGGTGTTGTACTGGGTGCGCCGGTAATCATGGTCCGCCTGCTGCAGGACCTTGTGCACTTCGCGCCGCAGCGCCTTGTGGCTTTCAGGCAGCGCGGCCGGATCGACCACGCTGTTGGCCTGCAGCCGCGGCGCCTGCGCATGGGCGAACGCCCAGACCCGCTTCAGGAAACGGTTGGCGCCTTCGACGCCGGCGCCGGACCACTCCAGCGTCTGCTCGGGCGGCGAGGCGAACATGGTGAACAGGCGCGCGGTGTCGGCGCCGTACTGGTCGATCTGCGCCTGCGGATCGATGCCGTTGTTCTTGGACTTCGACATCTTCTCGATGCCGCCTATCTGCACCGGCGCGCCGTCGCTGGCGAGTCGGGCCGAGACCGGGCGCCCCTTGTCGTCGGTGGTGAGTTCCACCTCGGCCGGGTTGTACCAGGTCTTCTTGCCATGCTCGTCTTCGCGGTAATAGGTTTCGTTCAGCACCATGCCCTGGGTCAGCAGCCGGGTGAACGGCTCGTCGAACTTGACCAGGCCGAAGTCGCGCATCACCTTGGTCCAGAAGCGGGCGTACAGCAGGTGCAGCACCGCGTGCTCGATGCCGCCGATGTACTGGTCCATCGGCATCCAGTAGTCATTGCGCTGGTCCACCATCGCCTCGCTGTTGCCGGGCGAGCAGTAGCGCATGTAGTACCAGGACGAATCGACGAAGGTGTCCATGGTGTCGGTCTCGCGCCGCGCCGGCTTGCCGCATTTCGGGCAATCGACATGCAGGAAGCCTTCATGCTTGTTGAGCGGGTTGCCGCTGCCGTCCGGCACGCAGTCTTCCGGCAGGATCACCGGCAGGTCCTGCTCCGGCACCGGCACGTCGCCGCAGCTCTCGCAATGGATGATGGGGATAGGCGTGCCCCAGTAGCGCTGGCGCGAAATGCCCCAGTCGCGCAGCCGGTAGGTCACCTTCTTCTCGCCCAGGCCGCGCTCGGACAGGTCGGCGGCGATCGCATCCACCGCTTCCTGGTATTTCATGCCGTCGTACTTGCCGGAGTTGATGCAGTAGCCGTTTTCCTTGTCGGCATACCAGTCATGCCAGGTCTCGGTGGAGAAAGTCTTGCCTTCCACGCCGATGACCTGCTCGATCGGCAGCACGTATTTCTTGGCGAACGCGAAGTCGCGCTCATCGTGCGCCGGCACGCCCATCACCGCGCCGTCGCCGTAGGTGATCAGCACATAGTTGCCGACCCAGACCTCGACCAGCTTCCCGGTCAGCGGGTGGGTGACGAACAGGCCGGTGGGCATGCCTTTCTTTTCCATGGTCGCCATGTCGGCTTCGATCACGCTGCCCTGCTTGCATTCGGCGATGAAATCGGCCAGTTCGGGATTGGTGCGGGCGGCGAAGGTCGCCATCGGGTGCTCCGGCGCGATCGCGCAGAAGGTCACGCCCTTGATGGTGTCGGCGCGGGTGGTGAACACCCACAGCTTGCCCTGCAGCGGGAAGCCGCCGCTGTCCTGCGGCAGCGGATGGGTGCTGCTGCCGGCTTCGGTCAGGTCGTACGGGAAGGCGAAGCGCACGCCGGTGGACTTGCCTATCCAGTTCGACTGCATGATGCGCACGCGCTCGGGCCAGCCGGGCAGGCCGGTCTCGACCTGTTGCAGCAGTTCCTCGGCATAGTCGGTGATGCGGGCGTAGTACATCGGGATCTCGCGCTTCTCGATCAGCGCGCCGGAGCGCCAGCCGCGGCCGTCGATCACCTGCTCATTGGCCAGCACGGTCTGGTCGACCTGGTCCCAGTTCACGGTGCCGGTCTTCTTGTAAATGATGCCTTTCTCCAGCATCTTCAGGAACATCCACTGGTTCCACTTGTAGTACTCGGGACGGCAGGCGGTCATCTCGCGCGACCAGTCGATCGACAGGCCCATCGCCTGCATCTGCTGCTTCATGTGGTCGATGTTGGCATAGGTCCATTGCGCCGGCGGCACGCCATTGGCCATCGCCGCGTTTTCCGCCGGCATGCCGAACGCGTCCCAGCCCATGGGCATCAGCACGTTGTAGCCATTCATGCGCAGGTAGCGGTACATCACGTCGTTGATGGTGTAATTGCGCACGTGGCCCATGTGCAGCTTGCCGGACGGGTAGGGCAGCATCGAGCAGGCGTAGAACTTCTTTTTTTCCTGGCCGTTGCGGTCTTTCGCATGTTCAACGGCGCGGTAGGCGTCAATGGATTGCCAATGGTCGCGGGCGGCTTGTTCGACCTCGGCGTGGCTGTATTTTTCTTGCATGGCGAATGCGGCTTCGTGGATGTGAACCGAGCATTATACTGGCTGGCTCCGGCAAGTGGCGCGGCGGCACTTTGCCCCGCCAATTCGCAGGTTGGGCGCGGGTTGGGCTGCAAAGCCCGGCCTAGCGCAGCACCAGCCTCAACGCCGGCGCGGCGCCCGCTTCAATATGCCGCAGGTTGACCTCTTCGACCACATCCTCCAGTGACTCCAGCACCTCGCGGTGGACGATGGCGGCGTCGCTCACCTCGATGTCCAGCACCTCGGCGGGCGCGAGCGCAAAGCGGCTCATGCCGTCATGGTCGCGCACGCCGGACAGGCAGTCGATCAGCGCGCTGACGTTGCGGCCATAGAAGTCCGGCAGGCCGAACGCCAGCTGGCATTCGCGGTGGAAGGCGTGCAGGTCGGTCAGCTTGCGACCGTCGAGAGCGACGCTGGCCATGATGTCAGCGCGCCGCGGCCGGCGCGGCGGCCGGCTCGGTGACAAAGCCCAGCCTGGTCAGGCCGTTGTTCTGCGCCGCGGCCATCACCTGCGCAATGATTTCATAGCGGGTCGACTTGTCGGCGCGCAGCTGCAGGTCGGGCTGCGGCTTCTTCTGCGCGGCGGCCGCCATCCGGGCCGGCAGCTCGGCCTGCGTGACCGGCGCATCGTTCCAGAACACTTCGCCGGCTGCGTTGATCGCCAGCGTGACGGTTTCCGGCTTTTCCGGCGCCGGCGCCGACTGCGCCGCCGGCAGGTCCAGCTTGACCGCATGGGTGAAGAGGGGCGCGGTGATGATGAAGATCACCAGCAGGACCAGCATTACGTCCACCATGGGGGTGACATTGATGTCGGCCATCGGTGCGCCCTGCCGGTTGTTGTCGAATCCGCCGAATGCCATGCTTGCTCCTTTCTTTACTTGCCGACGCGGCTGCCCGTGGTCAGGTAGGCGTGCAGGTCGTGCGCGAAGGCGTCCAGTTCCGCCAGCGTCACCCGGTTGACGCGGGTGAACGCGTTATACGCCAGCACCGCCGGGATCGCCACCGCCAGCCCTAGCGCGGTCATGATCAGCGCCTCGCCGACCGGGCCGGCCACCTTGTCGATCTGCACCGTGCCCGCGGTCGAGACCGCGATCAGCGCATGATAAATGCCCCACACCGTGCCGAACAGCCCGACGAAGGGTGCGGTGGAGCCGACTGAGGCCAGCAGCGTCAGGCCGTTTTCAAGCCGCGACGACACCCGGTTGATTTCCTGGCGCAGGGTGCGGGTGATCAGTTCGCCCGGGTCCACCGTCGCGTTCAGCGAATTTTCCTGCGCCCGCACATTGGCCGCCTCCACGCTTTGCGCGGCCAGCGGCGTATAGACCTGCTCGCTGTCGGCGGCTTTCACCACCGCGATCGCGTCGGCAAGGCTGGGCGCTTTCCAGAAACCTTCGAGCGCGCCGGCGCTCCTCCGTATCCGCCACGAGCTCCAGGCTTTGGCCAGGATGTAATACCAGCTGATGATGGACATCAGCATCAGCGCATAGGCAACCGCATGCGACACGGCGTCGCCTTGCGCCCAGTAATGGGCCAGTCCCAGGCCCTGATTTGCGATCGTCGGGTTCATGTGTGCTGTCTGTCAGTTCGAAAGTTTGAAGAGAATCGGGACCAGGTACCACTCGGCAACCGGCTTGCCATCGCTGGTGGCGGGATGGAAGCGCCAGGTCTGCACCGCGCTGCGCGCCGCCTCGTCCAGCATGGGGAAGCCGCTGGAACTGCGGATTTCCACCGCGCCGGCGCTGCCATCGGCCTGCACCAGCACTCGAAGCACCACCTTGCCTTCCTCGCCATTGCGCAGTGAGCGCGCTGGCTGCACCGGTGGCCGGTTGCTGGCGGCGTAGCTGGCCGGGATGGAAACCCCGGTGTGCACCGGCGCGGCTGGCGCGGCGGGAGGCGCTGGCGCGGCGGGCGCAGGTACGGCCGGCGCAGGTACGGCCGGCGCAGGCGCGACCGGCGCCGCAGCGGCAGGCTCCCGCGCCGGCGCGACCGGGAGGGGCCGGGCCGGGGATGGCGGCTGGCGCGGCGGCCGCGGATGCGGCCTGGCAACGGGTTTCTCGGCTGGCGGCGGCTTGCGTTGCGGTGGCGCGGGAGCCGGCACAGGCACAGGCGCAGGCGCCGCTTCAGGCACAGGCGCGGCCACTGAAGCGGGAGCCGGCGGTGCCGGCGGCGGCAGCAGCGTCACCGTGACCGGCGCCGGTTCCGGCCGCTGGTGCAGGTGCGCGCCGATGCCGGATACCGCCAGCAGCACCGCGCCGGCATGCCCCAGTACGGAAACGGAAAACGCTGCCAGCGAACGACGGGCGGACGCGGTCATCAATAGGTGGCGACACTCGCAATGTTCTAGCGCAGTCCGAGCACGTCCTGCATGTCATAGAGTCCGTTGTCCCGGTTGGCCAGGAAGCGCGCGGCGCGCAGGCTGCCGTGGGCATAGGTGACCCGGCTGGAAGACTTGTGGCTGATCTCGATGCGCTCGCCTATGCCGGCGAACAGCACGGTATGGTCGCCCACGATGTCGCCGCCGCGTATGGTCGCAAAGCCAATGGACGACGGGTCGCGCTCGCCGGTCACGCCTTCGCGCGCGAACACGCCGACCTGCTTCAGGTCGCGGCCCAGCGCGCGGGCGACCACTTCACCCATCTGCAGCGCGGTGCCGGACGGCGCATCGACCTTGTGCCTGTGATGCGCTTCAATGATCTCGATGTCATAGCCTTCGGCGAAACTCTTCGCGGCCAGTTCCAGCAGCTTCATCGTGACATTCACGCCCACGCTCATGTTGGGCGCGAAAACGACGGCCGTCTTCTGCGCCGCGGCGGCGATCGCGGCCTTGCCGGCTTCATCGAAGCCGGTGGTGCCTATGATCATCTTGATGCCATGCGCGGCGCAATATTCCAGGTGCTTCAGCGTGCCTTCCGGCCGCGTGAAATCGATCAGGTACTGTGCATTGGCAAGGCCTTGTTCCAGCTTGTCGCTGATCAGCACGCCCGAGTTTTGGCCGAGAAAGGCGGTGGCGTCGCTGCCCACGCCGGGGGCGCCGACGATGTCGAGCGCGCCGGCCAGCGCGGCGTCGGGAGCATTGCGGATGGCTTCGATCAGCATGCGGCCCATGCGGCCGGATGCGCCGGCAACGGCGATATTCATTTGAGTCATGGCTTGGTGGTGGCGGGGGATTGCGGATCGGCGGATGAAGACGGCGCCCGCTGCGGGCGTGGCGCTTCGGTTTTTGGCTTGTCCGGCTTGCCGCCGGCGATGCGCGCCAGGTAATCGGCTTCGGTCGGCAGGTCGCCGCCTTCAATGCGTGCAAGCCGGTTGTCGGCAAAGATCAGGGTCACGCGGCTGGCGGTCACTTCGCCATTGCCCTTTTTCATGCGAAACGGGTAGTCCCAGCGGTCTTTGTGGAAAACATCGTTCAGCAGTGGCGTGCCGAGTATGAAGCGTACCTGGTCCGGCGTCATGCCTTCCTTCAGTTGGGCAATCATTTCGCGGGAGATGAAATTTCCCTGCTGCACATCGGCGCGGTAGGGGTGCAGGAAGCCAAGGAATGGCTTTTCACGGGTAACCTGCACGTCGCTTGCGGAGTCGCTGTTCTGTGCGGTTTGAACTGGCGTCGCGTCCAGGCTGCTACGTGCGCTTGCGGGTTCATCCATCAGCGGATTTTTCGATGCGCAGCCTGCGATGCAGGCGGCGAGCAGCACGCACAGCGCACCGGATTGGAGCGCCGGCATGCGACCGGAACGGGGGAACAGCATACGCATAAGGGGGGATCTCAGTCGATTGAGCTAGTAGGTCAAACGCTATATGATAAAGCAGATCATCTCCATCCGAACAAATCCATGCCTAACAACCCTAACGATCTGAAGGCCAGCGGCCTTAAGGCAACCTTGCCGCGCCTGAAGATACTCGAGATATTCCAGGTCAGTTCAGTGCGCCACCTGAGCGCCGAAGACGTCTACAAGATCCTCCTCGCCGAAAATATGGATGTCGGTCTCGCCACGGTGTACCGGGTGCTGACCCAGTTCGAGCAGGCTGGCCTGCTGAGCCGCAATCACTTCGAGTCGGGCAAGGCGGTGTTCGAGCTCAATGAAGGCTCGCACCATGATCATCTGGTCTGCCTGGACTGCGGCCGCGTCGAGGAGTTTTTCGATGAGGAAATCGAACGCCGCCAGCAGCAGATCGCGCTGGAGCGCGGCTTCAACATTGCCGAGCACGCGCTGGCGCTGTATGCCCATTGCACCAAGCAGAACTGCCCGCACCGCCACCGCTGATTGCGCCGAAGCACCTATACCTCCAGCTCCCGTATCGTCGCCGACACCTGTCCGCCGCTGATCTCAAGCATGCCCACCGTTACCGGCAGGCTGAACCGCCTCGGGCCGGCGCTGCCCGGATTGACCTGCAGCACGCCATCCTGCTCGCGCACCAGCGGGCGGTGGGAATGGCCGGCAATCACCACCCGCACCGGCGGCATGCGGCCCTTCAGTTCCTTGATGTCGTGCAGCAGGTGGATGCGCACGCCGCCGTAGTCCAGCGTCTGCGTGTCGGGAAGCGCCGCGGCCCACGGGCCCTTGTCATTGTTGCCGCGCACCGCGTCGACCGGCGCAATCTGCGACAAGGCCCGCAGGATCTGCGCATTGCCGATGTCGCCGGCATGGATGATGCGGTCAACTCCGGCCAGCGCCGCCAGCGCCTGCGGCCGCAGCAGGCCATGGGTGTCGGAGATCAGACCGATGCGCAGGGCCTGAGCGGCTGCCATCAGTTGTGGCTCAGCGCATTCGACAGCAGCTTGGCGGTGATGTCGACGATGGGAATCACCCGCTGGTAAGCCATGCGGGTGGGGCCGATCACGCCCAGCGTGCCGACCACCTTGCCGTTGACGCCGTAGGGCGCGGTAACCACGCTCATCTCGTCGACCGGCATCAACTGCGATTCGCCGCCGATGAAGATCTGCACTCCGGTCGCCTTGCTGGAAACATCGAGCAGCTGCATCAGGCTGGTCTTTTGCTCGAACATGTCGAACAGCTTGCGCAGCGAAGTCATGTTGGAAGACAGGTCGCTGACCGAGAGCAGGTTGCGTTCGCCCGAGATCACGACGGCGTCGTCATCCTCTGTCATCGCATCGCTGCCGGCTTCCACCGCCGCCTGCATCAGGCGCGTCATGTCGTCGCGCAACCGGCGCAGCTCCGCCTGCAGCCGCAGCCTGACATCGTCAAAGCTCAGGCCGCCGTAATGCAGGTTGATGTAGTTGGCCGCTTCCACCAGTTGCGAGCGGGTGTAGTCCACATCGGTCAGCAGCAGCCGGTTCTGGACTTCGCCATTGGGTGCGACGATGACCAGCAGGATGCGTTTTTCCGACAGCCGCAGGAATTCCACTTGCTGGAACACCGATTCCCGGCGCGGCGTGAGCACCACGCCGGCGAACTGCGACAGCGAGGACAGCACCTGCGCGGCGTTGGAAATAATGCGTTGCGGGGAGCCGGTCTGCCTGGGCGGCTGCAGCCGGAATTCCACGCTTTTCTCATCCAGCGGCTGCACGGTGAGCAGGGTATCGACGAACATCCGGTAACCACGCGGCGTGGGCACGCGGCCGGCCGAGGTGTGCGGGCTGGCGACCAGGCCCATTTCTTCCAGGTCGGCCATGATGTTGCGTATGGTGGCTGGCGACAGGTCCAGGCCGGAAATTTTCGACAGGGCGCGTGAACCAACCGGCTGGCCGTCGGCGATATAGCGTTCCACCAAGGCTTTTAGCAGTGTTTGTGCGCGATGATCGAGTTGCATGTTCGTAGTCTAATGTCGAGACGCGTCAGGCGCCACCATTATGTGTCCAGTCAGCCATTCCTCAAGACTGCGCAGCGAGTCGCATACGGCATCCGGCTGCACATGGCCGGGCATGTTGCGAGCAGGCAACAACTCGCTGCGGCGCAGCCAGACGCCGCGCAGGCCGGCTTTTTGCGCGCCTTCCACGTCGAGCAGCGGATCGTCGCCGACATAGACCGCTTCCCCGGGCTCGACCCGCAGCGCCTCGCAGGCGGCGCGGAAGATGGCCGGGTCCGGCTTGGCGGTGCCGAACTGGTGCGCGGCGAGCGATGCGCGGAAGTAATGCGACATGCCGATGGCGCCCAGGTCGGCCACGCCATTCGACACCGAGCCCAGCGCCACCCGCCGGCTGAGGGAGGACAGCACCGGATGCACGTCCGGGTAGGGCTCCACCTGGTTGCGGGCGGCGGAAAAGATTTCCATGGCGGTGTCGACCGCGGCCGCATTTTCGCCGCAGGCAAGGAAAACTTCGGTCAGCACCGCATGGCGCAACGCCGCCAGGTTGATCGCATAGCGCGGTTCGGCTTTCATCAAGGCCACCCGGCGCGCGCGCATTTCCTCGATGCTGTAGCTGGCCGCCACCGCCGGCGCATGCTCCCTGATCCAGTCGAACAGCAGGCGTTCGGCGCGCATGATGACGGGCACGATGGGCCACAGGGTGTCGTCCAGGTCGAACAGGACCGCTTTAATCACAGGCATTTTTTGCAATCGTTTCAACAGTTTGTCGACGCGTAACCGCGTCCGATGCTGAATTATGGTCTAATCTGCCGCATGCCGTCGCACGAGCCTCCACCATGCAGATGACCTTTCAGAAAATCGCGATTATCGGCAAGCCCGGCGCCATCGGCATTGCCGAGTCGCTGACCCAGCTTGCCGCCTTCCTCGAGGAAGCCGGCATCGCTGTGCTGTTCGAGGCTGACACCGCCCGCAATATCAATCACCAGAAGACGCCCGGCCTGACGCCGGACGAGATCGGCCAGCAGGCCGATGCCGCCATCGTGGTCGGCGGCGACGGCACCATGCTGGGCATCGCACGCCAGCTTGCGCCGTACAAGGTGCCGCTGATCGGCATCAACCAGGGGCGCCTGGGCTTCATGACCGACATCCCGACCGAACGCATGCTGCCGCTCCTTGGCGAAATGCTGGCCGGGCACCTGGAGTCGGAGCAGCGCAGCCTGCTGGAAGGCGCCGTGCTGCGCGACGGCGCCATCATTTTCCGGGGCCTGGCCTTCAATGACGTGGTGGTGGCGCGCGGCGCCGGTTCCGGCATGGTTGAACTGAGGGTGACGGTGGACGGCCACTTCATGTACAACCAGCGCTCGGATGGCCTGATCGTCTCCACGCCCACCGGCTCCACCGCCTACGCGCTGTCGGCCGGCGGTCCGCTGCTGCATCCGACGCTGGGCGGCGTCGTGCTGGTGCCGATCGCGCCGCATTCGCTGTCGAACCGGCCCATCGTGCTGCCGGATTCGGGCGAGATCCGCATCGAAGTCAGCGCCGGCCGCGATTGCAGCATCAATTTCGACATGCAGTCGCTGGCCAGCCTCGCGCATCATGACTGCATCCTGATCCGGCGCTCGGTCCATTCGGCGACGTTCCTGCATCCGCGCGGCTGGAGCTACTACGACACGCTGCGCGAGAAGTTGCACTGGAATGAATATCCTTCGGTCGAAGGTCAGTTAAAATAATTTCCCGGCCGCGTCGGCGCGCCGGTCGTTCCAATAATTCAATTGCCCCTTGGGCAACATCCGAAAACTTCCCACTCCAGATGCTGCGCACACTTTCCATACACGACTTTGTCATTGTTGATGCGATCGAACTTGAGCTGGGATCCGGCTTTACTGTCTTCACCGGCGAAACCGGCGCCGGCAAGTCCATCCTGATCGACGCGCTGGCGCTGGCGCTGGGCGGCCGCGGCGACGCCAGCGTGGTGCGCGAAGGCGCGGCCAAGGCCGATATCAGCGCCGAGTTCGCCGCCGGGAGCGAAGCCGAGGCCTGGCTGGCGACCAATGAGTTCGGGGCCGAGGACGGCTGCGTGCTGCTGCGCCGGGTGATAGACAATGCGGGCCGCTCCAAGGCCTACATCAACGGCGTCGCCGCCACCGCCACGCAGTTGCGTGACCTAGGCGAACTGCTGGTCGACATCCATGGCCAGCATGCGCACCAGTCGCTGCTGAAGGCCGATGCGCAGCGCGCGCTGCTCGACAGCCAGGCCGGGCTCACCGAGGACGCCAAGGCGGTCGGCGCCGCCTTCCGCGCCTGGCGCACGCTGGCGCGCCAGCGCGAGGAATTCGAAACCAATGCCAGGAATGT
>Ga0308175_100003426_pt1 | contig 10978 bp, 13 predicted proteins | sample PhyCR1_3_FD_203893 | JGI IMG/M metagenome (GOLD analysis project Ga0308175, IMG submission 203893) | Soil microbial communities from UC Gill Tract Community Farm, Albany, California, United States - DLSLS.C.R1 | ecosystem: Environmental > Terrestrial > Soil > Agricultural land | place: USA... | reverse complement strand
GACGCCGATGAGTTCGCCGAACATCTGGCTGACCATCGGCGCCGTGATGAAGTCGCCGGCCTCGCCCAGCGCCGGCTGCGTGGCATAGTAGCCGCCGGCCGGGTCGTGCAGGCAGACGGTCATGTAGCGCGCGACGCTGATCGGCCCGGTTGCGGCGATCTCGGCCGCCAGGCGGTCAAGCAGGCTCATCGCTCGACTTGCGGCGGGACTTCTTCGCCTTGGACGCGTCCGGGTCGTCTGATGGGGGCGCGACCCACGGCTCGGTGGGGACGGGCTCGTTGATGCCGCGCCAGACCATCCAGGCGCCCACGAGGATCATCGGGATCGACAGGATCATCCCCATGGTCAGCCCCAGCGGGAAGTGTGGCATGTAGCTGTCCGGCTCGCGCACGTTCTCCAGCGCCACGCGGATCACGCCATAGCCGGCGATGAACAGGCCCATGATCACGCCGCGGCGGTTCAGCCACTTGCGGGCCCAGACGGCCCAGCTCAGCACGGCGAAGAGGACCAGGCCCTCCAGCGCGGCCTCGTAGAGCTGGCTGGGGTGGCGCGGCACGGCCGGGTCGGCGCCGGGGAAGACGATGCCCCACGGCAGGCTGGTCGGGCGGCCCCAGAGCTCGCCGTTGATGAAGTTGGCGATGCGCCCGAAGAAGAGGCCGATCGGCGTGGCTGCGGCGGCCATGTCCCCCAGCCGGAGCAGGTCCAGCTTGTTGTGCCGCGCGAACCAGATGATGGCGATCAGCACGCCCAGGCCGCCGCCGTGGAAGCTCATGCCTCCGTGCCAGGTCTTCAGGATCTCGACCGGGTCGGTCCAGATGATGCTGGGCGTGTAGAAGAAGACGTGGCCCAGCCGGCCGCCGACGATGACGCCCAGCGTGATCCAGAGCACCAGGTCGTCCACCTGCTGGGGCGTCGCCACCGGCCCGCGGAAGGCCCACAGGCCGGGCGTGCTGACCAGGCGCACGGCATAGCGCCAGCCCAGCAGGATGCCGGCCACGTAGGCCAGCGCGTACCAGCGGATCGCGATCGGGCCCAGATGGACCAGCACGGGATCGAAGTGCGGGAATGGCACGGGTTGATCGACTCACGCGTTAGGGGATGCGGCGCCAGCGCCGGGTCGCTTTAGACGAGAAGTGCTTCGCTTTCATCTGTCCAGGGCCATATAGGTGTCATGACGGTGGCGGTCCGTCGCGGTTTTGGCGAAAGATGCAGACACAGAATCCCTTCCTCGACGAGATGGCCAAGCTGACCAACGCGGCCATGGGCCTGGCGCAGGCCGCCGGGGAGGAAGCCAAAGCCGCATTCCGCTCGCAAGCCGATCGTCTGGCCACGGAATTCGACCTGATCCGCCGCGACGAGTTCGAGGCGATGAAGGCCGAGATCGCGGCCCTGCGGGCCGAACTGGCCGCCCTGAAGGGCGCCGAGACCGGCAAACCTGTGCGGAAATCCACAGGAAAAACAGCAAAGGCGCCCTGAAAGATGCGTTCGCACACAGAAATGTGGGCTGGCTACGCAAACATCCGGATGACGGTTGGGGCGCAAATCAACGTAGTTTCAATCTCGCAGGCGATTCGGGGGCGGCCGTCTGCCCTCCGCCCGCTGCGAAAGGGGTCCCATGGACACCATTCCGTCTGAAGACAGCGTGCAACTGGGCGCAGACCCCCTGGACGTTGTCGAGCACGTGCTCTCCGCGGAGAACCTGCCGTTCGACCGCACCGAAGACGGCGACCTGGCGTTCTCCCTCGGCGGCGACTGGAAGGACTACGAGCTCTGGTTCGCGTGGCGGCCGGAGGGTGATTGCCTGCAGCTGTGCCTGTCGATGGACCTGGCGGTGGCCAAGGACCAGCGCGCGGCGGCCCAGGAGCTGATCGCCCAGGTGAACCCGCGGGTGTGGCTGGGCCATTTCGAGCTGTGGGAAGACGGCGAGATCATCTTCCGCCACGGCATGACCCTGATGAGCAACGAGCAGCCCAGCCTGGCGCAGGCGGCGGGGATGATCGACGTGGCCGTCGAGGCCGCCGACCGCTTCTTCCCGGCCTTCGACTTCCTGGTGAAGGGCGCCAAGAGCCCATCCGAGGCCATCGCGGCCTGCATGTTCGAGACGATGGGCGAGGCCTGATCCCTCCCCTAATGGGGAGGGCGGCTCGCCGCAGGCGAGCGGGTGGGGAAGTGTCGACCATCCCCTGACTCTGAGACCCTGCCCCTGACATCCCCACCCTGGCCGCTGGCGCGGCCTGTCCCTCCCCATTAAGGGAGGGAGCATGATCACCCCCATCCTGATGCTGGGCGCCGGGCGTATGGGCGGCGCGATCCTGGAGGGGTGGCGGCGCGCGGGCGCCTTCCCGGCCTCTGAGGTGATGGTCGTCGATCCGCAGCCGGGCGAAGCGGCGAAGGCGGCCGAGGCCGCGGGCGCCGTGCTCAATCCGCCGAACGAGGCGCTGGCGCAGGCCAAGACGGTGCTGCTGTGCGTCAAGCCGCAGGTCTGGCTGGAGGCGGCGGCGCAATATGCTTCGTGGCTGGCGGCCGACGCGGTGATCGTCTCGATCTGCGCCGGGGTGAAGTCGGCCGACATCTCCCGCGAGTTCGGCAAGCGACCGGTGGCGCGGGTGATGCCGACCACCGCGGCGGCGATCAATCAGGGCACGGCCAGCCTCTACGCCGACGATCCCGCGGCGCTGGCCCGGGCCCACGCCCTCTTCGAGCCGCTGGGCAGCGTGGTCGACCTTGCCGATGAGGTGCAGATGCACGCCGCGACGGCGGTTTCGGGTTCCGGCCCGGCCTACCTCTACGCCTTCGTCGAAGCCTTGGAGGCCGCAGGCGCGGCCGCCGGCCTGCCGCCGGCCGAGGCGGCGAAGCTGGCGCGCTCGACCATGATCGGAGCGGCGGTGTTGATGGCCCGGCCGGGCTCGGAGCCGGCGGAGCTGCGCCGCCAGGTCACCTCGCCCGGCGGCACCACCGAGGCGGCGCTGAACGTGCTGCTGGGCGAGAACGGCCTGCCGCCCCTCATGCGCGAAGCGGTGTCGCGCGCCGTGCGGCGCTCAAAGGAGCTCGGCGGCTAGGGCCGGCCCGTTCAGTGCTGGTGGGAGGCGAGCGAGGCCGTCTCGGCCCGATGCCAGGTGCGCGCGCCGCAGAACACCAGCACGCAGCCCTCGAACTTCAGCGTCCCGTCGGCGTGGGTGTGCATCTTGGCCGAATAGGTCATGCCGTTGTCGGAATTGTAGACCTTGCCGCCCACCCAGCGCCCGGTGTCTGCCCGCTTCAGCTCGGTGATGAACGGCATGCCCAGGATCGTGCGGCTGCGCAGCGCCGGGTTCGGGTTCTTCGTGTCGCGCGACAGGTGGCCGGCGTCGTCGTTGGGGTCCTTCAGCCACGCCAGCGTCCCGCACAGGCGGTCGGGATGGTCCGCGCACGGGGCGAAATGCACCCGCGCGGAGTCGTCGATCATCCAGTCGCCCTCGGCCGGGTCGGCCGCGAGGGCCGGACCGGACGTCAAGGCGAGAGCCGCCGCCCAGGCGGCAAGCAGGGTCGTGCGCATACCGGGCCTTAGTCCCCCAATCCCAGTCCCTATACTTAGACGCCGCGGGCCTGGTTTCACCCACCCGGGTGAAGAATGCGTCGATCAGCCCGACCGGCCGGCCTTGCGGCCGCGCACCAGGAAAGTGGCGCGGCGGGGGGAATGCACCACTTCGCGGGTGCGCACGGAAAGCCCGAAAGCCTGCATCGTCTCGCTGGCGTGGCGGGCCGAGGCCGCGCCCCTGCCGGGCGCTTCGAAGCGGCCGTCGGTGCGGAAGTCGCGGATCGAGAGCACCACGTCGCCGCCGGGCTTCAGCACCCCTGCGATCTCGGCCAGCGCCGCCTCGCGGTCTGGCCACAGATGGTAGGAATTCACCGCGTAGACGAGATCGAACGCCTCGTCGTCGAACGGCAGCCGCGTGGCTTCGCCCAGGCGCAGGTCCAGCGCTGCGTCGCCATGGCGGCGGCCGAGCCGGCGCCGCGCGGTCCGCACCATCAGCTCCGAGTGGTCGACGCCGGCCACCAGTTTCAGCGGCCGCCGCCTTGCCAGCATCTCCAGGGCGTGGCCGTGGCCGAAGCCGATCTCCAGAACCTTGCCGCCGGGCGGCGGCTCCAGCGCTTCGACCGTCGTGCGGTTCTGCTGGGCGTTCAGGCGCTCCATCACCCAGCCCATGACCACGCCCATGGCGCCATGGGGCTTAGCGGCCTGGTGCTGCGCCTCTCGGGGGGAGGATGAGGACTGCATGTCCGTAGTCGCCGTCGAACGGCGTTTCGGATGCGCGGCGTTGTCAAAGCCCCGCATCGGGGCATAGATCGCCCCGGGTCTTGGCATGGGGGATATCGTCTTGCTTCGGAAATCGCTGTTCGTGGGCGTCGCGTTCTCGCTCGTCGCCGGCCTGGCGCTGGCCCAGGAGACGCCGCGGCCGCCCAAGGCGTCGCCCAACGAGGCGGACAAGAAGCCTGCGGCGGCGTCGACCGCCGAGCCCAACGCCGGCGTGCTGTTCGCGCCCGAGCACGTGGACTCCGAGGGTGTGGCGACCATCCGCGGCCAGACCATTCCCTACCACGCGGTGGCCGGCACGATCGTCGTTCACCCCAAGGGCTGGGACGACGCCGCGCGCCGCGAGGCCGGGCCGGACGGCAAGCTCAGCGCGGGCAACAACCCCGAGGCGGAAGCCTCGATGTTCTACGTGGCCTACTTCAAGAAGGGCGCGCCCTCGGCGGACCGCCCGGTGACCTTCATCTACAACGGCGGCCCCGGCTCCTCGACCATGTGGCTGCACATGGGCGCGTTCGGGCCGAAGCGGGTGGTGACGGTCGACAACGGCACGCACACGCCGGCGGCGCCCTATCAAATCGTCAACAACGACAACTCGATCCTCGACGCCACCGACATGGTGTTCATCGATGCGCCGGGGACCGGCTTCTCGCGCATCGCCGGCAAGGACAAGGAGAAGGCCTTCTGGGGCGTCGACCAGGACGCCTACGCCTTCGAGCAGTTCATCCTGGCGTTCCTAGGCCAGTACGGCCGCTGGAACTCGCCCAAGTTCCTGTTCGGCGAGAGCTACGGCACGCCGCGTTCGGCGGTCCTGATCAACAACCTGACCACCGGCGACAGCGTCGACTTCAACGGCGTGATGCTGCTGTCGCAGATCCTCAACTTCGCGCTGTCGGTGGACGGCATCGACGCCAACCCCGGCAGCGACACCGCCTACATCACCGCGCTGCCGACCTACGCGGCGACCGCCTGGCACTACAAGCTGGTGCCCAATGCGCCGGCCGACGTGACGACCTTCGTCAAGCAGGTCGAGCACTGGGCGATGACCGACTACATGGTCGCGCTGACCGCCGGCGCCGAGCTTGATCCCGCCACCAAGCGCAAGGTCGCCGAGCAGTACGCCGCCTACACCGGCCTGCCGGTCGACTATGTGCTGAAGGCCAACCTGCGCGTCACCGGCGGCATGTTCGAAAAGACCCTGCAGTCGGCCCGCGGCCTGACCACCGGGCGCATCGACACGCGCTTCTTCGGGCCTGACATGGACCCGCTCAGCAAGGACGCCGACTACGATCCGCAGGCCGCGGCGCTCTCCAGCGCCTACGTCACCGCCTTCAACGAGTACGCCCGCAAGACGCTGGGCTACGGCGCCGGCAAGACCTTCAAGCCGTCGATCCCGCTGTTCCGCAGCTGGGACAACAACCACCAGCCGCCCGGCGCGCGCTTCTCGCCGCGGGCGGCGCTGAACGTGATGCCCGACCTGGCCTCGGCCATGAAGTACAACCCGAACCTCAAGGTCTCGCTGATGGGCGGGTACTACGACCTGGCGACGCCCTACTTCGAGGGCTGGTTCGAGATGCACCACCTGCAGATCCCCGACAGCCTGCAGGGCAACATCGAATACCACTACTATCCTTCCGGCCACATGGTGTACGCCCAGGACGCCTCGCACCGCGCCCTGCACGACGACGTGGCGGCCTTCATCGCCAAGAACACGAAGCGGTAGTTCGCGGGCTAGCCGGCCTTCTTCGCCCTCGCCGCCGCGGCGCGTTCGCGACGGCGGTCGGAGCGTTCGGACAGTTCGCCCAACTGGTGGATCAGCAGCGCCGCCTCCATGACCAGCGCCATCCCTGAGCCCAGCGGGTCGTGCGCGCCGGGCTTCCAGGTGTCGGGCAGGTGCTGCACGCGGTGGATCATCTCCAGCGTCAGGCCGAGGCTGAGCATCGCGTTGTAGGGGCGGCCAAGGTGCTCCTCGAGCCGGCGGTCGAGCCAGCGCGCGCCCCTGAACACCTGCCGCAGCATCGCCGAATCTCCCTGCACTGACCCGCTGCGGCGAGCCTAGCCGAGGCCGCGGAACGCCGCTATCTTATCACTGTCAACATTGGGAGGCGTGGATGGCGGCGGAAACGGTGCTGGTGACCGGCGGGTCCGGCTACATCGGCGGCTGGTGCGTGGCGAGCGCGCTGCAGCGCGGCTACGTGGTGCGCACCACCGTGCGCGACCTGGCTAAGGAGCCGGCGGCGCGCGCGGCGATCGCCAAGGTGGCCGACCCGGGCAACCGCCTCAGCTTCCACGCCGTGGACCTGATGAGCGACGACGGCTGGGACGCCGCCGCCCAGGGCTGCGACTACGTCCTGCATGTGGCCTCGCCGCTGGGCGTTTCGGAGCCGAAGGACCCCGACGTGCTGATCAAGCCGGCGCGGGAAGGCGCGCGGCGTGCCGTCGGCGCGGCGATCCGGGCCGGCGTGAAGCGGGTGGTGCAGACCTCGTCGGTCGCCGCCACCGGCCGCGCGGGCAAGGGAGACTGGACCAACGACGAGACGTACTGGACCGACGGGAACGACACCAGTGTCGACGCCTACGCCCGCTCCAAGGCGCTGGCCGAGAAGGCGGCCTGGGACCTGGTGGCCGAGAAGGGCGCGGGCAAGACCACGCTGGCGACCGTGAACCCGGCGCTGGTGCTAGGGCCGGTGATGGGCAAGGACTTCTCCGAGTCGATCCAGGTGGTGGAGCGGCTGCTCTCCGGTCGGGTGCCGGGCGTTCCGCGCCTGGGCTTCAACGTGGTCGACGTCCGCGACGTGGCCGACCTGCACCTGCGCGCCATGACCGATCCGAAGGCGGCGGGCGAGCGGTTCATTGCCGCCGGCCACTGGGCGTGGATGGAGGACATCGCCGCGATCCTGCGCGCCAAGCTGCCCGCCGACCGCGCCGCCAAGGTGCCGACCCGCAAGGCGCCGTCGCTGCTGATCCGCTTCGCCGGCCTCTTCGACAAGGACCTGGGGTCGGTGGCCGGCCGCCTGGGCCAGAAGCACGACTTCACCTCGGCCAAGGCGCAGGGGACGCTGGGCTGGACGCCGCGGTCCCTCGAGGAGACCGTGGTCGACTGCGCCAACAGCCTGATCGCCGAGGGCGCGGTCTAGCCTCCGCTTCCGGGCGTCGCCATAGTCCCGCCTTCGCGTGCGGGAGGGCTGAACGATGCGGCGGGTGATGCTCGGACTGACGCTGGCGGCGGCGCTGGCGGGCGGGGCGGCGGCGCAGACGCGGACGCCGCAGGAGGCGCATGGCTACACGCGCTACGAGCTCCTTGCGCCGGGGTCGGGCAAGTTCCGGATCATCTACGACATCACCGCGGTCCGGCCGGGGGCGACCGCCTTCTTCAATCCGATCTGCAAGGGCTCGGTCGCCTCCGACGAAAGCGTGATCGACCTGACGACCGGCAAGCCGTTGAAGTTCGCCCAGGTGAGTGGCGAAGCGGCGAAGACCAGCGGCCTGCCGGAGGCCGACGTGGCGTCCGACTACATCCGCGTGGAGCTGTCGCACCCGGTGCCGACTGGCGGCGGCGAGGCCCGGATGCGGATCCTGAAGACCTACGAAGACGCCAAGAGCTACCACGTCGACGGCGGCGTGATCACGTTCGACCGGCCGCTGGGGATCAAGAAGAACGCCGTGGTGCTGCCAGCCGGCTACGTCCTCTTGGACTGCAACTACCCGAGCCAGGTGGCTCAGGAGGCCGACGGGCGCATCCGCATCAGCTTCTTCAACGTCACGCCCGGCGAGGCGCCTCTGAAGCTGCACGCCGTGCCGGGCAGGCTGGCGGCGGGGGCGTCCAGCGAAGCGAAGAAGTTCGGCGAGCGGGCCCGGCAGACGCGCGACATCGTCTACTTCCTTCGCGAGCCCACGACCCATACGTTCGACCTCTACCACGACTACACCGAGGAGAAGGCCGGGACGCAGCGCTACGTCAACGTCGTGCGGCCGGGCTCGACCGCCACCAATCCTTCAGCGAAGAACCTCGACACCGGCGAGGCCATTCCCGCCGTCCATCTGAAGGGCGCCGAGATCACCAAAGCCGGGATCGACGATCCCGAACTCGGTAAAGTGACGCCGGAAAGCGAGATCGTGGTCTTCAATTACCCGGCGCTGAAGCCCGGTCAGTCGATCCGCCTACGGATGAGCGAGACCTACACCGACCCCGGCCGCTACCGGCTGGTGGGCGACGAGCTGGTGTTCGACCGCACCTTCGGGCGCGCCGAGAACGCGGTGGTCCTGCCCAAGGGCTGGGAGCTGACGAACTCCAGCTATCCGGTGACGGTGAGCCGCACGGACGACGGGCGTGTGCGGCTCGACTTCAACAGCGGGCGGCCCGACGAGCTGGAGGCCCTCTTCACCGCAAGGCGGGTGAGCGCGGGCTAATCCATCCAGAGCCCGTGGCGCTTGTGCCAGTCCTCGATGGACTCCTCGGGATAGAGGTCGAACTGGAGGTCACCGTCGCCGACCTGCGGGACCACCCAGGGACCCTTGTACTTCAGCATCAGGTGCGTGGTGGCCGGCGGGATCGGCAGATCGGTGTCGACGGCCGAGGCGAACGGATGCACCAGGTCCGGCCACGACGGATCGAAGAGCCAGAGCGCGGTGGCGCAGCGGCTGCAGTGGCTGCGCTCGCCGCTCGAGACCTCGCAGTGGCCGGTCTCCTCGTCGGCGATCTCAGCGCGGTAGACGGCGATCGCCTTCTGCGGGTCCTCGACATTCAGCGTCTGCGCGATGGCGCTGAGGTTGATCGCGTACCCGCCGCCGCCAGCCGTCTTTCGGCAGATGGTGCAGTAGCAGCGCTGGTAGGGAACCGGCGCATGGCTGTCGCAGCTGAACCTGACCGCGCCGCAGCGGCACGAGCCTTCGAGCTTCATCGGCATCCGTGCTCTCCTCACCGCTCATCCCCGCGGAAGCAGGGACCCAGGCGTTTTGCGTTTCCGAGGCTGAACATTCGAAGCGGTGCGGGCTTTCCCGCCGCAACGAAAAGAACCTGGGTCCCCGCCTGCGCGGGGATGAGCGGAATATGGGGAGCGCCTACGGCGGGAAGTTCGGCGTGGCGCCCGCGCCGGCCATGACCGCCTGGGTGGCCGGCGGCTTCGAGCTGGCGAGCTTCAGCACCGAGACATAGCCCGGCGCGGTCAGCATCTGCGGGAACACGCCCTTGGCCTTCATCACCCGCTGGATGCGGGGCAGGTTGTAGCAGGGCACATGCATGAACATGTGGTGCTCGCAGTGATAGTTCACGAAGTAGGGCGCGATGATCGCCCGCTCGATGAAGCCCGCATGCGTTGAGCGCGCGTGGCGCAGCGGGTCGGGCTCGTCCTTGGCCACGTTGGCATGCTCGGCGATGTTGCGCAGGCGCGTTATCATCGGCAGCCAGGTGGCCTGCGGGACCAGCCACAGCACCGGCCACACCCACCAGTAGCCGAAGGGCGCTGTCACCGCGACGGTGACGACCATGCCGATCAGGAACCGGCGGCGGCCGTAGATCGCCTCGCGCAGGATCGGCCACAGGGGCTCCCCGGCCTTGCGGTTGGCGATGCGCTTGAAGAGCCCGCTCCAGCGCTGCTTCCAGTAGGTCTGGCCGGTCAGGTCGCGCACGATCTTGCGACGCAGCGACTGGCGCGTGATCGGGAAGGGCGCCGACAGGACCAGGTCCGGGTCCTCGGCCTGCTGGGCGTACTTGTGATGCTGCAGGTGGTACTTGCGGTAGTCGGCGAGGCCGCCGGTGGTCAGGTGGTGGCCCACCCAGTCGTTGACCTTCGGGTCCGGGTGCAGCGCCACGTGAGCGGCGTCGTGCATCAGGATCGCCAGGCCCAGCTGGCGGCCGCCGATGACCACGATGGCCAGCGGGAGGGTGAGCGGCATCAACCACCAGGGCGACAGCGCCGCGCCCAGCATGGCCAGCCCGATCACCGCCCAGGCGTGGGCCAGGAGCGCCAGGCCCTTCCACGGCGAGCGTCGGGCGAGCGGGGCCCATTCCTCAGGCGAGAAGTAGCTCTTGGGGTCGACGCGGGCGGCGATGGCCATGGCTTACAGTGTAACCCGGAATGGCCCGCGGAAACAGGATGACCGCGCGTCACGGCTGTTACTGGAAGAACAGTTCGCGGGTGCCGGCGGTAATGGAGAGGGCGAGGATAAGGCCGGCCAGCGTGTTCATCCTGAAGAGCCGCAGGGCGCCGGCGGGGTCGTCGACCCGGACGCGGCGCACCTGGCTGAAGAGGCAGACGCCGTAGCCGATCAGGCCCAGGTAGTAGGGCGGGCTGAGGCCGGCCGTGAACCCCATCAACATCAGGAGCGCGAGGCAGGCCAGGTAGAAGGCCAGGATCGCCAGCGGCGCCTGCGCGCCGAGCCGCCGCGCCGAGGACTTCACGCCGGCCAGCGCATCGTCCTCCAGGTCCTGTATCGCGTAGATCGTGTCGTAGCCCAGGGTCCAAAAGACGCCGGAGGCGTAGAGCAGCAAGGCCGGGAGCTTCAGGGCCCCGTCGGCTGCGACCGCGGGGAACAGCGAGGGGTGGCGCAACACGCTGCCCGCCATGCCGCGCCAGAACTCCGCCCCCGCGCCGGTCGCGGCGGCAAAGCCCAGCAGCGCCCCCCAGTTGAACGTCAGGCCCAGCCACGCCTGCGGCCACCAGGTGATCCGCTTCATGAACGGATAGG
>Ga0308175_100003425_pt1 | contig 10978 bp, 9 predicted proteins | sample PhyCR1_3_FD_203893 | JGI IMG/M metagenome (GOLD analysis project Ga0308175, IMG submission 203893) | Soil microbial communities from UC Gill Tract Community Farm, Albany, California, United States - DLSLS.C.R1 | ecosystem: Environmental > Terrestrial > Soil > Agricultural land | place: USA... | reverse complement strand
AAGACCGAGGAGGTTCCCGGCGCCGAGCTGCGCCTCGGGCGGCGGATCGTCTCCCTCGACCTCGACGCGCGGCGTGCGACCGACGACGCCGGCGAGGAGTATGCGTGGGAGAAGCTGCTCCTCGCGACGGGCGGTACGCCGCGCCGGCTCGGCGGCGACGACGGCGACGTCGTCTACTTCCGCACGCTCGACGACTTCCACTCGCTGCACGGAAGCGTGGGCGAGGGGACGCGTGTCGCCGTGATCGGCGGCGGCTTCATCGGCTCCGAGATCGCCGCCGCGCTCGTCGGCAACGGCGCAACCGTCTCGATGACGTTCCCGGAGCCGACGATCGGCTTCCGCCTCTTGCCGCGCGGGCTCGGCGAGTTCGTCACCGGGTACTACCGCGAGAAAGGCGTCGAGGTGGACGCGGGAGGGATGGTCGGTTCGCCGAAGGAGCTCGACGCGGACATCGTGGTCGCCGGACTCGGGATCGTCCCGAACGTGGAGCTGGCCGAGGCGGCGGGGCTGCCGGTCGAGAACGGGATCGTCGTCGACGAGTACGGCCGCGTCGGCGGTCGCGCCGACGTCTTTGCGGCCGGTGACGTGGCGAGCTTCCCGAGCCCCGTGCTCGGCAAGCGCTTCCGCGTCGAGCACGAGGATCACGCGAACACCCACGGCAAGGTCGTCGGTGCGAACATGGCCGGTGCCGGGCAGGCGTACGACCACATCCCGTTCTTCTATTCCGACATGTTCGACCTCGGCTACGAGGCGGTCGGCGAGGTCGACGCGCGGCTCGCGACGGTCGAGACGTGGCAGGAGCCGAACCGCAAGGGCACTGTCGCCTACGTCGACGATGACGGCCGCCCGCGCGGCTTTCTCCTCTGGAACGTTTGGGACAAGGTCGATGCGGCGCGCGAGCTGATCAGGGCGGGCGAGCCGGTCGGCGAAGGGGCGCTCGCCTGAGCTCGTTCCGGGCCTCCCAGAAGCCGAGGCGGGGAACAGAGGTGCTGTGCGCGTACGGCTTCCGTCTGCTCGCGCACATCGTGGTCCTCGCGCTCGCACCGCTGCGCGTGCCCCCGCCGGCGGTCGTGCTGCTCGCCGCCGGCACGGGAATCGGGGCCGCAGTCGAGCTGGGGCGCGGGCACCTCGTCGCCGCGGCCCTGCTCGTGCAGCTGAAGACAGTGCTTGACAACGCCGACGGGCAGCTCGCACGGCTGACCGGACGCACCTCTGCGTTCGGCCGCTACCTCGACTCCGAGTGCGACCTGCTCGTGAACGCGGCGCTCTTCGCGGCGCTCGGATCGCCGTGGGCGCTGCCGGGATTCGTGCTCCTGACGCTGATCCTGAGCACGAACTTCAACCTCGAGCGGCTCTCGCGGGGCGCCGCCGCGGGCTGGGATTCATCGCTGCTCGGCCGACTCTACGGCGTCCTCTACGGCTGGCAGGACCGGCTCGCCGACAGGCTGCTGGCCGAAGGCTCGATCCAGCCGTGGCAGGTGACGGCGCTCGCCAACTGCGGAATGTCGACGCAGCTCGCCGCGTTCGGACTCGTGACGGCCCTCGGCCACCCGCTTGCGTTCGTCTGGGTGCTGGCGGCCGAAGCTGTCGCGATCGTCACACTTCTCTCCGTCCATCCGAAGCAGGAGGTTTCGCTTGAGCATCGTTGAGCTCCGGTCCCGCTGGGAGCGCGATCTGTCGTCCGACGACTGGGCCCGCTACGAGAGCTATGTCGCCGAGATCTTCTCCGCCTTCGGCATGGAGCTCGACACCCCGGGGACGAAGGACACGCCGCGCCGGTTCCTGCAGGCGATGTTCGACGCGACGGCCGGCTACGACGGCGACCGGAAGCTGCGCACGGCCTTTCCCTCCGAGCGGCCGGAAGGCGTCGAGGGACAGCACCAGCAGATCATCGAGGGGCCGATCTCGTTCTTCGCGCTCTGCGAGCATCACGCGCTGCCGTTCCACGGTGTCGCGCACGTCGCGTACCTCGCCGGCGGCGAGATTCTCGGCATCTCCAAGCTGACGCGGCTCGTCAGGCTGTATGCGCGCCGGTTCACGGTGCAAGAGCGGGTCGGCGAGCAGATTGCGGACGCGCTCGTCGAGCTCGTGTCGCCGCAGGGCGTCGCGGTGCATCTCGACGCGGCGCACCTCTGCACGCAGATGCGCGGCGTCGAGGAGGAGGGCTCGCACACGGTGACGACCTTCTTCCGCGGGCGGTACGACGAGGATGCCGGCCTGCGCGGCGAGTTCCTCGCGGAGGCCCGCAGCCGCCGCAGGTGATCGACCTCCTCTGGGAGGAGGCGGGTCTTCCGGAGGAGCGGCTTCCGGAGCTGCTGCGGAGGCTGTACGGCGGTGGCCTCGGCTTCGCGCAGCCGCTCCTGTACGCGAACTTCGTCGAGACGCTCGACGGAATCGTCGCGATCCCGGCACTCGCACGTTCGAACGCGCTCGTCGCCGGGGAGAGCGAGGCGGACAAGTTCGTGATGGGGCTCCTCCGCGCCTGCGCCGACGCGGTGCTGATCGGCTCGGGGACGATGCTCTCCTCCCCGAAGGGCTCCTGGCGGCCGGAGCGCGCGTATCCCGCGGCGGCGGAGGGCTTCGCCGCGCTGCGCGCGTCGTGGGGGATGGCGGAGCGGCCTACCGTCGCGGTCGTCTCGAGCGGTGCGTCGCTCGACGTCACGCATCCCGTCCTGCAGGACGCGGTCGTGCTGACGACGGAGAAAGGAGCGGGGGAGCTGCGCGGCGCGCTGCCGGATGTCGTCCCGGTGAACGACGGCGACTGGGTCGACCTGCGCGCCGCACTCGCGGCGCTCCGCGCGCGTGGGCATGCGCGCGTGCTCTCGGAGGCCGGCCCGACGCTCTTCGGCTCGCTGCTCGCCGACGGCCTCGTCGACGAGCTCTTTCTGACGCTCTCACCGGTCCTCGCCGGACGGCTCGGAGCCGGGTCGAGGCTCGGGCTCGTCGAGGGCGTCGAGCTGCTGCCGCAGGCGCACCTCGCACCGCGCCTCGTCTCCGTGCGGCGCGCCGACCGGCATCTCTTTCTGCGCTACCGCTTCTGACGCGAGCCGCCGCCTGAGCCGCGGGCGGCGCGGATCTGCCAGATCGTTGTCGCAGTCGCGGCCAGCGCCAGTGCGAGCGCGACGGCGCCGACCGCGGTCGCGAGCGCGAACCACCGGTCGAGGACGCCGCTCGCGATCACCGACGTCGCGACGACGAAGTAGATGCAGCCGATGAACGCCGAGGTGACCTCGCCGCGGCGCTCGGGCGGGGCGATCGTGTTCAGCTCGTCCTGCGCGCTCAGGAAGCTGAACCCGTGGCCGGTGCCGATCACGACAGAACCGACGAGCAGGACCACGAGCGAATGAAGCGGCGAGGCGATGACGAGCACGACGAGGCCGAGGGCGAGGAGCGTGAGCCCGGCCGCCTGTGTTCCTCGAACGGGCAGGCGGAGCCGCTGGGAGAGGATCTGGGTCGCGCACGACGCGGCGAGCGCCAGTGCAGCCACCGCGCCGAGCAAGGCGAGATCGTCGGTGTGAAGAAGATCGCTCGAGTACTTCGGAACGATCGACAGGCAGAGTGCGAGTGCGCCCCAGCCCAGCGCGGCCGTCACGCTCACGCGCGCGAAGGAGGAACGGACGTCCGCAGGCACCCGCGGCCACTGGATCCGCCATCGCTCGCTTCGCTCGTCGGCGGGCTCGGGCAGCTTCAGGATGACAACCGCAGCGATCGCCGTCGCGCCGAGGACGACGAGGAACGGGAGCTGCCTCGGAGCCGGCGCCCACTGAGCCAGTACGCCCGCGAGTGCCGGCCCGGCACCGCTGCCGCCCGCCTGTGCGAGGCCCGCGAGGAGCGCCGGCCGTTGCTCCTCGCGACGCGGGTCGAGCTCCACGAGCGCCGCAGTCGCCGGCCCGCTGATCAACCCGACCGCGAGGCCCTGCAGCATCCGGGCGCCGAAGAGCCACGCCGTCCCCTGCGCCGCCGCGAACACGGCAAGGCCGATCGCTGCCACGACGAGGCCCGTGAGGATCACCGGCCGTCGTCCGAAGCGGTCCGAGAGGCGCCCGAAGAAGACGAGCGTCGGGACGAGCATGAACGCGTACGCGGCGAAGATCGCCGTGAGCACGAAGCTCGAGAATCCGAAACGGGCCGCATAGACGACGTAGAGGGGCGTCGCCAGATTGGCGCCCATCATCACGACCAGCCAGACGCTCCAGACCGTCACCAGCGCGCCGGTGGCCGTGCTCTCACGCGCGCTTGCGACACGCGCGTCGTCGCGAGCGCGCCGTTGCGAGGGGACAGGTAGACCTGCTCGACCGCTCACCCGTCGAGCGTCTCCCCGCGCAGAGCCGTCAAAACCCGCCTACCGATGCCTCAGGGCTTGCCGGTCTTCGCGCTACTCAGGGTAGTCACGTCTCCCTCGGGAAGGGCCGAGATCGCGAGGGCGAGCGCGTCGTCGAGCGTCATCTCGTGCGCGCGCTCGCGAGCATCCTCGAGCGCGGCCTCGTCGAGATCTTTCCGCACGATCGTCAGGGTCTCCTCGTTCATCGTCGCGACCCAGGCACCGCGCGCGCCGATGTCGTCGCGGAGGTCGTCGAAGCTGGAGAGGAGGCGCGCGGCTGTTTCCGTCCGGCCGTTGCACGCGAGGACGAACGCGCATCGGCAGAGGTCGACGGCGCTGTCCAGGAGGTCGCCGAGGTCGCGATGGATCCGCAGGCTCCGTCTCAGCATCGCCATCGCATCGCCCGAGCGACCGTCGCGTGCGGCGATTACTGCCAGGGCGCCAAGCGTGCTCGCCTCGATGCGCGGATTGTGCGTCTCTTGCGCGAGACGCAGGGTGTCCTCATGGAGCGCACGCTCGCGCTCGCGCTCGCCTCGCCGGTCGAGGAGCCGCGCGAGATTGCGCGTGACGAGGAACGCCGAGTGCTGGTCACCGAGTCGCCGGAAGGCGTCGGTGCTCTGCTCGAACAGGAGCTCTGCTTCGGCGAGCTCTCCCTCTTCGAGGAGCGCTGCCCCGAGCATGTGCGTGGCATACGCTGCGCCCCAGTCGTCGCCCAGCGCCTCGTTCAGAGCGATCGCCTCCTCGGCGGTCTTCCTCGCCCGGGGGAAATTGCCCGTGTTGCCGGTCAGCACCGTGAGCCCGATCAGGGCCTTGGCGCGTGCCGCCGTCGCGCCCGTGCCGAGCGCGAGCGCTGTCTCGAGCCGGCGGCGGCCTTCCGCGAGATGCGCCTTCAGGTACCAGAAGCGCCACAACGCCCCCCCAAGACGCAGCAGCAACTCGGGCTCGTCCGCCGCTTCGAGGCGGTCGAGCGCGGTGCGCAGGTTGTCGTGCTCCCGCTCGAGCCGTTCGAGCCACTCGCCGGGGCTCTCGCGCAGATGCGGCTCGGACTGCTCGGCAACGCCGAGGTAATACGCCGCGTGCCGGCGTCGTACCTCGGCACCCTCGCCGGACTCGTCCAGATGCTCCGCCGCGTACTCGCGCGTCGTCTCCGGAAATGCGAAGCGCGGCTCGTCGTCAGCTCCCTCCTGGCGGACGAGGTTGGCATCGACGAGCGACGCGAGTCCGTCCACGACGTCGAGCCCTTCGCCGCAGATCGCCTCCGCCGCCTCGAGCGTGCATCCTCCTGCGAAGACCGCGAGTCGCCGGAAGAGAGCCTGCTGCTCCGGCCGGAGCAGGTCGTAGCTCCAACCGATTGCCGCCCGCAGCGTGCGATGGCGCTCGGGCACGTCGTCTGCGCTGCGCCCGAGCAGCGTCAGGCGCCGGTCGAGTCGTCTGAGCAATGCCGCCGGCGGAAGCACCCCGACGCGCGCGGCGGCGAGCTCGATCGCGAGCGGCAAGCCGTCGAGCGAGCGACAGATGCGAGCGACCGCTCCGGCGTTCTCGGCGGTGACGGTGAAGTCGGGCCGGACGGCCTGGGCGCGCGAGGCGAAAAGGGCGACCGAGTCGACCTGCATTAGGCGATCGTGCGAGTGATCGCGTTTCCCGACGGCCGGAGTGGCGAGGGGCGGAACGCCGTAGACATGCTCGACGTCGATGCCGAGGGGAATACGGCTCGTTACGAGCACCGTCGACGGGGAGATCGAAGTCACCACGTCGGCGAGGGCCGGAGAGGCGTCGAGCAGGTGCTCGAAGTTGTCCAGCACGAGCAGCGAACGGCGCCCGGAGAGGCGGCGCCTCAGCTGCTCCGCCCGGTCCCGGCCCGTCGCCTCGCGAATGCCGAGCACCTCGGCAAGCGTCGGAAGCACGAGCTCGGGATCCGCGAGCGGTGCGAGCTCGACGAAGAAGACACCGTCGGCGAACGCATCCAGTAGCTTCGCCGCAGCCTGGACGGCGAGCCGCGTCTTGCCGATTCCGGCGGCGCCGGTCAGGGTGACGAGCCGCATCTCCGCGCGGCGGAGCAGGTCGCCGAGCTCGCGGAGCTCGCGGTCGCGGCCGATGAGCGGCGTCGGCTGGGACGGCAGGTTCGTCGCGTGCGTCTCGAGGCTCCGTGGGGGTGGGAACTCGCGCGGCACGCCGGGCGCGACGAGCTGGAACAGCCGCCACGGCGGCGCGAGGTCCTGGAGTCGGTGATGGCCCAGGTCGCGCACGCCGACCTCCTCGAGCGGCGTCTCGCGGAGCAGGTCGCGCGCCGTGCGCGAAAGGAGGATCTGCCCGGCATGAGCACCGCTGCAGACCGTCGCCGCGCCCCGCGGGCCGGGTCCCGCATATCCGTCGCGCGTGACGATCGCCTCTGCGGAGTGGAGACCGACGCTGATGCCACATGCCGTCATGCGCTGAGCGGCGACGGCCGCCGCAGCGGCATCGCGCGCCCTCGCGAAGGCGACGAGGAGAGAACCGGCATCCGAGGTGACCTCGACACCGGAGTACTGCGCGGCGACGGTTTGCACCAGCGCGCGGTTCGCGGGAGCGTCGGCAAAAAGAAAGGTCACGATGCCGTCCGTGGTGGGCGCGTCCGCCCCGTCGTGCGCGCGTGCGAATGCCTCGGGGGCAGCGAGCCGGCGATCGTGGTTCAGGATCTGGTGCTCGAGCTTCAGCAGCGCAGCACTCGGCTCGATTCCCAGTTCGGTGACGAGCGCGTGACGCGCGAGGCGGAACGCCTCGAGCGCATCTGCCTGGCGACCCGCTCGGTACAGCGCCAGCATGAGCTGCGCACGGAGGCGCTCCCGGTAGGGGTGCTCGGCGATCAGCGCCTCGAGCCGGGGAATCGCCTCCAGGTGACGGCTCAGCTCGATCTCGGCGTCGATCTGCTCCTCGAGCGCAGCGATGCGAAGCTCTTCGAGCCGTGTTGCTTCGGGGGCGGCGAACTCCTCGTAGCGAAAGTCGGCGAGTGCGTCGCCGCGGAACAGCGCGAGCGCCTCGGCGAGCTTCCTCGAGCGGGCCAGCGGACGATCGACCCGAGCCTCGGCGACGAGGCGCTCGAAGCGGTCGACGTCGAGCTGGTCGTCGTCGCCGAGCCGAAAGCAGTAGCCGCCTGACCCGGTGACGATCCGCTCGGCGCCGAGCCGCTTGCGCAGCGCGGATACGTGACCGTGCAGCGCCTTCCGAGCCGTCTCCGGTGGCCGCTCGCCCCAAAGCGCGTCGATCAGGTCGTCGGCTGCGACCACCGCGCCCGGCGGCAAGAGCAACAACGCGAGCAGCATGCGCTGCTTCGCGCGGGCGGGCGTGAGGTCGACGCCGGCGGAGTCGACCTCGAGCGCGCCGAGCAGCCTGAATTCCACCTTCCGATGGTAGTCGGCGTTACCGCCGCGTTACCCGCGTTTCGGACACTCGCATTCAGACAGCGGGCTTCCAGCAAGCCCTAGAGGCAGCAAGAGGAGGTCGAGATGAAGAAGGTTCTGCTGCTCGCGGCGACCGTCGCAGCGACAGTCGGCACCGGCGTCGGGAGCACCGCGGCGGCAACGGGCCCGGCCCCGGGTACCGGGCAGCCCGGCGCCTGGAACATGTTGCACGACGCAACGATGCTCCCCGGCGCGGGAGGGGCGATGGACCACGACAACAGCAACGGGAACATCGGCATGTGTAAGGCGGTGCTCGCCTCCAGCGGCATCGGTTGCTAGGAAGAAGGCATCGCCCTCTTCGCAGTCGGCGCGCCGACGGCGACCGGCTGACCGACCGGCGGGGCGGTTCGGGAGGTGCCTTCCGACCCGCCCCGCCGTCGTTCGGAGGAAGGAGATGCAGATGGCGGTCCCGGACCTGTCGTTGACGGAGGAACGAATCGTTCTGCTCCTCGCGGCCGGCAGGAGCATGCGCGAGGTCGCGACGGCGCTCGCACTCGACGAGCGGACCGTCAGTTGGCACGTCGCCCGCGCGGCGCGAAAGCTCGAGCAGCTCTCGATGCTCCACGAGCTCCTGACCCGGCAGACCCTCGACAGCTGCTGAGCGGGGCGACTGCGCGACTCGCCGGCGGGCGTGTAGTCGTGGCACGACGTCACGCCCGCCGGACGGTGCACTCAGCTCCCGGCCGCGTACTCCTCGGCCGCCTTGGACTGAAACTCGAAACCGACGAAGCGCTCGTCGCCGAGGATCTCAGCGTCGTGACCAGGCTCGATCACGTACGCGTCGCCCTGTTCGAGCTCGAGCACGGTCCCGTCGTCGTGTGTCACCCGCATCCGCCCTGACTGCACCACGCCCACGTGCCGGTGCTGGCAGCTGTCGGTCCCGGCCACCGGCTTCACGCACTCGGACCACCGCCACCCGGGCTCCATCGTGAACCGCGCGGCCGTCGTCCCACCGAGATGCACGACATCGACCCGCGTCTTGTCCGGAGTCCGACTCTCATCCGGCGAGTCGAAGTCACGCTTCTCTACACCAGCCATTGCGACCTCCCTCGAATCGAAGTAGGGCCGAAGATCTCACGAATTCGCGCCGATACCAACACCGAGCGAGGATCCAGCGCGGTGGCTCACGAGGCCTGGAAGTAGATGAGTGGGTGGCCGCGTCGGTTGAGGAAGTAGAGGTGGCTGACCTGGAAGGAATATGCAGACGGCCCGACGTCGACGACCAGGGACTGCTGCAGGAGGTTCTCTCCGCATGCATGTGTGACGGCGGCGGCGAACGTGTCTCGGCCCGCGGGCTGGACCGAGAGCACGGTGTGGTTGTCACGGTCGTAGCCGTAGCCGACCCACTCTGCGAAGACGCTCTTCCACCACGACGGGTCCGATGACTGCAGATCGCCGTAGAAACTCGCCGTGTAGGCGTTGAACTTCCTCGCGCTTGCTCGTGCTGCGGCGATCGCGTTCGCGTCGAAGGGCTCGAGGCCTTCGCTGTTGGGGCACGACTGCAGATCGGTGCCGCGCGCCGCGGGGGCGGCGGGGTAGATCGAGGCGGGGAAGCCGGCCGATCCGAGGGAAGGGAGGGTCTCGAGGAGCGGGGTCCGAATCGGGAGGGCCTGGAGGGTCCGCCTGGCGGTGACGCGGACGAGCGAGGTTCCGCCGGCCCAGCCGTTGCCCCAGAACGAGTCGAGGTAGACGATGCCCGAGGATGAGACGGCGATCCCGTTCGGCTCGAGGCCCCGCTCGTCGCCTGGAGACCCGAGCCCGTGAATCCGCTGGGAGAGGGCGAGGAAACGGCCGATAACGCCGGTTTGGGTGATGTGTCCGACCTGCTCGCCGTGGGCGGCGGTAAGGACGTCACCGCCGGGCGCCGTTGCCATCTGCTCGGTGTAGGCGCCGCCGAGCGGCCTGATCGTCCCGGACGGCGAGACCTGGAACATTTCCTTCGAGGAGAAGGAGAAGACATCGAGGTTGCCCGTGCCGTCGAAGGCGATGTTCTGCGGCGAGAACGCCATCGGCCCGCTCGGGGTGGAGACGTCGCCGTGCGGCGGGCTTCCTTTTGCGAACGTCGAGAGAACACCACTCGAGGAGAGCTTGAGGATCTCGTCGTTGCTCGCAATGTACGGCGTTCCGTCCTTGGCCACCGCGACATCGGAAGGATCGAGCGGCCGGCGCAGCGCGGGGCCGTTCCCGGGCGAAGTCCCTGAGCGGCCGTTGCCCGCGACGGTCCTGATGATCCCGCCCGGAGAGATCGCGCGGACCCGGCTCCCGTCGACGAAGTAGAGCGTCCCGGTCGAGGACATCGCCATCCCGCCGGGGCTGCTCAGCCTCGCATCCCGCCCCGGGCCTCCGTCGCCCGAGAAGCCCGGACGTCCCGTGCCCGCGAAGACCGTCAGCAGGCCGCTCGGATGCCACTCCACGATCTGATCCCGAACGCTGTCGGCGATCAGCAGGTCGCCGCTCGCGGTCACCGCCAACGCGCCCGGCCTGATCAGGTCAGGAGACTGTTCCGAGGCCTGCCGGTGGGCAGTGACCGAGTACGGAAGCGGCAATGCAGACATGACGCCGGCCGGTGGATTCGGGCACGGAACACCCTCCTGCTCCACCAGCATGCAGACCGTCGCCCAGGACGCCATCCATCGTCCGTGCGAGTAGACCGCGGTTCCGACGAAGTGCCAGGTGTACGGCGGTCCTTGACCGCGCTGCGTGATCCCGAACGCGACCGAGGCAACCGACCCGCTCAGCCGGCGAACCGCCGAGACCCGCACCTTCCCATCGGGAAGCAGGGACGCTTGCTCGGCTCGTTCATTGACCGCGCCCTTCGCCAAGGCAGCTGCCATCGCTCCGTCGACGCCTTGCAGATACGGGCGCAGTGCATCCGCCGGACGCGGCGTCCCGACCAGGTGAGCAAACGCCGCGGCGATCTCAGCCCGGTTCGGAGGTGCGCCGGAGACAGCCGAGAGCGCAGACGAACCGCTGACGCCGACACTGACGGCAAGCAGCGCGGCTGCAGTCAAGGCTGCGCGGCTTCGCACCTGCCAAGTATCGCCCAGCCGTACGACCGCCGGGCATGCTCAATGTCGGCGTTTGCCCGGCGGTCGAACGTTCTGGTTGGCCGCGCCGGCTGCCGCTCCAGGCCTACGTCGCTGCAGCTGCGCGTGGCTTGGCGATCGGCTCCGTTTGCCGCCACGCGCGGCGGACGAGGCACAGGCTGGCGGCGAGCGTC
>Ga0308175_100003424_pt1 | contig 10981 bp, 11 predicted proteins | sample PhyCR1_3_FD_203893 | JGI IMG/M metagenome (GOLD analysis project Ga0308175, IMG submission 203893) | Soil microbial communities from UC Gill Tract Community Farm, Albany, California, United States - DLSLS.C.R1 | ecosystem: Environmental > Terrestrial > Soil > Agricultural land | place: USA... | reverse complement strand
CCTCGGGCGCCATCATCGGCTCCTCGCGGATCACTTTCCTCGACGGCGGCCGGGTGGTCTGGGCACCGGTGGAGGACCTCCTCTTCGGGTTCGCCCTGGTGCTGCTGACCTGCGCCGCCTGGGTCTTGGTCGGCGCCCGGCCAGGCCGGCCGTCCCGCTGACGGCCGCTACGACGTACCGGCGCTCGGCAGCAGCCTGGCCCGCGAGGCCCCCACGGCGCCGGCGACGACGACCCGGGCCGCCGTGCCCAGCCGCTGCCAGCCGGGCACGCTCAGGCGCCTGACGAAGACGTTGTGGTCGGCCGCGACCACCTCCGCGAGGATCTGGCGGTAGAGCACGAACGCCGCCTCCAGGCAGGGACGGCTGCGGGTGTCCACCAGGGCCAGCCCGGGCCGGGCGTCCTCGTAGAGCTCCAGCGCCCGTCGCACCTCGAAGGCCAGCAGCTCCCGCACCGCCGGTGAGGGCTGCCCGCTGGTGCGCGCCAGCCGCAGCTCGTCCTCGCTGACACCGAAGCGCTCGAGGTCCTCCAGCGGCAGGTAGATCCGGCCGCGGTCGAGGTCCTCGGCGACGTCGCGGATGAAGTTGGTCAGCTGGAACGCCTCGCCGAGCATCCCCGCCCGCTGCAGGGCGTCCGGGCGGGTGGCGCCGAGCAGCGGCGCCATCATCTCGCCGATCACCGCGGCGCTGCCGCGCATGTAGCCGCGCAGGTCCTGCCAGGTGGCGTAGCGGTCGACCGTGATGTCCATCCGCATCGAGGTGAGGAACTCCTCGAACAGGACCGGCTCCAGGCCGAGGTGCCGCACGGTGTGCCAGGTCGCCGCGAGTACCGGGTCACGAGCGGTTTCCGGGGGGTGCGGTGACTCCAGCACCGTCATCGCGGTGCGGCTCCACGCCACCAGGGCATCGGGGTCGGGGTGCTGGAGGTCGTCCACGAGCTCGTCGGCGACCCGGGCGAAGGCGTACAGCGCCCACACGTGCGGGCGCCGGACGCGCGGCAGCAGCCGGGTGGCGAGGTAGTAGGTGCGGCCGTGCTCGGCGTGGATGCGGCGGCACTGCTCGTACGCGGCGTCCAGCGGGACCGCGGGCACGCTCATCGCCAGGCGCGGGAGCGGTAGCCCGGGTCCCTGCCCGTCACGCGCTCGGCGGCCAGCCGCCCGCTGACCAGGACCATCGGCACCCCGACCCCCGGGACCGTGCCGGACCCGGCGAAGACGACGTTGTCGCCCAGGGTGTTGGCCGAGCGGAACGGCCCGGTCTGGCTGAACGTGTGCGCCGCCGCGAACGGCGTGCCCGCCGCCAGGCCCCGGTCGGCCCAGTCCTGCGGCGTGATCAGCACCTCGGCGTCGATCGCGTCGCCGAAGCCGGTCCAGCCGGCGGCCTCGACGGTGCTCAGCATGTGCTCCCGGTAGGGGCCGCGCAGCCGGTCCCAGTCGACCTGCCCCGACTCGAGGTTGGGGGTGGGGAACAGCACGTACGCCGCGCTGCGCCCCTCGGGGGCCAGACCCGGGTCGGTCTGCGAGGGCAGCGACACGAGGAAGGACGGGTCGCGCATGAGCCGGCCCTGCTCGAGGTCCTCGAAGACCTCGGACCAGGCCCGGCCGAAGACCATGGTGTGGTGCGGATCGCCGGGGTAGGTGGTGTCCAGGCCCGCCGACAGGACGACGCAGCTGGGGGAGTAGCGGGTCGGCACCGGGCGACGGGACGGGCGGCCCAGCAGCTCGCGGGCGGCGGGCATGTCGAGGGTGAGCACGAGCGAGTCGGTGGTCCAGCTGCGGCCGTCGGCGGCGATCACCTCGCGCACCCGCTTGCCCTGCCAGCGCACCTCGCTGACCTCGGTGTCGTAGCAGATGTCGACGCCGGCGGCGCCGGCCGCGGCCGCCATCGCGGTGGGCAGCGCGTTCATCCCCCCGACCGGGTAGAAGACGCCCTCGACCAGGTCCATGTAGGAGATGACCGCGTAGATCGCCAGGGCCTGCTGCGGCGACACCCCGGCGTACATCGCCTGGAAGCTGAAGACCTTCTGCAGCCGCTCGTCCCGGAAGTACCGGCCCACGGTCGGCGCGAGCCGCGAGAAGCCGCGCATCGCCACCAGCTTGGCCAGCGACGGGCCGGCGAGGTCGAGGGGGGAGCCGAAGTTGCGGTCGATGAACTCCCGCATCTGCAGCTTGTAGAGCCGGCTGACGAACTCGACGTAACGGCGGTAGCCGTCGGCGTCCTGCGGCCCGGCGAACTCGCGGATCCGTGCGGCCATGGCGTCGGGGTCGGAGGTGAGGTCGAGGCTGCTGCCGTCGGCGAAGCGGGCGCTGTAGGCCGGGTCCAGCGGCAGCAGCTCGACCCAGTCGCCGAGCTCCTGGCCGATCGCGGCGAAGCAGTCGGCGAACAGGTCCGGCATGGTGAGCACCGTCGGCCCGGTGTCGAGGTGGTAGTCCCCGCCGCCGGTGGCCGGCCGCACCACGCGGGCGGCGCGCCCCCCGGGTGCGCTGTCGCGCTCGAGCAGGGTCACCTTGCGGCCGGCGCCGGCCAGGTGCATCGCGGCGGACAAGCCGGCCAGGCCCGCACCGACCACGACGACGTGGTCGGCGGGGCGGGGGCTCACGCCGACCTCGCCGTCGAGAAGTCGATCAGGGCGTCCAGCGTGGCGACGGCCTCGGCGTCGAGGCCGGTGGTGGCGTGCAGCGCCGTGCGCGCCGAGCGGGTGAGGTCGAGGATCATCTCCTCGACCCGGTCGAGGGCGCCGGTGGACAGCAGGACGGCCCGCAGGTCGCCGACGCCGCGGGTGTCGAGGTCGGCCAGCCCGAGCAGCTTGTCGAACAGCGCCGCGTCGGCCGCCCCGGCCACGTCGAGCGCCTGCGCCACCAGGACCGTGCGCTTGCCCTCGCGCAGGTCGTCGCCGGCGGGCTTGCCGGTCTCGGAGGGGTCGCCGAAGACGCCGAGGACGTCGTCGCGCAGCTGGAACGCCTCGCCGAGGTCGAGGCCGTAGGCCGACAGGCACCGCAGGTCGGGCTCGCTCACGCCGGCGGCGGTGGCGCCGATCAGCAGCGGGTGCTCGACGGTGTACTTCGCGCTCTTGTAACGGATCACCTTGCGGGCCTGGGCGATCCGCTGGCTGCTCTCCAGCTCGGCCCACCCGCGGGCCGACACCAGGACGTCCAGGAACTGCCCGCCCATCAGCTGCGTGCGCATCCGGTCGAACACCACGCGGGCACGGTCCAGCTCCTCCGGCGGCAGCCCCGACGTGGCGAACAGCTCGTCTGTCCAGGTCAGGCACAGGTCACCGGCGAGGATGGCGCCGGCGAGACCGAACCGGTCGGCGTCGCCGGTCCAGCCGTTCGCGGCGTGCGCGGCGGCGAGCCGGCGGTGGGCCGCGGGCAGGCCCCGCCGGGTGTCGCTGTCGTCCATCACGTCGTCGTGCAGGAGGGCCGCGGCCTGGAAGAACTCCATCGCGGTCGCCGCGCGGACCACCGCGTCGCCGTCGGCTCCACCACCGGCGCGGTAACCCCAGTAGAGGAAGGCCGCCCGCAGCCGCTTGCCGCCGCCGAGGAGGGCGGTGACGGCCTCCAGGAGGGGGAGCATCTCGTCGCCGATCTCGGTCAGCACCGCCCCTTGGGCGTCCACGTGGGCATCAACGGTCGCCTGCACTCGCGTGCGTAGGTCCTGGATGTCCAGAGGGTTGGACAACGTGCCTCCCGGATGGTGGTTGCCCCCACCCTACGTGGCGCCGGTGGACCTAGGCTGATGGGCATGGCCATCGGAACCTCCTCCACGTTGCCCCAGGCCGAGCACGTCACCCGCTCGATCCCCGACGTGCTTGCGGCCGAGGGCGCGTCGTACAGCTTCGAGTTCTTCCCGCCGAAGGACGACGCCGCGGAACAGACGCTGTGGCAGGCGATCCGGCGGCTGGAGCGACTGCACCCGACGTTCGTGTCGGTGACCTACGGGGCGGGCGGGTCGACCCGCGACCGCACCGTGCGGGTGACCGGTCGGATCGCCCGTGAGACGACGCTGACGCCGATGGCGCACCTCACCTGCGTGGGCACCTCCGTGGCCCAGCTGCGCCAGGTGGTCGGTGAGTACGCCGACGCGGGCGTGCGCAACGTCCTCGCGCTGCGCGGTGACCCGCCCGGTGGGCTGGGCACCGCCTGGACCCCGCACCCCGAGGGGCTGGACCACGCCGACGAGCTGGTCTCGCTGGTGCGCAGCCTGGGCACCTTCACCGTGGGCGTGGCCGCGTTCCCCGACCAGCACCCGGAGTCCGCGAGCCTCGAGCACGACGCGGACGTGCTGGTGGTCAAGGCCGACGCCGGGGCCGAGTTCGCCGTGACCCAGTTCGTCTTCGACGCCGACAGCTGGGTGCGGCTGCGCGACCGGGTGGTGGCCCGCGGGCGCGACCTGCCGATCATCCCCGGCCTGATGCCGGTGACCGGCTTCGCCCAGGTGAAGCGGATGGCCGAGCTGTCCGGCACCCCGCTGCCGCCGCGGGTCGTCGCGCGGCTGGAGGCGGTGGCCGACGACCCGGGTGCCGTGCGCGCGGTGGGTGTCGAGATCGCCACCGAGCTCGCGCAGCGCCTGCTGGCCGAGGGCGCGCCCGGGCTGCACTTCTACACGATGAACCGCTCGACGGCCACGCTCGAGGTCTACGCCAACCTCTCGGTCTGAGCGGTGGGAGCGGTCTGGGCCGCTACCGGTGGACCGGCTCCTCCGGCAGCGGGCAGGGGTCGGGGCTGCGACCGCCCTGGCGGGGACTGCCGAACCCGCGCCGGACGCCCCAGGCGTCGTAACGCCGCCGGACCCGCCGGATCCGGCCGAGCAGGAACACCACCAGCGTCACGCCGGCCACGAGCAGCGTCGCGGCGATCGACGCCGCCCACCACGGGTGCAGGGCGGCCAGCGTCACGACGCCGGCGACGGTGACGTCCTCGGCGCTGCTGACGACGACGTTGCTCACCGGTTCGGGGGAGGTGTTGACGGCGGCCCGGATCCCGGCCTTGACGCCGTGGCTGGCCAGCGCGCTGAACCCGCCGGCCGCGGCCGAGAAGGCGGCGTCCAGGCTGGAGGACTCGTGGCCGAGCAGGTAGCCCAGGGTCGCGCCGACCGCGGGCCGGACGAAGGTGTGGACGCTGTCCCAGGCCGAGTCGACGTAGGGGATCTTGTCGGCGACCATCTCCAGCAGGAACAGCACGGTCGCCGCGAGCAGCACGTCGGTGCGGCCCAGCACGTGGGGGATCGCGTCGACACCGGCGAACCGGCCGAGCAGGCCCATCACCAGCACCACGGCGTAGGCGTTGATCCCGCTCGCCCAACCCGAGGTGAACACCCACGGCAGGAGCTCTGCTCCCATGGCGGCCTCCGTTCGTCGCTCGCTGACCTGCCGAGGGTACGACGTGTCGCCGAGCGTTTCGGCTCCCTGCGGTCGATGCGCCCCAGCGGGCCGCCGTGGTGGGGACACCTCCGGGGCTCCGGGATCCCCGGACCCCCCGGACGCACCAAGGGCACGAGCCGCGCAGGTCGCCCCCTCCGATGACCTGCAGCAGTGCTCGTGCCCTGTGGTGCCGCCGTCCCCCGAAGGCGCGGGTCCCATGCTGGCGTCCGGGCGCGGCGGCACGGTATCCGCTCGGGTACTCAGTTCACCGGTGAGTACGTCGCCGGGGGTCCCCGGCCCGCCCGCGCCCTCCCCGCGCCGTCCCCGCGCCGTCCCGCCGTCCCGCCGTCCTGGGGGAGGCGGCGAGGTGCCCGCACTGCTGCACGACGGCGTGGCATCCTCCTGCCCATGACGATGACCCCCCACCCGATCGCCCTGGCCGACGGCCGCACCCTCGAGGTCCTCGTGGCCGGCCCGGAGGGGGCCCCGCTGGTGGTGAACCTGCCCGGCACCCCGAGCGGCCACGACCTTGCTGCGGGGGTCCTGGAGGCCGCCACCCGGGCCGGGCTGCGGCTCGCCTCCATCGCCCGCCCCGGGTACGCCGGGTCCACCCGTCGGCTGGGCCGGTCGGTGGCCGACGTGGTGCCCGACGTGCTCGCGGTGGTCGACGCGCTCGGCGCCGACCGGTTCGCGGTGATGGGGACCTCCGGGGGCGGCCCGCACGCACTGGCCTGCGGTGCGCTTGCGGCGGACCGCTGCGTCGCCGTCGCCAGCATCAGCGGCGTCGGGCCATGGGCCGCCGACGGCCTGGACTTCCTCGCTGGCATGGGTGAGGGCAACGAGATCGAGTTCGGCGCGGCGCTCGCGGGCGAGGCGCCGCTGCACGAGCTGCTCGTACCCTGGCGCGAGGAGATGATCTCGGCCGGTGCGGAGGGGACGTTCGCGTCGATGCTGAGCGTGCTCAGCCCCCCGGACCAGAAGGTCTTCACCGGCGAGGTGGCGGCGCACCTGCACGAGAGCGTCGCCCTCGCACTGCGGGACGGCGTCGACGGGTGGGTCGACGACGACCTCGCCTTCACCCGGCCGTGGGGCTTCGCTCCGGCCGACGTGAGCGTGCCGGTGTTCCTCTGGCAGGGCGAGCAGGACCTCATGGTGCCGCCGGAGCACGGCCGCTGGCTGGCGGCGCGGCTGCCGGACTGCCGGGCGCGGCTGCTGCCCGACGACGGTCACCTCACGCTGCTGGTGAGCCGGCCGGGCGAGGTCATGGCCGACCTTGCCTCGGTCCTGCGCGACCGCGCCTGAGACCGCCGCCGACGTGCCGCCGCCGCGGCTGCTCGCCCAGGCGCTGCCCGGGACCGTGGGGTTGCCGCGCGTCGTGTGGCTGGTCGTGGTCGGCCGGGCGATCAACCAGCTCGGTGCGTTCACCCTGCCCTTCCTCACCGTCGCCCTCACCGTGCGCTTCGGGGTGTCCGTCGCGGTGGCGGGCGCCCTGATGGCGGTGTTCGGCGGGGCGACCATCGCCTCCCGGCTCGCCGGGGGCTGGCTGGCGGACCGGATCGGCCGGCGGGCCACGATCGTCAGCGGTCTGACCCTGACCGCCCTCGCCCAGCTCGCCCTTGCCGCCGCGCCGACCCCGGTGGCCGCAGCGGTCGCCGTCGCGGTCCTCGGCCTGGCGTTCGAGGTCTACGAACCACCGTCGCAGGCGCTGATCGCCGACGTGGTCCCCTCGCCGGTCCGCCCGGCGGCCTACGGCCTGCTCGCGGCGGCGCTGTCGGCGGCCGCCGTGGCCGCCGGGCTGCTGGCTGCGGCGCTCGGCGCCGTGGACCTGCGGCTGCTGTTCGTCCTGGACGCGGTCACCTGCCTGGCCTGCGCCGTGCTGCTGCGGGTCGCGCTCCCCTCTGGACGACCCGCCCGCGGAAGGGACACCGGTCCGGGGCCGGACGCGGCGCTGGGACTGGAGCAGGGCGGGACGAGCCCCTGGCGTGACCGGCGCCTGATGGCGTTGCTGGCCTGCGGGATCCTGTTCGCCTCGGTCTACCTGCAGGTCAGCGCCACGCTCGGGCTCACGCTCGGCCTGCGGGGCATCCCCGCCAGCCGGGTCGGCCTGTTGCTGACGGTGTCCGCGCTGGTGGCGGTCGCCGGGCAGCCCCTGCTCTCCCGCGGGGCGGTGGCGCGACTGGATCCGTGGTCGGCGATGGCGGCCGGCTACCTGCTGCTGGGGGCGGGGCTGCTGGCCAACGGGTTCGCCGCGACACTGCCGCAGTTCGCGGCGGCCACGGTGCTGTGGAGCGCCGGCGACCTGGTCCTCCTCGGCCGGGCGCACGCCCTGGTCGCGGACATCGCGCCCGAGCGCGCACGGGCGCGGTACTTCTCGGTATACGGGCTGTGCTGGGGCGCGGCGGCGGTACTCGGCCCCGTGGCCGGCACCCAGCTGCTGGACCACGCCGGTCCGCGGGTGCTCTGGATGGCCTGTGCCACCGGCTGCGGTGCGCTGGCGCTGGCCCAGCCCCGGTTGCGCCGTCTCGTGTCCGGCTGACCGGCCACCGTCGGGTCCGGGCAGCCGGCCCGAAGGGCGTCGCGGCTGCCGCCGCTGGGAGCCGGGGCGTCGTACAGCCGTGTCCAGGAGGTGCTCCGGACATGACAACACCCCCGACCGCGAGGGTCGGGGGTGTTGGCGTGAGAGCGGCTGGGAAGCCGCAGCTCAGTCAGATCAGATGGCGCGCAGCTTGTCGGCCTGCGGGCCCTTCGGGCCCTGGGTGACCTCGAACTCGACGCGCTGGGCCTCGTCGAGCGAACGGTAGCCGTTGCTCTCGATCGCCGAGTAGTGCACGAAGACGTCGGGGCCTCCGCCGTCCTGCTCGATGAAGCCGAAGCCCTTTTCAGCGTTGAACCACTTCACGGTGCCTTGTGCCATGGGAGAACTCTTTTCCTTCTAGCCGTTAGGGACCCACAACGTGTGGACCCCAGGCTGCTTCACTACTCCACCAGCGGGACAAGACCCGTGCTCATGAAAAGAGCCCGCCTGAATGCGGGCGTTCGTCGACGTGCGAGGAACTGCTGTGCAACCGCGTCGACCATAGCACGCGCGATGCCGCGAGGTCAGATCGCCTCAGGTGACCTCGGCGGGGATGCCCCCAGTGAGGCGCAACAGCTCGTCGTACGACGTGGGGAAGACGGTGTGCGGGTGGCCCGCCGCGGCCCAGATGGTCTCGTAACGGCTGAGGGACACGTCGACGACGGTCATCGGCGGCTCGAGGTGGGCCAGGGGAGGGACGCCCCCGATGGCGAACCCGGTCCGGGAACGCACGAACTCGGCGTCGGCGATCGAGATCTCCTCGAGGCCGAGCAGGTCGGCGAGCTTGACCGGGTCGACCCGGTGGGCGCCGGAGGTGAGGACGAGCAGGGGGCGGATCCCGTCGTCGAACGGGTGGGCCCGGAAGACCAGGGAGTTGGCGATGCGAGCCACATCGACCCCGAGCGCGGCGGCGGCGGCGCGGGCGGTGCGGACGGCGTCGGGCAGGACCGTGATCTCGCCCCGGACGCCGTGCTCGCGCAGCGCCGCGACGACACGCAGCACCGACGGGTTCTCCAGCACGTTGCCGGGGGAGTCCAGGGCCATGGCGCCACGGTAGCCAGCCCGCACCTGCGCGGGAAGCCGCCGGGGTTGACGGGGTGTCGCAGGGCCGGTGTACATTCGCATCATCGAACACACGTTCGAACGTGGCGCCGGAAATGCCACGCTCGGGATGGGTGTCGATCAGCACGGCTGTTCCTGCGGCGGGCGCCTCGACCCCGTCCGTCGCAGGGATGGCCTGCCCCGTCCGCAGGATCCACCCAGCCCGAGAGGAGCCGGCCATGGTGCGTCGTTACGAGGAGCCCATCGAGGTCCGCGCCCGGGCCGCAGAGCGGAGCCGGTCCGGCGCGACCAGTGTTCCCGCCGCCGGTGACACCGGCGGCGACGACGGGACAATCCCCTCCGGCGACACCGGGGAGCAGGTCCCCACGGCCTTCCTGTGGCGTGGCCGGCTCTACGTCGTCCGCGCCGTCCTCGGGCACTGGTCGCAGCGCCGGCCCTGGTGGCGTGAGGCGCTCGACCCGCGCGAGGAAACCGACCTCCCCGGCAGCCCCGGCAGCCCCGGCAGTCGCGCGGACGCTGCGGGCGGTCAGCGGGTGGTGGGCAGCCTGCGCACGGTGGCCGAGCTCGAGCAGGACGTGTGGCGGGTGGAGGCCAGCCCCGGGCGGCTGCACCAGGCCGGTGTCTACGACCTCGCCCGTGAGGGTCGGGGCGACTCGTCGTGCAGCTGGCGGCTGCTGCGCGTCGCGGACTAGGGGCAGAGCCGATGGGCGCGACACCGGGCCGTGCGGCGTGGCCGACAGGCACGGCAGGGGCGGCAGAGATGACAGGGGTGGCAGGGATGACAGCAGTGACCACGAACGAGAGCAGGGCCGAGCCCAGGGCGGCAGGACGGACGCCATCGCGCCGGGCAGGGCTCACACCGGCGGCGCCAGGGCAGGCGCGAGGGGCCGGCAGCGGCACGGGTGCGACCCCGGCGCGGGGCAGCAGCCACGCGGCGCGGCGCGGCGCCGTGCCGGCCACCGTCTCGCCGGTCCACGCGCCGGTCCATGCGCCGGTGGCCGGCGCCGTGCTCGAGCTGGTCGACCGGTCCCGGGCCAGCCTGGTGGCGGCCTGCCGCACCGGAAGCGTCAGCGACCGTTTCGTCGAGGCCCACCTGGCGGCGCTGCGGGCTGCCGCGGCCCTGCTGGCGGCCCGCAGCAGGCCGTCCCGGCGGTCCCGGTTGCGCAGTGTCTGGGAGGTGCTGCCCGAGGTGGCCCCCGAGCTCACCGAGTGGGCGGTCTTCTTCGCGTCCACCGCGCAGCAGCGAGCGGTCCTCGAGCGCGGGGCCAGGGTGCCGACGACTCGCGAGGCCGATGACCTGCTGCGCCAGTCCGAGACCTTCCACAGCCTGATCCGGGCCTGTCTCGGGCTGCCGCCGACCTCCCCGCTGCCCGAGCTCGTGGCTGCCACGGGTCGACCGTGAGTGAGGCCTTCGCCCATCTGCACGTCGCCTCCGGCTTCTCCTTGCGTTACGGCGCCTCGACACCGGCGACGCTGGTCGAGCGTGCCGCGGCCCTGGGCCAGCCCGCGCTCGCGCTGACCGACCGCGACGGCCTCTACGGCGCCATCCGGTTCGTGCAGGCGTGCGACGAGGCCGGCATCGCGCCGGTGCTGGGGGTCGACCTCGCGGTCACGAGCCCGCCTCCACCCGGCTCGCTGCGTGCGCCCGGCTCGTCCAGCTCCTTCGGCTCGCCCGGTTCGCCCGGCTGGTCGGGGGCAGCCGACAGGGCGCAGGAACCGGGGCGGCCGCCCACCGCGAGCCGCCCGAGGGGTCGGACCCACCCGGTGCGTGGCGGCGTCGACGTCGACCCGCGCCACCCCCGCGTCACCGTCCTCGCCCGCGGGCAGGGTGGTGGTGCCGCCCCCGGCGCCGGGTGGGGGCGCTTGTGCCGCCTGGTGACCAGCACCCACCTGACCGGGGAGCGCGGCGCCCCGGTCAGCAGCGCAGCGCTGCTGGCCGAGCACGCGACCGACCCCCGCAACGGCGACCCGGCCCTCACCGTGCT
>Ga0308175_100003423_pt1 | contig 10981 bp, 9 predicted proteins | sample PhyCR1_3_FD_203893 | JGI IMG/M metagenome (GOLD analysis project Ga0308175, IMG submission 203893) | Soil microbial communities from UC Gill Tract Community Farm, Albany, California, United States - DLSLS.C.R1 | ecosystem: Environmental > Terrestrial > Soil > Agricultural land | place: USA... | reverse complement strand
CGCGTACCTCTGCGGAGAGCACACCGCAGCGGTGGACGCGCTCGAAATCGCCGTAGGGGAACTTGTACCGGCCCTTGGTCTCCTTTCCCATCTCGTCGTCGATGCCCAGGTACCACCCGGCGTACTCGTTGAATCCGTGCTCCTCGAGGTAGGCATTCTCGTCCGCTGCCGAAGGCCGGTGCTCGCTCCACTCGTCCCGGTCGTCCAGGACGATCCGGCCCTCTTCGGTCAGTTTCTTTGCGTGGTCGAACGCCATCGCGTTCAGTTTCACCGTCATGCCGTTTACCGCCGCATCGACTGTCGTGTTCAGATGTCGGCTGCTGCCGCCTGGATGTCCTGCCGCGCCTGCCCCATCAGCTCGTCCAAGTCGCCGACCTCAGGAGTGAGTTCCCGCGCGCGCGGGGCGATCTGCTGCAGCCATGCCGCAGTGGCCAGGGCCAGTTCGACGGCCTCCCGGGTCCGCTCCTCGCCGAGCAGTTTCTCGACCTTGAAGGCAATGCTCGCGAGCGTGTCGTCATCGGTGGCAGGCACCAAGTAGGGCTCCAGGCCCGGCGGATACGGTGTCCGTTCGCGGTACTCACGCATCGCGGTCACGACCGCCGGCACCGCGCTGTACCAGTCGAGGAGGCCCATGAAGACGTACAGGTGTGCCACCAGCCGTGGCAGGCCGGGGTGCCGATCCAGCCAGGCCATCAGCTTATGCTGATCACCGAAGTGGTCCATGATCTGCGACATCGCCTCCGCGACCCGGTTGGGCCAGGTCCAGTGGAAGGGCAGCAGCCGCGCCACCTGATGGGCGAGCGCCGCCTCGCCCTCCGCGTCCAGCGTGCCGGCGACGAATTCGGCGACCTGCCTGTGGTCCAGTCCGTAGTCGGCCGGCGCCGCCCGGTCCTGTGAGCTCTGCGACGAGTCGTGGCGCAGACGCAACAGCTGTGTGCCGATCTTGCTCAGTGTCCGGTTCCGCATTGTTCCTCCCAGCTCGCGATGTGTTCTTCATCGTCCGGAGCGGCCGAACGACCGGCTCCTGCTCGGATCCATGCGACCGCCCCACCACCCCCGCAGTTCGCTGGACCGCAGCGAACGCAGCAGACCTCCCAGCGTGGTCCGGTCGGTCGGCGCCGGGCTTCCGGGCGGTCCTCGGTGTGCGAGGCGCGCAGGCGTTTGTCGATGTCCAGTTCGTTCATGAGTCGTAGGTCGGCGAAGGTCCGCCACAGGGAGCGCAGGCCGACGGCGCAGTGCTCCATGGCGTCCAGACCGCTGCGCAGGACCAGCCTGGCGCCGGGTGCCGGACGTCCCCGCGGATTCAGGCGCAAGCTCTCCTCGGCCCTGGCCAGGGCCGCGTCCACATCGGCGGTCTGGTGATCCAGTCGCCGCGCCTCCTCCAGCCAGGCTGTCACACGGCGGGCGGAGGCGCCGTGCACCAGTTCGGCGCCGATCCGCAGGAGCAGCAGCCGCAGCCGTGCCGCGAGGTCCCTGATCGCCTCGGCGGCAGGCCCCACGTAGACGGGCGGGGCCACAACCGGGTTGAGCAGGACGCCCACGGCCGCTCCGATCAGGGTTTCGATGACGCGCCCGACCGCCTCGGTCCGCTGCCCGCCCACGCCGAGGACGAGCATGCCCGTGACGGCGACCTCCTCCACCCAGGGGGCCAGATGCAGCAGGCGGCCGAGCGAGAGGCAGACCAGGACGAGCAGTCCGAGGCTCCACCAGGTCAGTTCCACGGCGTCCGCGAAGCCGACAATGATCAGCACGCCGGCGACCACGCCGGCGATGCGCCGGATGCCGAGGGTCAAGGTCGCGTACAGCGTGACCTGCACGACGAGCAAGGCCGTCAGCGGAGCCAGCAGGGGCTGCGCATTGCCGGACAGCCACAGACCGGCGAGGTAGGCGAGGACCGCGGCGGCGGTCGACCGCAGCGTCCGGACGACGACGGGTTTTCTGCGCCGCCTGACCAGGTCCACCACCGGGGCCGGGGAAGTGAGCACGGTACCGGCCAGAGCTCACGCGCTGCGGTTCCTGTGGCCGCCGGATGCTCCGCCCGGCTTGCCGGGCCGGTCCGGCGGCGCGTAACGGTCGTCCGGCAGGTGGCGGGCGCGGGACTCCCCGACGGCCTCCCGCAAGGCCCCTGCGAAGCGCCCGGGTCCCCACGACCGGCCATGGACGGCCTGCTCGAGCCCTTCGCGCGTGGCGGGCCCGCTCTCTTCGAGGGCCCGGACCAGTTCTTCGATCTCCTCATCGAGGCGCTGCTCGGCCATGGCGGAGGTGCGGCTCGCGGCGCCTGTGGTTCCGGCCATCCCCGGCGAGTAGAAGGAACTGCCCGCGCCGGCGCCCGGACGGTACCGCCGCGCCCCGGTGCCTTCTCGCGCCCGGCGGCCGGCCGTGCGGTCGGCGATCCGCTGGTCCCGCTCGCGCGCGGCCTGCCGTACGTCCGCGGGGCGGAGGCGGCCCCGTTCGTCCTGGGGCGCCCGCTCGCCCCGCCAGGCCGCGTCGGCTTCCTCGGCGGTCAGCGGCCTGGCGATGTTCTCCAGGGACTGCTGTTCGGCCTTCACTCCGAAGACGACCTCGGCCAGCCCGCCGAGGGCCATGGCCGCCGCTCCGATGAAGAAGCCGGTGGCCACGAGGGTGGTGTGGCCGCTGTGAATGAAGTGTCCGAACAGCAGCGGCCCGGTGATGCCGCCCACGGCGGTGCCCACGGCGAAGAACAGGGAGATGGACAGGGCTCGGGTCTCCATGGGGAAGACCTCGCTGACGGTCAGGTAGGCGGAGCTCGCTCCGGCGGACGCGACGAAGAAGGTCAACGAGACCAGAAGGAAGAACGACCAGGCCGTCAGCGAGCCGTTGACCAGCAGGACGGCGAGGACCACCGCCACGGCGGCCGAGCCGAAGTAGGTGCCCGCGATCATCGGCTTGCGGCCCACGGTGTCGAACAGCCGACCGAGCAACAGCGGGCCGAGGAAGTTGGCGATCGCGAAGATGGTGAGGAAGTACGGCACCGAGCTGGAGCCCACGCCGAAGAACCCGCTCAGGAGCGTGCCCAGGTCGAAGACGATCGCGTTGTACAGGAAGGCCTGGCCGACGAAGAGGGCAAGGCCGAGGAGGGCGCGTCGCGGGTACCGCTGCAGGGCCACTCGGGCGATCTCGGTGAACGGGATCACGTCACGTTGCCGGACGGTGACGGCCTCGGCCGGCTCGGGCAGGTCCTGACCGGTCTCCCGGCGTACCTCGGCCTCGATCTGGTCGACAATGCCTTCGGCCTCGGCCTCGTGACCGTGAATGAACAGCCAGCGCGGGCTCTCCGGTACATGGCGGCGGACCATCATGATGCCGAGGCCGAGGATGCCGCCGAGGCCGAAGGCCAGCCGCCAGCCGAGGCCGGCCGGGAGCAGGTTCTCGTCGAGGAGCACCAGGGCGGCCAGGCTGCCGAGGGCGGCTCCGATCCAGTAGCTGCCGTTGATGGCCAGATCCACCTGCCCCCGGTTGCGGGCGGGGATCAGCTCGTCGATGGCCGAGTTGATCGCCGCGTACTCCCCGCCGATGCCCATGCCGGTGAAGAACCGGGCGAGATAGAGGTACCAGGCGTCGTGGGCGAAGGCGGTCGCGACCGTGGCGAGGATGTAGATGCCGAGCGTCAGCATGAACAACTTCTTGCGCCCGTAGCGGTCGGTGAGCCGGCCGAAGAGCAGGGCACCGACGCATGCGCCCGCCACGTAGATCGCGGCGGCCGTGCCGATGTCGGCGCTGGTGAGGTGGATGCCGCTGTTCGGTTCGGTCATGCGTGAGGCGACCGCGCCGACGATGGTCACTTCGAGCCCGTCGAGAATCCAGACGGTGCCGAGGCCGATGACGATCCGCCAGTGGAACCGGGACCACGGCAGCCGGTCGAGGCGGGCGGGAACCTTCGTGGTGATGACACGGAGTTCGGAGGTGGTGGTCATGCCGCCCCTTCCGCCTCGGGACACGGCCGATCCGCCGTACGGGCGAGGGACCGGGCTCGCGCCCCGTGTCCGGCGTAACGTCCCTCCTTGTGCTGCGCTGCCGTCTTGTCGGACACCGGTTCCGCTTCCAGAGCGAGGGCGCCACCATGCGCTGGCGCTGCGAGCGCGGTTGCGGGGCGCACGGCAGCAAGCGGTATCCGAGCGCCGAGGACGCGGAGCGTTACGCGCGGGCGTTCGACCACGAGGACGCTGAGGACCTCGGGCGACGGGCACCGTTGGTGGGGCTCTTCCCCTTGCGCCTGTTGCGTGCCGTGCGGCTGGCACGAGCCAGGAGAGCAGGTTCGGCACCCGATGGGAGACCCCCGGCGCCTTGAGACGTTGTCCTGTGCAACGGCATTCATGGCCTCACCTCGAGCTCTGGTCAAACGGGGCACGGGGTGACGGCGTCTTCCATTTTATGGCATTTTGCGCAACTCGGTGGACATTCCGTTGCCGGTATCTCCCTTCGTCCGTCCAGTACAAGAGGCGAAGTCGCCATTTGATCCTGCAGGCGGAAGCGCCCGGACGAAATGCTCGACACCGTGAACGCACGACACAACACGCGTCCGCTGCTTCCGTACGTCGTCGGCACGGTGACGGCGAGCGGTTCGTGCCCTGACGCACGGACCAACCGCTGACGACCGAAGGAATGCGAGCGACCCCCTCGCGGTACGGGACCCGAGCCGCGCCACGGCACTCTGCGCCTTTCTGGACAGTGGTGCTGCGCTCGGGAGCCATGCTCAAGACCTGTGGATCGAACTCGGGGAGCACGCGAAGGGCGTACCTTCCCGGGTGTTCGACTGATGGTCATCGAGTAGGCCGGTGTTGAGGCGGGCGTAGGTGGTGCCGAGTTAGGCGGTCAGGCGTTCGGGGCCCATCGTGGCGCGGTCGACCTCGACGAACGCCCGCAGCATCACCCCCTCGTCCTCGCCCTTGCGACCGCGCTGGTAGTAGAGGAGCGCGTCGGGAATGAGGGCCTCACCGCCCCCCAGAAAGTGGTGTACTTCGGGGATCCAGTCCAGCGGCCGGCAGGTGTCCTGGCGGCGGCGGGCGTCGTTGAGGAACTGCACCGCGGTTTCGGTCACGGTGAGGGTGTGTCCCACGGCCAGCCGCACGGCGGTTGGGTCTGTCGCTGTCTTCGGCGGCCGCCGGCCGCGCAGCTCCGGCCACTCAACGGCGACCTTGGGTGCCAGATGCGGGTACGTCCGGCCTGAGGCAGGGTGATCCGGTCGGTGAATTCCTCGGCGCGGAGCTTCATGAGCCGGCGCCTGGTCTGCGCGATGCGCACGTCGGGGCCAGGATCTGGTGCATCTGTTCGGTTGTGGCCATCCGGTACTGGGTCAGTACCGCCAGTGCGAGGCGGTCGCGGCCGCCTTTGCGGCGTGCGGCCGGGGGATCGGGGCGCTGCGGGGGGCCTCCACGCCGACACGCTGAATGAGTCGGTGTGCCAGGAGATGGGTGCGCTGGCCGGGCTGCGCCACCTGGGAACTCTACTGGTCGTCCTGGTCCTGGGCTGCTACCGGGGCTATTCGCAGTGCACCGGGTTTCAGCCCGGTGGTGAAGCGAATCTTTAGCCTGCTCTGACCTCAGCTGTGTGCACGGATGCGCACTGGTCACCTCGGCCGGCGTCAGAGCGGCCGGTTCTGCTGCTCGATGTACTGCTTCACGATGCTGAGTGGCGCCGCTGCCGCGGCGCCGCCGGAACCAGGCTGAGCAGCCCCCAGGAATGCACGCCCGGCCGGGCCCCGGCGGACAGGGCCGCCTCGATGCACACCCGCGCGCTCTGCTCGGTCGCGCAGGTCCCGCACGGACCCTGCTGGTGCCTGCTGTCGCAGACCTGGTGCACCTCCCACCCGTACAGGTGGCTGTGTTCGAGCACAGATGCGCTCCGGCCCGTGCTTTCACCCACGCCGTTCACTGATCCTTCCTCGGGTGCTGCCGGCCCACACGACCGCCGCAGCCGGCGCGGGCGTTACCCGCACGGCCTGCGGAGGTCCTCTCGCGTGCTTGCGCATGTGTCCTTCCGCCGCGTGTATCGCAGATCGCCACCCGATCGACGCGATCGGTGCCGAGCCGCGACGCGGCCGCCCGGCCGGCCGGCGCGCAGCTCATCGAGGGGGCGGCGTCGTGCCGCGCCCGTCGACGGCGAGCGTGCACCAGATGGTCTTGCGACCGCGGCGCTCCCGGTGCGCACCCCAGGCCGAAGCGACCGCCTCTACCAGGAACATCCCCCGGCCCTGCTCCTCGTGCGGATCCGCCTGACGGACGACGGGCTGTGCCATGGACCCGTCCGTGACTTCCACCCACAGGCGGTCACCGATCTGCATCACGTCCAGCGTGATCCATGTACCGGGTACGTGTTTGACCGCGTTCGCGAGCAACTCGCTGACGAGCAACCGGCCGTCGTCCACGACCCCCGGCGGGCAGCCCCACGAGGTCAGGGCCGCTCCGGCCAAGGCGCGTGCTCTTGCCACCTCGGCCGCCGCCGACCGCATGTGGAGGTGCACATGCCGACCGAAGCCCAGGTTGCAGTCGGAGCACACGAAACTGCGGCAGCCGGCCACCTGTGCGCCGGCGTCGGCGCGTGCGGCGAACGGCGCAGGCGGCTCCGGCTCGTCGCGGGCGTACGGCGTGGGCGGCCGTTGCCGAGGCAACTGCCTGCCGTGCGACTGTGTGCCAGGAGGAAGTGCGCGGCGGTTCGGGTCATGAAGGTACGCCATGGCGGGCCCTTCTGCCGCGGTGCGCGCGCGCAGCCGGCGTCGTACCCGTCCGGTCGGCGACCCGACGTCTCGGGACGCCCCGGCGCGGGTGTCTCACCGACGTCCGACTCCCCACCGTTGCCCGCGAACCGCGCGCAACTGTGCGATCGACGCTTTCACGCCCCGGTACGGTGCAAAAGCGGCGAGCACCGGCCTGAGGGCCCGTCGCCGTAGATCCCCGGCATCCGGGATGAAGGACGTTCGCCCCTGCGCTTCCACACATCGAGGCCCTCCCGACCGTCGTTCACCGGGCGGCGGCTCCACCACGGCGTCCGGCCCACACACTGCACGCAACGGGGAGAGCGGCGGTATACCGGCGGTATCCACACCGGTCGCGGCACCACAGCCGTCGGCCGGCCCGAACGGCACGCCGCCGATTCGACGTGAGGACTGGGACAAGCCGCTCGCTTCGAACGGCTTCACCGGGACCGACGCCACCCGGGAGCGCCTCGCCACCGAAACACCCGCTGCCGGCCCGGCCGACGTCTCCCTCGCACTCGCCAGCCCCCGCACCACCCCGGTATCCGCCGTCCACGTCACCATCCCGGCTGAACCCGGAACGGTTCAAGTCCCCGGAAGAGACGTTCTTGACCATGACTGAAGGAGCCGACAAGTGTGCTGCGCGTTGAGCTGACCACGCAACTGCCGCGGATCCGCACCCTCGTCGTGCTCGCCTGCCTGGCCGCCGTCCCCGTCATGGCCGGCCTTTCGTACGCCTCAGACGCAGACCATCGAAACGGCCGCCAGACCGGCCTGTTCGGAGCCTCCCTGCTCGCGGGCCCGCCCGTACTGGCCGCGCACGCCGCACAGTTCTCCCCCTTCCACACGCTCCACGCCGCGCAGTTCCTCCTGGCCGCCACCGTGTACGACGACTGCCCGGAGCATCTGCGCAACGGGTACGGGGTCCCGGACATCGACCGGCTGGTCCCCGGGGCGCGGACGCCTGTCCTGATGACGGCCGAGGGGCATCGCAGCCTGTTCGGCGGCCGGCTCGATGAGGAGCTGCGCAACGTCGGGGACCAGGTGGCCGCCACCGGCCGCGCCCGGGCCACCATCCGGCTGGTGCTGGGGCAGCTGCCACACGGTCGCGAGGGCCGGGCGCGGATGCCCGGCATCGTGTACGAGCTCCGTGACGACCCGCGTGCGATCGCCGGCGTTCTCGCCTCACCACTGCGGCGCTGCGCGAGGTGGCCCTGCAGCGGCCGGCGGACGCGTGGGTCGGGCAGTGACAGTGGGCATAGGGTCCGGACGCCACGCCACGCCACGCCACGCCGCGGGAGGTCATGCCCGACGAGGAGCGACCGACCGCGTCACACTGACAGCAGGTGTGCCGACGAGACGAGGTGGTCGCGGATGAAGTTCGGAGTATCGACATTTGTCACCGATGAGGGCATTGGCCCCAAGGCGTTGGGACCCGCCATGGAGGAGCGTGGGTTCGACTCCCTGCTGCTGGCCGAGCACTCGCATATTCCGGTCAAGCGGGAGTCCCCGTACCCGGGGGGCGGTGAGCTGCCGCGGATCTACTACCGGACGCTCGACCCGTTCGTGGCGCTCGCCGCGGCCGCCTCGGTGACCCGTGACCTGCTCCTGGGCACCGGCATCGCTCTGGTGATCCAGCGCGATCCGATCCACACCGCGAAGGAGGTCGCCTCCCTCGATCTGATCTCCGGCGGCCGGGCCGTGTTCGGGGTCGGCGCGGGCTGGAACCGCGAGGAGATGCGCAACCACGGGACGGATCCGGCCGTCCGCGGGCGGCTCATGGACGAACGCATCCGCGCGATGATCGAGCTGTGGACCAAGGAGGAGGCCGAGTTCCATGGCGACTTCGTCGACTTCGATCCCGTCTACGCCTGGCCCAAGCCGGTCCAGAAGCCGCATCCGCCCATCTGGGTCGGGGGCGACAGCGAGCGCGCTTTCGAACGTGTAGCCGAGTACGGTGCGGCATGGATGCCGAGCGATCTGCCGCTCGAGAAGCTGGGTGAACGCATCGCGCGTATGCGGCGGACGGCCGGTGACCGCCCGTCCGTCGTGGTGTACGCGGGCCGGCACGACCGGAAGGCGCTCGACACCTACGCCGAACTCGGCGTCGAACGCGTCCTGCTGTATCTGCCGACCCTGCCGGAGAACCAGACGCTGCGCACCCTGGACGAGCTGGCCGAGGCCACGTCCGGCCACCGGTGACAGCTCGCGGCTGCCGCTGAACAGGAGCTGACCGTGCCGGACATGGCCGGGGACGAGGCGCGCCGCCGGTTCATGACCGCGCGTGTGGCGCGCCTGGCGACGGTGGACGCGGGCCTGCGCCCGCATCTGGTGCCGGTCGTCTTCGCGGCCCACGGCGAGGAGATCGTCACCGCCGTCGACTGGAAGCCGAAGAGGTCGCAGCAGCTCAAACGGTTGGACAACATCGCGGCCCACCCGGCTGTCTGCCTGCTCGTCGACGCGTACGACGAGGACTGGGAGCGGCTGTGGTGGGTCCGCGCGGACGGTGACGCCCGCGTGCTGCCGCCCGGTACCCAGGGCGAGTACCCGGCGGCCGTCGCCCTGTTGCGGGAGAAGTACGCGCCGTACCGGCAGCGACCGCCGACCGGTCCGGCGCTCGTGATCGCCGTCCGCCGGTGGCACGGCTGGCGTGCCGCGTCGGGGGGGTGACCGTGGGGCAGGGGACACGCCGCCCCCGGCATCACCGGTACCGGCACCATCACGGCTCGTCGTCGCCGTTATGCGCTGGCTGCGGCCTTGAGCCAATCGCTCGCGTACACATCGCGGCCCATGTAGTGGGCCTGGACCCGGGCGCAGACAGCGTCCATCACGCCCTGGTGGAGACAGGCCGGGTCGCCCGGGAGTGTCTGCGCGATCTGACAAGCCGTCCGGAACAATCCATCCCCACCGTCCGCTCCCCATGAGCAGCTCAACGATCAACTGACCATGTAGGACACGGCCTTAGCCGTGGGCGACCTTCTGCCCGAGTGCCTGGCGGCACCCACTTCGTCTCCGCGATGACGTGCCGTTCTCCCCAGCCGACGGCCGCGGCCGGCCGCCGCTGGAGAGGGGCCGGATGCCAGGTAGTGGTGCCGGCCCCTTGCCGGCACCCGCATTCTCTGCACCAGCGGGTTGAGTGGTGCACAGCCACTTGGAAGTGGGTCACTTATGCGAAGTGTGGACGTTCATCGGCCTGTCCTGATGGCGAGGGTCGGGCGGCCCTCCGTGTAAATCCTTGAGCGATGACGCGAGCAATGCCCAGCATCGGCGTCGACGAGGACCACGACTCCTCAATGTTCTCGCTTCGCTGCGTAGTTGAACGTATGCGAAGAGCAGTCAACGTGGCGCGAAGTCCTCTTGAGACGGCCTGCAGGCGGCAAAAGACTGCTGCGGTAGCAAGGCCGCGCCTGTATCCCGGGAGCCGCGGCACAGCATTCACGATCGCAATGGAGGAGAACGCCGATGCCCGACGCCAGCCGTCGAGACGCCGCACACTCGATCACGCTGACCGACGGCACCGCCACGCGGACCCGTGAGGCGGGCCCCGTCGACCTGGTGCCGGTCCAGGAACTGCACCGCCGCTGCTCGCCGGGCAGCCGAGCCCTGCGGTACCACGCGGGCAAGTCCGGGCTGTCACCTGCCGAATGGCGTCAGTTGTCCAGCCCGGAGCGCGGCACCACACTGGTGACCGCTCCGGCCGAGCGTACGGACCACATCATCGCCATGACCAACGTCATGCGCACACATCAGCAAGGCGTGGGGGAACTCGCGATCCTGGTCGAGGACGCGTGGCAGGCCAGGGGGCTCGGCACCGCGCTGGCCGAACATGCGGCGACCTTAGCCCGCCGCGAGGGACACCACACGCTGACCGCCGCGGTGGTGGCGAGCAACAAGCCGATGCTCCATGTCCTGGGGAAACTGGATGCGACGCCGCTCGACGCCACCGGGCCCGTGCTCGACCTGCGCATCCTGCTGTAGGTCCGGCTTCGACGATCACGGGTGATGGATCACGGTGGGTTGACGTCCTCTCCCCCCTGAAGGGGGGAGATTCCCGCCTACCGCGCCGTTGAAGGCTGCGGTGTCGGGTGGGTTCCTGCTTCGCTGCGCGGTGCCGGGACGGGTCCCGGTCTTACCCCCGCTCCGCAGGCTGTCACGGCCAGTCCGGCCGCCTTGGCGACGTTGACCGCCGCGTTGATGTCCCGGTCCAGGACGGCCCCGCATGCCCTGCACGTCCACACGCGGACGTGCAGGGGCTTGGGGCCGTCCTGG
>Ga0308175_100003422_pt1 | contig 10982 bp, 8 predicted proteins | sample PhyCR1_3_FD_203893 | JGI IMG/M metagenome (GOLD analysis project Ga0308175, IMG submission 203893) | Soil microbial communities from UC Gill Tract Community Farm, Albany, California, United States - DLSLS.C.R1 | ecosystem: Environmental > Terrestrial > Soil > Agricultural land | place: USA... | reverse complement strand
AGCGCCGCCACGACGACGGCGCCCGCCAGCGGGACGACCCCGAGGATGGTCAGCCAGGGGAGGTTGGACATCACTGGATCACCCACAGAGCACCGAGGATCACGACGACACCCGCGAGCATCGTCAGGGCATAGGAGCGTGCGAAGCCGTTCTGCAGGCGTCGCACGCGGCTGGAGGTCCCGCCGACCAGGGCGGCCAGGCCGCCCACCCCGCCGTCGACGCCGCGGTTGTCGGCGAACACGAGGGCGCGGGTCAGGTGGATGCCCGGTCGCATGAGCAGCCCCTCGTTGACCTCGTCCTGGTAGAGGTCGCGCCGAGCCGCCTGGGTGAGCAGGGAGCCGACGGGAGCCACCTCCGGCACCTCGTCACGCCAGTAGCGCACCCAGGCCAGTGCGATGCCGCCGGCCACCAGGACCAGGGTCAGCGTCATCAGCAGCCAGACCGGCAGCACCGGCTCGCCCTCGGAGTGCGCTCCCACGACCGGCTCGAGCCAGTGGGTGAAGGTGCCGCCGATGCTCAGGATGAGGCCGAGCAGGGCGGACCCCACCGCCAGCACCATCATCGGGATGGTCATCACCAGGGGTGACTCGTGCGGGTGCACGTCGTCGGACCAGCGCTTCTTGCCGTGGAAGGTCATGAAGAACAGCCGCGACATGTAGAAGGCGGTGATGCCCGCGCCGATGAGTGCGGCCCCGCCGAACACCCAGGGCCGCCAGCCGTCGCCGATGAAGGCCGCCTCGATGATCTTGTCCTTGGACCAGAAGCCCGAGAACGGCGGCACGCCGAGGATGGCCAGCCAGCCGAGGCCGAAGGTGACCCAGGTGATCTTCATGGCCCCGGACAGCCCGCCGAAGCGGCGCATGTCGACCTGGTCGTCCATGCCGTGCATGACCGAGCCGGCGCCGAGGAACATGCCCGCCTTGAAGAAGCCGTGGGTGAGCAGGTGGAAGATGGCGAAGGCGTAGCCGACCGGCCCGAGGCCGGCGGCCAGCATCATGTAGCCGATCTGCGACATGGTCGAGGCGGCGAGCGCCTTCTTGATGTCGTCCTTGGCGCAGCCGACGATCGCCCCGAACAGCAACGTGATCGCTCCGACGATGACGACGAGCAGCTGCGCGGTGGGCGCGTGGTCGAAGATGAAGCTGCTGCGCACGACCAGGTAGACACCGGCGGTGACCATGGTCGCCGCGTGGATCAGTGCGGAGACGGGGGTAGGGCCGGCCATGGCGTCACCGAGCCAGCTCTGCAGCGGGAACTGCGCCGACTTGCCGCACGCGCCCAGTAGGAGCATCAGGCCGATCGCCGTGAGCACACCCTCGGAGGCGTGGCCCGACGCGGCGGAGACGCCGGCGAAGTCCACCCGCCCGAAGGCCCAGAACATGGTCATGATCGCGATCGACAGCCCGAGGTCGCCCACCCGGTTGACCACGAACGCCTTGTTGCCGGCGGTGGCGTAGGCCGGGTTGTGGCTCCAGAACCCGATGAGCAGGTAGGACGCCAGGCCGACACCCTCCCAGCCGACGTAGAGCAACAGGTAGGAGTCGGCGAGCACCAGCAGCAGCATCGCCGCCACGAACAGGTTGAGGTAGCCGAAGAACCGGCGCTTGTCGGGGTCGTGCTCCATGTACCCCAGGGAGTAGACGAGGATCAGCGACCCGACGAACGTCACCAGCAGCACGAACGACATCGAGAGCTGGTCGACCAGCAGGCCCGCGTCGAGCTTGAAGGAGCCCGCTGGCACCCAGCTGTAGAGGTGCACCGACTGCGCCCGGGACCCGGGGTCGCGGCCCAGCATGGCGATCCAGGTGACCAGTCCGATGACGAACGAGGCCCAGGACAGGGCGACGGCCAGCAGCGGGCCCCACTTGTCGGTGGCGCGGCCGCCGATGAGCAGGATCGCGGAGCCGAGCATCGGCAGCACGACCAGCAGCCAGGCGTATGCCGTGATGCCGGTTGCCGCCGTGGCCGCACCGTCGGCGGTGGCGAGGGTGGCGAGGGAAGTCACCTGTCGGGCCCCTTCTTAAAGCTTCAGCAGGTTGGCGTCGTCGACCGAGGCCGAGCGGCGGGCGCGGAAGATCGCGATGATGATGGCCAGTCCGACGACCACCTCGGCGGCCGCGACGACCATCACGAACAGCGCGATCACCTGGCCGTCGAGATTGCCCTGCATGCGGGCGAAGGTCACGAACGCGAGGTTGGTCGCGTTGAGCATGAGCTCGACGCCCATGAACACCACGATCGCGTTGCGTCGCAGCAGCACCGTAGCGCCGCCGATCGCGAAGAGGATGGTGGCCAGGTAGATGTAGTTGACGAGGTTCACCGGGCCTCGCCCTCCTCGATCTCGTGCTCGACCAGGTGCTCGGCCTCGACGTGCTGGGTGGGCACCACCACCTGCTCGCGGGCCATGAGGACCCGGGAGACCGACAGCTCGCTCGGCGTGCCGTCAGGCAGCAGCGCCGGGGTGTCGACGGCATTGTGGCGGGCGTAGACGCCGGGGGCGGGCAGGCCGGCGACGTTGCGGTTCTCCCGGACCCGCCGCTCGGACCAGTCACGCTGGGTCGGCCGTTCGCCGAGGCGCTCGCGGTGCGCGAGCACCATCGCGCCGAGGGCGGCGGTGATGAGCAGCGCCGAGGTGATCTCGAAGGCCCAGACGTACTGGCCGAAGATGAGCTCGGCGACGCCGGTCACGTTGCCCTTGCCCTCGTTGACCGACTGCAGCCCCTTCATCGGTCCGAAGCGGACCCGGCCGATGGCGGTGAAGAGGAGCACGCCCAGCCCGAGGGCCAGCAGCAGCCCGACCCACTTCTGCCCCTTGATCGTCTCGACCAGCGAGTCGGAGGAGTCGACGCCGACCAGCATGAGGACGAACAGGAACAGCATCATCACGGCGCCGGTGTAGACGAAGATCTGGATGATGCCGAGGAAATCGGCCTCCTCGGCGATGTAGAAGATGCCGAGGTTGATCATCACCAGGGCCACGCCGATCGCCGCGTGGACCGCCTTCTTCGCGAAGAGCAGCCCGCACGCCGCGACGACGCTGATCGGCGCCAGCACCCAGAACAGGATCTGCTCACCCAGGCCGGTCATCGGCGCACCGCCTCCGTCGTGTCCCGGGTGGCCTGGCGGCCGGACGCGACGGTGTCGACACCCTCGACCGGGTCGCCGCTGGGGGCGTGGCCGTCCTGCGGCTCGGCCTCGTGGGACCTCACCCAGTCCTCCTGCTCGGGCGTGGACCTGGCCACCTTGCCCTGGTAGTAGTCACGCTCGTCGAGCCCGTCGACCATGGGGTGCGGCGGGAGCAGCATCCCCTCCTGCACCGGGGCGAGCAGCTGCTCCTTGGTGAAGATCAGGTCGGCCCGGTTGTCGTCGGCGAGCTCGTAGAAGTTGGTCATCGTCAGGGCCCGCGTCGGGCACGCCTCGATGCACAGCCCGCAGAAGATGCAGCGCAGGTAGTTGATCTGGTAGACGCGACCGTAGCGCTCACCCGGGGAGAACCGGCCGGCGCCGCCCTCGCGGTCGTCGTTGTCGGCGCCCTCGACGAGGATCGCGTCGGCGGGGCACGCCCAAGCGCACAGCTCGCAGCCCACGCACTTCTCGAGACCGTCGGGGTGGCGGTTCAGCTGGTGCCGGCCGTGGTAGCGCGGCTGCGTGGGCCGCTTCTCCTCCGGGTACTCCTCGGTCTCGAGCTTGCGGAACATGGTGGCGAAGGTGACGCCGAACCCGCCGACCGGGGCGAACAGGTCGGCGAAGAACCCTGGCTTCTCGTCAGCCACGTGTTGCCTCCTTCTCGGGGACGTCCTCGGCGGACCGCTCGGAGATCCGCAGCGCGGGCTCGCGCAGCCGCTGACCGGGCAGCGGGGGGACCGGGAACCCACCGGCGAACGGGTCCACCTCCTCGGGCGGCGGGGCCGACTTCGCCGCCTCGCGCTCGATCCGGCGGTTCTCCCAGTAGTAGTAGACGAGCAGCACCAGGGCGGCCACGACGGCCACGAAGATGAAGCTGAGCAGGGGGTACTGCCGCCCCGCGATGCTGAACGTCGGCCCGGTGACGTACCCGAGCTGGCTCGCGCGGATGAAGGCGACGACGACCACCCAGGCCAGCGTGACCGGGATGAGGAACCGCCACCCGAACCGCATGAACTGGTCGTAGCGGACCCGTGGCAGGGCGCCACGCAGCCAGACGAAGAAGAACATGAAGGACCACAGCTTGACGACGAACCAGAGCAGCCCCCACCAGCCGTGGTTGAACATGCCGTGGTTGATCATCGCGATGAGCGGGGGCGCCTGCCAGCCACCCAGGAACATCGTCGTCGCCAGTGCGGAGACGGTGAACATGTTGACGTACTCGCCGAGGAAGAACATCGCGAACTTCAGGGAGGAGTACTCGGTGTGGAACCCACCGGTCAGCTCGCCCTCGCCCTCGGCCAGGTCGAACGGCAGGCGGTTGGTCTCGCCCACCATGGTGATGACGTAGACGAAGAAGCTGAAGAACGCGGGGATGATGTACCAGAGGCTCTTCTGGGCGTGCACGATCTGTGACGTCGACATCGACCCGCTGTAGAGGAACACGGCCACCAGCGACAGGCCCATCGCGATCTCGTACGAGATCACCTGGGCGGTGGAGCGCAGCCCACCGAGCAGCGGGTAGGTCGAGCCGGACGACCAGCCGGCCAGCACGATGCCGTAGACCCCGACGCCGGCGACGGCGAGCACGAGCAGCACCGCGACGGGGATGTCGGTGAGCTGCAACGGCGTCCGGTGCCCGAACATCCACACGTCGGGCCCGAGCGGGATGATCGCGAACGACACGAACGCCATCGCGCCGGCGATCATCGGGGCCAGCGCGAAGACGACCTTGTCGGCGTTCTTGGGGGTCAGGTCCTCCTTGAGCGCCAGCTTGACGCCGTCGGCCAACGTCTGCAGCAGGCCGAACGGGCCGGTGCGGTTGGGGCCGGGACGCTGCTGCATCCGACCGATGACGCGCCGCTCGAACCAGATGACGATCAGCGTGTTCACCAGCAGGAACACGAAGACGAACAGCGCCTTGACCAGGTGCAGCCACCACGGGGTGTCGCTGAAGTCCGCGCGCGGGTTGTCGGCGAAGGGAACCAGCGTCGGTATGCCGGTGACGGCCTGGGCGGCGAGCGTCACGGTGCTCACTCGGTCACCTCCACGGCGCTCGCTGCCTTCGCGAGCGTGACGACGGCCCCGGCGCTGGCGCCGAGAGTGGCCCGGACGGTGCACCCGTCGGAGTTGGTGGGCAGCCAGACCACGTGGTCCACCATGCCGTCGGTCACCTCGACCGGCGCGCTGACCGAGCCGGCCCGCCCCGACACGGTGACCGTGTCGCCGTCGACCAGCCCGAATGCCTGCGCGGTCCCCGGGGAGACCCGGGCCCTGGCCTTGGGGGCGGTGCCGGCCAGGTAGGGCTCGCCGTCCTGCAGCGAGCCGCGGTCGAGCAGGTGGTGCCAGGTCGCCAGGACCACCTCACCCTCCCGCGAGGCGGTCGGGACGTCGCCGGCGGCGACGGCCGCCGCGGTGGGCCGCTGACCCGTCCACGGGCCGAGCCGACGCATCTCGGCGCGGACCTCGGCGGCGGTGCGGGTGCCGAGGAAGTGGCCCATCTCGGCCGCGAGCATGTCGAGGACGCGGTAGTCGGACTGGGCGTGGGTCTCGAGGGCGGCGTCGAACGGGCGCACCCGGCCCTCCCAGTTGACGAAGGTGCCGGCCTTCTCGGCGTGGGGCGCGACGGGGAGCACGACGTCGGCCACAGCGGTGACCGACGACGGGCGCAGCTCGAGGGAGACCACGAAGGTCTTCGCGAGCGCCTCCTCGACGCGTGGGTCCGCCAGGTCGGCGGCGTCGACGCCGCCGACGAGCAGGGCATCGACCGAGCCATCCACGGCGGCGCCCACGATGCCGGAGGTGTCGCGGCCCTCGCCGTCGGGCAGGCCGACGACGTCCCAGGCCTCGGCCACCTGCTGGCGGGCCGCCGCGTCGGCGACCGGGCGGCCACCGGGCAGCAGGCCTGGCAGCGCGCCGGCCTCGAGGGCCCCGCGCTCCCCCGCCCTGCGCGGCACCCAGGCGAGGCGCGCGCCGCTCGACCGGGCGAGGGCCGCTGCAGCGGTCAGCGCGCCGGGCACGGTCGCGAGCCGCTCGCCGACCAGGATGACGACCCCGTCGCCCTCGAGCGCCTTGGCCGCCTCCGCGGCCACGCCGTCACCGGTGACGCCGTCACCGAGGGCGCGCAGCACCTCGGCCTCGGTGCCGGGCGCGGACGGGATGAGGCGCCCACCCAGCTTGGTGAGGCCGCGCGTCTCGTAGGGCGCCACGGCATACACGGTCGTCTTGTTCTTGCGGCTCGCCTTGCGCAGCCGCAGGAACACGATCGGGCTCTCCTCCTCGGGCTCGAGGCCCGCCAGGACGACGGTCCTAGCGCTCTCGAGGTCGGAGTAGGTCACCGCGCCACCGTCCGGGCCGGTGGCCACGACGTGCTCGGCGAGGAAGCCGGCCTCCTCGGCCGAGTGCGGACGCGCGCGGAAGTCCACGTCGTTGGTCGCCAGGACGCTGCGCGCGAACTTGCCGTAGGCGTAGGCGTCCTCGGCGGAGACCCGGCCACCGACGAGCACGCCGGCGCCCTTCGCGGCCGCGAGGCCGCGAGCCGCCGCGTCGAGGGCCTCGGGCCAGCTGGCCACCTGGAGCTCGCCGCTCTCGTCGCGGACGAGGGGGTACTCGATGCGGTCACCGGTGGTGGCGTAGGCGAACGCCCACCGGCCCTTGTCGCAGTTCCACTCCTCGTTGACCTGTGGGTCGTTCCACGCCATGCGTCGCAGCACCACGCCGCGGCGGTGGTCGGTGCGCTGCTCGCACCCGGAGGCGCAGTGCTCGCAGATGCTCTTGGTGGAGACCAGGTCGAACGGGCGGCTGCGGAAGCGGTAGGCCGCACCGGTCAGCGCGCCCACCGGGCAGATCTGGACCGTGTTGCCGGAGAAGTAGGACTCGAACGGCTTCTGCTCGTAGATGCCGACCTGCTGCAGGGCGCCGCGCTCGACCAGGGCGATGAACGGGTCACCGGCCACCTGGTCGGAGAAGCGGGTGCAGCGGGCGCACAGGATGCAGCGCTCCCGGTCGAGCAGCACCTGGCTGGAGATGTTGATCGGCTTGGCGTAGGTGCGCTTGACGTCCTCGAACCGGGAGACCGCCCGGCCGTTGCTCATCGCCTGGTTCTGCAGGGGGCACTCGCCGCCCTTGTCGCAGACGGGGCAGTCGAGCGGGTGGTTGATGAGCAGGAACTCCATCTGCCCGTGCTGCGCCTTGTCGGCCACCGGGGAGGTGAGCTGGGTCTTGACCTGCATGCCCTCGGAGACGGTGAGGGTGCACGACGCCTGCGGCTTCGGCATCGCCCGCAGCGACCCGTCGGGGCCGGGGGTGGACACCTCGACGAGGCACTGGCGGCAGGCGCCGACGGGCTCGAGCAACGGGTGGTCGCAGAACCGCGGGATCTGCACGCCGATGGTCTCGGCGGCCCGGATCACCAGGGTGTTCTTGGGCACCGACACCTCGATGCCGTCGATGGTCAGCCCGACCATCTCGACCGAGGGGGGCGGTGTCGCGTCGTCGCCCATGCTCACGGCGTTGCCGCCGGCGGAGGGGGATGTCTGGACGGTCATGCGGACGCCTTCTCCTGGGCGAACAGGGTGGACTCACGGCGGTCGAACGGACAGCCGCCCTGCGTGAGGTGGTCGAGGTACTCCTGGCGGAAGTACTGGATGCTGCTGGTGATCGGGCTCGTGGCGCCGTCACCCAGCGCGCAGAACGCGCGGCCGAGGATGTTGTCGCAGATGTCGAGGAGCTTCTCGACGTCCTCCTCGGTGCCCTGCCCGTGCTCGAGCCGGTTGGTGATCTGCGCCAGCCACCACGTGCCCTCCCGGCAGGGGGTGCACTTGCCGCAGGACTCGTGCTTGTAGAAGTCGGTCCAGCGGTCGACGGCACGGACCACGCAGGTGGTCTCGTCGAAGACCTGTAGCGCACGGGTGCCCAGCATCGACCCGGCCGCGGCGACCGACTCGAAGTCGAGCGGCACGTCAAGGTGCTCGTCGGTGAAGATCGGCGTGGACGACCCGCCAGGCGTCCAGAACTTGAGCTTCTTGTTGGGGTCGCGCATGCCACCGGCCATGTCGAGCAGCTCGCGGAGCGTGATGCCGAGCGGCGCTTCGTACTGGCCCGGGCGCTTGACGTGGCCCGAGAGGCTGAAGATGCCGAAGCCGGTGGACTTCTCGGTGCCCATGCCGGAGAACCAGTCCGCGCCGTGCAGCAGGATCGGCGGGACCGAGGCGATGGACTCGACGTTGTTGACGACGGTCGGCCTGGCGTACAGGCCGGCGACCGCAGGGAACGGCGGCTTGAGGCGCGGCTGGCCGCGACGGCCCTCGAGGCTGTCGAGCAGCGCCGTCTCCTCGCCGCAGATGTAGGCGCCCGCCCCCGCGTGCACCGTCACGTCGAGGTCGAAGCCGGTGCCCTGGATGTTCTTGCCGAGGTACCCCGCGGCATACGCCTCCTCCACCGCGCGCATCAGGCGCCGGTAGACGTGGACGACCTCACCGCGCAGGTAGATGAAGGCGTGGTTGCACCCGATGGCGAACGACGTGATCGCCACACCCTCGACCAGGAAGTGCGGGGCAGCGAGCATGAGCGGGATGTCCTTGCAGGTGCCCGGCTCGGACTCGTCGGCGTTGACCACGAGGTAGCGGGGGCCGCCGTCGGGCTTGGGCAGGAAGCCCCACTTCATGCCGGTGGGGAAGCCCGCGCCGCCACGACCACGCAGGCCGGAGTCCTTGGTCATCTGCACGAGGTCCTCGGGCTTCATGCCCAGGGCCTTCTTGAGCGCCTGGTACCCCTCGTTGCGCTCGTAGGTGGCGAGCGTCCACGACTGCGGGTCGTCCCAGAACTTCGTGAGGATCGGCGTCAGGGTGGTGCTCACTGGCCGGGCTCCTTCGGTGTGGTCTGCGCGTCCTTGCCGCCGGGCAGCTCGTCCGGCTCGTTCGCCTGCGTGTCGGCAGAGTCCTGCCGGCCGCGAGCCGGCTCGTCCGAGGTCGCCTCGGGCTGGTGCTCGGCTGCGGGCTGATCGCCGGCCCGGTCCTGGTCACCCGGCGCCGTCCAGTTGTTGTCGCGGGCCACCTCGAGGCCGACCAACGAGGCCGGTCCGGCGCCCACGCCCTCGTCGGCGAGGCCGTCGGGGAACCCGGCCAGGACGCGCGAGACCTGCTTGAAGGTGCAGACCCGGCTCGCGCCGCGGGTGGGCCTCACGTCCTTGCCGGCCCGCAGGTCGTCGACGAGCTGCTTGGTCGACCCGGGGGTCTGGTTGTCGAAGAACTCCCAGTTGGCCATGACGACCGGGGCGTAGTCGCACGCGGCGTTGCACTCGATGCGCTCGAGGGTGACCTTGCCGTCCGGGGTGGTCTCGTCGTGGCCGATGCCGAGGTGCTCGGAGACCTCGTCCCAGATCTGGTCGCCCCCCATGATCGCGCAGAGCGTGTTCGTGCAGACCCCGACGGTGTACTCGCCGTTGGGGTGGCGCTTGTACTGGGTGTAGAAGGTCGCGACGCCCGAGACCTCTGCCCGGGTCAGGTCGAGGAGCTCGGCGCACAGGTCGATGCCGCGTCCGGCGACGTAGCCGTCGACGCTCTGCACGAGGTGGAGCAGCGGCAGCAGCGCGGACCGCCGCTCCGGGTAGCGCGCGATGACCTGGGCCGCGTCCTCGCGGAGCTGGGCCAGCACGTCGTCGGCGTACGGCTCCTTGCTCTCTGCGTCGACGGTGAGGTGCCCTGAGGCCGTCTGGAATCCGAAGTGACCTGTCATTACCGGTCAACTCCTCCCATCACGGGGTCGATCGAGGCCACAGCGACGATGACGTCGGCGACCTGGCCGCCCTCGCACATCGCGGAGGCGGCCTGCAGGTTGTTGAAGGAGGGGTCGCGGAAGTGGGCTCGGTAGGGCCGGGTCCCGCCGTCGGAGACCACGTGGCAGCCGAGCTCGCCCTTGGCGCTCTCGACCGCGACATACGCCTGGCCGGGCGGCACCCGGAAGCCCTCGGTGACCAGCTTGAAGTGGTGGATCAGGGACTCCATGGAGGTGCCCATGATCTCGCGGATGTGGTCGAGGCTGTTGCCCATGCCGTCGCTGCCGATGGCCAGCTGTGCCGGCCACGCGATCTTCTTGTCCTCCACCATGACGGGGCCCGGTGTGGTGCCGAGGCGCTCCACCGCCTGCTCGATGATCCGCAGCGACTGCTTCATCTCGTCGAGGCGGATGCACAGGCGCGCGTAGGCGTCGCAGGAGGTGCGGGTGACGACGTCGAAGTCGTAGGTCTCGTAGCCGCAGTAGGGGTCGAGCTTGCGCAGGTCGTGGGGCAGGCCGGTCGCGCGCAGCACCGGGCCGGTGATGCCCAGAGCCATGCAGCCCGTGAGGTCGAGGTAGCCCACGTCGACGGTGCGTCCCTTGAGGACGGGGTTCTCGAGGAGCAGCAGCTCGAGCTCGTGGATGCCCCGGCTCACCAGCGGGATGATGTCGCGGACCTTGTCGATGGCGCCGGGCGGCAGGTCCTGGGCGACGCCGCCTGGGCGGATGTAGGCGTTGTTCATCCGCAGCCCGGTGACCATCTCGATCACCGACAGGACCCGCTCCCGCTCGCGGAAGCCCACGGTCATGACGGTGGTGGCGCCCATCTCCATGCCACCCGTGCCGATCGCGACCATGTGGCTGCTGATCCGGGTGAGCTCCATCATCAGCACCCGGACCACGCTGGCCCGCTCGGGGATCTGGTCGGTGATGCCGAGGAGCCTCTCGATGCCGAGGCAGTAGGCGGCCTCCTGCATCATCGGCGTCAGGTAGTCCATGCGGGTGCAGAAGGTCACGCCCTGGGTCCAGGTGCGGAACTCCATGTTCTTCTCGATGCCCGTGTGCAGGTAGCCGATCCCCGCCCG
>Ga0308175_100003419_pt1 | contig 10985 bp, 10 predicted proteins | sample PhyCR1_3_FD_203893 | JGI IMG/M metagenome (GOLD analysis project Ga0308175, IMG submission 203893) | Soil microbial communities from UC Gill Tract Community Farm, Albany, California, United States - DLSLS.C.R1 | ecosystem: Environmental > Terrestrial > Soil > Agricultural land | place: USA... | reverse complement strand
GCACAACTTCGAGTCGATCCCCCGGATCCGTTCGGAGTCACCGGCCTTCGACCTGCACCACCCCGAGATCGCGGCGATGGAGATGGAGGAGAACGAAGCGCTCGGGCAGACGGCCGCCGTCGACGCACCCAGCGTGGACGGGCGTGAGGACCACCTCCGCCAGCAGATGGAGGAGGACGAGTCCGGGCCTCACGACTAGGACTGAGGTCTGCGCGGTAACCCTTACTCGTCGTCGACGATCCGCCCGGGACCGACCCGGTCCTCGGGTTCGGCTCCGGGGTCGACGTTGACGTGGTCGATCCGGGCAAGCACGGCCCGCAGCTCGTCGGGGTCCGGTGCCCGGCCCGAGTCGGTGCCCACGATCACGATTGGCGAGGACGGGCCCGGCTCGGAGTCGGCCGAGGCGTCGTACCCGGCCCTGCGCAGCTCGGTGAGCACCACGGCAGGGTCCTGCCCGGGCGGCACCTGATATCGCAGCGTGGGCCGGTCGGCGTTCTGCAGGCGATCGCTGCGCTCACGCTCCGCGCGGGTGAAGCGAGTCATTGCCCAGGCCCCCGCCAGGAGGACGACGAGCACGAGTACGAGCGGGACGAGAACGACACCCATGCATGGGCGGTACCCACCCTCCGACGTTGCATGTGCCCGCCCCCGTTTGCAGGGAGTCCGGTCGGGTACCTACCTGCCTACCTGACTTCACTGAGGAGGTGCGTGATGGGTGACGCAGCGGAGGACCGCGCCAAGGCGTCGGAGCTGCCCGAAGGAGACGTGATCAGGATCCTGCTGGAGCAGCACGCTCGGATCCGGGACCTGTTCGCCGAGCTGAAGGCGGCGCCGGCCGCCGGACGCAAGGACCTGTTCCAGGACCTCCGGGCGCTCCTGGCGGTGCACGAGACCGCCGAGGAGATGGTGCTCCGGCCGCAGGCGGATGACGACGCGTGGAAGCACGTGGCCGACGAGCGCAACCAGGAGGAGCGAGAGGCCAACGAGGTGCTCAAGGAGCTCGAGCGGCTGGACCCGCAGACGGACGCCTTCCTCGATCAGCTGACCACCTTCGAGAAGGCGGTCGACGCGCACGCGGAGGCCGAGGAGGACCAGGAGTTCCCTCGCGTGCTCGCAGCGTGCGAGGCCGACGAGCGCCGCAAGCTCGGCGACCGGCTGCGAGCGGTGGAGAAGATGGCCCCCACCCACCCGCACCCGTCGGCCGCCGGCTCTCCGGTGGCGCAGGCGATGACCGGCCCGTTCGCCTCCATGGTCGACCGGGTACGCGACGCGATGTCTCGCTGAGCTGCGCGCCGGACGGTCTGTCGCGATCCGGGATCCCCGCGCCGGCGCAGCATGACGCATCCCTGCTCGGGTACCGGAGGGCATGAGCCAACCACCACAGCAGCAAGAGCCGCCCGGCGTGCAGTCCCGGATGGATCCTCGACCCGACTGCGGCGAGGAGAGCTACCAAGGGCACGGCCGGTTGGCCGGCAAAGCCGCGGTGATCACCGGAGCGGACAGCGGAATCGGCCGGGCGGTCGCGATCGCCTACGCCCGGGAGGGCGCCGACGTGCTGATCTCCTACCTCGACGAGCATGACGACGCCAAGGAGACCGCCGAGTACGTGCAGGCGGCGGGTCGGCGAGCCGTGCTGGTGGACGGGGACCTGACCCAGCCGCAGCACTGCCGCGACATCATCGCCAAGGCGGTCGAGCAGTTCGGCCGGGTCGACGTCCTGGTCAACAACGCGGCGTTCCAGATGACCCACGAGACGTTCGAGGAGATCCCCGACGAGGAGTGGGACTTCACCATCGCCACGAACCTCTCGGCGATGTTCCATCTCTGCAAGGCAGCCCTGCCGCACATGGGCTCCGGTTCGTCGATCATCGGCAGCTCGTCGGTCAACTCCGACAGCCCCAACCCGACGTTGGCGCCGTACGCCGCGACGAAGGCGGCCATCGCCAACCTCACCGCCAGCCTGGCCCAGATGCTGGGCGAGCGAGGCATCCGGGTCAACAGCGTGGCCCCCGGCCCGGTGTGGACACCGCTGATCCCCGCGACGATGGATGCGGAGAAGGTCTCCGAGTTCGGCGCCAACACGCCCCTCGGGAGGCCGGCCCAGCCCGTGGAGCTGGCGCCGGTCTACGTGCTCCTGGCGTCGGACGAGGCCAGCTACGTCTCGGGAGCCCGGATCGCGGTCACCGGAGGCCGCCCGATCCTCTGACCCCACCTGTGACGACGGCGCCACCGACGCGGCTCACTCGTCGGTGGCGCCGCTCTCGGGCGGGGACGCGATCCGCCAGCCGGGCGCGCTCGCCGGCGACGGTGACCTCGCCAGCCAGGCGGCGAAGCTCGCGCTGTTCCGGCGCTCCATCTCGTCGAGCAGGCTCCGGCGCAGGGCCACGGCCGCGGCCCGTTCGTGGGCGGTGGGCGCCGACTTGAGTCGCACGAAGCTGCTGCTCCACAGCTCGCACAGCGCCCCACCATCCAGGGCGCCGACAAAGGCCTCGACGTCGTACGCCGTGTCGACGGTCACCTCCGTCGTCACCGCAGAGTCGGGCGTGGCCGCCGAGGATCGTGGCCACACCCGGCCGACCAGCGACGGTGACGTGAGTCCCGCCAGGAGGAGCAGCGGCAGGGTGAACCCGCCGAGGGCCGGTGCTGCGGCGACGACAAGAATGCCGGGGCAGGCCAGCTCCCGCCATGCGTGACCCGAGTCCCGGACGAGGACCACTCCTGCTCCTGCGACCAGGCCCAGCCCGGTCACGGTAACCACCACACCGGGGATCGGTGACATCGCCATGCCGAGCGCCGCACCGGGCACCCCAGCCGCCAGGACCACGACCCACCACAGCCGTCGGTAACTGCTCATCCCACTCTCTCCGCACTTCTCGCCACGTGCCGAGGCCACCTCACGGCGTCGTCTCCGCCTCGTTGCTGCACCGGATCCCCGTGCCTGGGAAGTACCCCGGCGAAGGTCTCCCCATGTATCCGCGCGGAAGCGCGCCGCCCGCCCCCGCGACCAGGCGGCGGACCTCAAGAGGTGCGAAAGAACGGGCCGGCGTCAGCCCCCGTGCACGGTCCTCGACAGAGACAGCCAGCGGTGTAACTGCCCGGTCGATGGTCGGGACCTACGTTCACGCAGGTCAGGTCGGCCAGCCACTTAGTGTTACCAACAGCCGTCCCTCCGGGACCTTCCCCGCCTACAGACAGCCCCTTCGCTCTAGGGTTGTGGCATGACCGACTCCCCCATCGATGTCCCCACCGACGCCGCCGTGCTGGCCAACGGCTCCATGCCTCTGCTGGGCTTCGGCACCTGGCAGATCACGGGTGAGGAGGCCACCGCAGCCACCACAGCCGCGCTGGAGGTCGGCTACCGGCACCTCGACACGGCCACCGTCTACGGCAACGAGGAAGAGGTCGGCCGGGGCCTCGCCCGCAGCGGTGTCGCGCGCGACGAGGTCTTCGTGACCACCAAGTGCCCGCCCGACCGGGCCGACGACGCCCTCGGCACGCTGCGCCAGAGCCTCGACCTGCTCGGCACCGACCACGTCGACCTCTGGCTCATCCACTGGCCCGGCGACGGCTCGATGGTCGACCTCTGGCGCTCCTTAGTCGAGGCACGGGAGCAGGGCCTGGCCCGCGACATCGGAGTGAGCAACTTCGACGCGCCCCTGATCGACGAGATCACCGCGGCCACCGGGGTAGCGCCGGCGGTCAACCAGATCGAGTGGAGCCCGCTGCTGTACGACGCGTCCGTCGTCGACGCGCACCGCGAGCGGGGCGTCGTGCTCGAGGGCTACAGCGCACTGCGTGGCGGCACGCTCGACCACCCCGCGATCGTGGCGATCGCCGACCGACTGGGTCGCACCCCGGCCCAGGTGATCATCCGCTGGCACCTCCAGCACGGCATCGTGGTGATCCCGAAGTCACGCCGGGCCGACCGGATCGCGGGCAATGCCGACGTGACCGGGTTCGAGCTGACCGCCGACGACGTGGCCGTCCTCGACGCGTTGGGTTCGAGCTGAGCCGATGTAGTCCGATCGGACTACGCGACCTGGCCCGAGAAGGAGAGCGCCCCGCCCGGACAGATCCGGGCGGGGCGCTCGTCGCGCCGGGCTTAGGGGGGGGTGGCACGACGTACTAGGGACACTAGATGGTGCAGACGGTCGTATGGATATGCATTGACACGCCGATGGCCGATCGGACATGCGAAATGCACGTTTGTGGCTAGTCCGGACTAGTCGCAGCGGGTCTTGTGCGCGCGCAGCCGCTCGGCAGGTACTAGCCGGAAGGCTCTTCGAGGGCGAAACCGACCGCTCGGGACTCGACGTCGGCCTGGGCGAGCCGGACCCGGACCTCGGTGCCCAGCGGCAGCGGCTCGGGCGCGGTCAACCTGGCCTCGATCGCCGGCTCCTGGATGATCACGGTGCCTCGGTGGTCGTCGCGTTGGTCGAGGTCGACCACGACGCCGTCGAAGGTCTCTCCGATCCGGTGCCGGAGGACCCCCGCCTCGACCAGGTCGAGGACGGCCGACTCGTACTGATGGGCGCGCCGGCCGGACTCCTTCATCGTCTCGGGTACGACGTGCAGCTTCTCCAGCACCCAGCCGGGGACGTCGGTGCCGGCACACAGCGCCACGCAGATCTCACCGGCGTAACGGTCGCCGAGCCGGCGCAGGGGTGCAGTGACGTGGGCGTACTCCGAGGCGAGCGCCGCGTGGACCGGGTCGGCGGGAACCTCGCCGTCGAAGCCGACGTAGCCGCTCCCGCGCAGGAGCCGGGTACAGGCGGTGACCATCGCCGCATCGTTGGGCCGGCTCGGGTCGAGGCCGCGGATGAAGTCGGAGTAGAGCTGCTCGGCGGGCCACTCGATGTGCAGACCGCGGGCCACCCGGTGCAGGCGCTGCACGTCGTGGGGGTCGGGCGGCGGCAGCGTGCGCAGCAGGCCCACGCGCGCGTAGACCATCATCGCCGCGGCGGCGAAGCCGGTGAGCAGCGAGATCTGGGCGTTCCAGTTCTCCGCGGGGGTCAGGGAACGGAACGCCAGCCGCCACTGGTCACCCTCGACGTCGACCTCCTGCTCGGGCAGCGGCAGCGAGATGCCGCCACGTGCTGCCTCGCGCTCGAGCCGCAGCTCGCCGACCTCCTTGAGCGCCTTCAGCGACTCCGACGCCGTACCGTCGTCGACGGCCTTCTGTACGGCGTGGTAGTCCAGCTTCGCGGTCGATCTGATCCGGGCCCGCTCGACCTTGACCTCGGTCCCTTCGCCGGTGTCGTCCACCTCGATCGTCCACAGCAGAGCCGGGCGCACCTGGTCGGGCAGCAGGGAGGCCGCGCCCTCCGAGAGCACTCGCGGGTGCAGCGGCACCGTGGAGTCCGCGCCGTACAAGGTCTCGCCGCGCTCGTTGGCCGCCACGTCGAGCGGGTCGCCCGCCTCGATGAAGGCAGCGAGATCCGCGATCGCGTAGTGCACGACGTAGCCGTCGCCCGCGCGCTCGATGTGCAGCGCCTGGTCGAGGTCCATCGAGCCTTCCGGGTCGATGGTCACGAAGGGGATGTCGGTGCGGTCGAGGTCGGGCAGGCGTGGGTTGTCCGCCGCGCGGCGGGCCGCCTCCTCCACCTCGGGCGGGAAGTCGGCGGTCACCTTCAGCTCGGTCTGGATCTTGGCGATCCCGTCCCGCAGTGACTGCGCACCCACCCCGTCTCCGGTGTGGACCCGGACCACTCGACTCGACGACATGGCCTCCACCCTAGTGTTTGCGCGTGCTGATCCTCCTCCCCCCTAGCGAGGGGAAGTTCGCTCCCCGACGAGGTGCTCCGCTGCGTCCCGAGAGCTGGCCGGAGGCGCTCGCCGAGCCGCGCAGACGCGTGATCGACGCGCTCGAGCACCTCTGCCTCGGGGACCTCGAGGTCGCGATGACGACGCTGGGGATCGGGCCCACCCAGGCAGACGAGGTACGACGCAACGCCCGGCTGCGCGGGCAGCCGACGGCTCCCGCCGAACGCGTCTACGCCGGCGTGCTCTATGACGCCCTCGGCCTGTCCACCCTCGACCCGCGGGCCCACCGTCGGGCGCTGGCACGGCTGGCGACCGTGTCGTCGGTCTACGGGCTGGTCCGACCCGGTGAGCGGATCGCGCCGTACCGACTCGGCGGCAGCGTCAGCCTGCCCGGCCTCGGCGGCGTGGCCGCCCACTGGCGTGCCGCGCTGGACCCGGTGGTACGGGAGGCGGCCGGCCGTGGGTTGGTCGTCGACCTCCGCTCGTCGACGTACGCCGCCTTCTGGAGGCCGGCTCCCGACCTCGCGCCTCGCGTGGTCGCGGTGCGGGTGCTGCACGAGGTGAACGGCAGCCGGCAGATCGTCAGCCACTTCAACAAGGCCACCAAGGGCCGCCTGGTCCGCGCGATGCTCGAGGACGGACGAGACCCGCGCACGCCGACGGCCTTCGCCGCCCTGCTGACGGATCTCGGCTGGACCGTTGAGCTCGGGGCGACCTCGCGCGCCGGCACCCCCCTCGACGTCGTCGTCAGCGAACTCTGAGCGACCGCCTCACCAGCGCTGCGGGTCGAGCATCTGGCCGGCACCGGGCGGCTGCGCGTTGTAGAGCCGTAGCGACCCGCGCACGCCCTCGTCGGTCTGCACGAACGAGACCACGCTGACCGAGGCCGTGGACAGCTCCATCCGGAACAACGAGGTCAGCGGCGCGTCGACGGCGTGGGCGACGAGCGTCTTGATCGGCGTGACGTGGCTGACCACGGCGACGGTCTTTCCGGAGTACCGCTCGAGCACTCGGCCCAGCCCGGCCACGACGCGTGCCTCGACCTCCAGGAAGGTCTCACCGCCGCCGGCGGGAGCGACATCGAGAGCGTTGAGCCACGCCGCAAGGGCCTCGGGCTGTCGGTCGTGCACCTCCGCGAACGTCAGCCCGTCCCAGGTGCCGAACTCCATCTCCGCGAAGCCGGGCTCCTCCACCAGCGGGAGGTCGAGCCGGGCGGCCAGGATCTGGGCGGACTCCACCGTGCGTCGGACCGGCGAGGCCACCACGGCCTCGATCGCGGCGCCCAGCGGCGCCAGCCAGTCGGCCACCTCGCGGACCTGGGCCCGCCCCTCGTCACTGAGGCCAGGGTTGCTGCTGGCCAGGCCACCGGAGAAGCGCTTGGCCGCCGTGTGCACGGTCGCACCGTGCCGGACCAGCACCAGGGTGGTCACCGGGCCGCCCGGCGGCGACCAGCCGCGGTAGCCGGCATCCGCCTGCTCGTCGGACAGTGGGCGCTCGACCTGCTCGATCAGCGAGTCGGGGTCGTCCAGCAGATCGTCGTCGTGGATCGTCACGCCGGAGCGGAGGCCGTCCAGCGCCTCGTTGGCCAGCCGGTCGGCGTGCTTGTTCAGCTCGCGCGGCACCCAGGTGTACGTCGTACCGAACGGCGCGAGGCGGTTGGCCTCCATCGCCAGCGGCTTCATGTCCGGGTGCTTGATCTTCCAGCGCCCGCTCATCTGCTCGACCACGAGCTTGGAGTCCATCCGGACCTCGATGTCGGCCTCGGGGGCGACCTCGGCGGCCATCCGGAGTCCGGCGATCAGACCGCGATACTCGGCGACGTTGTTGCTCGCCACCCCGATCGTGGTGCCTTCCTCGGCGAGCAGCCGGCCGGTGTCGGCGTCCTTGACCAGCGCGCCGTACGCCGCCGGGCCGGGGTTGCCGCGGGAGCCACCGTCGGCCTCGATGATGACCCGCTTGACGATCTCGGCCAACGTCCTACAGGCCGCTCTCGGAGGTGCGGACCAGGATCCGGCTGCACTCCTCGCACCGGACCACGGCGTCCGAGGGCGCCGACCGGATCTGGGCCAGCTCGGCGTTGTCGATGTCGAGGTTGCAACCCTCGCAACGCCGGGCCCGCAGGAGCGCCGCTCCCACACCACCCTTGGCCTCGCGGAGCCGGTCGTAGAGCGCGAGCAGGTCACCGGGCAGGTCGGTCACCATCGGGTCGCGCTGCCGGGCCACCTCGCCGAGGGACTCCTGCAGGCCGGCGGTCTTCTCGTCCCGAGCGGTCGACAGGGCGGTCAGCCGGGCGTCGGTCTCCGCGAGCTGGGCGATGAGGCCGTCGAGGGTCTGCTGCGCCTCCTCGAGCCGCTCCATGACCTCGAGCTCGTCGTCCTCCAGGGAGGTGATCCGGCGCTGCAGCGACTCCATCTCCTGCTGCATGCGCTGGAGGTCCTTGGGGTTGCTGACCAGGCCCTGGTCCATGCGCTGCTGGTCGCGCTCGCGCCGCGTCCTGACCTGCTCGACGTCGGCATCGACCTTGCGCTGCTCCACGGTCAGGTCGTCGACGGCGATCCGGGCGTCCCGCGCCTGGTCGTCGAGGTCACGCCGGGCGGCGGTGAGCTGGTCGATCTCCGCGAGCTCGGGCAGGGTCCGCAGCTGGTGGCGCAGCAGGTCGGTGCGCGCATCGAGCTCCTGGACGTCGAGCAGCTTCAGCTGCGCGAACGGGTCGGCCTTCACTCGGGCTCCTCATCGGCGTTCGTCCTGGATCGGTGACCGGGGATCACCTGCGGTCCTGCCACACATCGGTGCACAGGGTGCTCACCCGGACCTCCACCGTATCGCCCAGCGCGGCACCGAGACGCGCAGCCAGCTCCGGCAGCCAGGTCCACTCCGCCGCCCAGTGGGACACGTCGAGCAGGGAAGGTCCGTCCTTCTCGAGGAACTCGCTGGACAGGTGGTGCCGCAGGTCGCTGGTGACATAGACATCGGCACCGCTGGCCAGGACCTCGGGGAGCAGGGAGTCGCCGGCTCCCCCGTTGACCGCCACCCGTCGTACGACGCGGTCGGGATCGCCGCCGACCAGCACCCCGCGTGGGGTGGCGGGCAGCGCCGAGGCGACGAGGGACGCGAAGTCGCCCAGCGTGGTCGGGTCGACGTCACCGATCCGCCCGGCGCCGGTCTCGGCGGCGCCGGGGTCGGCGAGCTCGACGACGTCGTAGGCGACCTCCTCGTAGGGGTGCACGTCCAGCAGGGCCCGCACCACCTCGGAGCGGCGGGCGCGCGGCATGACCGCCTCCACCTTGGCCTCGGCGACCAGCTCCAGGTCGCCGACCCGGCCGATCACCGGGTGCGCGCCGTCGAGCGGTCGGAAGCGTCCCTCGCCGACCGACGTCCACGAGCACGAGTCGTAGTCGCCGATCCGACCCGCCCCGGCCTCGGCGATCGCGATCCGGACCTGCTCGGCGTGGGTGACGGGGACGTAGACCACGATCTTGTCGAGCGCGGGGCCGCTGGCGGCCACCGGTCGCACGTCGCGCAGGCCGAGCGCACGGGCGATCGCGTCGGACACACCGGGGTTGCCGTGGTCGGCGTTGGTATGGGCGGTCAGCAGTCCGCAGCCGGCGCGGGTCAGCGCGGCCAGGGTGCGTCCCTTGGGGGTCGTCTCGGCCACACCGTGCACGCCGCGCAGCAACAGGGGGTGGTGGGTGAGCAGCAGGTCGCCGTCCCACGCGGCCGCCTCGCGCGCCACCGGCAGCACCGGGTCCACGGCCAGGAGCACCCGTCGTACGTCGGCCCCGGGATCGCCGGCGGCCAGACCGACCGCGTCCCAGTCCAGCGCGGTCTCGGGCGGGTACCAGCCGTGCAGCAGCTCGACGAGGTCGGCGAGGCGGGGCATGCGCCGACCCTAGCGGGACCGGTCAGTTCACCTGACGGTCCCGTCCCTCCCAGTACTGCGCGCGCAGCTTGAACTTCTGGAGCTTCCCGGTCGCCGTCCGATCGAGCATCTCGCGGAACTCCACCGACGACGGCGCCTTGTAGCGGGCGACCTTGGACTTCACGTAGTCGATCAGCTCCTGCTCGGTCAGCGCGGAGCCCTCGGCCTTGACCACGAGCGCCTTGATCGTCTCGCCCCACTTCTCGTCGGGTACGCCGATCACGGCGACCTCGGCGACGTCGGGGTGGCTGAAGATGGCGTCCTCGACCTCGATCGAGCTGACGTTCTCACCACCGGTGATGATGACGTCCTTCTTGCGGTCCTGGATCGAGAGGTAGCCGTCGTCGCCGACCAGGCCGCCGTCGCCGGTGTGGAACCAACCGCCACGCAGCGCGGTCGCTGTCTCCTCGGGCTGCGACCAGTAGCCCTCCAGGATCACGTTGGAGCGGGCCAGCACCTCGCCGTCGGTGTCCACGCGCAGGGTGACCCCGATCGCCGGGGTGCCGGCACGCACCAGCCGCTGGGCACGCTCGTCGGGCTCCAGGTCGTCCCACTCCGAGCGGTTGCGGTTGATCGTCAGCAACGGCGAGGTCTCGGTCAGGCCGTAGATCTGGATGAACTCCCAGCCCAGCTCGGACTCCACGCGGGCCACGGTCCTGGTCGGCGGGGGTGCACCCGCCACGATGATCCGGGTCCGGCCGCGACCGGGGATCTCGCCTTCCCAGTCGAGGGCCGCATCGAGCACCGCGGCCACGACCGCCGGGGCCGCACACATCACGGTGACGCCGTACGTCTCGACCCGCCGCAGGATCTCGGCACCGTCCACCTTGCGCAGCGCCACCTGGGTCACCCCGCAGCCGGTCATCGCGAACGGCATCCCCCAGCCGTTCGCGTGGAACATCGGCAGCGTGTGGAGGTAGACGTCGCGGTCGGTGACGCCTGCGTGGAGGGCGAACGTCAGCGCGTTGGTCCAGATGTTGCGGTGGGTGATCTGCACGCCCTTGGGGCGCGCGGTCGTGCCGGAGGTGTAGTTGATCGTCGCGGTGGCGTTCTCGTCCGGCTCCCAGGGCCGCGGTTCCGCACCCTCGAGGAACAGGTCGTCGTCCTCGCCGAGCACGAAGACGTGCTCCGCCTCCAGCCCCGACAGCGACTCCTTCAGCTCGGGGTCGATGTAGACCACCCGTGAGCCGGAGTGCTCCACGATGTACTGCACCTCGTCGAAGGACAGCCGGAAGTTCACCGGCACGAGGACGCGGCCGTAGCCACAGACGCCGAAGAAGGCGGTGAACAGGCGAGCGCTGTT
>Ga0308175_100003418_pt1 | contig 10989 bp, 9 predicted proteins | sample PhyCR1_3_FD_203893 | JGI IMG/M metagenome (GOLD analysis project Ga0308175, IMG submission 203893) | Soil microbial communities from UC Gill Tract Community Farm, Albany, California, United States - DLSLS.C.R1 | ecosystem: Environmental > Terrestrial > Soil > Agricultural land | place: USA... | reverse complement strand
TCAACGAGATCAACACCATGCCCGGCTTCACGGACACCAGCGTCTACGCCAAGCTCTGGGAGGCCAGCGGCGTCTCGTATCCAGACCTGTGCGACCAGCTCGTCCAGCTCGCCGTCGAGCGGCATCGGCGCTCGCGCAGCTACGAGTTCTAGGGACGGCGGAGCGCCAGGCCGGCGGGTCCTGCCTCGGGGGCACATACCTGCGCGCGAGGTCTACGTGCTCGGCATGTGCCCCCGAGCCACCCCCCGGCAGGCACGTTCGCCCCGGCCTGGAGCACGACAGCTGGCGGCAGAGGTGCCTGTCGCGGGTGGCGGGGAGAACTGGGGTTCTCGCCCGCAGCTTGCGAGGACGAGAGCCCCTTCTCCCCGACAGGACCCGCGACCCGGCGCTCTCCCGTCCTGCGTCAGTAGGCGGTGGTGCGGCAGCGTGGCCTGGGGAGGGACTTGTAGCGCTGATTGCGGCCGCGGTTCCAGAGGGCGCTGTCGATTTCGCTGGGATTGAGGCGACCGTTCGTGGCGGCGGCGAGGAGCTCTACGGCGTGGACGGCGCCGGCTCGCAGCTCGACCTCCTGGGGCGAGCCGTGGGGGAGGAGCGCTTCTGCTTCGATCGCTCGTTCCAGCTCGGGGTCGAGGATCAGGACGCCGTCGACGCGGAGGACGTGGGGGACGAGGTTGTCGGCGAAGGCGGTCAGCCGCTCGAGGCCTGGCAGTGGGGCGACGCCGGCGCGGTGCAGGTCGGCCGCCGCCAGCTGGGCGCGCTTGAAGAAGGGGACCTCGCGATCCTCGTAGCGAGAGACGTCGGCGAAGGCCTCCCAGCCGGCGAAGGCCGCCGCCAGCGCCGGGGTCGAAGCGGCGGCCTCGGCCGGGCCGCGGAAGCGGCCGCCGTGCTCCTCCAGGAGATGGGCCCCGACGTCGCGCAGGGCGGCGGCGAACTGCGCGATCAGCGGGTGCTCCGGATCCTGCCCGACCGTTGCGGCGATCGCAGGAGCCTCCATCGCCGCCAGCTCCTCGGCGCTCCAGTAGCCCCGCGCAGCGAAGCGCTCCGAGACGCCCGCCGCCATCGTCGCGTAGCCGCTGTGGCCGGGACGCTTGCGGATCGTCGGCCACCAGCCGGAGCCGAAGTTGATCGCGTTCATGCAGATCGCGAAGGCCGCCGCCGCTTCCTCGCCGCCCGCCGGGTCGTTTCCAGCATCGGGGCCCCTATCGGGGCTCGAATGCTGGAAACGATGCGCGTAGGGGGCGAGCGCCTCTTCGTCCACCCGCACCCAGCGCGCCCGGGCCATCACCCAGGCGCAGGCCGCTCGCACGCGGTCGGGGAGGGAGTCGGGCGGCATCCCAGCGCAAGCTAAGCCCGAGAGAGCTCGGCGGTCACCTCGGCGAAGCCGATGCCCTGCGGCGGCGCCATCCGATCGGGGTGCAGGAGGTGGGCCAGCAGCTCGACCCCGTCGACGAGCCGCGGCCCGGGTCGCGAGAAGCTGGAGGCCGCATCCACCGCGAACACCCGCCGTGCCCCGAGCGCCGCCAGCCGCCCGCGGTGCTCGAGCGCCTGCGTCCGCGAGTCCTCCAGGTACCAGCCGCAGGGCATCGCGACCACCACCTCGGGCCCCAGCGCCGCCAGCTCCTCCCACTCGACCTGCGCCGACTTCTCCCCGGCTGTCCCGCCGACCTCCGAGCCGCCGGCGATCGCCACCATCTCCGGGACCCAGTGGCCGCCGAGAAACGGCGGGTCGAGCCACTCGAGGGCCAGCACCCGCGGCCGTGGCTCGCCCGCCACCGCCGCCCGCACCGCCTTCAGCCGTTCCTCCAGCTCGCCGCGCAGCTTCCGTCCCTGCTCCGGGACGCCGGCGGCCTCCCCCAGCCGCACCACGTCGTCGAGCATCTCGCCGAGGCTGCTCGGGTCCTGCTGCAGCACGCGCGGGCGCTGCGGCAGCCGCTCGGCCACCGCGACGACGTCGTCGTAGGAGACCGCGCAGACCTCGCACACGGCCTGGGTCACGATCAGGTCGGGCGCGAGCTCTGCCAGGCGCCCCTCGTCGAGGCTGTAGAGGGCACCACCGCCGCCGACCACCTCCTTCACCGCCGCGTCGATGCCGCCGGCGTCGAGCCCCGGCGGCAGGACGGTGGCCGTCAGGTGGGGCAGCTCCGCCGCGGCCGGGGGATGGTCGCACTCGTGGGTCACGCCGACGACGCTGTCGCCGAGCCCCAGCGCGAAGAGCATCTCCGTGGCCGAGGGGACGAGGCTCGCGATCCGCATTCCGCGGCCCGCCGAGCTATTCAGCCCGGCCGTCGTCGGCCCGGTAGGGCCCCGGCTTCGGCCGCGGCGCCCCACCCGGGAAGGCCAGGCGCAGGATCGTGCGCTGCACCATCCCCAGCTGCCGGCCGAGCCGACCGCTGTTGTACGGGAGGCCGTATCGCTCGCAGACGTCCTTGACCTGCGGGGCGATCTCGGCGTAGCGAGTCGACGGCATGTCCGGGAAGAGGTGGTGCTCGACCTGATACCCGAGGTTGCCGCTGGCAACGTGGAAAAGAGCGCTTCCCTCGATGTTGGCCGCCCCCACCAGTTGGCGGACGTACCAGCCCCCTCGCGTCTCGTTCTCGACCTCCCTCGCGGAGAAGGTGTAGGTCTGGTCGGGAAAGTGGCCGCAGAAGATGATCGCGTAGGCCCAGGCGTTGCGGACGAGGTTGGCGGTCGCGTTGGCCTTGGCGGTCGCGCGGAAGGTCCTGCTCCCGCACTCGAGCGCCGCTTCGACGACCGGCGCCAGCCGGGCTCGGCGACGACGCCGGAGCCGGCCCCGGACCCCCTGCGGCCCCGCCGCGCCCCGCCGCGCCTCCAGCGCTCCGTCGACGGCGGCCGCGGCCGCGGCGCTGACCAGGGGCCAGGCGATGTAGTCCTTGACCACCTGGCTGCGCGCCTTGGCGGCCATCCCCTTCAGCTCGCGCTTCAGCTGGGACTTCGGCTTGCGCCCGGTCCGGATCGCCTCGAAGTCGAGATCGTGGACGGCGACCCCCCACTCGAACAGCGCCATCAGGATCAGGTTGTAGAGGGGCTGCAGGAGGTAGACCGGATGCCATCTCTGGTTCGGGTCTATCCGCATGATCTCGTAGCCCAGGTCCTTGTCCTTGCCGCGGATGTTCGTGAAGGTGTGGTGGACGTAGTTGTGGGAGTGCTTCCACGCCTCGGCGGTCGAGGCGGTATCCCAGTCCCAGGTGGAGGAATGGATGCGCGGGTCGTTCATCCAGTCCCATTGCCCGTGCAGGACGTTGTGGCCGATCTCCAGGTTCTCGAGGATCTTTGCCGCCGAGAGGGCCACGGTCCCGGCCAGCCAGCCCGCGCGGTTGCGGGAGGCCAGGAGGACTGCGCGGCCTAGCACCGCCAGCCGTCGCTGCATCTCGATCATGCTCTCGATGTAGCGGCGGTCGCGATCGCCGAGCTCGGCGAGGACTCGGTCTCGGATTTCGTCGAACTCGCGGGCCAGCTCCTCCAGCTGCTGCTCGGAGAGGTGTGCGAGCGGGCTCTCCGCGTGGGTGTCGATCGGTGCCGTGGTGGTGCTCATCTGGCTTTCATTCCCTCTCTCTCAAAGTGCAATCTCGACGTCGCCCTCGGGCGCGTTTACGCAGGTCCGCACCATTTCGTCCTCCTGCCCATAGACCTCGCCGGTCCGCAGGTCCCTCACTTCGCCCGAGCAGAGCCGGCCGATGCAGGTGTGGCAGATGCCCATCCGGCAGCCGTACGGCAGCTCCGCCCCGGCTTCCTCGCCGGCGACCAGGATCGGGATGCCGCCGTCGGAGCTCGCTTCCACGCCGCTCTTGGTGAAGCGGATCGTTCCGCCCTCCCCGACGACCCCGTCGCCGCCGATCACCGGCTGGAAGCGCTCCATCGCCAGCCTCTCGGGGTCTCCCTCCTGGCGCCAGTGCTGGACCAGGGCGTCGAGCATCTCGCCGGGGCCGGAGACGAAGGCGTCGCGCTCGCGCCAGTCAGGGCAGAGCTCGTCGAGCTGGGAGGGCGTGACCCGCCCCGCCTCGCCGGTGATCCGCAGGTGCGGCCGGTAGCCGGAGCAGCGGGAATCGAGCTCGCGCAGCTGCTCGCCGAAGATGACGCCCTCGGGGGTGCGGGCGGAGTGGATGTGGACGACGTCGTGCAGCGCCCCGTCGCGGTCGAGGCTGCGCAGCATCGCCATGATCGGCGTGATCCCGCTGCCGGCGCTGATGAAGAGGATCTGCCGCGGCGGCGGGTCGGGGAGGACGAAGGTGCCTTCGACGCCGCCGAGCCGGACGACGTCCCCGGGCCGGGCCCGGTGCACCAGGTAGGGCGAGACCTTGCCGGCGTCGACCAGCTTCGGCGTGATCCCGATCAGCCCATCCGGCCGCCCCGGGTCCGTCGTCAGCGAGTAGGCCCGCCAGTGGTGGACGCCGTTGACGACGACGCCGATCCGCAGGTACTGGCCGGGCTGGTGGCCCTCCCACTCGTAGCCCGGCCGGATCAGGACGGTTACCGCGTCACTCGTCTCCTGCTTGATCCGCTCGATCCGGCCACGCAACTCCTGCGTCGACCAGAGTGGGTTGATCAGTTCGAGGTAGTCGTCCGGCAGCAGCGGCGAGAACAGCGAGCGGACCGCGTGCAGCGCACGCTGTCGCACTTTCGGGACTTTCGGCTTGGCACCGCGCTCTGCCATAAACGGATGTTACACAGATCGATGTAATGGTTTTACACCCATGCGGTTAGCCCGATACCCGGGAGCGGGCTCAGTCGATCAGCTTCACGTCGGTGATCTCGACCTGGTAGCGCCCCTCCTGGTCGCGGGCGGGGGCGGCTTTGTTGAACCAGATCAGGAAGTACCTGGCGGGCGAGGCGAGGTGCAGGTCGACTTCCTCGAAGTCGCTGGCCCCGACCACCGAGCCCACCGGTTCGCCCCAGCCCGAGAGCTCTTCGGGGGGGCCGGAGTCGGCGGCGAAGATCTCGGCGTCCCAGCCGGGGGTCGGGGTGCGGATCAGCATCTGCCCCGGCTCGGCGGGGGACTTGGTGGTCACGTAGAGGCCGACGCCTGGGTCGGCGCCGGTCTTCGTGCCGGCGAAGGTGTCGCTGTCGTAGTGCTCGCTGCTCCAGGCGGTCCCCTTCGGGTTGCCGTCGACCGCGTAGCCGACCGTCTCGGGGTCCTCTTCGCCGTCGCCCTCGGGGTCGTAGTCGGTGGCTTCGGCGATTGCGATCGGGCTCCCCTTGCCCTTCAGTGCGCCGCCTCCCCCGGGCCCGCCGCCGCCGCTGATGATCGCCACCACGGCGATCGCCGCGGCCGCGGCCGCCAGCAGCAGCAGGATCCCGATCCGCGACCAGCGCCTGCCGCCGGAGAGCTTGCGCTCTTGCGGCGAGACCGCCTCCAGCACCGTCGTCGCCTCGCTGCTGGTGGAGCCTGCCCGCGCGGCCTCGACCTCCAGCGCGGTGGCGAGGTCCTCGATCATCTCGCCGACGCTCTGGTAGCGCTCCGCCGGGTCCTTCGCGGTCGCCCGGTCGACCGTCAGCGCCGCCGCGGCCGAGACCTCGGGCCGCCGCTGCTGGACGTCGGGCATCTCCTCGTTGACGTGTTTCATCGCCACGCCCACCTGGCTGTCGGCGTGGTAGGGGACCTGGCCGACGAGCATCTCGTAGAGGACGACGCCGAGCGAGTAGACGTCGGAGCGCTGGTCCACCGGGCGCCCCATCGCCTGCTCCGGGGAGACGTAGTCGGTGGTGCCGAGGACACGGCCCGTCGCGGTCATCCCGTCCTGCTCGAGCTGGCGGGAGATCCCGAAGTCGGTCAGCTTCGCCCGCCCCTCGGAGTCGATCAGCACGTTCTGGGGCTTGATGTCGCGGTGCACCATCCGCCGGGCGTGGGCCACGGTGAGGCCGCGGGCGATCTCGATCGCGTAGGCGAGCGCCTCCTGGGTGTCGAGCGCGCCGATCCTGTTGATCCGCTGCTTCAGCGTCTCGCCTTCGACGTACTCGAAGACGATGTAGGGGTGGCCGCCGTCCTCGCCGGCGTCGATCACCGCGACGACGTTGGGGTGGGAGAGCTTCGCCACCGCCCGCGCCTCCTGGCGGAAGCGCTCGAGCTGGTCGGCCTGCTCGGACATCTCCCGGTGCATCACCTTCACCGCCACCGCTCGGTCCAGCGTCGTGTCCCGCGCCAGGTAGACCGTCGACATGCCGCCGCTGCCGAGCTTCGCCTCCAGCTTGTAGCGGCCGGAGAGCACGGTGCCGATCATCTGCGAGCTGGTCGAGGCCGGGTCGATCACGTTCGGGCGCCAACGTTACGGCCCCGGAGGCCGCCGCGGTCGAGGTGGATAGTGTCGAGCACGTGTCCGTGCAGGTTCGTTACTACACCGACCCGGCCTGCGTGTGGTCGTGGGGCGCCGAGCCGATCGTGCGCAGGCTGATGTGGGAATTCGAGGGGGAGCTCGAGTTCGTCTGGGTGATGGGAGGGCTCGCCCGCCACTACGGCGGCGAGTACCGCGACGAGGAGGGCGCGATCGGCTCCGGCCCCGACTGCTTCGCCGACCTGATGTCTCACTGGCTCAACGTAGCGGGCCGGACGGGCATGCCCTGCGACCCGCGCCTGTGGACCGCCCAGCCGCTGGCCGGCACCTATCCCGCCTGCATCGCCGTCGAGGCCGCGGCCGAGCAGGGCTGGGAAGCCGGCTACCGCTATCTGCGCCGTCTGCGCGAGGGGATCTTCTGCGAGCGCCGCAAGCTCGACAACCCCAGCGCTCTGCGGGCCGAGGCCGAGGCGGCCGGCCTCGACACGGCCCGCTTCGAGGTGGCTCTCGACTCCCACGGACCGGTCGAGGCCTTTGGCGCCCATATCGAAGAGGCGCGCGAGATCCCGGACGAGGCCCGCGCGGCGAAGAAGCTGAGCCACACCGAAGGGCGCGAGCGCCTCTCCTTTCCCTCCGCCGTCTTCGTCGGCGGCGACGGGGAGCGGCGCGGCGTCTGGGGCTTCCAGCCGCTGGAGGCTTACCGCGACGCCGCGCTGGCAGCCGGCGCGAGGCAAGTCAACGAGGGCCCGCTGGCGCCGCTCGACGCGATCGCCCGTTTCGGCCGCCTTGCCACCCGCGAGGCCGAGGTCCTCGCCGAGAAGCCCGGGCCCCCGACCTGCGCCGAGCTCTGGCGCCTCGCCGCTGAGTTCCGCCTGCGCCCGGTTCGCGCGCTGACCGGAACCATCTGGGAAGCGGCCTGAGGAAGCGGCCTGAGGACGGGCGTGGCAGTCATTTCCGTCCCATAGGGACGGAAAGCTCTACCACGGCGCGGGGCCGCCGCTTCCGTGGTTCCTTTGTCCGCTCTGGGGCGACTAAGGAACCACGACTCGGCGCGGCCCCGCCACGGCGCGGCCGATCCGCTTCGCGTCGGGATGGTGGCCACGCAGAAGCCGCAGGGCCTCCGCCTCGTCGCTCTCGGGGACGACGACGCAGAAGCCGCAGCCCATGTTGAAGACCTGGCGCATCTCCTCGTCGGAGACCCCGCCGAGCTCCTGGATCAGGTCGAAGACCGGCGGCACCGGCAGCGGCTCGTCGACCTCGTAGCCGACCTCGGCGACCAAGCGCAGCAGGTTGTCGGTGCCCCCGGAGGTGATGTGGGCGAGGCCGCGCACCTCCACCTCCGAGCGCAGCAGCTCGACGACCGGCTTGACGTAGATCTGCGTCGGCTCCAACAGGACCTCGCCCAGCGGCCTCCCCAGCCGCTCGTCCTCCAGCGGGATCCCGGCCAGCGCCGATCGCGCCAGCGTGTAGCCGTTGGAGTGCAGGCCGGTGGAGGGGAGGCCGATGACGACGTCGCCGGGTTCCACCGCCGAGCCGTCGACGATCTCCGCCAGCGCCACCTTGCCGATGCAGGCGCCGGAGACGTCCACGCCCCGCACCAGCGCCCCCAGCTGCGCCAGCTCGCCGCCGGGGATCTCGATCCCGGCCAGCTCCGCGCCGCGGGCCAGGCCGACGCCGATTTCCTCGCAGACCTCCGGGTCGGCACGCTCGATCGCGATGTAGTCGACCATCGCCAGCGGCTCGGCGCCGACGCAGATCACGTCGTTGACGTTCATCGCCACGCAGTCGATGCCGACCGTGTCGAATCTCCCCAGCTCCTCGGCCACCACCATCTTCGTCCCCACGCCGTCGGTGGAGAAGGCGATCCCGGTCTCCTCGTCGAGCTTGAGGACGCTGGCGTAGTGACCGGGCAGCGGCACCTGGATCGAGGGCCGCCCGAGCTCGATCGCCCCCAGCGCCCGGACCAGCCCGGCCACCGCCGAGTCGGCCGCCCCCTGGTCGACCCCGGCCCTGGCGTAGGCGTCGCTGGCGCTCACCTGCCTAGCTTTGCAAGAACGACGGCCGCCAGCGCCGCTCGGTAGGCGGCGTAGGGCCAGAGGGCCTTGTCGCGCTCGACCAATCGGATCAGCCGCTGCGAGGCCAGGGTCGAGGCGAGCGAGGCCCCGACCCCGAGCGCGAAACCGCGCCGCACCTCCGGCGTGGTGCCGCGGCTCGTCAACCGCGCCCCCTTCAGCACCGTCGCGCCGACGATGATCGGCAGCGCGATCGTGCGCGAGAGCAGGTTCGCCTGGTCGCGGGAGAAGCCGCGCCAGCGGGCCGCCGCGAGGGTGATCCCGTTACGGGAGACCCCGGGCGCCAGCGCCGCCGCCTGCGCCACCCCCAGCGCCAGGCCGTCGAGGGCGGTCGCCTCCCCGCGCCCGCGCCGCTGCGGCCGGCGGTCGGCCACCAGCATCGCCGCCGCCCCCGCCAGCAGCCCGTAGGCGGTTGCCCGCGGCCCCCCTAGCCGCCGCTCGATCGGCCGCTCGAAGGCGTAGCCGACCACCGCGGCCGGCAGGAAGGAGAGCGCCAGCAGCAGCGCCCGCCGCCCGTCGAAGCGCCGCATCTCCTCGGCGATCTCCCGCCGCTGGCCGAGCAGCAGCGCCAGCGCGGCGCCGGTGTGCAGCGCCACCTCGAAGCTCTTGCGCAGCTCGGGGTCGACGGCGTCCCAGTCCCAGCCCGCGAGCCAGGGCACGAGCACGATGTGGGCCGAGCTGGATACCGGCAGCAGCTCCGCCGGGCCCTGGACCAGGCCCAGGACGACGGCGCGGGGGGCGGGAATGCCGCCCGCGCTCAAGCCTCGCCGGCGTTGGCCGGCGCGGCCGCCGGCGGCTCGGAGTCCTCCCCCGGCGATCCTCCCCCGCGCCGCCGCCTGACGATCGCGTAGAGCGCCAGGACGAGGATCGCCGCGACGACCAGATAGTCGAGGATCTGCATGTGGTGGCGCCACTGTTCCCAGTTGTCGCCGACGGCGCGGCCGATCAGGGCGAAGGCGAGCACCCAGGGCAGCGATCCCAGCGCGGTCAGCCAGGTGAATCGCCAGAACGGCATCTCGGCGACGCCGGCCGGGAGGGAGATGAAGGCGCGCACCAACGGCAGGAGCCGGGCGAGGAAGACGGTGGCGTCGCCGTGGCGCTGGAACCAGTTGTCGACCCATTCGAGCCGGCGGGGACTGAGGTGGATCAGCCTGTTCTTCTCCAGCAGGTCGATGCGGCCGTAGTAGCCGATCGCGTAGGTGAGCCAGGAGCCGGCCATGTTCCCCGCCAGGCCCGCGAGCGTCACGCCGAGCAGGGTCTGGTCCCCGTTCGAGACGTTGAACCCGGCGAACAGCATCACCGCCTCGCTGGGAATCGGGATGCAGGCGCTGCCGGCGGCCATCAGCAGGAAGACCCCCGCGAGGCCGGTGTCGTTGATCACGTTGACGCAGAAGTCGACGACCGGCCCGCTCAGATCCGCGTAGAGGATTGGATGCGGCATAGGCAGAATCGGTGATCCTAGAGCTTCAGCCCCTAGACTGGTGGGCCTCGATGAGCCGGTTGAACCACCCCGTCTACCGCAACCGGGTCCTCCAGATGGCGGCCGACGCCGCGCTCGTCGCGCTGGCGTACTTCCTCGCCTTCCAGCTGCGCTTCCTCGACGACCCCCACGGCTGGCCGCACCGCTACGAGGTGCTCTTCGCCCAGTCGGTCGGATTCGTCGTCCTCGGCAAGCTGATCGTCTTCTCCGCCTTCGGGCTCTACCAGAAGTGGTGGCGGTACGTCAGCGGTCGGGACTTCATCCTCATCCTCCGCGCCGTCGCCGTCGCCAGCGCGATCCTCGTCGTCGTCTTCGCCGTCGCCAAGCCTTTCCAGCACGCGCTGCCGCGCTCGGTCGAGGTCACCGACTTCGTGCTCACGGCGCTGCTGATCGCTGGCGCCCGCCTCGCCGTGCGGCTGATCGTCGAGCGCCCCTCGCGCGGGGCGCGGCTGCCCAAGCACGAGGTGCTCGTGGTCGGCGCCGGCTCCGGCGGGCAGATGGTCGTCCGCGAGCTGCAGCTCAACCCCAACCTCGGCGCCACCGCGATCGGCTTCCTCGACGACGACCCGCGCAAGCGGGGGATGCGGATGCTGGGCCTGAAGGTGCTCGGCTCCACCCGCGAGATCGCCACCATCCTCGACGAGACCGAGCCCGACGAGGTGGTGATCGCGATCCCCTCGGCGCCGGGCACCCTGCGCGGGCGCATCGTTGCCGCCTGTCGCGAGCGCGAGATCCGGGTCCGCACCCTTCCCACCGTCTTCGAGCTGCTGCGCGGCGGCGTCCAGCTCAACAAGCAGCTGCGCGAGGTCCAGGTCGAGGACGTGCTCGGCCGCGAGCCGATCGTCGTCGAGCTGGACCGGGTGGGCGCCTACCTGCGCGACCGCATCGTCCTCGTCACCGGCGCCGGCGGCTCGATCGGCTCCGAGCTGTGTCGCCAGATCGCCCGTGTCGGGCCGCGCCTGCTGGTGATGCTCGACCACGCCGAGGACAACCTCTTCGAGATCGACCGGGAGATGCTCGAGGAGCGCCACTTCACCCACGCCGAGGCGGTGCTCGCCGACTGCAAGGAGCCGCACCGGATGCTCGAGGTGATGCAGCGCTTCAAGCCCGAGGTGGTCTTCCACGCCGCCGCCTACAAGCACGTGCCGCT
>Ga0308175_100003417_pt1 | contig 10990 bp, 11 predicted proteins | sample PhyCR1_3_FD_203893 | JGI IMG/M metagenome (GOLD analysis project Ga0308175, IMG submission 203893) | Soil microbial communities from UC Gill Tract Community Farm, Albany, California, United States - DLSLS.C.R1 | ecosystem: Environmental > Terrestrial > Soil > Agricultural land | place: USA... | reverse complement strand
GGCAGGATTGCTCTAGGGCCTTCTTTCCCGCTTCGGCTTTGTCGTCCGCTGCCCGTGCCCCGAAGCTGGCCGAAAGCGAGATGAGCAAGAACACAGCACGCTTTATCACGAGCGCGCCTCCACAGACAATCCGATCCGATCGACCGCGTTAAAGAGGTAACCGGAGGGATTCCACGCGGGCACCAGAGGCTGCGTCTTTCCATCGATGTCGGTCGCCCGGGAAAGCACGGTATAGTAGCCGGGCTGTTGCGGACGCCATTGGAGCGCCCATAAACGCCACGTAAAGCGCAGGTCTTTGCCGGTGAGTTGGGCGGTTTGCCATGTCAGCCCGGAATCGGTCGAGACGTCGACTTTGGCTACACGGCTCTCGCCCGCCCACGCGACGCCCTTAAGCGTCAGCGGCCCGAGCGGGACGTTGGCTCCGTCCGTATGCCCCGTGATGAACGACTGCACTGGCATATCCTCAATGACGGCCAGATCGGACGGATTGACGGGCGCTCCCGGCGGCCCCGGATGTTTCGGGAACCGGTAGCCGGGATTCATGTAAAAACCGTTGTTCGGCGCTTGGTCCACCGAAAGATAGTTGACCCACTTCACCCAGCTCGTTCCGTCCCAGCCGGGAACAATGAGGCGCAAAGGAAATCCGTGCAGGGAGGGCAGCGGTTCTCCGTTCATCTTCAGTGCGAGGATAGTGGCCGGATCGAGCGCCTTCTTCATCGCTAGTGAACGTATAAAATCGGGTGTCTTTGCGAGACCGTTATCGGCGCCGTTCGCCGTCACGTAGGCCGCGTTCAGATCCGCACCGGCCAGCTTCAGAACATCGGAAAGCCGTGGTCCCGTCCATTCCGCATTTCCCATGGCGCCCCGTCCCCATTGAACGCCGGGAACCCGGGGAGAAAAGAAGGCGCGGCCGTTGCCCGTGCACTCGAGCACGGCAGGCACGGTGTATTGGGGCAGCTGCCGAAGCTGAGGAAGAGTGACGTTCAATTCCTTTCCAACACGCCCGGTGAGCTTCAATTCGAAACCTGCCTCGCCTACCGTGGGCCGTGGCAAATGCTGCCTTACAAAAAAGCAATCGACCGGCGTTAACCACTGATTCAGATAAGCGACCGGACTCTCCAGGTCTTCGGGGCGATCGTTGTGGACGATCATGGAGCGTTTACCGGGCACGATGATCTGCTCGGACCCTTCGAAGCCCCTTGCCGCAGCCGCACTCGCTGCAAAAGCGGCCAGCGCCGCGCGACGGCTATGCAGTACGCGCTTCATTCTATTTCGCCATCCCTTTCCGTCCAGTATCCTCGATAAGCCCCGCGCTGGCGTTGGCTTAGTTAGAACGAGGACCCGTCGAAAGGCCTTGGTAGCAACTCCCCTATCCGCATCGTCAGTCGCATCCCCGTCAGATTCAACAGGATGAGTTCAGCGTTCCCGCAGAACTCCCACAGTATCTGCCGGCACGCTCCGCACGGCGGAGTGAGTGATTCCGAGTCCGTCACGACTGCCACCCTCTTCAGCCTGCCCGCGCCTTCCGAGATCGCCTTGAATACTGCCACACGCTCCGCGCACATGGTCAACCCGAAGGATGCGTTCTCGATGTTGCAGCCGGTGAAGACTCGTCCGAATTCATCCTGGACTGCTGCCCCCACCTTGAAGCCGGAGTACGGTGCGTGCGCATAAGACCTCGCCTCAGTGGCCACCTGGAGAAATCCGTGTTCATCCATCACTCCATCACAGCACCTCGTCAGGACGTGCCGTGAAGTGTGATCATAGGTGCTACTCACCCCTATGCGAAAACCAACTTTCTGCCTGATGTTCGTTGCGGTTGCGACCGGTTCCTTCCTCGCGGGACACTGGAGTGCTTCTACGCGAAGCGTGTTGGCGGATTCGGCGGGTACTCCACAGATTGAGATCCGGCCAGTCGGCGGAGATTCAAGCTTGACCGTGTTCTATCCGGGCATGAACAAGCTTTTCGTTTACCAGAACCCCTTTGTTGGTCTACCAACCTGGAACTGTGCCTACTCCATCCAACTCAGTACGCCGGGCGGCAAAATAGAACGGCAATCGTGCTCCGGTCCGGGTCGGCAGTTCTGAAGACCATGGGCATCGCTCTCCGACCCGCCCGGTATCCGAGCCCACAGACGCCTTCGTGTAAGTTGCTTCTCGGCACCGCGCCTCAGCAGTAACAAGTCGGCCTCGTTTGCAGCTAAGTTCCTGCGCTTATTTGTCAGGGGCTTGTAAACCCCGAGATTTAAAACTTTAGTTCCATTTAGAATCCGGTTTGATTCCTGTATTATGTCCCCGGCGGTGAGATTGACATGCAGTGCCCTCTGAAAGAACTTGGGCAGCGAATCACGGACGAATTGACGGATGTTTTCCTTCATTTTGCAGCGGCAGATCAGACTTATCGGAGACTTCGGCTTGAAATGGCAGATGACGGGGCATTTGACTCAGATAAGCCGTTTCTTTCATGGGTACCCATATCGATCCAGTAACATGGCCGGCTGGCTCTCGAGCGAAACAATCCCCAGACGCGTGAGGTCTTACTGGGTGGAGGCACGATCGGTATCGAGGACCGGGAGGGCAGTCCCGTCAAGCCCCACGGGTGAGTGGCGCGGGACTCCGGCAAAGCGTACTTGGCACGCGGAAACGGCACGGCACAAAGACGTGCGCCGGTGATTGGCAATCGCTGATTCTCTTCGTCCGCTCCTTCAACAAAGAGGGGAGTCCCCAGGCTCCCCCGCTTTTTCTCTGAGGTCGTTCGCCTGTGTTTGACTCGTGGCGTCCCGGGCTTTGAAGGCGGAAGCGTTATGCTGTCCTGGTGGCCGATAGCCCTGAATCGTTTTTTCAGGAGGCTTTGAAACGGGTCGACGCTTTGGAATCAAAGGTCGACGGTCTCCAATGGTGGTTGGTACTCGCTACGTGCATGCTCATATTAGGGCTTGTCCTCGAGTACTACGAATACCTCCCCAAGCCCTTCATCTTTTTTGCCCGAAGGATCGCCGGGCGCGCGAAATCTCTTCAGCACAAGCACGTCCCGCAAAAAGCCGGAAGATTTGCGATCGTGATTGCCCTGGCGACCCTGGGCGTGGTGGAGTTTATCTCGATGTCGGTCCAAACACGGCTGCGTGAAGCAACTGCCGAGTTGATGTTGGACTTGAATGGGCAGTTGTGGGGAGATGGTGCTCGAGGGCGCTATCTCCTGGGAGACCGCCGGCGCGCCATGATTACCCCGCTGAAGAAGTACAGCGGAGCGCGGGTCGAACTGCGCTACTGCGAAGAGAATAGCGGGGATCGCGAGATCAGCGACTTCATCGCTCTGTTGAATGCACCTATCCTGCGGGCCTCCGGATGGCGGATCACGAAACCCGCGCCTGTAGATTGTCAAAGTAAGACCGGCCTCATGGTCCAGGTGTTGCCGAGCGTGAGCAGCCGGACAAGGAACGCCGCGAAGTCACTCGTCTCAGCCTTCATTAATGCCCATCTCGATGTTTTGGGCGGGCGCGTTCACGACTGGCCAGACGGCGATCCGCTGCCACGCGATTCGAACACCGTTGTCGTCTACGTGTTTCCTCGATCCTGAGGGCCAAACTACTGAATCCGATACAGGCCCGAAGCGTGGGCGGCCAGCTTGAACGTGTATCCACCGTCGACGTTGCCGAGGTCCTTGTGCCCCCAGAGATCCCGAACCGAACACTTCGATCCGAGGCCCAATTGCGTCCAGTCCACCCGGACATCGCTATCGCCCTGGTCAGCGACGTTGAAGATGGCCAGATACTTTGCTTTCGATTCGAGGGCGTCTGAGACCCATGCGATTTGAGAGCCACGCGCAAACAGCTGATGACTGTTGGTCGCCATCTGATCGACTTGCAACACTTCATCATTCGAAATGAGGCTGAGTGTGTCCGCGTCATTGCTCGGCAGGTCGCCGCCAAACATCAAGGGTGAGCGCGCAATGCACCACAATGTCATCAGGGTTCGCCCCTCGTCAGGAGTGAAGTGGCTTCTGCGATCTTCGCCCCGTTCGGCGCGAATCCCGATGCGCCCGAGTGGCAGCATGTCCGCATCGGGCCATCCGCCGGGCTTGGCGTAAGGACTCCATTCGTTCAGCAGAGCGAAATTCTTCTTCAGCGATTGCCAGTTATCCCAGAAATCCCCTGAAATCCGCCAAAGGTTCGCGTTGGCAGCATAGAAGGCCGCTTTCGTAATGTCGGACGGTCCCGGAGAAAGGCTCAACACGATAGGGCGGCCGGAGCGGAGGATCGCCTCGTGAAGCGCCTCAATCTCAGGCCCATGAAACGGAGTTGCCATATCGTCAGCTTTGATGTAGTCCACGCCCCAGCGCGCATACATTTCAACAATGGAGTTGTAGTAATCCTGAGCCCCCGCCTTACTCATATCTACGCCGTACATGTCGCTATTCCAATGGCACGTGGAATTCTTGTCAGCTATGTCGGCCGCATGAACGTTAGTCCCATAGACAGGTAGGTTGCCGTCCACCGCACGCCGCGGAATCCCTCGCATGATGTGGATCCCAAACTTCAATCCCTGGCGGTGCACGTAATCAGCAAGCGATGTAAAGCTCTTATTGCCCGCAGAACTTGGGAATCGCTGAGGTGCTGGTATTAATCGTCCGTAACCGTCCATCACAAGATCCGCATTGGCGCGATAACCGTGAGTCTTCGGAGTCGGATCCGACCACTGTATATCCACCACGATGTACTGCCATCCGTCGCTCTTCAGATTTCTCGCCATGTAGTCGGCGTTCGCCTTCACTTCCGGCTCCGTCACGGTTGTTCCATACGCGTCCCAGCTGTTCCACCCCATGGGGGGAACCGGGGCGAGCGAGGCGCCGAGCGTAACCGCCACGGGAATCAGGCAGCAAACGAGAAATCGCGTCAGGGACTTTATGTAGTTGAAAGCTCGCATGGCAAGATAAAGGACACTGATGCCCAAGGTCACTGTGAAGATCGATCCATCCGCGTGTATTCTCGCTGCAAGTTGTGTTGGCATTGAACCGAAATTATTTCAGATCGGCGAGGAGCCATACGTCGAGCTTGCTGATGCGAGCGGCACGTTGCAGGGACCTGAACGCACTTTCGATGCAAGTGATGCGGAACTGGGCTCCATCCAGGAAGCTGTCGATGCATGTCCGACGCAAGCGATCACGGTGCAAGTAAGCAAGTAGGCGTGGGCGCATATGCCCGCCCGTGAGATGTAAGCTGCTTTTGGACGCCTCGCGCTGAAAAGTCTTGCCGGAACTACCCGAAGTTGAAACTGTCGTTCGATCGATCACGGGCCACATCATTGGCAAGCGGATCGTCAATGCTCGCTTCTCATCCAACCGTGTCACTCGGGGCGATCACGCCGCAACCGGAACGGCGCTCGTCGGGGCAACAATCACGAACGTTGAGCGCCGAGGCAAACAGATTTGGATTTGCCTGGACCGCGGATTTCTCTACGTCCACCTGGGGATGACGGGCAAGCTCCTGTGGAACGGCGAGCCCGGTAAGTACACGCGTGCTTCGCTTCAGTTGAGCGACGGAACGCTCCTCTTCGATGACATCAGAACCTTCGGCCGGTTTGAATTCTTTGCGGCGAAGGAGAACGCGCTCGCTCGTGTTGGCCCGGATGCGCTTACGGTTTCCGCCGAAGAGTTCCTCAGCCGGCTGAAAGAACGTCGCGGCAGAATCAAAGCGGTTCTGCTAAGCCAGTCTTTTCTTGCGGGGGTGGGAAACATCTACGCAGACGAGGCGTTGTTCGCCGCGAAAATTCACCCGCGCGCGATGGCCGGCCGGCTGTCGGAGGCTCGCTCGCGACGACTACACGCCGAGATTGTGCGAGTCCTTACCGAGGCCATCAAGCACAAGGGATCTTCGATTTCCGATTACGTTGACGGCTTCGGGGAGCGCGGCAGCTTCCAGCAGCTGCACCAGGTGTACGGCCAAACGGGCAAGCCGTGTCCAAACTGTGGCGCGGAGATCCGGCGTATCGTTGTCGGACAGCGGGGGACCCACTACTGCCCCCGCTGCCAGCGCGTCTGAGTGACTGGCTGTTCCTGATCCCGGTCGGCAGCCTGTCGTACCGCATCGGCAACTTCAATCACCGCCTTCATCGCCTTCACGTCATGGACTCGTACGATATGAGCCCCGTGCAGCACGGATGCGGCCACCGCTGCGGCCGTGGCAAACTCCAGTTCATCACCGGCCTCTTTTCGAAGGAACGATTTCCGCGAGGGACCTATGGCAATGGGCAGGTCGAACGAGCGCAGGGATTCAAGCTGCGCGATGATCTCCGAGTTCTGTTCCCTTCGTTTACCGAACCCCAAACCGGGGTCGATCACCAGCTGATTCCTTTGTATCCGGCTTTGCGATGCCCTGTGAATCGAGGCCTCGAGATCAATGGTTATCGATCGCATCAGGTTCTTAAGGGGTGGCAACTGGGACCAGGTCTCAGGCGTGCCGCGCATGTGATTGATGATCAGTCCTGCATCGTATTTCGTCACCACTTTGGGCAATTGCAGATCCAGCAGAACACCGGTCGGATCATTGATAATCTCCGCGCCATGCTCGAGCGCCTTCTCCGCAACTCCCGACTTGTAGGTGTCCACCGAAATAGGGACCGATAACTTGCCGCGCAGCCGCTTCAAAACCGGGACAAGACGGCGGAGTTCTTCGGCCTCTGAGATTCTTGCGGAGCCCGGCTTGGTGGATTCAGCCCCGACGTCGATGATGTCTGCACCTTGATCTTCCAGTTCCAGAGCGCGGGCGAACGCGCGATCTGGATCTGCGTAGTTTCCCCCATCCGAAAAGGAATCGGGCGTGACGTTCAAGATGCCCATAATCTGGGTTCTCTCGCCGAGCATGATTTCGCGATGCGAGAGCTTCCAGTGATACCGCTTTTCCATGTTTCGCTATTGAGTTTGGCAGATCGAACTTCCCGCTCCGGCTTGTACGTCAAAAGGACTACAGGACCGAGCCAAGATGTTGGCGCAGCATGGATGCAATGGATGGCTGTGTCCTGGCAAGGGCATCCAGATGTAGCTTTGCTGTCTCCGACGGACATTCGGCGAGAGGCCCCATTGTCTCGAGGCGCGAGCCCCGGGAGAATTCGAGTACCATCTTGCGCGCCATCTGATCGAGAATGTCCCAAAGAACATTCCCCGACAATCCGCCTTCCCGAAGGAGTTGTCTTGCGGAACCGAGCATCGAAATCGGGAGAGTCATCGCCAGCAACTCGGTCGCGAAGATCAAGTGCTTGTGCTCCGGACTTAGCTCGACTGAGCGTGCGCCGTTGCGCCCTAAGAATCGCCGAACCTGGCGCACGGCTTTCACGTGGCCTTCCACGGCGAAGCGGGCAGCGGACAGTGAAGGGAGTTTCAAAATGGTAGCGACGTTCGCTCCTCGTTGCGCGAGAGGTTCTAGCGCATCGCTGTGCAGCCAGCTCTCACACAGGGCAAAAGCGAGGTTGCGAAACGGCAGATCGGAAGCGCAAAGCTCACCGACAATTCTGGGGACGGACGAATCGGCCAACTTCATCAGGATGAGGTTCGCCGTGTGTAGCTCCTGGTAATCTGCGATCGGATACCCGGCGCGTATCTGGTTCGAGTGGCGCCGGGCGACTCGGATGCTGCTCGACTTTACCGGTCCGAGCTCTTGAACAATGCTCGGCAACCGGAGGATTTCTGAATGTGTGGCATTGCCCTCAATGATGAGTCCGAGTTGCAGCTGCTGGTTCATACACGCCGCTCGTTTTCAGTGCTTTGATCCGATCACGGAACTGTGCCGCTTTTTCGAATTCGAAAACTTTCGCTGCCTCTCGCATCTTGACCTCTAATTCAGTAATGAGTGCGTCTCTCTCGTCCGGAGAAAGCTCGGAATCCGGTTCCTGCTCTACTTCGAGCGGGATATCGAGGTAGTCGCCCTCGGTGATTGCCACAAGACTCATATCGATCGGCTTGATGATCGTTTCGGGTGTAATTCCGTTAGCTTGATTGTACGCCCTTTGCAGAGCCCGCCGCCGCTCTGTTTCGTTCATCGCACGCTGCATGCTGTCAGTGATGACGTCGGCGTACAGAATGGCCCTGCCGTAGATGTTACGCGCCGCTCGTCCGATGGTTTGAATCAGCGAACCCGACGATCGTAAAAAGCCCTCTTTGTCGGCGTCGAGAACGGCCACTAGCGAGACCTCCGGCAAATCGAGCCCTTCTCGAAGCAGATTCACGCCAATCAGCACGTCGTATACTCCTCGCCGCAGGTCGCGAAGAATCTTCAGGCGGTCGAGGGTGCTGACCTCTGAATGTAAGTACGCGCACTTAACTCCAACCTCTGAGTAGTATTCGGACAGGTCCTCCGCCATTCGCTTTGTCAGAGTGTTAACGAGCGCTCTCTCGTTCCGCTCGGCGCGCAGGCGAATCTCACCGAGCAGATCATCGACTTGTCCCTTGATAGGCCGCACATCGATCTCCGGATCGATCAGCCCGGTTGGACGGATCACCTGTTCCACCACCACACCTGCCGATTTGGTCAGCTCATAGGGCCCTGGGGTCGCGGATACGTAGATGATCTGGTGAACTCGAGATTCGAACTCCTCGAAGTTCAAGGGCCGGTTGTCCTTTGCGCTCGGGAGCCGGAATCCGTAGTCGACCAGTACGTTCTTCCTCGATTGATCGCCGTGATACATGCCCTGCAGTTGCGGTACAGTCTGGTGGCTTTCATCGATCATCAGCAGTGCGTCGGTAGGCAGATAGTCGAGCAGAGTGGGCGGAGCCTCGCCCGGCATGCGGCCCGAAAAGTGCCGCGAGTAGTTTTCGATCCCGTGGCAGTACCCGACCTGCTTGATCATCTCGAGGTCGAACATCGTCCGCTGAAAGACGCGCTGCGCTTCGATCAGCTTGCCCTTGCTCTCGAGTTCCTTATGCCACCACTGCAGCTCGTTTTCGATGCTCTGCATCGCCTGCTGACGTGTAGGACCGTCACTTACGTAGTGAGTCTTGGGATAGACCGGCAGTCGCAGATAGGTCTGCTTCACCTGCCCTAAGACAGGATCGATCTGGCTCAGCGACTCGATCTCGTCGCCCCAGAGTTCAATCCGGTAGGCGTTATCGTCGTAGGTCGGAAATAACTCGATCACATCGCCGCGCACGCGGAAGGTTCCGCGCCGGAAATCGTGATCGTTCCGTTCGTAGAGAATCTCGACCAGGCGTCCGAGCAACTCCTTGCGCGTAATCTTCTGCCCCTTCTCGAGCATCAGCAGCATGCCGTAATACGCTTCCGGCGAGCCGAGGCCATAGATACAACTGACGCTTGCGACGATGACGCAGTCACGCCGCTCGAAAAGCGAACGCGTCGCGGAGAGACGCAGCTTGTCCAGCTCGTCGTTGATAGTTGCTTCTTTTTCTATGTAGATATCGCCGGACGGAATGTATGCTTCCGGTTGATAGAAATCGTAATAGCTGACGAAATACTCAACCGCATTCTCGGGAAAGAAAGTTTTGAACTCGTGATAAAGCTGAGCAGCCAGCGTCTTGTTATGGGCCAGCACGAGCGCGGGACGATGACACGCCTCGATGATTTTGGCCATGGTGAAAGTCTTGCCGGACCCGGTGACCCCCAGCAGAACCTGGTGTGCCTCTCCGTCATTCAGACCCCGGGTCAGTTGTTCGATGGCAGTAGCCTGATCCCCGCGCGGCTGATAATCAATGCCTAGCTTAAACGGCACCACTCAAGTATAAAGATGCTTGCGTAAATCGCTGGGACGCGGCACTCAGACGCTCTAGCGACGGTCGAGCACCGTGCGCTTTGATATCCTGACACTGAAGCATCGAGTCCCTCCTTGCGCCCACCGGCCGTCTCTTCTGACGGGTGGAGGCCGCCAGCGTAACGCATGAAAGTGTTCGAATTCACTCGACAACTGGTCGACATCGAATCCATAACTCCGAACGAAGGAGCCGTGTGTACGTTCCTAGAGCGTAAGCTGTCCGACTTGGCCACGAAGTTCGGAGGACGTGTAGAGAGAATGCCTGTAGAACCGGGCCGCGATAACCTTCTTGTCCGGTTCGGCCAACCCGATGTCGTTCTTTCGACCCACATGGACACCGTTCCTCCATTCTTCCCGTCCCGCGAGGACGAAGAACATATCTGGGGACGCGGCGCCTGCGATACCAAGGGCATCATCGCTTCCATGATTGTTGCCTCCGAGCAGTTGCTCGAAGAAGGGGTGCGCAATTTCGGACTGCTCTTCGTAGTCGGCGAGGAGAAGAACAGCGCCGGTGCTCATGTTGCGGCGGGCAATGCGCAAGGCTCCAGGTACATCATCAACGGCGAACCGACAGAGAACAAGCTTGCACTGGGGTCGAAGGGCGCACTGCGTTACGAATTTCGCGCGACAGGCCGTATGGCCCACTCTGCGTATCCGGAACTCGGCGATTCCGCCATCGACAAGCTGCTGAACGCGCTCGAGCGATTGAGGAAGCTGGCGTTGCCATGGCATCCCGTGCTTGGCCCGAGCACGTTGAACATCGGCACAATTCGCGGCGGCCGCGCTCCCAACGTTATCCCGGATGAGGCTGTAGCCGAGATTTTTATCCGTGTTGTCGACGACGTCACCGAGCTGAGAAAGCAAATCGAAGCGGCGGCGCGGCCGGACGTCGAAGCAGTTGAAATTCTTTTCATTCCACCGCTCCACCTGCGAGCGCTGGACGGATTCGAGACGACCGTGGTTGCGTTTACGACGGATATACCGGCGTTTGAAAACGCCTGGGGTGAGCCGCTGCTGATTGGCCCGGGCAGTATTCACGTGGCCCACACATCAGAAGAACGGGTTCCGAAGTCGCAGCTGATCGAAGCCGTGAATCTGTATAAGCAATTAGTCAAACGGCTGCTCCACTAGCTGTCGCTTGCCGGAAGTCACACTTTTAATAACGAAAATGATGAGACCGATTGAAGTTGGAGTCCTTGGCGGCACCGGAATGGTGGGGCAGCACTTTATCCGTTTT